>Ga0302181_10001284_pt1 | contig 18937 bp, 14 predicted proteins | sample I_Palsa_E3_3_FD_198786 | JGI IMG/M metagenome (GOLD analysis project Ga0302181, IMG submission 198786) | Peat permafrost microbial communities from Stordalen Mire near Abisko, Sweden - I_Palsa_E3_3 | ecosystem: Environmental > Terrestrial > Soil > Palsa > Peat permafrost | place: Sweden...
GTCCTGGCCGCCGGGCGCATCCGCCGGTTCCGGCTCAGAATGCGACGCGATCGTTTACTGCCGCGTCGCACACCCTCGCCACCGTGTCGTTTCCCGGAAATGTCAGTGGGGACTGTTAAACTCGAACAAAGATCGGAAGATCAATTCCGGGCGAACGGCCCGGGGTATCACCCCCGGGCACGCCTCTCCTAGTCCCGGAGGGAGGTGAGGATCGAGATGGCCGCTGCCGCCGGTGCCGGCGATGCAGTAGAGATGTTCCTGGACGGGCTGCGCCAGCTGGCCGCCCTGGACCCCACCGCCCTGACCGCCGGCACCCAGGCCAGATGCCTGCAGGCCCTGGAGCAGGGCGGCGCGATGAGCACCGCGGCCCGGGCCCGGATCCTCGCCGCGTTCACCGCCGGGCGGGGCTACTGCGACGACGCCGGCTACAGCCCCGCCTCCTGGCTGATCCACCACACCGGCATCACCAAAGGCACGGCCCGCGGCCACGTCCGCTGGTCCCGCCGCACCCTGACCCACCCGCAGGTGCTCGGAGCGCTGGCCGAGGGGATCGTGCTGTCCGAGTCGATGGCCCTGACCATCTGCGCCTGGACCGACAAACTCCCCGCCGGGTGCCGCCAGACCGCCGATGACATCCTGATCGCCGCCGCCCGGGCCGGCGCCCGCAAGGAGGACCTGGCCGGCCTGGCCGCCGAGATCTACGCCCGGTCGCTCCCGGAGGACGAGGATGACCCGGAGCCGGCCTTCGAGGACCGCAAGGTCCGGGTGGAAACCACCTTCCACGGGGCGGGGGTCCTGTCCGGAGACCTGACCCCGGGCTGCGCGGCGGTGGTCCAGGCGGTCCTGGACGCCTTGTCGGCCCCGCGGGGCGCGGAGGACACCCGGACCCGGGAGCAGCGCTATCACGATGCGCTGGAGGACGCGATGCGCCGCCTGGTCGCGGCCGGCCTGCTGCCGGAGCGGGCCGGGCAGCCGGTCAAGCTGTGGGGGCACGTGTCGCTGGCTGAGCTGCGGGCCCTGGATGACGGGTCGGTGCTGGCGCAGGAGTGGATCGGTGAGATGGCCATCCGGTGGGCCGTGCACCGCGCGGCCGCCTCCCAGTCTGGCAGTGACGGCGCGGCCTGGCTGGACGGCAAGGCCGCCGCCGCGGCAGCGTGTGACGCCACCATCATCCCGGTCGTGACCGGCCAGATCGACCCCGCCGCCCTCGATGACCTGGTGAACTTGTGCCTGCAGTTCGCCGGTCACGGCCGCCACTGCGGCCCCGCCGAGGCCGAGTCGGATCCGGCCCAGAACCCGCCCGGTGACCCGGATCCAGCCGGGAACATGCCCGGTGACCCGGATCGGGCCCAGAACCCGTCCGGCGGCTGTGACGCCCGCCCGCCCGGTCCGCGGCCGCCCACGGCGCAGGCGCAGGAGATGCTCCGCAATGCGATCATCGGCAGGGCGGTCGACCTGGTCTCCGGCCCGGGCGGGCTGGCCAGTTTCCTGCGGACCCGCCTGCTAGGCGCCCGCCTCGCCGGCCCCAGCCTGCCCCTGGACGTCGGGCGCAGCGCCGACATCCCGGCCGCGATCCGCCGGGCGGTGATCCTGCGCGATCAGCACTGCCGCTGGGCTGGCGGCTGCGACCAGCCCGCCAGTGCATGCGAGGTCCACCACGTGACCCACCTGGCCGACGGCGGCACCACCAGCGTGGACGGCTGCGCCCTGTACTGCTTCTATCACCATCACGTGGCGATCCATCAATGGGGCTGGAAGGTCACCCTCAACCCCGACGGCACCACCACCGCCCGCAGCCCCGACGGCACCAAACTCCTGCACAGCCACAGCCCCCCGACCGCCCGCGCCGGGTGAACCCTGGCCTTATTTTCCGGTTCCGCCGGACCTGGGAAGTCGCTCTCCATTGCGCGGGATGAGCCACATGGGACGGTTGTTCCTGGCGGCGTATCCTCAGAAGGGAATGGCTTCATCTGCGGGCGAGGGGAGAGTCTGTGGCCGAGCCGCCGGTTACCTTCGCCGGTTTACTGCGGAAACTGCGCACCGAGGCCCGGCTGACTCAGGAGGAACTGGCTGAGGCGGCTGCCCTGAGCCCACGGTCGGTCAGCGACCTGGAGCGCGGCATCGCCGCCACGCCGCGCCGGGAAACGGTCCGGCTGCTGGCCGACGCGCTGAACCTGGCCGGCCAGGCCCGGGCGGAGTTCGAGGCAGTCGCGCGAGGGCGGCCCGTGCCTGCCGGGCCGGACACCGACGCGACGGCCCTGCGAACGCTGCCCCGCGACATCGCCTCGTTCACCGGGCGGCAGCGGGAGCTGGCCGAACTGGTCGAGGCCGCGGCGGATGCGGGCGGGGTGGTGGGCATCCACGCGATCGGCGGAATGGCCGGGGTCGGCAAGACCGCCTTCGCCGTGCACGCCGCGCACCGGCTGGCCGACCGGTTCCCCGGCGGGCAGATCTTCCTGCCCCTGCATGGGCACACGCCCGGGCAACAGCCGGTCGACCCGGCCGACGCGCTGGCCAGCCTGCTGCTGACCGCCGGGGTTCCCCCAGCGCAGATCCCGCCGGGACTGGAGGCGCGGATAGCGCTGTGGCGGGACCGGCTGGCCGAAAAGCAGCTGCTGCTGGTGCTGGATGACGCGGCCAGCAGCGAGCAGGTCCGGCCGCTGCTGCCCGGCGCCGGCGGCAGCCTGGTGCTGGTCACCAGCCGCCGCCACCTGTCCGCGCTGGAGGACGCCACGGCGGTCAGCCTGGACACCCTGCCGCCCGGGGAGGCCGCCGGGCTGCTGGTCCGCCTGGCCAGCAGGTCCGGCCTGAGCCCGGACGATCCGGCGGCGGCCGAGATCACCGCATTGTGCGGGTACCTGCCGCTGGCGATCGGGATGGTGGCCCGGCAGCTGCACCATCACCCGGCCTGGACCACGGCCGGGCGCGCCGCCGAGCTGGCCGCCGCCCGGGACCGGCTGGAGCTGATGACCACCGAGAACCTGTCGGTGGCCGCCGCGTTCAACCTGTCCTACGCCGACCTCACCCCCGGCCAGCAGCGGCTGTTCCGCAGGCTGGGCCTGCACCCCGGCACCGACATCGACGCCTACGCCGCCGCCGCCCTGGACGGCACCGACCTCGCGGCCGCCCGCCGCGGCCTGGAGGCCCTGTACGACCAGTACCTGCTCACCGAGTCAGCCCAGGGCCGGTACCGGCTACACGACCTGATCCGCGAGCACGCCCGCGCCTTGGCCGATCACCTCGACCCGGACCGGGACCGGGACGGTGCCACCACCCGGCTGCTGGACTACTACCAGCACGCCGCCGCCCGCGCCAATACCCTCATCGCCCGCCAACCCCATACCAGTCCCGCCCCCGCCGAAGCCGACGCCGTGGTACCGGCCGTGATTCCCGACCTGGCCGACAGCGAGCAGGCCCTAGCCTGGGCCCGGACCGAGCGGGCCAGCCTGCTCGCCTGCCTGGACTACGCCACCAGGACCGGCCAGCACGCCCGGGTCATCGCCCTCACCGCCGGCCTCGCCGGGCTCTTGCGCAGCGACGGCCCCTGGGCCGACGCCATCACCCGGCACACGGCCGCGATCCAGGCCGCAGGCCATCTCGGCGACCGGCTCGGTCAGGCGCACGCCCTCACCGGCCTCGGGGACATGCGGCGGCTGACGGGTGATTATCCGGCCGCGGTCCAGGCGCTGGAGCAGGCCCTGGGCATCTACCGTGACCTCGGTGATCGGCTCGGTCAGGCCAGGGCCCTCCACGGCCTTGGGGACGTGCGGCGGCCGACGGGTGATTATCCGGCCGCGGTCCAGGCGCTGGAGCAGGCCCTGGGCATCTACCGTGACCTCGGTGATCGGCTCGGCCAGGCCAACGCCCTCAACGGCCTGGGGGTCATCCGGCTGACGACGGGTGATTATCCGACTGCGGCCCGGGTGCTGGAGCAGGCCCTGGGCATCTACCGTGACCTGGGTGACCAGCACGGCCAGGCCAACGTCCTCAACAACCTCGGGAACGTGCGGCAGGTGACGGGTGATTTCCCGGCCGCGGCCCAGGCGCTGGAGCAGGCCCTGGGCATCTACCGCGACCTCGGCACCCGGCTCGGCCAGGCCAACGCCCTCCTCTCCCTCGGGGAGGTCTGGCGGCTGATCGGTGATTACCCGGCCGCGGCCCAGGTGCTGGAGCAGGCGCTGGACATCTACCGCGACCTCGGCACCCGGCTTGGCCAGGCCGCTGCACTCGGCTCGCTCGGGGAGGTCCGGCGGGCGACGGGCGATTACCCGGCCGCGGCCCAGGCCCTGGATCAGGCCCTGGGCATCTTCCGTGACCTCGGCATCCGGAGCGACGAGGCCACGGCGCTCAACGAGAGAGGGACGCTGTACCGGCTCAGCGGTGACGTCACGCAGGCTGAGGAGTGTCACCAGCAGGCCCTGGACCTGGCCCGCGCTATCGCCAGCCCCTGGAACGAGGCGTACGCGCTGGCCGGCCTGGGCCGCTGCGCCCTGGCCGCCGGCCACGCCACGCAGGCGGAGGAACTCCTGCGGCAGGCACTGGAGATCTTCCAGCGGATCGGCGCAGCCGAGGTCCCGGATCTGCTCGCCGAGCTAGCCGCCCTCACCGGCCATGAACAGCCCGGCTCAGCCTTAGGCTGGGTAGGTGGCGGAAGCGGCGAGCCAGGCGGCTGCGAGGACTCCGGCGGACGGGACCGCGGAGGTCTGGTGGGCGCGTCGCGGGGACGCTTCGCCGCGGCTGGCCGGCCTGCTCGACGATGTCGAGCGGGAGCGCTGGAACGCCTACCGGCGCGAGGCGGATCGCGACCGCTTCCTGGTTGGCTGTGGGCTGGCCAAGACGGTGATCGCGGCCTGCACCGGCCGGCGGGCGGCCGAGGTGAGCTTCGACCGGGCCTGCCGCCGGTGCGGCCGGTCGCACGGCAAACCGGTCCTGCGGGGCGGTGACCTCGAGTTTTCCGTCTCTCACTCCGGCGACCTGGTGGCCGTCGCGGTGGCGACGGCGCCTGTCGGCGTGGACGTCGAACAGCTGGACGAACGCTCGCGCGAGCCAGGCGGCGACGACCTGGCCGCGCTGGGCCGCACGGTCCTCGCCGAGGAAGAACAGACGGCGCTGGCCGCGGTTGATCCGGCGGGCCAGGCGCGCGCCTTCCTGGTCGCGTGGACCCGGAAGGAGGCCGTGACCAAGGCCCAGGGCGACGGGCTACGGGTCCCGTTCGGGCAGGTCGTCGTGGCCGCGGACCCGGCGGTGCCCCGCCTGACGGCCTGGCCCTACCCGCAGGACCCGGGGAGCGTGTCGCTGCTCGACCTCGACCCGGGCCCCGGCTACGTGGCGGCGCTTGCGGTCATCGGCCGCTGCCACGCGGCGCCGGCCCGGGACGGATCGGCGCTGCTCGCAGGCCTGGAGGCCGGTGCCCTGAGCTGATCGCTGCAGGCGAACGCGGAGCGGAAATTTGTACGGGCTCTTCTTTCTTGAGTGTAGGTGACTCAAGCTTTTGGAGGCCAAGTAATGACTGAAACGCTCACCCTGCCGGTGCTGCCAATAGACGACGAAGTGGTCCTGCCCGGAATGGTAGTGCCGCTGGAGACCTCGCAGCCGGAAGTCGGCGCCGCGATCGACGCGGCCCGGATGCCGTCCAGGCAGGTTCCCGGCGTGCGTTCGGAGGTCAAGGCCCGCGTCCTGCTCGTGCCGCGCCTGCCCGATCGTGGGCTGGCCGGGGTGGGCACGCTCGCCGTCGTGGAGCAGGTTGGACGCCTGCCCGGCGGGCAGCCGGGCGCGGTCGTCCGCGGCATCGCCCGGGTCAAGATCGGCTCCGGGACCACCGGTCCTGGTGCCGCGCTGTGGGTCGAGGGCACCGTACTCGAGGACACGAACGGCGGGCCCAAGGCCGACGAGCTGGCCCAGCAGTACAAGTCCCTGGTCACCGGGATCCTGCAGCAGCGGGGTGCCTGGCAGGTCATCGACGCCATACAGCAGCTCGACGACGCGTCCGCGATCGCGGACCGGGCCGGCTACGCCAGCTACCTCAACACGGCGGAGAAGCTCCAGCTGCTGGAGACCGCCGACCTGGTCGAGCGGCTCGAGCTGGTTATCGGCTGGACCAAGGAGCACTTGGCCGAGCTGAACGTGGCCGAGTCCATCCGCAAGGACGTCGCGGAGGGCATGGAGAAGCAGCAGAAGGAATTCCTGCTGCGTCAGCAGCTCGCCGCGGTGCGCAAGGAGCTCGCCGACCTGAACGGCGACGCGGCCACCGAGGAAGACGACTACCGCGCTCGGGTGGAGGCCGCCGACCTGCCGGAGGCGGTCAAGACCGCCGCGCTGAAGGAAGTCGACAAGCTGGAGCGGACCAACGACGCCTCACCCGAGGTCGGCTGGATCCGGACCTGGCTGGACACCGTCCTCGACATCCCGTGGAACGAGCGGACCGAGGACGCCTACGACATCGCCGGCGCGCGGCGGGTCCTGGACGAGGATCACACCGGCCTGGACGACGTCAAGGAGCGGATCATCGAGTACCTGGCCGTGCGCAAGCGCCGCGCGGACCGAGGCCTGGGCATCATCGGCGGACGTCGTTCCGGCGCGGTGCTCGCCCTGGTCGGCCCGCCCGGTGTGGGCAAGACCTCGCTCGGCGAGTCGGTGGCCCGGGCCATGGACCGCAAGTTCGTCCGGGTGTCGCTGGGCGGCGTGCGGGACGAGGCGGAGATCCGCGGGCACCGGCGCACCTACGTCGGCGCGCTGCCCGGCCGGATCGTGCGCGCCATCCGCGAGGCTGGCTCGATGAACCCGGTCGTGCTGCTCGACGAGGTGGACAAGATCGGCTCGGACTACCGGGGCGACCCCGCGTCCGCGCTGCTCGAGGTCTTGGACCCCGCGCAGAACCACACGTTCCGCGACCACTACCTCGAGGTCGAGCTCGACCTGTCCGATGTGGTGTTCCTGGCCACGGCCAACGTGCTGGACGGGATCCCCGGCCCCCTGCTGGACCGGATGGAGCTGGTCCAGCTCGACGGGTACACCGAGGACGAGAAGGTCCTCATCGCCCGGGATCACCTGCTGCCCAGGCAGCTGTCCAAGGCCGGGATGAACGCCGAGGAGGTGTCGGTCGGCGAGGACGCGCTGCGGCTGGTCGCGGGTGAGTACACCCGCGAGGCCGGAGTGCGGTCGCTGGAGCGGTCCATCGCGCGCATCCTGCGTAAGGTCGCGGCGCGAGTGGCCCTGGACGACATCACCCTGCCGGTCAGCGTGGGCGTGGGCGAGCTGAAGGACTACCTGGGGCGGCCGCGGTTCACCCCGGAGACCAGTCTGGCCGCGCCCGATCGCCGGACCGCGGTGCCCGGCGTGGCCACCGGCCTGGCGGTGACCGGCGCGGGCGGGGATGTCTTGTACATCGAGGCGTCCCTGGCCGGGCGGGAGACCGGCGAGACCGGAGTCACGCTCACCGGCCAGCTCGGTGACGTGATGAAGGAGTCGGCCCGGATCGCGCTGTCCTACCTGCGCTCGCACGGCGACGAGCTCGGCTTGCCGGTCGGCGAGCTGAAGGATCGCGGCGTGCACGTGCACGTGCCGGCCGGAGCGGTGCCCAAGGACGGCCCGAGTGCGGGCGTCACGATGACCACCGCGCTCGCGTCGCTGTTGTCCGGGCGGCCGGTCCGCGCCGACGTGGCCATGACCGGGGAGGTGTCCCTCACCGGGCGGGTGCTGCCCATCGGCGGGGTCAAGCAGAAGCTGCTGGCCGCGCACCGGGCCGGGATCACGACCGTGCTGATCCCGCAGCGGAACGAGCCGGACCTGGATGATGTTCCGGCCGAGGTGCTCGAGAAGCTGGAGGTGCACCCGGTCGGCGATGTCCGCGAGGTGCTCCGGCTGGCGCTCGAGCCCGCGGCCGGGGCCGCCGAGCCGGTTGCCGTGCCCGAGGCCGCGTAGGGCTCAGCCCTGGCCGGCCTCCGGCGCGTCGTCCGGCAGGACGGCCGCATCGGTGGCGGCAGGGAAGACGTCGGTGGCCGCTAGGTCCCAGATGTAGCTGGGATTAGCGGCCACCGCGCGTCTGTGGGCGTCCTCGGGAGCCTGTTCGGCCGGGGGCGCCACGTAGTCGGCGGGAACCGGGGCCGCCGCGAAGCCGAGGTCCTGCCGCGCAGGCAGGGCCTCGGTCCGCGTTTCGGCCGCGTCCGACGCGGCCGGCCCCGAGCCGGGCGCGGCCGGCCCAGAGCCAGCCGCGGGCGGCGTCAACCCGAACGCCGGCAGGGGCACGTCGAACGCTGGCGGCGTCAAGCCGAAGGCGGGGGTGGACAGGTCGAAATCCGCGGGCGGGGTGGTCAGGTCGAAGCTGACCGGCGGCGCGGGCTCGGTTGTCGCGCCGGGTGGTACCGGCATGTCTCTGGGGACCCGGATGCCCCGGCCCGGCTCTAGCGGAGGCTCGCCGGCCGAGGTCAGGGGGAGCGGGCCGAACAGGCGTCTCGGCTGCTGCGCGGGGGCCCACGGCGGGCCCGAGGAGGCGTCCGGGCGGCCCGCGCCGCGGCCGGCCCGGTAGGAGGACTTGGACAGCGGCGCCACGACTGGGCGTGACGTGGTGCCCGTAGCGGGGCTGATCTCGCCGATGCCGCCGCCTTGCCAGCCCGCAGGCGAAGCCCAGGCCGCGGTGGATGGGCTCGGCCGGGCGGCCGGTACACCGCCCGGTGCTCGCGCGTCGTCGGCCGTCACAGAGCCCGGGGCCGCTGCGGGCCCTCGGTCCGGCTTGCCGTTCTCGTGCTGGCCGCGGGTCCGCGGCCGGTCGTGCGCCCTGGCCCGGCCGCGCTCCCGGCGGAAGCGGATGACCAGCAAGGCGATGACGAGCAGCACGATCAGCCCGACCACCGCGGCCACCGCGGCCCGCAGCACCGATCCGGCCAGCGCGCTGGCGGCCGCCCGGTGCGGTGCGGCCACCGGGTGCCGCGCGACCTTATGCGATGCGACGGGAGCAGGCTGATGGGGCTGGCTCGCGGTGATGCTCGCGGTGATGATGGCGGCCATGTCCACCGCCCGGATCGCGTCCACGGTGCCGTAGCCCGCGCCGGCGGCCGACCGGGCCGGCTGCGGGGGGAGGCCGGCCCCGGGCGCCGCGGCGACCGTGCTCTCGATCAGGGCCTGGGTCACCTGGGCCACGGTGAGGTGCGGGAACCTGGACAACACCAGGGCGGCCACGCCCGCCACGATGCCGCTGGCCGTGCTCGTGGAGCTGATCGTCGCGTAGCCGTCCGGCGGGGTCGCCACGACCAGGCTGACCCCCGGGGCCGTCAGCGACACGTAGGGCCGCGTGCTGCTGAACGAGGCCAGGTGCCCGGTGCGGTCGACGGCCCCCACCGCGATGACGCCCGGGTAGGCGGCCGGGTAGTTCACCCGGTCCGCGCCCAGGCCGTCGTCGCCCGCGGGCGCGACCAGCACCACCCCTTTGCTCAGCGCGTAGCCGACCGCCGCTTGCTCTGCGGGGCTGCCGCCCGCCGCGGCCGGATCGCCCTTGCTGGTCAGGCCGAGCGTCCCTGGGTCAAGCGGCAGGTCGATGACCCGGGCTCCGTGATCGGCCGCGTACCTGATGCCCTCGGCGATGGCCTCCGGCAACTGTCGGCTGACGGTCTGGTCCGAGGCCAGCGGATCGTTGAACTCCAGCGTCACCCGGACCGAGAGGATCTTCGCCGCGGGCGCGACGCCGACCAGGCCCGACCCGGGCTGGTGGCTGGCGATGATGCCGGCCACGGCGGTGCCGTCGAAGCCCCAGTACGGGCTGCCCGGGGTCCGGCCGGAGCCGGTGTAGTCGGGCCCGGTGATCACCGAGCCGGTCAGGCCCGGGTAGCTGGCGTCGACCCCGGTGCTGAGGATGGCGACGGTTATCCCGGATCCCTGGGATTTCTGCCACGCCTGCGGCACCTGCAGGCCAGCCAGCCACCATTCCTGATCGCGGACGCTACTTTCGAATCGCATGGTCGTGGCGGTGGTGAGCTCGCGGGCGGCATTTTCGGATCCCGCGCGTGCGGAGGTGGCGGGTCCGCGGGCGGTATTACCGTGTCCCGCGGGCGCGGCGGTGGCGGCGATAGCGGGCGCGAAGCCCATGACGCCCAGCACAGTTAGCACCGTCGCCAGACCTGAGGTGAACGGCAGCAAAGTACCGCGCAGCAATCGGTGTGACACTTTGGTCAGATTTCTCCTCCGAGGCTGGCCGAGCGGGCCTGCGGGTAGCGATGTTCGGCCGGCTATGTAATCGTGCCATGCACCCGGCCTAGGCGGAATGCGTCATGGGCGAATTGTTGGCGGTGCTGCGGCAATCGATACCCGCGCTCCGGGCGGCAGGCCGAGGCGCTGGGCCGCGTCGCCGCCGTTCACCGCGATAGAGACCAGCCCGGCGCTATCGGCATAGGCGACCAGCTCACCGGGCGCGACGGCGCCGAACATTTCCCGGTAAGGCACGGTCAGCTGATGGCGGCCGCAGCGGATGTGCGCGGTGGCGCCCGGCTTGAGGCCGATTTCCGCGGCGTCCGACGCGGTAATCGTGAGCTGGACATTTCCGAATCGGTCCACGGTCAGCACCTCTCCTTCCGCGACGGAATCGCGGATCAGCCTTTCCGGTGCGGGCAGCGTGACCAGATCCGCGACGTCGATTTCCGCTCCGGTCGCGGCCAGTTCGGTGCCGTCGGCCAGATGCGCGGCGACCGGCATGAAGATATCGCGGCCATGGAAGGTGGCCGTGACGTCGGCCAGCCACAGGTCGCGGTTGGTCAGGCTGAAGGCACGCGCCGGGCCGCCCGCGGCCGTTACGGCCCAGGAGAGCAGTCCGTTGTCGGGACCGATGAACACCGAGTCTCCCGCCGCCACCGCGACGCCGCGCCGCGCGGTGCCGACACCGGGGTCGACCACCGCCACGTGCACGGCCGGCGGCAGGTAGGGCACGGTCTGGGCCAGCACGGCCGCACCGCGCCGGACGTCGCCGGGCGGGACCAGGTGGGTCACGTCGATGATGCTGGCGTGCGGCGCGATCCGGGCCGCCACGCCGTGGCAGGCGGCCACGAATCCGTCTTCGAGCCCGTAGTCGGTGAGGAAGCTGAGGTAGCCAAAACGGGTCACGAACGGTGAGCGTACGTCGCCGGTACGCCGAGGTACAGCCCGGCCGGGGCAAGGTACGTTGGGAGGAATCGGATGAAGGCGCGAGAGGAGGTCGCATGTCCGGGTTGTCCGAACGCGACATGCGCATCCTCGCCTTCGAGCGGCGCGGCTGGCGGTCACCGGGGGTCAAGGACCAGGCCATCGCCGAGGTGCTCGACCTCCCGGCCACCCGGTACTACCAGCTGCTCAACGAGCTGATCGACCGGCCCGAAGCACTGGCCTTCGATCCGGCGCTGGTCAAGCGCCTGCGCGCCCAGCGCGCCCGGCGCCAGCGCATCCGGTCGCCCCGCACAAAGGGGCGGTCCGCGTGAAGGGGCGGTCCGCGTGAAGGGGCGGTCGGCGTGACGTATCCGCCGCGGGCGGCCACGCCGGAGGGACAGGCCGGGCTGGACGCGCTGCTCAGCAGCCCGCAGCACGCGCTGGTCGGCACGGACTTCGACGGCACGCTGGCGCCCATCGTGACCGAACCCCGGGACGCGCGGGCCCTGCCCGGAGCGGTGCCCGCGCTGACCAGGCTGGCCCGGGCGGTCGGCACGCTCGCGGTCATCACCGGCCGGCCCGCGGCGGACGCGGTCGCCTACGGCGGGCTCGAGGCCGTCCCCGGCCTCATCGTGCTCGGTCACTACGGCTGGCAGCGCTGGCACGATGGTGAGCTAGCCGGGGCCGTCTCGCCGCCCGCGGTGCAGGCCGCCCGCCAGGCCCTGCCCGGCGTGCTCAGCCAGGCGGGCGCCCCGGAGGGCACCTGGATCGAGGACAAGGGGCACGCGCTGGCCGTTCACACCCGCCGCACGGCCGATCCGGAGTCGGCGTTGCGCCTGCTCCGCGGGCCGCTGGAGGACCTGGCCGCCCAGCTCGGGCTGGCGGCCGAACCGGGCCGGATGGTGATCGAGCTGCGGCCGCCCGGCGTGGACAAGGGCACCGCGCTGACTGACCTGGTCACCGAACGCGCCGCGGATTCGGTCCTGTTCTGCGGCGATGATCTCGGTGACCTGCCCGCCTTCGCCGCCGTGCGCGCGCTGCGCGCGGAAGGGATCCCGGGCTGTGCTGTGGCCAGCGCCAGCGCCGAGTCCCCGCAGGTCGCGGCCGAGGCCGACCTGGTGGTGGACGGGCCCGAGGGGATCGTGGCGCTGCTCGCCGCGCTCGCGTCCGAACTGGGCGGCTGAGCGGCGGCTGGGCGGCTGAGCGGCGACTGGACCGCTGGGCGCCGGCTACCGCCGCTAAAGCGCCGGCTACCGGTCCAGCGCGGCCAGCTGGTCCCGGAACCAGCGGGCGGGCGGGCTGGCCGCTGCGGTGGCGGCCAGGGCGTCGCTGCGGCGGCGGCGTTCGGCGTCCGGCATGGCCAGCGCCTGGTGCAGGGCCGCGGCGGTCTCGCTGACGTCGAAGGGGTTGACCAGCAGCGCGTCGCGGTGCAGGGTCGCGGCGGCGCCCGCCTCCCGGGACAGCACCAGCGCGCAGCCGCGTTCGGACAGCACCGGGCCTTCCTGCGCCACCAGGTTCATGCCGTCCCTGATCGGGTTGACCAGCAGCACGTCGGCCACCGCGCAGGCGGCGAGCGACCGCGGGTAGTCGTCCTTCACCTCCAGGATCAGCGGGTTCCAGTCCGGCGTGCCGAACTCCGCGGTGATCTCCGCCGCCATCTGTATGACCCGCTCGGTGTAGGCGCGGTACTCAGGCACCGCCGACCGGGACGGGTAGGCGAAGGCCAGGTGAACCACCCGGCCGTGCCACTCGGGCCGGGTGGCGAGCAGTTCGCGGTAGGCGGCCAGGCCGCGCACGATGTTCTTGGACAGCTCGGTGCGGTCGACCCTGACGATCAGCTTGCGGCCTGCGGCCGCCCGCTCGAGGGCGGCCATGTGAGCGCGCACATCGTCGTCCCGGGCGCGGTCTCGCAGCGCGGGGGCGTCCACGCCCAGCGGATGCACGGCCACGTGCGTGACCCGGCCGCGGTAAACCACCCGGCCGACGGTATCCGCCCCGACCATATCGACACCGCCCGGGTCGGCCCGCTTCACCTCAGCGCCCAGGATCGCTTCGCAGCAATCGAGGAACGCGGCGGCCCACCGCTCGGCGTGAAAGCCCACGCAGTCCGCCCCGAGCATCCCGTCGAGCACGGCCCAGCCCACCTCGCGGGGGAGCAGCCGGTAGTAGTCCGGCGGGGCCCACGGAGTATGCGAGAAATGCGCCAGCCGGATGTCGCGGGAGACGCCATCCAGCCGGTCCCGCAGCAGGCGCGGAGCCAGGCACAGGTGGTAATCCTGGATCAGCACGCGGATAGGCTCGCCATCCGCCAGGGCCTCTTCGGCCAGGGCCTGCGCGAACGCCTCGTTGTAGGCCAGGTAGGACTCCCAGTCGCGCCGGAACGGCCCGTCCCACTGCGGCTGGGTAGGGGTATCGAACAGCAGGTGATGCAGGAACCACAAGACCGCGTTGGCGACGTGGTTGTAGGCGCGATCGAAGATGTCCGGCGGGATGTCGAGCATCCGCACCGGAACGCCGCTGTACTGCGAGGCACCCGCGTCCTGCCGCCGCGCGAACGCGCGGTCGGCGTCGCTGAGCGCGGCGCAGATCCACGTCACACTGGCCCCAGCCGCCACGGCCTCCAGGCCCGACGTCACCCCGGCGATCATGCCGCCGCCGCCCCGCTGTCCCACCAGCGAGCCGCCGGTGCCGAACTGGTACGAGACCGGACCGCGATTGGACGCCACGAGAACCCGCTGCTTCATCAAGATCGCGGCGAACGACCCTGGCCTTCACGCCCAGAGCAAACGCCGCTCCCTCCCTCCGTAAATGACAAGTGTGGCGGATAGCCTGGCAGACGGGTGCGATACCGCGGCGGGGCAGGGGAATCGTAGCTTCCGTCGACCCTGCGGTACGCTTGTCTCGTTTGGAACACAACTGAATAACGCTCATCCAGAGGGGTGGAGGGATCGGCCCTGCGAAGCCCCGGCAACCTATCGCGCATCTATGCCCAGCTCGGGCGGCCCAGCTCAAATCGGCGGGGCGCGTGACATGGTGCCAAGTCCGGCCCGCGGTCAAGGTGACCGCTGGAAAGATGGGGAAGGAAGGCCTCGCCGTGACCACAGCAACACCCCGCACACCCGAAACTTCCCGGTTCGGCTATGCCACCGGGCTGACGTGCCGCGAATGCGGCCAGGTCTACGAGCTCGGCCCGCTCTACGCCTGCGGCGAGTGTTTCGGCCCGCTCGAGGTCGGTTACGACTACCCGCGGCTGGACCGGTCCGTCATCGAGGCCGGGCCGCCGAACATGTGGCGGTACGCGCCGCTGCTCCCGGTGCCAGCGGACATCGCGAGCCGGCCCACCATGGAGCCCGGTTACACCCGGTTGTTCCGCGCCGACAACCTGGCCCACGCGCTGGGCATGCGCAGGTTGTGGATCAAGGACGACCGGGGCAACCCGACGCACTCGTTCAAGGACCGGGTGGTCGCGGTGGCCTTGGTCGCGGCGACCGAGCTGGGCTTCAAGGTGCTGGCCTGCCCGTCGACCGGGAACCTGGCCAACGCGGTGGCCGCGGCGGCGGCCCGGGCGGGCATCCGGTCCGTGGTGCTCGTCCCCGCCGACCTGGAGCCGCAGAAGATCATCACCACCTCGGTCTACGGCGGCACGTTCGTCACCGTGGACGGCACCTACGACGACGTGAACCGGCTCGCGTCCGAGCTGGCCGGCGAGCACGAGGACTGGGCGTTCGTCAATGTGAACGTACGGCCCTACTACGCCGAGGGCTCCAAGACCCTCGCCTTCGAGATCGCCGAACAGCTCGGCTGGCGGCTTCCCGAGCAGGTCGTGGTGCCGATCGCCTCCGGCGCCCAGCTGGTCAAGGTGGACAAGGGCTTCGGCGAGCTGACCACGCTCGGGCTGGTCCCGGAGGCCCCGTGGCGGATGTTCGGCGCCCAGGCCAGCGGGTGCGCGCCGGTCTCGGCCGCGTTCGCGGCCGGGTACGACGTGGTGCGCCCGGTCAAACCGGCCACCATCGCCAAGTCGCTGGCCATCGGCAACCCGGCGGACGGGCCGTACGTCCTGGACGTGGTGCGCCGCACCGGCGGCGCGATCGCCGACGTCAGCGACGACGAGATCGTCGACTCGATGCGGCAGCTGGCCTCAGCCGAGGGCATCTTCGGCGAGACCGCGGGCGGCGTCACCCTCGGCGTGCTGCGCAAGCTACTGGCCGCCGGGCAGCTCGACCCCGAGGCGGAGACCGTGATCATCAACTCCGGTGACGGGCTGAAGACCCTGGACGCGATCACCGCGGTGCTGGACCTGCCCGCCGCGATCAGGCCGACCCTGGAAGCGTTCCAGGAGGCGATCTCATGCCGGATATGAACACCGTGTCGGTTCGAATCCCGACCATCCTGCGCACCTACACCGCGGGCGCGGCCGAGGTGAGCGCCACCGAGGGCAGCCTGCGCGAGGTCATCGCCGGCCTGGACGTGGCCTATCCCGGCCTCGGCGGCCGGATCCTCGACGACGGAGGCCGGCTGCGCCGGTTCGTCAACGTCTACGTCGGCGAGGAAGACGTGCGGTTCGCGCAGGGACTCGATACCGCGGTGCCCGCGGGAGCGCGGGTTTCCTTCATTCCCGCGGTGGCCGGCGGCGCCCCCAAACCCGGGCCGGGCGCGGCTGACCTGAGCCAGATGGCGTGATTGGGGGGTAAGTGGCGCCAGAATCGCTCGGGACCGGGTAAGGTCAATTCCGGTCGCGGTCGGACGGGGCCGGTTTTGCGTGCTAGACACCGTGCTGGACACGCAGCCGCTCTCACCCGTTCGCGATCGACGGGTTCCGCGTTGGCAAGGGCGGGGCTCGAGTCCCGAGCGCAGTTAGGGAGTTGTTTGGAATGGCTCAGGGCACCGTCAAGTGGTTCAACCCGGACAAGGGATACGGCTTTATCGCCGTCGACGGTGGCAAGGACGTTTTCGTCCACTTCTCGGCTATCCAGTCGGATGGCTATCGCACCCTCGAAGAGGGCCAGCGGGTCGAGTTCGAGATCACGCAAAGCGACCGGGGCGCGCAGGCCGACAAGGTCATCGTCGTCACGTAGGTTCGCCGGTGGCCCCGGATTCACCCCCGGGGCCACTGATCTACCGGGTTCAGCTATCGGCCCGGCCCCGGCGGGCCGGGCCGTAGGCGTTTCCGAGGGCGATGGTTTGCACTCTCACCATGAGAGTGCTAAACATGACTCTGGCACTCTCCATGTGTGAGTGCCAGCATGATGGCGGGATCGGGCGATGAGGCACGACCTCGCGGCAGGAAAGGACTGTCCGCCGGGGGGTGCCGGCCGTCGCGGGCGTCGGCTCGATCCACGCATACGCCACGGAGGACTGGAGCCTATGGCAGCCAAGATGATCGCGTTTAGTGAGGACGCCCGGCGCGGCCTCGAACGCGGTATGAACCAGCTCGCCGACGCCGTGAAGGTAACCCTCGGCCCCAAGGGCCGGAATGTGGTTCTCGAGAAGAAGTGGGGCGCACCCACGATCACCAACGATGGTGTATCCATCGCCAAGGAGATCGAGCTCGAGGACCCCTGGGAGAAGATCGGTGCCGAGCTTGTCAAGGAAGTAGCAAAGAAGACCGACGACGTGGCCGGAGACGGCACCACGACGGCGACCGTGCTGGCCCAGGCGCTCGTGCGCGAGGGCCTGCGCAACGTCGCGGCGGGGGCCAACCCGATGTCGCTTAAGCGGGGCATCGAGGCCGCCGTCGAGCGGATCAGCGAGGAGCTTTCCAAGCAGGCTAAGGACGTGGAGACCAAGGCGCAGATCGCCTCCACCGCGTCCATCTCGGCCGGGGACACCGCGATCGGCGAGATGATCGCCGAAGCGATGGACAAGGTCGGCAAGGAAGGCGTTATCACCGTCGAGGAGTCCAACACCTTCGGCCTGGAGCTTGAGCTCACCGAGGGCATGCGGTTCGACAAGGGATACATCGCCCCGTACTTCGTCACCGACCCCGAGCGGCTCGAAGCCGTCCTTGAGGACCCGTACATCTTGATCGTGAACTCCAAGATCTCGGCCAACAAGGACCTGCTCCCGCTGCTGGACAAGGTGGTGCAGTCCGGCAAGTCGCTGGTCATCATCGCCGAGGACGTCGAGGGCGAGGCCCTGGCGACCCTGGTCGTGAACAAGATGCGCGGCCTGTTCAAGTCGGTGGCGGTCAAGGCCCCCGGCTTCGGCGACCGCCGCAAGGCCATGCTCGGTGACATCGCCATCTTGACCGGTGGCCAGGTCATCAGCGAGGAAATCGGCCTCAAGCTGGACAACGCGGACCTGGACGTACTCGGCCGGGCCCGCAAGGTCGTGGTCACCAAGGACGAGACCACGATCGTGGACGGCGCCGGGGACGCGGACCAGATCGCCGGCCGGGTCAACCAGATCCGCACCGAGATCGACAACACCGACTCCGACTACGACCGGGAGAAGCTGCAGGAGCGGCTGGCCAAGCTGGCCGGCGGCGTCGCGGTCATCAAGGCCGGGGCGGCGACCGAGGTCGAGCTGAAGGAGCGCAAGCACCGCATCGAAGATGCGGTCCGCAACGCCAAGGCCGCGGTGGAGGAAGGCGTCGTCGCCGGTGGCGGCGTGGCCCTGCTCCAGGCGGGCCGCAGCGCCTTCAAGAAGCTGGACCTGGCCGGTGACGAGGCGACCGGCGCGCAGATCGTGCGCCGCGCCGTCGAAGAGCCGCTCAAGCAGATCGCGATGAACGCCGGCCTCGAGGGCGGCGTGGTGGTCGAGAAGGTCAAGACCCTGGCCGCGGGCCACGGTCTGAACGCCGCGAACGGCGAGTATGTCGACATGTTCAAGGCCGGCATCATCGACCCCGCGAAGGTCACCCGCTCGGCGCTGCAGAACGCGGCCTCGATCGCTGGCCTGTTCCTCACCACCGAGGCAGTGATCGCGGAGAAGCCGGAGAAGGAAAAGGCCCCCGCCATGCCCGGTGGCGGCGGAGACATGGACTTCTGATCTAGAAGTCAAGTCAACTCAAGCCGAACGGCCCGGGGAATCCCCGGGCCGTTTTGGCGTCACGTTTCCCGGCGTATGCGCCGGCGTTAACGAAGCTGCGATCCGGCGTCCCGGACCGATAGCCTTAGAAGTGCCCATAGCATCCTGCCGGTCACCTGATCGCTGGTTGTTTTTAACAGTTCTCTCAACGTGAGGTCTGCGCGTGCCTACCGGCAAGGTCAAGTGGTACGACTCCGACAAGGGGTATGGCTTCCTCGCTCGCGACGACGGCGGCGAGGTCTTCGTGCATTCATCGGCGCTGCCCGCCGGGACGACCGCGCTTCGGCAGGGGCAGCGGGTGGAGTTCGGGGTGGCCGAGGGACGCCGGGGAGCGCAGGCGCTCCAGGTGCGGGTGCTCGAGCCGCCGCCCACCGTCGCGGTCCCCAAGCAGGCCCGCAAGAAGCCGGACGAGATGATCCTCCTGGTCGAGGACCTCATCAAGCTGCTCGATGACGTCTCGACGACCTACCGCCGCGGCAAGCTCCCGGACCCCAAGGACGGGAAGAAGATCGCCGCCGTGCTCCGCGCCGTGGCCGACGACATCGACGCCTAGGGTCAGCGCCGGGTCCGGGGCCGGGGCGGCGCGGCGGGTACCGGTCCGGGCTCCGGCCGCTCGGCGACGACCCGCCGCCTGCGCCGGACGACGATCAGGAACAGCGCCACGGTCAGCAGGCCCGCGGCGATGCCCAGGCCCGCCCGGCCGTTGTTGAGCATCGACACGAGCACCCCGAGCAGGCCGCCGGCCACGTTGGCCACCTGGTTCAGGGTCTCGGAGACCGCGAAGGTCGAAGACCGGACCTCGTCG
>Ga0302181_10001288_pt1 | contig 18908 bp, 17 predicted proteins | sample I_Palsa_E3_3_FD_198786 | JGI IMG/M metagenome (GOLD analysis project Ga0302181, IMG submission 198786) | Peat permafrost microbial communities from Stordalen Mire near Abisko, Sweden - I_Palsa_E3_3 | ecosystem: Environmental > Terrestrial > Soil > Palsa > Peat permafrost | place: Sweden...
GCGCGGGGCGCTCGTCGGCTTCCAGGTCTTCGGCGGAGAGCCAGCCGTACTTGTCGGTGGTGGCCCGCTCCCATTGGTCCAGGCCCTCGAGGCTTACCTCGACGGACCCGACGGCGACAGCATAGAAGGTCTGGTGCTGGGCGATGCGGTGGCCGCCCCAGGAGAACTCGACCACGTTTTCTGCGATCGGCTCACCGAGGCGTTCGGGGTTCACCTCGATGCGGGTCTCCTCGTAGAGCTCGCGGGCACCGGCGTCGCGCAGGGATTCGCCCTCGTCGGCCGCGCCGCCCACGGTGAACCAGAAAGGATCCTCCGGATGGTGCGGATCCCAGCCGTGCAGCAGCAAGACCCGCTCTTCGCCGTCGACCGGAAACACCCGGGCGGTCTGCCGGTGAATGACCGGTTGGGTCCGGGGGGTCTGGGCCAGGGGAGCCTGGGGTGGCGGAACGACCCCCGCAGGGGGTCCCGGGGGGGCTGGGGGGAAGCTTCCCCCCAGATCGGGGGGGTCTGGGGGGGTCGTCCCCCCGAGATCACGCTGCACGGCTACTCTACGATCTTGGAGATGGGAATCTCCAGTATGTCCTGCGCGCCGGCCGCCTTCAGGGCCGGTATCAGCGTGTTGACGCCGCGCTTGGGCACGACCGTCTCCACCGCGTTCATGTTCCCCCTGGCCAGTGTGGTGATGGTCGGCGAGGACAAGGCCGGCAGCATGTCGGTGACCGCCGCCAGCCGGTCCGCGGGCACGTTGAGCTTAAGCAGGACGCTGCCACGGGCCTGGATGGCGCCGCGCAGCAGCAGGGCGATGTCTTCCATGGCCGCCCGCTTCTGCTCGTCCGCGAACGCCGGCGCCGCCGCGATCAGCTCGGTATAACTGGTCAGCAGCGTGTCCAGGATCCGCAGGCCGTTCTTGCGCAGCGACGATCCGGTCTCGGTGAGGTCGACGATCGCGTCCACGATGTCCGGCACCTTGGCCTCGGTAGCACCGTAGGACGGGATCACCATCGCCTTGACCCCGTGCGCGTCAAGGAACCGCCTGGTCAGCGACGGGAACTCGGTGGAGATCCGGACTCCTTCCGGCAGGTCGGAGACCGACTGCCAGGTCGCGGAGTCCGGTACGGCGAGCACCACCCGCACCGGCCGCGAGGTGGCCTTCGAATACTGCAATTCGCCGAGCGAGACCACCTCGGCTTCGGTCTCCGCGATCCAGTCGCGTCCGGTGATGCCGAGGTCGAAGAGCCCGCGCTCGAGGTAGGAAGGAATCTCCTGGGGGCGCAGGAACCTTACCCTGTCGATCCGCGGGTCGTCGATCGACGCGTGGTAGTCCCGGTCCGAGGACCGCCTCACGGTGAGGTCGGCCGCGTCGAACAGGTCGAGGGTGGCCCGCTCGAGCGAGCCCTTGGGCAGTACTAGCGAGAGCATCAGTTATCCCTGTTTCTCCGGGTGATGGCGCTTGCGGGTGGGAAGCGCTGCGACAGTGGCCGCGCGGGCTCCTCTGGGGTCGGTGGCCCCCCGGGGTACCCACTTACGTACCCGGGGGGCCACCGACCCCCGGACGGACGCGGCTAATGTCGCGGCGCGGCGGGATGGGAGAGGGCGCGGGGATGGGCGTCCGCAGAGCGGGACTCCGGGCGGGCGCCGGACTGGGCGCGGCGGATGGAGCGCAGTACGAGCGCGGTGTCGAGCGCTGCCACCACGGCCTCCCACCCCTTGTCCTCGTGACTACCGGGCAGTCCGCACCGGTCACGAGCCGACTCTACCGTGTCACAGGTCAGCACGCCGTTCCCGACCGGGACACGGGCGTCCAGCGCGACCCGGGTCAGGCCCGTGGTGACCGAGTCGCAGACGTAGGTGAAGTGCGGCGTTCCGCCGCGGATGACCACGCCGAGGCAGGCCACCGCGTCGTGGTCCAAGGCCAGCTCGGCCGCCACCACCGGCAGTTCGATCGCGCCCGGCACCCGGACGATGAGCGGGTCCCGGATGCCGCACGCGACGGCCGCGGCGGTCGCGCGCGCCACCAGCGAGTCGGTGATCTCGGCGTGCCAGCGGGTAGCCGCGATCGCCAGGCTCAGCCCCGACGCGTCGACCGCGGCGGGATCGGGACGGCCCGCGCCGCTCATGGGGTAGCTCCTGCTGGCTCGGTCATGCGGACTCTGCCTCACTGGTCGGCCCGGCCGGGCGGCCATTCAGCGTGATAGGAGCCAGGGGGATAGGGGGTGGTACCAGCGTCCGTTCGGCTTCATTAAGATCTTGAATTTGATGGCCAAGCTTGTCGCGTTTTGTTACTAGGTAGCGAAGGTTGTACGGGGTGACGGCGGCCGCCAGCGGTACGCGGGCAGTGATGTCGACGCCGCCATCGGTCAGCCCGCTCACCTTGGCCGGGTTGTTGGTCAGCAGGCGCACCGAGCGCACGCCCAGGTCGGCCAGCATCTGGGCGCCGGCCGAATACTCGCGCGCGTCGACGGGCAGGCCGAGTTCGGTATTGGCGTCCACCGTGTCGGCGCCCGCGTCCTGCAGTTCGTAGGCCTGCAGCTTGCTGAGCAGGCCGACGCCGCGGCCCTCGTGGCCACGCAGGTACAACACCACCCCCCGGCCCTCGGCCGAGATCGCCGCCATGGCCGAGTCAAGCTGCGCGCCGCAGTCGCAGCGCAGCGAGCCGAACACATCCCCGGTCAGGCACTCCGAATGCAGCCGCGTCAGCACGTCCGCGCCGTCCGTGACGTCGCCGAGCACGAGCGCGACGTATTCTGTGCCGTCGATCTCGTGCCGGTACCCGAACGCCTGCCACTGACCGTAGGCGTTCGGGATCGTGGTCTGGGCCTGCCTGCTGAGCTGACGCTCGGTGCGGCGGCGGTATTCGATGAGCTGCTCGATGGAGATCAGGGCCAGATCGCGGGAGTCCGCGAAATCGCGCAGCTCGGGCAGCCGGGCCATCGTGCCGTCGTCGTTGACCACCTCGGACAGCACGCCCGCCTCCGGCAACCCGGCCAGCCGGGCCAGGTCGACCGCGGCCTCGGTGTGCCCCGCCCGGCGGAGCACGCCGCCCTCGGCGTAGCGGAGCGGAAACACGTGCCCGGGCCTTACCAGGTCCGCCGCCGTGGTGGCCGGATCGACGAGCCTTCTGATGGTCGCGGCGCGATCGGCGGCTGAGATCCCGGTGCTGATCCCGTCGCCTGCGTCAACGCTGAGTGTGAAGGCGGTGCGGTGGTGTTCGGTGTTGTGAGAGGTCATCTGGGGCAGGTTAAGCCGGTCGAGTTCGGCTTCACGCATCGGCACGCAGATCACGCCGCTGGTGTAGCGGATCATGAAGGCTAGCAGCTCCGGGGTGGCCATGGCGGCCGCGAAGATGATGTCGCCCTCGTTCTCCCTGTTCTCGTCGTCTACGACCAGAACCGGGCGGCCTTCCGTGATGTCCTTGATCGCGCGGTCGACGTCATCGAGCATCTTCCTCACACCGAACCTTCCCTGCTGAGCAGTCTTTCCACATACTTGGCGATCACGTCGACCTCCAGGTTCACCGTGTCTCCCGGTGCTCTGATGCCGAGCGTGGTGCGCTTCAGCGTCTCGGGGATGAGGCAAACCTCGAACCAGGCCTCTGCCTCGTCGCCGTGGCTGAGGGCGGAGACCGTCAGGCTGATCCCGTCCACGGCTATCGATCCCTTTTCAACGACATAACGGGATATTTTGCCAGGCAGGCTTATCCGCACCTGATCCCAGTGGGCGGCGGGTGTCCGGGACACGATGGTAGCGGTGGCATCCACGTGGCCTTGCACGAGATGGCCGCCCAGCCGGTCCGCGAGGCGGACCGAGCGTTCCAGGTTGACCGGCGCTCCCGGAGCCAGCGCGCCCAGACCGGACCGGTCCAGGGTCTCCCCCATCACGTCCGCGGTGAAGGTCCCGTCCATGATGTCGGTCACGGTCAGGCAGACGCCATTGACCGCGATCGACTCGCCGAGGGACGTGCCCTGGGTGGAGCCCCGTATGGTCAGCCGCGCCGCGTCACCGCGATGCTCGATGCCGGCCACCTCGCCGAGTTCTTCCACAATCCCGGTGAACATCCGCACTTTCCTCCTCGAAGCCCGTCCTGCGCTCGGCTCCGGGGGTGTGCGGGTACCTGCGTACGCGCTTGACGCGGCCGGGGTCGCCGACCGCGTGCGTGCTGCCTCCCATCCGGACTTTCACCGTCGGTCCCGGAATTTCACCGGGTCAGCCGACCGCTGGCAGCGGACGGGTCGCGGACTTTCACCGCCGGCTCGGAGTTTCACCGACCCCGGAGCACGCCTACTCCTATAGCCAGTCTGCCATACCAGGTATTCCGGACCAGACAGCGGTAAACCGTCCGGTCACGCTGCCGGGGGCCGGAACTGGTACCCAACCCGGTACTCAGTCACTAGGCACTGGCCGTAGACCGGGCCGAGCTTATGCCTGAGGCGGCTGACGTGCACGTCGACGGTTCGGCTGTCCTGCGCCACGGCTCGGTCGTCTCGCGTGGTGTCGCGGCCGATTCGCGCGATGCCGCGGCGCCAGACCTGCTCGACGAGGTCCGCGCGGCTGAACACCGTCGCGGGATGCGCCGTGAAGAACGCCAGCAGCTGGAACTCCTGGAAGGTCAGCATGATCTCGCGGCCGCCAGCCCAGACCCGGCGCTGCAGGTGATCGAGACGGAGGCCGGCATCGGCACGGCGTTTGGTGGCTGGATCGGATTTAGCAGGCCGGCCCTTGGGGCCGCTCGTGGTGGCGCCGCTCGTGGTGGCGCCGCTCGTCGTGGCGCCGTTTGTCGTGGCGCCGTTTGTCGTGGCGCCGCTCGTCCTGGCGATGGCGTAGCCGACGATGGCGAGCGACGTGCTCGTACCCGGGATCGGTACTATCGCGAGCAGGGTTCCGTCCCGGCCGGGCGGCGGCACACGCTCGTCCCACGGGTAGTCGCCGGGTTCGGCGTCGGGTTGGCTGAACAGCTCGTCCAGCGTCTCGGACCGACCGACGAGCTGAGTTGCCACTGCTACATATCCGGAGGACACCTTCCTATACTCGATTAAAAAGATCGTTTTTGTCAAGAAATTCGGCCAGCGGGACCGCCGGGACTCCGGCGGCGGCATCGTCCCGACTCACCGTGACCGTGCATGGCTACTTACCGCTTTGGCCCGGGCGGCTGGGCGGGTCGGCTGGTTAGGATTCGGGTTATGGCGGTCAGGGCGGTCATCTTCGACTGGGGCGGGACGCTTACCCCGTGGCATGGCATCGACCTCGGTGAACTCTGGCTCGCGGTATGTGCGCGGCACTATCCGGCCGCCGAGGCGGCGGCTATAGCCACCGCGGTCCGCGCGGCCGAGATGGAGCTGTGGCGGCACGGTGAGAAGTCGCAGCGGAGCTGGACGCTGGACCATATCTTCGAGCGGGCCGGGGTCACCGCCTCGGCGGACTTCCTGTCCAGCTATTTCGAGGCGTGGGACCCGCACACCTTCACCGACCCGGACGTGCTGCCGTTGCTGCACGAGTTGCGGCGGCGCGGCATCAAGGTCGGCGTGCTGTCCAACACCATGTGGCCGCGTAGCGCCCATGAGCAGATCTTCGTCAGGGACGAGGTGCTCGAGCTGATCGACGGCGCCGTCTACAGCAGCGAGATCGACTGGGTCAAACCGCATCCGGAGGCTTTCCGCGCGGCCATGCAGGCCATCGGCGAAACCGACCCCGCGGCCTGCGTATTCGTCGGCGACCGGCCCTACGACGACATACACGGCGCCAAGAGCGCGGGCATGCGCGCCGTCCTCATCTCGAACTCCGACGTCCCCCCGTACCAAGCCGCCGCGCCCGACGCGATCATCACCAGGCTGTCAGAGCTCCTCAGCCACCTCGATCGCTGGTCCTGATACCGCCTCAGTGAACGGAGCCGGTGCGCTTGAGGGTGCGGATGATCGGCGCGGTCTCCACCGAGCTCACCCCGGGCAGGGACGCCAGCGGGCCGGTCAGGTACTCGTAGAGATGCTGGGTGTCGCGGAACAGGGCGGTCACCACCACGTTGGCCGGGCCCGTGGTCGCGGCGGCGAACGGGACCTCGGGGTGCTCGGCCAGGGCCTGTCCCACCGCATCAAGCCGGGACGGCTCCACCTTCAGCCAGAGCAACGCGCTGACACTCATGCCCAGGCAGCGGCTGTCCACGTCCACCTCGAAATTCAGCAGCCCGCTGCGGCGAAGCTCCTCGATCCGGCGCCTGACCGTGGATTCGTGCCAGTGGATGGCGGCAGCCAGTGCTGCGTGGCTGGTCCGTCCGTCGCGGCCCAGCTCGGCCAGCAGCGGTTCGTCCTCGGGTAGCAGCACCGCGGGGGTCTGGGGGCCGATGGGGGACGGTTTCCCCCCGAAGGGGGGCCCGGGGGGGCGGGCAGCCCCCCCGTGATCGGGGGGTTCCGGGGGGTCGCCCCCCCCGGCCAGCACCGCCAGCACCTCCAGCTGCTCGGCGGAGAGCGCCTGGCGGATGCCCTGCCACGCCCCTGGCGTGAAGTTGTGCAGGATCGAGTGCGCGGAGATCTGCACCACCCGGCGGCTGCCGGGAAGCCCGCGCAGGAACAGGGCGTCGCGCTGCTCCGGAGTGATCGCCTGGACCGTGCAGATGATTTCGGTTCCGCCCGACGCGAGGTTCACCCACCTGGTATCAGGCCGGCGCGCTAGGGCCTCGGCGATCGAATCCGCGCTGCCGGGCGTGGTCTGCAGCCGGACGAACCAGTCGACCCACCCCACCAGCTCTCCGCTCACCACGCCGAGGACACGCAGCCCGGCGGATTCGCTGAGCTTGTGGTATCGCCGGGCAGCGGTCTGGTCGGAGATTCCCGTCACCTCGGCGATGGTGCGGAATGAGGCTCTCGGCTCGACCGTTAGCACGTGAACCAGCTGACGATCAGTGGCATCGAGCATGAGATTTTCCACGTTTCTCAGCCTAGGAGATGTCGAGATCCGGCACAAACGGCCATGACCGTGGATAGTTAAGACTCAGCTAGCGCAGCATGATGCCAGGCGTCCGGGGAGGGCGCCGATTTTGCGGAGGGACTTATGGATAAGAAATGGTGGACCCTGCTGGCCGTGTGTACGGGGACCTTCATGCTGCTACTCGACGTCACGGTCGTCATCGTCGCCCAGCCCGCGATCCAAGGCGGCCTGCACGCCTCGTTCAGCGACGTGCAGTGGGTCCTGGACGCTTACGCACTGACGCTTGCCTCGCTGCTGCTGACCTCGGGCGTGCTCGCCGACCGGTACGGCAGGAAACGGCTGTTCCAGATAGGCCTGGTCATCTTTACCCTTGGCTCGCTGCTGTGCGGCGTGGCCCAGGACCCGCTGATGCTGATCCTGTCGCGGAGCGGCCAGGGTGTCGGCGGCGCGATCATGTTCGCCACGTCGCTGGCCTTGCTTGGGAACAGCTTCCGCGGCCGGGATCGCGGCGTGGCGTTCGGCGTGTGGGGGGCGATTACCGGCGTGGCCACGGCGCTTGGCCCGGTGCTCGGCGGGGTGATCACCACCGACTGGAGCTGGCGAGGAATCTTCCTGATCAACGTGCCCATCGGTGTCCTCGCCGTGGCGTTGACGGCCTGGCAGGTGGACGAATCAAAGTCGCCGCACCCGACGCCGCCGGACTGGGCCGGGTTCGCGCTGCTGACCACGGGGCTGGTGAGCCTGATCTACGGACTGATCCGGGCGGGCGAGAACAGCTGGTCAGACACGGGCGTCATCATCTGCCTAGCGGTCGGCGCTGCCTCGCTGGCCGCCTTCATCGTGGCCGAGAAGCGCATCGCGCATCCGATGTTCGACCTGTCGCTACTGCGCGTGCCGACCTTCGCGGGCGGCTCGATCGCCGCCTTCGCGATGAACGGGTCGCTCTACGCCGTACTGCTCTACCTGGTCATCTACCTGCAGGACATCCAGGGCTTCTCGGCGCAGGACGCCGGTCTGCGACTGGCCATCATCAGCGGCGCCCAGTTCGTCACGGCCACGTTCGCCGGGCGGTTCAGCGAGCAGGTGCCCGCCCGCTGGCTCATCGGCCCCGGCCTGCTCCTGGTCGGCATCGGGCTGATCATCATGGCCGGGCTAACCGGCGGCAGCAACTGGACGCACCTGATCCCCGGCTTCATCGTGTCCGGCCTGGGCGGCGGCATGGTCAACCCACCGCTGGCCTCGACCGCGATCGGCGTGGTCCCGCCGCAGCAGGCCGGGATGGCGTCGGGCGTCAATGCGACGTTCCGCCAGATCGGCATAGCCGCCGGCATCGCCGCCCTCGGCTCGATCTTCACCTCCGCGATGGAGCACAACCTGGCCTACGCGTCGCCGGTGGCGTCGTCGGCCCCGCGCATCGTCACCATGGTGCGGCAGGGCCAGGTCAGCCAGCTCATCGCCGGCCTGCCGCAGGCCCGCCGCGGGGAGGTCGCGGTGGCCATCAGGGCCGCGTTCGCGGCTGGCCTCAACGACCTGCTGTACGTGACCGGGGCGCTCGCGCTCGTCGGCGCGGTGTGCGCGCTGCTGCTCATCCGCAGCAAGGACTTCGTGAGCCGCACCGAGCCGCAGGCGACGGCAGGGACGAGCGGGCAAGCTAGCCCGGACAGTGCAAGCCCAGCTCGTTCGGCCTGATAGCGGGCGGGACGCGGCGGCCCTGAGCGATGGTCAGGGGCGCCAGGCCGCGTGGGCGGTGGCGCGCTCAGCCTGGGCGCGCAGGGCCTGGACGGCGCGGGCCCGGTCGTCGGCATCGTAGACGGCCGAGCCGGCCACGAACACATCCGCGCCGGCGTCCGCGCACCGCTCGATGGTTTCCTCGCTGACGCCGCCGTCGACCTGGAGCCAGATCGCGGCGTCCCGGCCGCCGACCAGCGAGCGGGCGCGGCGCAGCTTCGGCAGCACCATGTCAAGGAAGTGCTGGCCGCCGAATCCGGGCTCGACCGTCATCAGCAGCAGCATGTCGATCTCGGGCAGCAGGTCCTGGTACGGTTCCACCGCCGTGCCCGGGTTGACGGCAAGTCCGGCGCGGGCGCCCGCAGCCCGGATGGCGCGCAGCGTCCGGACCGGGGCGTGGACCGCCTCGGCGTGGATCGTCACGTTGCGCGCGCCGGCCTCCGCGTACGGCGGCGCCCACCGGTCCGGGTCTTCGATCATCAGGTGACAGTCGAGCGGCAGCGTGGCGTGCTTGAGCAGGGCCTGGACGACGGGCAGACCGAGGGTGAGGTTGGGTACGAAGTGGTTGTCCATGACATCCACGTGCAGCCAGTCTGCCACCCCGGCGACGGCGGAGGCCTCATCGGCGAGCCGGGCAAAGTCCGCGGACAAGATGCTCGGCGATATCTGAACGGCCATAGAGCCCGAGTGTAGAGTGCCTGGGTGCGGGCGAGGCGTGGCGTGCCGGAAATGTCGTACCGCGGGACTACAGTTCGATACTAGGTTCGATTAGGTACCGACCTGGAGGTTGTACATGCGTTCAGAACCGTCAAGCGCGCTGCTCGACCGGGTACGCAAGCTGCTGGCGAAGGCCGAGGCCGAGGGAGTGACCCCGCCGGAGGCCGAGGCGCTCACCGCGAAGGCCGCCGAGCTGATGGCCCGTTACGGCATCGACCGGGCCCGGCTGGCCGCGACCCGCCCGGACACCGACCGGCCGGGCAGCCGCATCATCGACATCTCCAACCCGTGGGCGCAGGTCCGGGCCCATCTGCTGGCCGGGCTGGCCGGGGCCATGCGGTGCCAGTGCGTCCTGCTCAGTACCAACGGGCCCGGTGCGCGCATCCATGTCTTCGGCTACGCCTCCGATCTTGAGCGGGCCGACATCCTGTACACCTCGCTGCTGCTCCAGATGGCCCGCGGCCTGACCGCCACCGCCGTTCCGGACGGGGTCCGCAGCGCACGGGCCTGGCGGCGGAGCTGGCTGCTCGGCTTCGTCACCGCCGTCATCACCCGAGTCAAATCCGCGGAGGAGCGCGCCGCCACGAGCGCGGAAGGGGAAACCCACCCCGGGCCGAGCACGGCCCTCGTCCTCGCCGACCGGGCGGTAGTCATCCGCCGCCAGCTGGAGGAGGCCTACCCGGTGACCCGCAGGACCCGCATCACCTACAGCGGCCGGGGCTACAGCGACGGTTACGCGCAGGGTCAGCGGGCCGACATCGGCAACGCCCGGCTGAAGTCAACCCGGGCGCTCAGTCGCGCCTAAGGGAAGGGACCGGGCTCAGTCCCGGCGCAGCAGGGCGAGGAAGATCGCGTCGGTGCCGTGACGGTGCGGCCAGAATTGGGCGAACCGGGGATAGCGCGAATCCTTGGAGCGTCCGGGTTCGGGGCAGCGCAGGTCGGGGACCTCGGAGAGAACGGCCGGGGCGTCCAGGACGGTGACGTCGTCTCGGCGGTCGGCGACGGCGGTGACCACCTCCCGGGTCTCGGCGAGGTGCGGGGTACAGGTCACGTAGGCGATCACGCCGCCGGGGCGCGCCGAATCGATGGCCGCCTCGAGTAGCTCGCGCTGCAGGACAGCGAGCTCCTTGACGTCTTCCGGGGTCTTGCGCCATCTGGCTTCGGGGCGGCGGCGCAGCGATCCGAGGCCCGAACACGGCACGTCGGCCAGCACTCGGTCGAATGTTCCTGGCGGCCATGGCACATGACGACCATCGGCCGCTACGACGGCGTCAGAGTGGGTGACGCCGGTGCCGGGCTGGATGGCGGCGGGAGCGAGCCCGGCCCGCCCGGCGCGGCGGAGGGCTTCGGCGACCCGGCGGGCGCGGTGCGGGCGGACGTCGGAGGCCACTAGGCGCGCGCCCCGGGCGGCGGCTAGGCCGCTCAGCAGCCGTGCCTTACCGCCGGGGCCCGCGCAAAGATCGAGCCACAGCTCGTCCGGGCCGGACAGCCCGACGCGGGTCAGGGCCAGCGCGGCCAGCTGGCTGGCCTCGTCCTGGACGGTCCCCTGGCCGCTGGCGACCAGGGGCGCCGGGTCGCCGCTGGCCAGCCGGAAGCCGTAGGGCGACCATCGGGTTGGTTCGCCTGCGGGCAGGACGCTGGCAGCGCCGGCCGGGTCCGCTGGCGTCAGGGCGAGCACGACATCGGGCCTGACGTTTCCGGCGGCGAGGGCGTTCTCGATTTCGGCGACGCTGGCGTCACCGAGCGCGTCCCGGAACGCCTCGACGATCCAGCGCGGATAGCTGTGCCTGACGGCGAGATACCCGGTCGGGTCCTGCGACCGGCTCGGGGCGACGATGTCGATCCAGGCCTCGAGGTCCCGGGTAGCCACCCGGCGCAGCACGGCGTTGACGAAGCCGGAGGGCCGCGGCCCGCACACGTCCTTGGCCAGGTCAACCGAGGTCGCCACGGCAGCGTGACTGCCGACCCTGGTGGACAGGAGCTGATGCGTGCCGAGCCTGAGCACGTCGCGCACCGGCGGGTCAAGGTCGTCCCGGTCGCTGCAGGCAGCGAGGATCGCGTCGTAGGTGCCATGGCCGCGAAGCGTCCCGTAGGTCAGCTCGGTGGCGAAGGCCGCGTCCCGGCCAGTCAGGCCGCGCTCCCTGAGCAGGGCAGGCAGCAGCAGGTTGGCGTAGGCATCCCGGTCCGCGACGGCGCGCAGCACGTCGTAGGCGGCGCGCCGGGCCGGGTCGGCGCGCTGCCGCCCGGTGCGGGGCTGGCCGGTGCGGGGCTGGCCGGACCGGGAGGGCCGCGAGCGGCCGGTCTGCTCGGCCATGTCAGCCGAGCTGCACGGGGCCGCCGGAACGCAGGCCGCGGACCCAGTCGGAGGCGGCCATCTTGCGCTTGCCCTCGGCCTGGACATCGCCGAGACGCGCGGGACGCGACCCTGTGCCGACGAATACGGCCTGGCGCTGCGCCAGCAGCTCGCCGGGGGCGAGGTCGGGCAGGTCCGCCGGACCCTCCAGCGATACCGGGCCGAGCTTGAGGCGGGCGCCGTCGAGTTCCGTCCACGCGCCCGGATCGGGTGTGCACGCCCGGATCTGCCGGTCGACCACGTGCGCGGGCAGTTTCCAGTCCACCCGCGCGTCGGCCGGGGTGATCTTCGTGGTGAAGCTCACGCCCTCGGCAGGCTGCGGGATGGCCTGGACCGTTCCGGCCTCGATCCCGTCGAGGGTCGCGACGAGCAGCTCCGCGCCGGAGTGCGACAGCCGCTCAAGCAGCGAGCCGGTCGTGTCGTCGGGTCGCACCGGCTCGGTGAGCACTCCGTAGACCGGGCCCGCGTCAAGCTCTTTGACAATACGGAACGTGCTCGCGCCGGTCACGTCATCGCCGTGCAGGATGGCGTGCTGCACCGGCGCGGCCCCGCGCCACGCGGGCAGCAGGGAAAAGTGCAGGTTAACCCAGCCGTGCAGCGGAATGTCCAGCGCGGACTGCGGTAGCAGCGCGCCGTAGGCGACCACCGGGCAGCAGTCAGGGGCGATCTCCCGCAGCCGGTCGAGGAACTGCGGATCCCGGGCCCTGGCCGGCCTGAGCACCTCCAGCCCGGCTGCCGCGGCGCGCTGGGCCACCGGGCTCGGCTCGACCTTGCGGCCACGGCCCGCCGGGGCATCGGGCCGGGTCACGACCGCGACCACCTCGTGGCGGGAGTCCAGCAGCGCGTCGAGTGCCTGCACCGCCGTCTGCGGCGTACCCGCGAACACCAGCCGCACGTCAGAGGGCCTGGCCTAGCGTCTGATGCGGGGAAATCCGCAGCTGCGGGATGGAGTCGCCCCACCAGTCCGCCTCGCGGATCGCCTTCATCGCCGCCTTGCGCTGAGCGGGATCCATCCTGTCGATGAACAAGATGCCGTCTAGATGGTCGGTCTCGTGCTGGATACAGCGGGCCAGCAGCTCGGTGCCCTCGATCGTCACCGGGTCCCCGTACATGTTGAACCCCTTGGCCACCACGCCCCACGCCCGCTTCACCGGGTAGGCGAGGCCGGGGAAGGACAGGCAGCCCTCGTCGTCTTCATCGGTGTCTTCGGACAGGTCGAGCGAGGGGTTAATCAGGTGCCCGGGCTCGTTGTCGTCCACGTGATAGCTGAAGACCCGCAGGCCCACCCCGATCTGGGGGGCGGCGAGACCGGCCCCGGGCGCGTCCAGCATGGTTTCGGTGAGATCCTTGACCAGCCTGCGCAGCTCGGCGTCGAAGTCGCGGACCGGCTCGGCCGGCGTACGCAGCACCGGGTCACCGAAGAGACGGATCGGCTTGACGCTCACGAAAACCCTCCTGGACACGTACAGCTGAGCACCTTTCCTCCCGTGGTGCCGCCAGCTTCCAGTCTATCCATCAGGCAACCTCGGCCGGGTCGAGCTGCACCCGGACGGCCGCGCCGTCCTTGCGCGCGCTCCGGGTGGCCTGCGCCGCATGCAGCGCACGGGCAAGCGCGAGACCCTCTCCCCTGCCGATCCTGATCAGCGCCCTCTCCTGGGGTGCCGGGGGGTCCTTGGGTTCGGCTGGCTGCTCGGGGCGCCCCGCGCTCCTGGCGGGGAAGGAGTCAGCGGGCACGGGACCGAGCACTTCCGCCTGGTCGGGCAGGCCGACCAGGCCGACGAAGTCGGCCACCGCGTCGGACGCTCCGGTCACCGATGCCATCCGCACTGCGGGCGGAAAACCGAGCTCGGCTCGTTCAGCCAGTTCCCGTTCGGAAAAATTGACAGGATCCCAGCGGATCAGGGCCTGCACGGCCGGAAGTGAGGCCTCGGCCAGAACCACCACCGGTCCGGCGGGCCGGACCAGCGCGGCGGCGTTCATCCACCGGCGCAGGGCCTCCTCGGCAGCGCGCAGGCTGGGGCGGCCGAGAAGCGCCCAGCCGTCAAGGAGCAGCGCGCCGGCGTAACCTTCCGGTGCCACCGGCTCGGCTCCCGGCGTGGCGATAACCAACGCGGGTTCGGCCGTCACGGTGGCGAGCACGTGCTGGCCGCCGGAGGTGCGGACGGGGATGCCGGGGAAGGCGCGGCCCAGTTCCTCGGCGGTTCGGGCCGCGCCGGTGACCAGCGCGCGCAGGCGGCCCGATCCGCAGCGGGGACAGGTCCAGTTCGTGGCGATGGCGCCGCACCAGTGGCAGTCCGGGATCTCGCGGGCGCCGCCGATCTCCAGCGGGCCGCCGCAGGTGGCGCACCTGGCTTGGGCCCGGCACCGGTCACAGGCGATCGCGGTGAGATAGCCGCGCCGTGGCACCTGCACCAGGACCGGTCCGCGGCCCAGGGTGCTGCGGGCGTCCCCCGCCAGGGCGCTGCGGGCAGCGCGCAGCGCCATACTCGGCAAGCGTGCGGTCATCGCCGCCGCGTCCCGGGCCAGCTCGGCCTCATCGGGAGCGGCTCTGACCAGCGGCGCGGCCCGGCGCAGCGCCTCCGGGCCGCCGGTCAGCGGCCGTGCCCAGCCGGCCGCGACCAGCTGGGTGAGCTCGGCGGTGCGGGCGAAACCGCCGATCAGGGCGGCCGCGCCGGCCCGGTGCGCGCGCAGGGCCAGCACTTCGCGGGCGTTCGGGTACGGGGCGCGGGGCTCGGCGTGCAGGTCGTCGCCGTCGTCCCAGAGCACCACCAGGCCGAGGTCGGTGACCGGGGCGAACATCGCGGCCCGCGTGCCCGCCACCACCGGGACCAGGCCGCGGCGCACCGCCAGCCAGCGACGGTAGCGCTCGGCCGGCCCGAGATCCGCACTCAGGCAAACGTGGCTGACGCCAGCCAGCGCGGCGTCGACGCGGTCCAGGTCGCGGGCGTCCGGGACCACGATGACCACGCCGCGGCCGGTGGCCGCCGTGGTCCCGGCCGCGATCGCGATTTCGGCCGGCCACTGCGGGCCGGGCAGAGCCGACCATGCGGCCCGGACCGGACGCCCGTCCGCCAGCCCGGCCAGGAACGCTTCCCCGGCCGGGTAGCGAACCCACGAACCAGCAGCGGGTCGCGGCCCTGCGTGCTTGCTGCCGTCCGCCGCCGGGGTCTCCCGCTCCGCCGTCGCGTGCCGTGGCGGGATGGCGAGCCTGAGCACGTCGGCCAGGGTGCCCGCGTACCGGTCCGCCACCGCCCGGGCCAGGTCAAAGATCTGCGGGGTCAGCACCGGCTCCGGCGAGATCACCCGCTCGAGCCGGGCCAGCCTGCCCTGGTGCTCGCTGGTCTGGGTGCGTTCCAGGAGGTAGCCGTCGACGAGCTGCCCGGCGAACCGCACCCGGACCCGGCAGCCCGGCACAGCCGCATCAGCCAGGGCAGCCGGGACGAGGTAGTCGAACGGGCGGTCCAGGTGAGCGAGCGAGATATCCACCGCTACCCGGGCAACGGGCAGCCGCTCGCTGACCGCCTGATCCTTCGGCCCCTTCGCCACCGTTCCGTCCTACCAGAACCGGGGCGGCGGTTAGCACATGCCGGGCGGCTGTTATCAGCGGCCGCGCGGCGGTGATCAGAAGTTGACGGCGGCGCGGAGCTGGTCGGCCCGGTCGGTGCGCTCCCAGCAGAAGTCGGGCTCGCTGCGGCCGAAGTGCCCGTAGGCGGCGGTCTGGGTGTAGATGGGGCGCAGCAGGTCCAGCGCGTAGATAATGGCCCGCGGCCGCAGGTCGAAGACCTGGAGTACGGCGTCCTGGATCCGCTCCACCGGCACCTTCTCTGTGCCGAAGCACTCGACGAAGAGCCCGACCGGCGTCGCCTTGCCGATCGCGTAGGCGACTTGAGTCTCGCACCGATCCGCCAGGCCCGCCGCGACCACGTTCTTGGCCACCCACCGCATCGCGTAGGCCGCGCTGCGGTCCACCTTCGACGGGTCCTTGCCGGAGAAGGCCCCTCCCCCGTGGCGCGCCATGCCGCCGTAGGTGTCGATGATGATCTTCCGCCCGGTCAGCCCGGCGTCCCCCATCGGGCCGCCGATCTCGAACCGGCCGGTCGGGTTGACCAGCAGCCGGAAGCCGTCGCTGTCGATGCCGGCGTCGGACAGGACGGGGTCGACCACGTAGTCCTTGATGTCGGGGGCGAGCAGTTCCTTGAGGTTGATATCGGGTGCGTGCTGGGTGGAGACCACGACCGTGTCCAGCCGCACCGGGATGTCCCCCGCGTACTCGATCGTCACCTGCGTCTTGCCGTCCGGGCGCAGGTAGGGCACGGTACCCGCGCGGCGGACCTCGGAAAGCTGCCGGGCGAGCTTGTGCGCGAGCATGATCGGCAGCGGCATTAGCTCGGGGGTGTCACGGCACGCGTAGCCGAACATCAGGCCCTGGTCGCCGGCCCCTTGCCGGTCAAGCTCGTCGGTCCCCTCGCCCTCGCGGTACTCGAACGCGTCATTGACGCCCTGAGCGATGTCCGGCGACTGGGCACCGATCGAGACCGACACCCCGCAAGAGGCCCCGTCGTATCCCTTGGCCGAGGAGTCGTAGCCGATCTCCAGGATCTTCTCCCTGATGATGCCCGGGATGTCGACGTACGTCTTTGTGGTGACCTCGCCTGCGACATGTACCTGGCCGGTCGTGATCAGGGTTTCCACCGCCACGCGGCTGCCCGGATCATCCTTGATCATGGCGTCCAGAATGACGTCGCTGATCTGGTCGGCCATCTTGTCCGGATGGCCTTCCGTCACCGACTCGGAAGTGAACAGGCGGCGCGCCACGTCGTTTCTCCTTGCTAGGGGCTGCGGGTGAGTTTATCCCGGACTTACCCGCTGGGTGAGCCACACGGCGAAGTCGCCTCGAGGCTGAGGTGGGATGTCCGATTCAGCTAAGTCGTTGTTCCTAAGTCGTGCGGCCACCAGGTCCCACACCACGTCAGCGAGGGCTTCCTTCGGTCCGCGCGGGATCTGGGTGACGGAACCGTCGGCGCCATAGACGACAGCTTCGTTGTCGATGGTCCCGAAGCCAAGCCCATTTCCCACCGGGTTGACGACAAGAAGGTCGCACCCCTTGCGGGCCAGCTTAGCCTGAGCGGCCTCGGCGGCGGTATCGGTCTCGGCGGCGAACCCGACGAGGACCTGATGGCCGGGGTCGCGTTCGCGGCGCAGGGCCAGTCCGGCCAGAATGTCCGGGTTCTCGATCAGCCGCAATGGCTCAGGCGGCTGACCGTCCTTTTTTACCTTGGCCGGGTTCCGGGTCCGCGGGCGGTAGTCCGCTACGGCGGCGGCCATCACGACCGCATCAGCTCCAGCCGCGGCCGCCGTGACGGCGTCCTGCATGTCGTGCGCCGAGACCACCCGGGTCACTTTGGCCCCGGCCGGATCCGGCAGCGCGACGTTGGCCGCGATCACGATCACCTCAGCGCCCCGGGCGACGGCCGTCCGGGCCAGCGCGTACCCCTGCGTTCCGGTGGACCAGTTACCGATGAACCTGACCGGATCGATCTCTTCCCGGGTGCCGCCCGCGGACACCACCACGCGCCGGCCGACCAGGTCGGGCCGCGGCAGGCCAGCCGCGTGCGCCTGGCCGGCGTCGCGGGCGACGCGGCCCTCGGCGGCCTCGCGGGCGAGCAGCCGGGTCGCGACCGCGAAGATCTCGGCCGGTTCCGGGAGCCGCCCGGCGCCGCTGTCCGCTCCGGTCAGCCGGCCGACCGCGGGCTCGAGCACGATGGCCCCGCGGCCGCGCAGCAGCGACACGTTGGCTTGAGTCGCGGGATGCTCCCACATCTCGGTATGCATGGCCGGCGCGTACAGCACCGGGCACCTCGCGGTGAGCAGCGTCGCGGTCAGCAGATCCCCTGCCATCCCCGCCGCCGCCCGGGCCAGCAGGTCCGCCGTGGCGGGCGCGACCAGGACCAGGGAAGCCGACTGCCCGAGCCGGACATGCGGCACCTCGGCCACACCTGTCCAAGCATCAGTGGTCACCGGCTCACCGGATAGAGCCGCCCACGTGGCCTCGCCGACGAACCGGAGCGCATCCGGCGTCGGCACCACCCGGACGCGGTGCCCGGACTCGGTGAGCAGCCTGAGCAGCTCGCAGGCCTTATACGCCGCAATGCCGGCACCGACGCCAAGGACGACGCGTACCGGCATGGGTCCAGGCTTTCCTGGCTCAGCCTTCGATGGCCTCGACGGACAGGAGCCGCTCCTTGACCTCACGAAGGGAGATGGAGAGTGGCTTTTCCTGACTGCGGGTCTCTACCAGGGGCCCGACGTACTCGAGCAGGCCCTCGCCGAGCTGTGAATAATAGGCGTTAATCTGCCGTGCGCGCTTCGCGGCCATGATAACGAGCCGGTACTTGCTGTCCACGACTTCGAGGAGGTCGTCAATCGGCGGGTTAATAATGCCGTCGGCGACGCTGTGGGGCTGAGTCCCTGCCAAGTTCTGCCTTCCTTAGATCACTGCTCCATCAAGACTACCAGTTCACGGCACACGTCCTGGACGGATGTGTTCACTAGCGTGACATCGAACTCGTCGGCCGCGGCGAGCTCGTTCCGGGCCGCCGCTAGCCTACGGGCCAGCACCTCCGGCGGCTCGGTACCGCGGCCGTTCAGCCGGCGCACCAGTTCGTCCCAGGATGGCGGGGCCAGGAAGACCAGGCGGGCGCCAGGCGCCGCACGCCTGACTTGACGCGCCCCAGCCACGTCTATCTCGAGGAGGCAGGAAACGCCGGCACGGAGCTTTTCGTTAAGCGGCGCTCGCGGCGTACCGTACCGGTTGCCAGCGAACCGCGCCCACTCGAGCAACGCCCCGCTGGCCACCAGTCGGTCAAACTCGTTGTCATCGACAAAGTGATATTCGCGCCCGTCCACTTCTCCGGTACGCGGCTTCCGCGTCGTAACCGACACGGAAATCCAGATCTGCGGACAAGACCTGTTGAGTTCGGCGACGACCGTGCTCTTCCCGACCCCGGAGGGCCCGGAGAGCACGGTCAGCCGCGAATGCACCGGGGTCGTGACCGCGGCACCGCCAGTACTTGAGGGGTTTGGCTTCCGCCTGCCGCGCGGTTCAGATATCGGCACCGAACTCTTGCTCAAGCGCGGATCGCTGGTTGGTGCCCAGCCCGCGCACTCGGCGCGATTCCGCGATACCGAGCCTTTC
>Ga0302181_10001295_pt1 | contig 18834 bp, 17 predicted proteins | sample I_Palsa_E3_3_FD_198786 | JGI IMG/M metagenome (GOLD analysis project Ga0302181, IMG submission 198786) | Peat permafrost microbial communities from Stordalen Mire near Abisko, Sweden - I_Palsa_E3_3 | ecosystem: Environmental > Terrestrial > Soil > Palsa > Peat permafrost | place: Sweden...
CGTGGTTTGTCGTTGAGAGCGGCTACCAGCAGCGCGGTGCGGGTCACGGCGGGAAGATCAGGCACTCGTGCCGCAAATGCCCGTTCCAGCCGCGTCGTGAGCGGCAGCCACGCTGGCAGCTGTGCTCCGGTTTCGAGATGCCGGAAGGTAATCGGCAATTCCACCAGCGCCAGAGGATTACCGGCTGTTTCGTCGAGCAGCCGGTCGCGCACGGCGTCCGGGAGGCCGGGGGCGCGGCTGTCGAGCAGCGCGGCGGCCGCCGCCGCTGACAGCGGCTCCAGATGCAGGGCCGGGAGCCCGGCGTCGTTGACGGGGCTGTCGTAGCCGTCGCGGATGACGGCCAAGAGGAGGACCGGCTCGAACTCCAGCCTCCGTGCCACGAACGCCAGCACCTCGCAGGTGGAACGGTCGAGCCAGTGAGCATCCTCCAGGACAACGACAACCGGGGCTCGCGCCGCGGTTTCGGTCAGCAAGTCGAGCACGGCAAGCGCCGTCAGGAAAAGATCCGGGGCGACGGCACTGGTCAGGCCGAACGCCGCCAGCACCGCGCCACGCTGCGGTGCGGCCAGCCCGTCTATCTGGCCGAGAACTGGCCGCAGAAGCTGGTGTAGCCCGGCGAATGGCAGCTGCGCCTCGCATTGCACGCCGGTGGCCGCCAGGACGATCATCCCGCGATCGTGCGCGCGCGCGCTGGCCTCCCGCAGCAATGCTGATTTACCCACGCCGGGTTCGCCGCTCACCACCAGCGAGCCGCCTTGGTCCGGCAGGTGATCAATCAGCTCAGCAAGCACCTGCGTCTCGGACTCACGCCCGAACAACGAGGTGACTGCCGGCATCGTCTGACCCATTCGGTAAAATCCCACCGGCCATCCTCACACGCTCGCGCGCCCCTGGTCCAGGCGAACAGCCCGGCCGCTCGCAGGCGCTCCCTGAGCCGCAGATGACAAGAAAAGCAGTCACCTGACCCAAGCGAGCTTCTGTGCCGCGGCTTTACGTTCGTGACGTGACTTATCCGCGCGGCAGGATGCTTTGATGAGCCCGTCCGGCCCATACCGGAATGGGAGCATTCCCACGGTTTTGCTCGTGCATGGCGCGTTTACCGACGGGTCGATATGGGCTGGTGTCATCGCTGAACTGCAGGCCGCCGGCATCGGAGTCATCGCGCTGGCCAATCCGCTGCGGAGCCTCGCGTCCGACGCTGACTATGCCGCCAGGGCGGCGGCGGCGATCGACGGTCCGGTCATGCTGGCGGGTCACTCCTATGGCGGCGCGGTCATCACCGTCGCCGGATCTGCGGCGGGCAACGTGGTGGGCCTGGTGTATGTCACCGCTTACGCCCTGCAGGAGGGTGAGAGCGCCCTCGACATCAGCGGCCGCTTCCCCGGCAGCCAGCTGGTGGCCGCCCTGCGCCCGGCCAGCTTCCCCGACGTAAACGGCGACTCGGGTGTCGAGCTTTACATCGACCGCGAAGCCTTCCCGCAGTTGTTCGCCGCCGACCTGCCGCACCGGACGGCGGCGGCCGCGGCGGCCGCGCAGCGCCCCATCGCAGCCGCGGCTTTTGCGGAGAAATCATCCGCCGCAGCCTGGAAGACGACGCCCAGCTGGTACACGATCGCTACCACCGACCAGGTGATCCCGCCTGCGGCCCAGGAGTTCATGGCCCAGCGGGCCGGCGCGCACACCATCGAGATCCGCGCCTCGCACGCCATCACCCTGACTCAGCCCGCTGCGGTGGCGCAGCTGATCGCCGCGGCCGCCACCGCATCCACCCGCACCCCAGGCGCAGCCTGAACACACCTAGTCCGGCACCGCATGCCACGGGATGCACTAACGCATCCCTGCTGAAGGAGGAACCTGCATGGCCACCGTTAACAATGAGACGACGATCACCGATCATGAAGCCGGGCAGATAGAGCGCGCGAACGCTTCAGGCCTCACCCCGGTCATGTTTGTCCACGGCCTGTGGCTGCTGCCGAGCAGCTGGGAACGCTGGGCAGAACTGTTTGAGGCCGCCGGTTACGCATCGGTGACGCCCGGCTGGCCCGACGACCCCGAGACCGCCACGCAGGCCAGCCAGCATCCCGAGGTGTTCGCGCATAAATCGATCGGCCAGGTCGCCGACCATTTCGCCGCGATCGCCGATTCCCTGGCCCGCAAGCCCGCCATCATCGGCCACTCCTTCGGCGGGCTGCTCGCGCAGATCCTGGCCGGACGCGGCCTGGCAGCAGTGTCGGTGGCGATAGACCCGGCGCCGTTCCGTGGCGTGCTGCCGCTGCCGATCTCGGCGCTGAGGTCAGCATCGCCAGCGCTGGGCAACCCGGCCAACCGGCACCGCGCCGTCCCGCTCACCTACGACCAGTTCCGCTATGCGTTCGCCAACGCGGTCTCCGAGAACGAGGCGAAACAGCTTTATGAGACCTTCGCCGTCCCCGCCTCGGGCCTGCCGCTCTTCCAGGCCGCGGCCGCCAACCTCAACCCGTGGACCGAAGCGAAGGTCGACACCGAAAATCCCGACCGCGGGCCGCTGCTGCTTATCTCCGGCGAGAAGGACCACACCGTCCCGTGGGCGATCACCAACGCCTCCTACAAACACCAGCAGCACAACAAGAACGTGACCGAGATCATCGAGATGCCCGGCCGCGGGCACTCGCTGACCATCGACAGCGGCTGGCGGGAGGTTGCCGACACCGCCGTCGCCTTCGTACACCGTTTCGCCCTACCCCAGCCGAACGGGGCATGATCTGCGGGCCCTTGATTTATCTGTACGAAAGGAAGCCCAATGGACCTTAACCTCGCAGGGAAGGTCGCGGCGGTCACCGGGGCAGGCAAGGGTATCGGGCTGGCGGTAACAAAGGCCCTGGCCGGCGAGGGCGCGCATGTCATCGCGGGCTCACTGACGACAGGCAGCCTCGCCAACCTCAAAGGCGTCACTCCTATGGCCGTAGACCTGACCACAGCAGACGGCCCGGCGCAGCTGATCGGGCGCGCGATCGAAGAGCACGGCCGGCTCGACGTGCTAGTCAACAATGTCGGTGCCGTCCGGATGCGGCTGGAGGGATTCTTCGGCACCAGTGATGAGGATTTCGCCTGGGCGATGCAGATGAATTTCTTCATCGCACTGCGTGCCAGCCGGGCCGCCCTGACCGCGATGGTGGACAAGGGCACCGGAGCGCTGGTCAACCTCACCAAGACCCTTGCCCAGGAGTTCGGGCCGCGAGGCATCCGCGTCAACGCGGTCTCCCCGGGCCCGGTCTCCACAGACCTGTGGCTCGGCGAGCACGGCGTGGCCCAGACAGTCGCCAAGGCCACCGGCGTCGACGCCGATACCGCCCGCAAGACGATCATTTCCGGGATCGGCGGATTCGCCACCGGCCGCTTCACTACTCCAGAGGAAGTCGCGACGCTGATCACGTTCCTGGCCTCCGACCGGACCGCCAACGTCACCGGTGTCAACTACGTGATCGACGGCGGCCTCATCAAGACAACCTGAGACCCCGGCACATGCCCGCGTTCAAGAACTCTGCTGCCCGGCTCATGGGAGGATAAGAAGAAGCATCCTGACAATGAGGGCAGGTCATGGACGACGAGCGTGAAAGTCTCAGCTGGCAGGCCTTCGGGCAGGCGTCCCGCGAACTGGCGCAGGCGATCGCCGACGACGGCTTCGAGCCCGATCTGATCCTGTCGATCGCGCGTGGGGGCCTGTTCCTGGCGGGATCCCTCGGCTACGCCCTCGCGGTGAAGAACCTGCACGTGATGAACGTCGAGTTCTACGATGGGGTCGGCACCACGCTCGATATGCCGGTCATGCTGCCGCCGGTGCCTTCCGCGGTGGACTTCTCGGAGAAGAAGGTGCTCATCGCCGATGACGTCGCCGACTCCGGCCGGACGATTGAGCTCGTCTACACCTTCATCAAGGATCACGTCGCGGACGTGCGCTCGGCCGTGATCTACGAAAAGCCCCGGTCACTGATCAGGTGTGAGTACGTCTGGAAGCACACCGACCGCTGGATCAACTTCCCATGGAGTTCCGTGGCTCCGGTCGTCCAGCGCGCCGGCCAGGTCTTCGACGCCTGACTCGGCCGCATCGACTGTTCTCCGGTGTCGGCTAGATCGGGTACCTGGTTGGTTCGGTGGTGTACTGGCGTCCGGAGGGGGCGGTTCGGCGGAAGGTTCCCGGGGTGATCTGCTCGACTTTCCACCGGGGGTGCTGCTTTAGCCGATGGTCGTGACGGCAGGTAGGCCCCCCGTTGCACAGGCATGACCGGCCGCCTGCCTCATAGGGGGTGTTGTGTTCGAAGTCGCAGTTACCGGCTGGTCTTCGGCAGGTCGGGGCGACACAGGTGGCGTGCCGGATCTGGGCCAGGTGCCGCAGCTTGACCCCCGGATCATGACCGCGGGCCTCAAACCGGTGATCGCATGTGTCCAGGGCGATCGGGTCGAGCGCGATCAGCAGGTCCCGCTGGCCGGGCTGGCCGGTGGACAGCCGCCAGGCGCCGTATCCGCCGGGTGGCCCGTGCTCGCCGAGGGCGGTGAAGGTGAATCGTGGCGGCGGGCGGCTGGCGGGTCCGCCGGGCGGGTCATGATCGCCGGGCGGGACGGGTCCGCTGGGCGGGTCATGGCCGCCGGGCGAGACCGGTTTGTCCCGCTGGGCCGGGCGTGCGCGGTTCTGGGGTTCGGGTCTGGCGCAGCCATGTCCGATGGCGTGTCCGTGCTCGTCGGTGACGCTGAGGCAGTACGTGGTCTTGGGGTTGGCGGCGGCGGCGTGGGCCAGGTCGCGGGCCAGGGCGGGATCGATGGGGCCCAGGCCGGAGATCTCGCCGGGCCGTTCGGCCAGGCCCAGCAGGGTGGCTAGCGGGATGGTCAGGTGCAGGCGGCCGGCGAACCCGGCCGGGAGCACGCTGGCGGTCGGCGGGATCCCCGGCTCGCCGGGGTCCGGCGCCGGTGATCCGCCGTCGCCGGGACCCTCAGGCCCGCCGCCGGGACCCTCAGGCCGGCCGCAAGGACCCTCAGGCGCGTCGCCGCGCGGACCGTCCGGCCTGCCGTTCTCGCTGTCGCTGCCGTGCTCGCCGCTGCCGGGCGCGTAGTTCTCGCTGTCCCTGCTCTCCCCGCTGTCCTGGCTTGCGGCGGGCGGGGCGGCGGGGCGGGAGTCTTTGTTGAGGAGGATGTCCAGGTAGGCCCGGGCCCGGAGCTGGTCCATATCCCCCTCCAGGCCTGCTTTCTTCAGCTCGTGCGCCCACCACGTGATGCGCTGGTCGGCAGCCAGGACCTCGGCCGGGGGCAGTTCGCGGCCCATCAGCGCGGCGTTGCCGGAATCTTCCAGCCACCGCTGTACCCGGGCGTCCCGCGCGGCGTCCTCGCGCCGCTTGCGGGCCTTCTCCGGCGCCACCTCGATCACCGCGCGGGCGACCGCGGACCGCAGACCGCCCGGCGTCAGCCGCCCCGCCCGGCCCAGCACCAGCGACTCCACCGCGCGGGCCTCCGCCGGGGTCAGGTTCGCGGTACCGCGGGCGAGGATCTCCACCTTGGCCAGCCGCAGCACCCCGGACCGGAACGCGGCCCTGGTCCCGGGCAGCTTGACTTCCAGGTCGTGGGCCAGGCGGAGCATCCCGTCGGCGGCCTGGCGGGTCTCGGCCAGCGCATCGCCCAGCTCGGCCACGGTGAACTCGTGCCAGGTCGCCGGCATCTGCTCCGGTCCTTCCAGCGCGCAGCCGTCGTCGGGGCTGCGCCGGATCAGCTCGGCCACGGCGGCGTGCTTGAGCGCGCACGCGGCGGCCTCGGCCCGGTCCAGCGCGCAGATCAGGCCGGTGAGCTCGTCGTCGGACGCGCCGGCGAACCGGTCACCGGGGCCGGCGATGTGCTCGGCCAGGCCGTGCAGCGCGCCGCTGCCGGGGGCCACGTCGAGCAGCTGCCCGGCCGCGAACGCCCCGGCCGGGCCGGGCGACTCTCCTGGGACCCGGCGCGCGGAGCCGCGCTCCCCCGGACCCCGCCGCGCCGACGCCACCGCCCGCGGAACCCCCGCCGGGGCACGCGAGCCCTGGCCCGGCCGGGGCGACCGCGTTTTACGGGCAGGCGGGGGCGGGTCCTCCGGGTCGGGTTCTTCGCCGGGTGCCAGCCCGGGATCCTCGTCATGCATCGAGGCCAGCCACGCCACCCACTCGTCCTCGGACAGCCAGTCCTCCGTCGAGGGCGGGAGTTCCCGCCAGCCTGTCGATTCATCCTGCATGGGATCACCGGTTGAAGAGTCGCCCGCCTCATGAGGCATCCGGGCAGCGTCCTCGTGCTGCCCGGATGGCTCATCGGCGGGGGTTGCTGGCATCGATCCCTCATTCAACGGTGACATGGTCGTCTTTATATTCGAATAATACTCTTTCCGGAGCAGCATGGCAACCCGCAATGTTGCCAATTAGAACTCTAGAGCCGATTCTTAAAGAAGAAATTCAAATCTATAAGCGAATGATCGACTAGCCTCCAATTGGTCCGGAGGAGGCCGTTCCCCACGGCGGCCGAGGCTGCGGATGCTGGATTGCTGCGGAAGCCCAGGTCAGGGGAAGCCAGGCGAAGGAATCCCTGCCGACTCGCTCAGCCGGGCTGACGGTTATCCGCGCCGACCGCGTTCAGCGGGCTGCCCGACACCGCGGACCGCCTCATCCGCGGACCGCCTCATCCGCGGACGGCTTCACCTGTGCGTGCGGCCTCCAGCGCGAGCAGCGCCACGTGCAGCGACGTCCGCGACTCGGCCGAGCTCAGGTCGGTGCCGAGGATCCGCTCGATGCGGTGCAGCCGCTGGTAGAACGTGGGCCTGGCCAGGTGCGAGCTCTTGGCCGCTTCCGCCTTGTTGCCCCCGGCCGCCAGGTACGCGGCCAGCACGCTGACGAGGTCGGTGTCCTGGTCGCGGGCGAGCAGGGCACCGAGTTCGCGCTCCACAAAGGTCTGCAGCCGCGGGTCGTCGCGGAGCAGATGGAGCAGGCCGCGCAGCCGCAGATCAGGCAGCCGGTAGAACAACGGCCGGCCGGGCCGCGCCAGCGGTTCCCCGGGCCGCGCCAGCGGGCTTTCGCGACCGCGGGTATCCGGGCGCTCGGCCGCCACGTCGGCGACCTGGCTGGCCTCCAGGAATGAGCGGCGCACGTCCCTGATCGATCCGGCCGCGGCGCCGACCCCGATCTCGAGTCTGTCGTGATCGCCTCCGAGCCGCTCCCTGATCAGGGTCGCGAGGCTGGTCAGCACCCGGTCCGGGTCCGCCTGCGGGCTGAGCGAGAGCATGGCTCCGGCGCGCGCATCGTCCAGGGTCCCGACCAGCGCGGGGATTCGCTCGGTCCGGCACGCGGCGGCCGCGATGTCGGCGACGTCGAGCACGCGCGCGTGAGCGGAAACCCCGAGCGCCCCCAGCGGTGCCAGCGGATCGCTGAGCCGGAACACCACCGCGATGAGCTGCCGGTCATCGACTGGAACCCCGAGCGCCCGGGAGCGCACCGCGGCTTCGGCCGGGTCGGCGTGGGCTTGGGTGATGATGCTGGTGATCAGCGTCCGGTGGGCCTGGCGGTCCAGGCTCTCCCGGTGCCGGGTGAGCAGGCGGCCGAGCGCCAGGGTGGTGGCGGCCCGCTCGACGAGCACCGTGTCGGTGCCGGTCGGCGGTCCGTCGCAGACCAGGATCACGCGCCCCCAGTCCTCGCCGCGCGCGCCGACGGGCGTGAACAGCCAGCCCGACGCCTCGTCGTAGGCGGTCCGCGGGCTCGCGGCGCCGACCGCCCGGCTGCGCCGGGCGAAGTCGGCCAGCAGCCGGGCGGGATCGGCGCTGGCTGGCTCGCAGGCGAGCACCCGGTGGGCGAGGTCGGCCAGGATCACCGGCCGCCCGGCCAGGGCCGCGGCCTGCCGCACGACCTCGTCCGGGGTCGCGCCCGCGACGGAAAGCTCGGTGAAGACCTCGTGCAGGCGCTCGGACGCGCGCAGTTCCTCCAGCTGGGCGTCGATGATCCGGGCGTGCACCGCCTCGGTGATCTCGACGAACGGGACCTCGCGCTCGAACGCGATCAGCGTCAGCCCGCTGTCGGCGGCCGCGCGGACCAGCGCTGAAGGCAGGGCCCCGACGTACCGGCGGCCCAGTTCCACCGCCAGCGCGCTCACCCCGGCGGCGGCCAGGTCAGCAGCGTAGCGCGCCAGCAGGACTGGCTCGGACGGCAGCGCGATCCCGGTGGTGAGCACGAATTCGCCGCCCTGCAGCAGGTGGGCCACGTCCGCCAGCTCGAGCACATGGACCCAGCGGACCCGTGCGCCCAGACCGGACGAGCCCGCGACCACCCGCGGGCTGCCGCGGCGCACCACGTCAAGGCCGAGCAAATCGCCCACGGTGGGAAGCATGGAACAAAGAGTAAAGCCAAAGCTTAAAGGCATTACACAATGTCGGTTCCCTCCGGCCGCGAAACCAGGAAGAGTGGGAGCATGTCTGAGCTACTCGCCCGCCACCGCGCGGTCATCCCCAACTGGGTCGGGATCTACTACGACGAGCCGATCGAGATCGTCAGCGGCAAGGGCTGCCGGGTGACCGACGCCCAGGGCCACGGGTATCTCGACTTCTTCGCCGGCATTCTCACCAATATGCTCGGCTACGACGTGCCCGAGGTCCGCGACGCGGTCGAGCGGCAGATCGCCAGCGGCGTCGTGCACACCTCGACGCTGTACCTGATCCGCAACCAGGTCGAGCTCGCGGAGAAGATCGCCAGGCTGTCCGGCATCGAGAACGCCAAGGTGTTCTTCACCAACTCAGGCTCCGAGGCGAACGAGGTCGCGCTGCTCGCCGCGCTCACCGCCCGGAACGCCAACGAGGTCCTGGCGATGCGGGGCAGCTACCACGGACGGTCGTTCGGCACCGTCGCCGTGACCGGCAACGCGGCTTGGAAGATGTCGAGCCACGCCCCGTTCGGCACTCATTATCTACACGGCGCGGACCGGCAGCTGGCCGCCTACGCCGTCCTCGACGACGCCGATTACATCAGAGCCTGCACGCAGGACCTGCGCGCGCTGCTGGCCGGCGGCATCCATCCCGCCGACGTCGGGTGCCTGCTGGCCGAGCCGGTGCAGGGGGTGGGCGGGTTCACGATGGCGCCCGACGGCCTGTTCGGGGCGTACAAGGAGGTCCTCGACGAGCACGGCATCCTGCTGATCTCCGACGAGGTGCAGACGGGCTGGGGTCGCACCGGCGAGCATTTCTGGGGCATCAGCGCGCACGGGGTCATCCCGGACGCGATGACGTTCGCCAAGGGCCTCGGCAACGGCTTCGCCATCGGCGGTGTGGTGGCCCGCGGCGACCTGCTCGACGGGATCCGCGGCAACGGCATCTCCACCTTCGGCGGCAACCCGGTCGCCACCGCCGCGGGCAACGCCACCCTGGACTACGTGCTCTCCCACGACCTGCAGCGCAACGCCGCCGTCACCGGCCGGATCATCATCGACGGCCTGAAAGCAGCCACCAGGAACACCGGCATCGTGGGCGAGGTGCGCGGCAAGGGCCTGATGTTCGCGGTGGACCTGGTCGACCCGGTCACCAAGAAGCCGAGCCCGCCGCTGGCCGGCCGGATGCTCGAGGCGACCAGGGAACGCGGCCTGCTGGTCGGCAAGGGCGGCCTGTACGGGCACACGCTGCGGATGGCGCCGCCGCTGACGCTGACCGAGGCCGAGGCCAAGGAAGGGCTCGGCATCTTGACCGACGCCCTGAACGCGGTCAACGAAGAGGCAGCCAAGTGACCTCCAAGCACATCACCCACTGGATCGCCGGCAAGCCCTGGGACGGGGAAGCCGAGCGTCACGGCGACGTGTACGACCCCGCGACCGGGCAGGTCAGCGGCCAGGTCGACTTCGCCTCGCCGGCCGAGGTGGACCTGGCGGTCACAGCGGCCAAGGACGCGTTCGCGACCTGGCGCCGGGTGTCGCTGGCCAGGCGCGCCTCGGTGCTGTTCGCCTTCCGTGAGCTCGTCCGCGCCCGCACCGCCGAACTCGCCCAGCTGATCACCGAAGAGCACGGCAAGGTCGCCGCGGACGCGGCGGGCGAAGTGGCCCGCGGCCTGGAGGTCGTCGACTTCGCCTGCGGCATCCCGCACCTGCTCAAGGGCGGGTTCTCAGAGAATGTCTCCAACGGCGTCGACTCGTATTCCATCCGGCAGCCGGTCGGCGTCGTCGCGGGCATCACGCCGTTCAACTTCCCGGCCATGGTGCCGATGTGGATGTTCCCGCTGGCCATCGCGTGCGGCAACACCTTCGTGCTCAAGCCGTCGGAAAAGGACCCGTCGGCCTCGCTGCTGCTCGCGTCGCTATGGGCCGAGGCGGGGCTGCCGGACGGCGTGTTCAACGTGGTGCACGGGGACAAGGTGGCGGTTGATGCCATCCTGCAGCACCCCGGCATCAAGGCCGTGAGCTTCGTCGGCTCCACCCCGATCGCCAGGTACGTGTACGAAAACGGGACCAAAGCCGGCAAGCGCGTGCAGGCCCTCGGCGGCGCCAAGAACCACATGGTCGTGCTGCCCGACGCCGACCTTGACCTCGCCGCGGACGCCGCGGTCTCGGCCGGGTTCGGCTCGGCCGGGGAGCGCTGCATGGCGGTATCCGCGCTGGTCGCGGTCGATCCGATCGGCGACGAACTGGTCAGCAGGATAAGGGACCGGGTCGCAGACCTGCGGGTCGGGCCCGGCTCCGACGAACGGTCCGAGATGGGACCCCTGGTCACCGGGCCGCACCGGGACAAGGTCGCCTCCTACCTGGACTCCGGCGTCCGCGAGGGCGCCACCCTCGCGGTCGACGGCCGGGCCCATCCGGTGATAGGAGGCGACCACGAGGGTTTCTGGCTCGGCCCGAGCGTGCTCGACCACGTCACTCCGGAGATGGCCTGCTACACCGACGAGATCTTCGGCCCGGTGCTGAGCGTGCTCCGCGCCCCGTCCTACGACGCGGCCGTCCAGCTGGTCAACGACAGCCCCTACGGCAACGGCGTGGCCATCTTCACCAGCGACGGGGGAGCGGCCCGCCGGTTCGTATCGGAGGCCGAGATCGGCATGGTCGGGGTGAACGTGCCGATCCCGGTCCCGATGGCGTACTACTCCTTCGGCGGCTGGAAGGCCTCGCTTTTCGGCGATACCCACGTCCACGGCACCGAAGGAGTGCACTTCTACACCCGCGGCAAGGTCGTCACGTCCCGCTGGCCCGACCCGAGCCACGGCGGCGTCAACCTCGGCTTCCCGGTCAACACCTAGAACCCTGTAGAGCCTTAGAGCAGGCTGTTGACCTCGTGCACGTCGCCGCAGGGGACGTCGAGCGCCGCGTGGTGCTTGCGGATGGCCTCTTCGTCCGGCCCTTCGAGCAGGCAGTAAACCTTGCCGTCGGCGTTGTGGTACAGCTCGATCTGCCGCACGCCGAACTCGTCGCTGACGCCGTCCCGCGTGCCCTGGGCGATCTGCTCGATCGCTTCCGGAGGAAGTTGCAGGTCGTCGTGGTAGTCCATGAACCGAGGCACTTCTTTGTTCCTCCCGTTGCGGCTGTTGTCTCGGCCACTATGCATGAGTAGCCAGCGCCTTGTCCACAGCGTGTGACGGAGCGGGCCGCCGTGATCTCCGGCTCCAGGTTTGGGGTCCCGGTCGCCGAGCAGGGCCAGCCCGGCCGGCAGCAGCACACCGCGGACCACGGTAGCGTCGATGAGCACCGCCACCGCCATGCCCACGCCGAAGATCTTGAACTCGATGATGGACAAGGTGGCGAAGATCGAGAACACCGCCACCATGATCACCGCGGCGCTGGTCACCACGCCCGCGCTGCGGGCAATGCCGCTGGTCACCGCCTCCTTGGCCGACGCGCCGCCCAGCCAAAGCTCCCTGATCCGGCTCAGGATGAACACGTGGTAGTCCATGCTGAGCCCGAACAGCAGCACGAACATGAACAGCGGCAGCCTACGGCGTGATCCCGCCGTAGGCACTGAAACCGAGGAGTTTCTCCAGGTGGCCGTCCTGGAAAATCAAGACCATCAGGCCGTAGGCGGCGCCGACCGAGAGCAGGTTGAGGCCGATCGACAGCGCCGGAATATATACGGAACGGAACGTGGTCATCAGCAGCAAGAAAGCCAGTCCGAGCACGAACGTGAAGACCCACGGAATGGTTTTCGACAGCTGGGCATCGAAGTCGTGGTTCCCGGCGGTGAGCCCGGTCACCGAGTAGCTTTCCCGGCACCTGGCCCAGCGTGGCCGGCAGGGCCTGGCCGCGCAGCGTGGCCAGCGCGTGGTTGGACGTCGCGTCGGTCCCGCCGCCCGCTAGGGGTACCGACACCACGAGCACCTGGTCGTTACCGAACATCGCGGTGGTGATGGGCTCGCGGAGGGCGCCGTGGGTGGCCGCCACCTGCGCGTGCAGCGCGGCGACGGCCATGCGGCCCACGCTCCCGGACGCCGCATCGGCGAGCCATGGTGCGCGCTGCCCGAGCGTAGTGGGGTTAGCCTCCCCCCGTTCTGGGGGGTCCAGCTGATGGGCAACCCGAACGGCCATAACGTAGCGTCGAGTTATGTTCCTCCTCAGCGACCTGGTGTCGGCGCGCACCTGGCTCGCCCTGATCCATCACCTGGTCGGCCTGTTCCTCGGAGTCGCGGCCATCTTCGTCGTGACCTTCGGCCTCGGGTTCGGAGTCGGATCGCTGCCGGCCGCGCTGATCGGCCTGCCGTTGCTCGGCCTAACCCTCCGGGTCACCGACTGGTTCGCCCGGGCCGAACGAGCCAGGTTCGCTCTTCTGCTCGGCGTGCGGATCCCGGCCTGGCCGGCCGGGGACCGGGCCGGGTACCGGTGGGGCCTCGTGCCTCGGTGGCGGATGTTCACCGAGCGGGCCACCTGGGGAGAAATCGGTTACGCGCTGCTGCGGCTGCCGGTCAGCGCGGTCACCGTCACGGTCAGCATCGGGGTGTGGGCCCTGGGCCTGACCATGCTGGCCCTGCCCTTCTACAACCACTACCTGCCCAGCGGCGGCGCCAGGTTGGGTGACACGGTGCTGCGCGGCTCCGCCGTCACGGTGCTGTCGGCGATCGGCCTCGCGGTGGTAATCGCCGCGCCCCAGCTGACCCGCGGCCTCGCGACCGCGGACGCGGCCATGTCCCGCCGCCTGCTCGGCCCGCCGAGTGACCTGGCCGCCCGGGTGATCGAGCTCGAGACCAGCCGCGAGCGGGTCGTGGACGCGGCCGAGGGGGAGCGCCGGCGGATCGAGCGTGACCTGCACGACGGCGCCCAGCAGCGGCTGGTCGCGCTAGCCATGGAGCTCGGCCGGGCCCAGGCGAAGTTCGCCGACGACCCCGACGGAGCCAGGGTCCTGGTCGACCAGGCCCACGCTCAGGCCAAGGAGGCCCTCACCGAGCTCCGCAACCTGGTCCGCGGCGTGCACCCGCCGGTGCTGACCGAACGCGGCCTGGACGCGGCCCTGTCCGGGCTGGCCGCGCTCTGCCCGATCCCGGTTGACGTGCACGTTGACGTGCCGGTGCGGCCCAGATCCGCGGTGGAGGCGGTCGCCTACTTCATGGTCGCGGAGGCGCTGACCAACGTGGCCAAGCACTCCCGCGCCAGCCAGGCCAAGGTCGTGGTGGAAGGCCACGGTTACCCGGGCACGCTGACCGTCATGATCAGTGACGACGGGATCGGCGGGGCCGACCCGGCCAGCCCGGGGCTGGCCGGGCTGGCCGACCGGGTGTCCGGGGTGGACGGGCGGCTGTCGGTGGAGTCCCCGTCCGGCGGCCCGACGATCATCGCGGCGGAACTGCCATGCGGGTAGTAATAGCGGAAGACTCCGTGCTGCTGCGCGAGGGCCTGACCCGGCTGCTCACCGAGGCCGGCCTCGAGGTCGCCGCGGCCGAGGGGGACGCCGAGAAGTTCCTGCGTGCGGTGGCCGCGCACCACCCGGACGCGGTCGTCGTCGACGTCCGGATGCCGCCCACCTTCACCGACGAGGGCCTGCGGGCGGCGCTGGTGGTCCGCGATCAGTGGCCCGACGTCGGCGTGCTCGTCCTGTCCCAGTGGGTGGAGGAGCGGTACGCCACCGAGCTGATCTCGGGCCGCCCGCACGGGGTCGGCTACCTGCTCAAAGACCGGGTCGCGGACGTGGGCGAGTTCCTCGACGCGCTGGGTCGGGTGGCGGCGGGCGGCAGCGCGTTCGACCCCGAAGTCGTCGCGCAGCTGCTCGCCCGCAGCCGCCACCCGCTCGGCGAGCTGACCCCGCGCGAGCGCGAGGTGCTCGCGCTGATGGCCGAAGGCCGGTCCAACTCCGCCATCGCCGGCGCGCTCGTGGTCGGCGGCGGAGCGGTGGAAAAGCACATCAACAACATCTTCACCAAGCTGGGGCTGGCGCCCGGTGACCGCGACCACCGTCGCGTGCTCGCCGTCCTGCGGTACCTCGGTGCGGGATGAACGGGGATACCGTCATGACGACCACGCCTGCCAGCCGCCTCGCGCCCGCGCCGGGCCGCTTGCGCCTGACCCCGGCCCGGGTCCTTACCTTGTTGATCGGCGTGCCGCTGGTCCTGGCCCTCATCGGCTGGCTCGGCTTTACCACCGTCGCGCTGGTCGGTCAGGCCAGCTACCAGGTCAGCTACGCCATCCCGGTCACCGGCGGCCAGCTCGTCGCCGGCGTCGGCGGCAGCAACGTGACGTTGCGTCAGGGCCCGGGCCAGACCGCTCACCTGACCGGCAGCGTGCAGTACGACCTGATCCGCCCCGGCCTCAGCGAGAGCACGGGCCCGAACGGCACCAGCCTCGACGTGCGCTGCCGTATCCCGGTGGGATCGTGCGGGCTGAACGCGACCCTCGAGGTTCCGGCCCAGACCGCGGTCACGCTGTCCAGCGGCGGCGGCGACCTGACCGCCAGCGATCTCACGGGCATCGGTAAGTTCTCCACCTCCGGCGGCGACATCACGGGCAACGACCTGGCCGCGCCGTCGGTCAACGCCGATTCCGGCGGCGGCGACGTCACCCTGGTTTTCGCCAAGCCCCCGGCGAACCTGGACATCACCAGCGACGGGGGAGACATCACCGTGCTTGTCCCGCACGGGGCCACCACCTACCACATCACCGGCAGCGCCGACGGCGGCAACGACAGCGAGTCCGTGCCGACCAGCGCGCTGTCCCACAACACGATCAGCGTCGAAAGCGGCGGCGGCGACATCACCATCGCTGAAGCGAGCTGACGGGTCCCGCTACCTTCGAGGCCGCAGCGCGGCGAGCGTCAGCCGGTGAGGAGGGGGAGGTCAGGGTGGGCGCTCCACTCGGTCAGCGAGCCGTCGTACAGCCGGGCGTCGTCGCGGCCGTCGAACACGCGTACTCGCTCATCACCGAGCGCGTCGCGGAGTTCCTCGGGGCTGACCAGCGGGGGCAGCAGTGGCATCGGAAACCTCCTGGGCCGTTGGCGGGATGCCGGGCGGAGCCCGGCATCCCGCCAACAGGGCTTGGCCCGGCTACGCGGGTGGCGACTCAGTAACCGTAACCGCCGCCGCCGGTGGTGGCCTTGGTGCTGGGCTTGGCCGAGGCAGCGGCCACTGGCTTAGCGCCCGAGACCGTCATCTCGTACCACAGCCCGCCCGAGGCGTTCAGCCCGTTGCCCTTGGCCTCGCCGGCGGCGGTGTCGCCGGCGTAGGTGTAAAGCGGATGCCCGTCATAGGTGGCCTGCGTCGTGCCGTCCGACCTGGTGATGGTGCCGAGCGTGCCGGTGACGCCGGACATGGCGGTGGCCGGGCCCTTGACCGGCGGCCAGTAGGTCGCGCAGGATCCGGTGCACTTCGAGGTGGTCGAGGTGTCCGGGGCGAACCAGTACAAGGTGAAGCCCTGAGCGTTGGTCACTACCTGCTGGCTGCCGATGGTCTTGACGTCCAGAGTGGTTCCGCCCGAGCTCGCGGCCGGAGCCGATCCGGCCGAGCTGCTGGCGGCCGCGGCCGGGGTGTTGCCGGCGGCGGCTGTGCTGCTGCCCGAGCTCGCGCAGGCGGACAAGCTTAGCGCGACGGCGGCCAGTCCGGCGACGCCCCATATCTTTCGCATTTGAAATTTTCTCCTCTTCACAGTGCAAGTGAGCTCCCTTTAGAGATCACGTGCCAATGGACGCTCTAGTTCACCTTCGGTTCACTGGCTGGTAGCCGCGCGCGAGCCACTCAGTGCGCCAGCGGCTGCCCTGGCCTGGCTCGCGGGTGCTCTCGATTGGTGGTCACCGCGACTCGGTCCTGATCGAGCTGAACGGCTCAGCCAGCTGCCTCAGCATGGTGCGGCCCAGGCGCGGCTGGCGGCCGGACTGCTCGACCGGGACAGGCCGTCCGGCCAGCCCGGTCTCGATGACCGCCCGGTCCGCGGTCCGGTCCGGGAAAACCGCCCGATGTGAGAGCGCGTCCCAGATCGCGAAGACGGTGCCGAGGTTGATATCCAGGCGCCCGGTCGCCGAATGGTGGATGCGGTGGTATGCCGGGCTGATCAGGATCCGGCCGGCCCGGCCGTAGGTCCAGCGCACGTTCGCGTGCGGCAGCGCGCCCAGGCACGCGTAGACGGTGAGCACAGCGGCTGGAGTCGCGGCGTTGGACTCGCTGGCCAGGATCGGCACCGCGGAGAGCAGGAAGCTGACGTGGACCAGCGGATGCGCCCGGTAGGTAGTGAGAATGCTGAGCTCTTCCTGCGAGTGGTGCACCGCGTGCAGCCGCCACAACGCGGTCAGGCGGTGGTTGGCCAGGTGAGTCAGCCAGTCCACCGCGTCGATGCCGAGCACCGCGAGCGCGACGAAGCACCAGCCGGGCACGCCCGGCAGGCGCGGCAGCACTAGCCACGGCTCAAGCCGGGCCAGCAGCCCGGAGAAACCCGCGCCGAGCAGAACGATCAGCGGGACGACGAGCAGGGCGTAGAACACCGCGTAACAGAAATCGAGCAGGTGCCCGCGGGCGAACAGGCGGCGGCGCTGCGCCGGGCGGATCTGCTCGATGACGCAGATGGCCAGCACGAAACCGAGAACCACGGGCCCGGCCAGCTCAAACCGGCCCGCGTTAAAGGACCCGGCCACGCCGGTCTGCCCCAGGGCGATCCAGCCCCGCCAGCTCAGCCACGCGGCCAGGGCCGCGATCACGAAGGTCGGCAGATACAGGCTGCGGCCCGCCCACCGGGTCGCCGCCGGGACCGGCCTGGCCTGGACTGCGTCCGCCTTCACCATGTCGACCTGCACATCCATGGGAACGTAAGCATTCGTTGGCAGGTTCACGGCTGTCGCCGTAGCCCTACGGCGGCGGGCTGAGGCGCAGCGAGTCGATCAAGACGGTGACTTTCGAGGTCCCCAGGTTGGCTGGCACCGAGACGTAGAACACGGCGGGCACGTCTTTGGTGCCGCGGTCCACCACAACCACGGCGCCGAGCTCGGTCTTCCAGTGCAGGCCCTCGGCCGCGGCGTCGGGGTAGTTCATCAGGAATCTGACCATCCAGGCCTGGTGCCCGCTGACCCGCATCGCGGAACTGTGCTCGATCGTGCGGTGATGCACCAGTCCGGAGTAGTACGCCGGGTCAAGCGCGCCGACCAGGTTCATCGCGGTCGGCTTCAGGTCCGCGGTGCCCGAGTACCGGAACTGCTGCTGAAGCTGGCCCGAGCAGGCATTGCCGTACCAGTCGATGGTGGACCCGCCGGTGATGACCTGCCCGGCCACCGCGTCCTCGCCCGCGCTCCAGCTGAACGCCGGCGTCTTCAGCGTGGCCGGGCAGCCTTGCCGCCAGGGCGAGGGGAGCAGCTGGTAAGAAAGCCCGGACGCGGCATCGGCTACCCGCGCGAGCCGCGCGGGGGATGACAGCGCCGCCGGGGTGGCCACGGTCGGCGTCGTCCCGGAGATGTCCTCGACGAACAGGTAGATGACCAGCAGCGCCACCGTCGTGGCGCAGGCCAGCAGCCAGAGCATGAACCGCTGCCGGCGGCGCCGCTTGCGGCGTCGGGTCGCGGCGTTCTTCTGGCGTACCAGCGCATCCCAGCTTGGAGATGGCATCCCCATGCCGTCAGGGTAAGCACCATTTGCCCGGCGAAAGAAGACCTAGCCGGATACGATTAAGGGTTCGTTGACGAACCGCTAGGCCTGGGCACCCGCCGGAGCCGGCACCGGTACCGCCTCTTCGGCCCGCACGGCCGACCGGCTGAACAGGCCAGTTACCAGGAAACCGATGGCCAGCGCGATCAGCACGCCCAGGTTGGCGTAGGCCCAGGCGCCGGTCTTGCCGCCCAGGTGGAACGGGCTGAGCAGGTATCCCTGCCAGGTCAGCCAGCTGGCTGAGCTGTTGGTGACCAGGCCCCAGCCGATTCCGGTCGACACGATGACCGCCAGAACCGGGATCCACCTGATGTCGCCGTAGCGGCCGGCCGGGGTGAACAGCTCGGGTTCGGCGTAGTCCCGCCGCCGCAGCGCGATGTCGGCCAGCATGACTCCGCACCAGGCCGCGATCGGCACGCCGAGCGTGATCAGGAAGCCCTCGAACTGGCCGACGAAGTTATGCGCGGCGAAGACCACGTAGATGGTGCCGAGCGTCATCACGGTGCCATCGATCAGGGCGGCCCGGTACCGGGGGATCCGCAAGCCGAGGGTCAGCAGGGCCAGCCCGGAGGAGTAGATGTCGAGCACCGAGCCGCCGATCAGGCCGAGCACGGCCACGATGGCGAACGGCACCAGGAACCAGGTGGGCAGCAGCGTCGTCAGCGCTCCGACAGGGTCGGCGCCTATCGCCTTGCTCAGTTGAGTCGACGAGCCTGCCAGCAGCAGCCCGAACACCAGCAGGAAGATAGGCGCGATCGAGGACGCGAAGGTGGTCCAGCCGATCACGCCGCCGCTCGACGAC
>Ga0302181_10001296_pt1 | contig 18828 bp, 14 predicted proteins | sample I_Palsa_E3_3_FD_198786 | JGI IMG/M metagenome (GOLD analysis project Ga0302181, IMG submission 198786) | Peat permafrost microbial communities from Stordalen Mire near Abisko, Sweden - I_Palsa_E3_3 | ecosystem: Environmental > Terrestrial > Soil > Palsa > Peat permafrost | place: Sweden...
GGCCAGCCGGCGCAGGCAGGCCAGCCGGCGCAGGCAGGCCAGCCGACGCAGGCAGGCAAGACGCCCCGGCCGCGCGGCTCGGCCAGGTCCGGGTCAGCGGGCGCGAAAAACGCCCCGGCGAGCACCGCCCCCGGCGACCAGGCCGGTTCCCGGCCGTCCGAGGCCGCCGGAGGCAGCGAGTCGTCCCAGCCAGAGCAGGAGTCGCCGTGACCGACATGCTTACCCCGGTGCTGACGGCGCACTGGGATCAGCCGGACGCCTTCACCCTGGACGGCTACATTCGCACCGGCGGCTGGCGTGCGCTGCGCAAGGCGCTGATCGCCGCCGATCCTGATGCCCTCATCGCCACGCTGAAGGACGCCTCCCTGCGCGGACGCGGCGGGGCCGGATTCCCCACCGGCGTGAAGTGGAGCTTCCTGCCGCAGGGCGACGCCAAGCCGCACTACCTGGTGGTCAACGCGGACGAGTCCGAGCCTGGCACCTGCAAGGACGTCCCGCTGATGATGGCTAATCCGCATGCCCTCATCGAGGGCGCGGCTATCACCGCGTACGCGATCAGGGCCAAGCACGCGTTCATCTACGTCCGCGGCGAGGTGCTGCAGGTGGTGCGGCGACTGAGGCACGCGGTGGAGGAGGCCTACGCGGCCGGCTACCTCGGCACCGACATCCTCGGCTCGGGGTTCGACCTGGACGTGATCGTGCACGCGGGGGCCGGCGCCTACATCTGCGGCGAGGAATCGGCGCTGCTCACCTCGCTCGAGGGCTACCGGGGGCTGCCCAGGCTCCGGCCGCCGTTCCCGGCCATCGAGGGCCTGTACGCCTGCCCGACGGTGATCAACAACGTCGAGTCGATCGCCAGCGTGCCGTCGATCGTGGCCAACGGCTCGGACTGGTTCTCCGGGCTGGGCACCGAGAAGTCCAAGGGCTTCGGGATCTTCAATCTCTCCGGGCACGTGACGACGCCGGGAGCGTACGAGGCACCGCTCGGCATCACCCTGCGCGAGTTGCTCGACCTGTCCGGCGGGATACGCGCCGGGCACCGGCTCAAGTTCTGGACGCCGGGCGGCTCGTCCACTCCGCTGCTGACCGACGCGCATCTCGACGTCCCGCTGGATTTCGAATCGGTGGCCGCGGCCGGATCCATGCTCGGCACCAGGGCCCTGCAGATCTTCGACGAGACCACCTGCGTGGTCCGCGCGGTGCTCCGCTGGACCGAGTTCTACGAGCACGAATCGTGCGGGAAATGCACGCCGTGCCGCGAAGGGACGTTCTGGATGGTCAAGGTGCTCGAACGGTTGGAACACGGCCAGGGCACCGAGGAAGACCTGGAGAAACTCCTGGACATCTGCGACAACATCCTCGGCCGCGCGTTCTGTGCCCTGGGCGACGGTGCGACCAGCCCGATCACCTCGGGCATCCAGTACTTCAGGGACGAGTTCATGCAGCACCAGAAGGAAGGCGGCTGCCCCTTCGATCCGGCCGCGTCGACCCTCTGGGGGAACTCATGACCGTCCAGACGACCCAGGACACCGTGACCGTCACCATTGACGGGTTCGAGATCGCGGTGCCGAAGGGGACGCTGGTGATCAGGGCCGCCGAGCTGCTCGGCATCCAGATCCCGCGGTTCTGCGATCACCCGCTGCTGGACCCGATCGGCGCCTGCCGCCAGTGCCTGGTCGAAGTGGAAGGCCAGCGCAAGCCGGCGGCCTCGTGCACCATCGCGTGCACCGAGGGCATGGTGGTGCGCACCCAGCTCACCTCGGCGGTCGCCGAGAAGGCGCAGCGGGGCGTGATGGAGCTGCTGCTCATCAACCACCCGCTCGACTGTCCGATGTGCGACAAGGGCGGCGAGTGCCCGCTGCAGAACCAGGCGATGTCCTCGGGCCAGGGCGAGACCAGGTTCGCCGAGGAGAAGCGGACCTTCGACAAGCCGGTGCCGATCTCGACCCAGGTGCTGCTCGACCGGGAGCGCTGCATCTCCTGCACCCGGTGCGTCCGGGCGTCCGAGGAGATCGCCGGGGACGCGTTCATCGACTTCCTCGAGCGCGGCCCCGGCCAGATGATCGGCACCGCGGAAGGCAAGCCGTTCAACTCCTACTACTCGGGCAACACCGTGCAGGTATGCCCGGTGGGCGCGCTCACAGGCGCCGCCTACCGGTTCCGGTCCCGGCCGTTCGACCTGGTATCGGTGCCGAGCGTGTGCGAGCACTGCGCATCGGGCTGCCGGCAGCGGACCGACGTCCGGCGTGGCCGGGTGACGCGGCGGCTGGCGGGCGACGACCCGGCGGTCAACGAGGAGTGGAACTGCGACAAGGGCCGCTGGGCGTTTACCTACGCCACCGAGCCGGACCGGCTGACCACTCCGCTGATCAGGGACGAGGACGGCGTGCTCGTCCCGACTTCCTGGCCGCACGCGCTGGGCGTGGCCGCCGCGGGACTGGCCGCGGCCCGGGGTGCCCCGTACCCGGCACCGCAGGGCGAACCTTACGCGGGGCCGCGTGGCGTGGGCGTCCTGGTCGGCGGTCGGCTGACCCTGGAGGACTCCTACGCCTACGCGAAGTTCGCCCGGGTCGCTTTGGACACGAATGACGTCGACATGCGGGCGCGTCCGCATTCGCGTGAGGAGGAGCAGTTCCTCTCCGCTTGCGTGGCCGGGCGCGGCATCGGCGTCAGCTACGCCGACCTGGAGCAGGCACCCGCCGTCTTGCTGGCCGGGTTCGAGCCGGAGGACGAGTCGCCCATCATCTTCCTGCGGCTGCGCAAGGCCGTCCGGCGCCACCACCTCCAGGTGTTCTCGGTCGCGGCGCTGACCAGCCCCGGGCTGGTCAAGCTGTCCGGCGAGCTGCTGACGACCCTGCCAGGAGATGAGGCCGCCGCGCTGACCGCGCTCGCGGCGGGTGGTGCGCCCAGCGCCCCGGAGCCCCCCGTGGCCGGGGGGATCCATACCCCAGGACCTCCCTTGCAGGAATGGCAGCGGGTCGGCGAGGCGCTCGCCGCACCCGGCGCGGTGATTCTCGCCGGGGAACGGCTGGCCGAGGTGCCGGGTGCGCTCGCGGCCGCGGCCAGGCTCGCGGTCGCCTCTGGCGCCCGGCTGGCCTGGGTTCCGCGCCGGGCGGGCGAGCGGGGCGCCGTCGAGGCCGGGGCCCTGCCGGGGCTGCTGCCGATCGGGCGCCCGGTGACCGACGCCACGGCCCGCGCCGAAGTGGCCAGGACCTGGGGCAAGAGCTCGCTACCTGACCTGCCGGGCCGCGACACCAGCGAGATGCTCGCCGCCGCCGCGGACGGCGAGCTCGGCGCCCTGGTGGTGGCCGGGGTGGACCCGCAGGACCTGCCCGATCCGGCGGCCGCGCGGCACGCCATCGAGATGGCGCCCTTCGTGATCAGCCTCGAACTGCGGGCCAGCGAGGTCACCGACCGCGCCGACGTGGTGTTCCCGGTCGCGACCGTCGCGGAGAAGGCGGGGACGTTCGTGAACTGGGAAGGACGCGGCGGTTCGTTCGGCGAGGCGCTGCGCGTTCCCGAGGTGCGCACCGACCTATACGTGCTGGGTGCGCTCGCCGACCAGATGGATGTCCACCTAGGCCTGCCCGACGCCGCAGCCGCCCGCGCTGAACTAGCCGCCCTAGGCACCTGGCGCGGCCCCCGCCCCGAGCCTCCCCCCGTGCAGGCTCCCCCCGCAGGAGCCCCCCTTGGGGGGCCCAGGGGGGTATGGGGGGGCGGGCAGCCCCCCCAGAAGCAGGGGGGGTCTGGGGGGGATCGTCCCCCCGAGGCAATACTGGCGACCTGGCACCAGCTGCTCGACAGCGGGCGCATGCAGGACGGCGAGCCGTCCCTGGCGGGCACGGCCCGGCCCGTGGTGGCCAGGATGTCCGCGGCGACCGCGGCGCAGGCCGGCGTGGCGGACGGCGATAAGGTAACCGTGGCCACCGATCAGGGTTCGGTGACGGTTCCCGTCGAGGTCGTGCCGATGGCAGATCACGTGGTCTGGCTTCCGGCGGCAGGGCTCCCCCGAGGAGCCCTGGCGGGTACGGCCCCGGCCGGAGCCCCGTATCCCGGCGGCGCCGAACCCGCTGCCGTCCAGGGCGGCAGCACGATCCGCGCCGAACTCGGCGCGGGGCACGGCGCGACGGTCACGCTGAGGAGGCCGGAATGATGCACCATGGGACGCTGCCGCACCTGCTCGCAGCTCCCGCGCCGGCCCCGACGCTCAGCGACTTCAACCAGCTCATCTGGTGGATGGTGCTGCTGAAAGTCGGGATCGTCTTCGTCTTCCTGCTGATCACGACCATGCTAATGATCTGGGCCGAACGCCGCGTCATCGGCCGGATGCAGAGCCGGCCCGGCCCGAACCGGGCGGGGCCTTTCGGCTTGCTGCAGCCGATCGCGGACGCGCTCAAACTGCCGCTGAAGGAAGACATGATCCCGCGCGGCGCGGACAAGCTGGTGTTCATTATCGCGCCGGTCCTGTCGGGGTCGATTGCCTTCGTCAGCTTCGCGGTCATCCCGTGGGGCCCAGAAGTCTCGATCTTCCACCATCACACCCCGCTGCAGGTCGCCGACCTGCCGGTGGCGGTGCTGCTGGTGCTGGCGATGAGCTCGATCGGCGTCTACGGGATCGTGCTGGCCGGCTGGGCGTCCGGCTCGCCTTACTCACTGCTCGGGGCGCTGCGCTCGGCCGCCCAGGTGATCAGCTACGAGATCGCGATGGGGCTCGCCTTCGTGGCCGTGTTCCTGTACGCGGGCTCACTGTCCACCACCGCGATCGTCAACGCCCAGCAGCACGAGTGGTACGCGTGGCTGCTGCCGGTCTCGTTCGTGATCTACCTGTTCACCATGGTCGGTGAGACCAACCGGCTGCCGTTCGACCTGCCCGAGGGCGAGGGCGAGCTCGTCGCGGGTTACCACACCGAGTATTCCTCGATGAAGTTCGCGATGTTCTACCTCGCCGAGTACATCAACATGACGACGGTCTCCGGGCTGGCGACCACCCTGTTCCTCGGCGGCTGGCGGGCCCCGTGGCCGCTGTCGCTGTGGTCCGGCGCGAACAGCGGCTGGTGGCCGGTGCTCTGGTTCCTGATCAAGGTCTTCATCTTGCTGTTCTGCTACATCTGGCTGCGCGGGAGCTTGCCGCGGGTCCGGTACGACCAGCTGATGGCGATCGGCTGGAAGATCCTGATCCCGGTCTCCATCGTCTGGATCCTGCTCATCGCCACGGTGCGCGCGTGGCGGCTGGACAGCCACTCCACGGCCCCGTACGTCGTCTTCGGCTTCGTCATCGTGCTCATCGTGATCCTGGCCTGGGCCTGGGACAGCGCCGCGCAGCAGCGGGCGATGAAGTACGCGCCGCCGCCCGCGGACGTGGATCCGTTCATCGCGGGAGAGGCCGGGGCCGCCGAGTCCGCGTTCCCGGTGCCGCCGCTTGACCTGCCGCACTACCACGGCGTCGGCCTTGATGCCGGGGTCGGCATCGAGGCTGGTGCCAGCCCTTCTGACACCTCCCCTAAGGAGGTCACAGGTGCTTGATTTCCTCAACCCGATCAAGGGGTTCGGGGTGACCTTCCACGAGATGTTCCGGAAGGTCGAGACCGTCCAGTACCCGGAGGACAAGCGGCCGACGGCGCCGCGGTTTCACGGCCACCACCAGCTGAACCGGTGGCCGGATGGACTGGAGAAATGCATCGGCTGCGAGCTGTGTGCCTGGGCCTGCCCCGCGGACGCCATCTACGTCGAGGGCCGGGACAACACGGCGGAGGCCAGGTTCTCCCCCGGGGAGCGCTACGGAGCGGTCTACCAGATCAACTATCTGCGCTGCATCTTGTGCGGCATGTGCATCGAGGCCTGCCCGACGCGGGCGCTGACCATGACCAACGAGTACGAGCTCGCCGACGACAGCCGGGAAAACCTGATCTGGACCAAAGAGCAGCTGCTCGTGCCGCTGCTGCCGGATATGGAAGCGCCGCCCCATCCGATGCGGCTCGGTGCCGACGAGAAGGACTACTACCGGCTGGGCGCCGCCGGGGTGGTGGCGACTGGGCGGGCCCCGGGGATGGCCGGGCCAGGCGGCCCGTCCGGTCCCGCGGTATTCGCGGGGGCCGACGGCGCGCCTTTCACCCACGGGGCCAGGGAAGTCGCGGTTGAGGTCGACGACGACGGAGCCGGGGAGGCCGAAGGATGAGCGAGCCGGAGGGGCGCGGCGCCGCCTGGACTGAGGAGCGAGGGACGAGCGACGAGGGAAGGCGGCGCCTCGCGGCGCCCCGGAGACGAGCGGGGGGTAGAGCATGAGTCACACGCTGGCGACCGGCACCAACACCGATGAGGTCGCCAGGGAAACCATATTCTGGATCCTGGCCATCGCCTCGATCAGCGCCGCCCTGGCCATGATCCTGGTCAGGCGCGCGGTGCACTGCGCCATGATGCTCGCCGTGGTGATGCTCGCCCTGGCGACCATGTACGCCATGCAGGGCGCGCCGTTCCTCGCGTTCGTGCAGATCATCGTCTACACCGGCGCGGTCCTCATGCTGTTCCTGTTCGTCATCATGCTCATCGGGATCAGCTCGGAAGACTCGGTCACCGAGACGATCAAGGGCCAGCGGATGGCCGCCGGCCTGGTCGCCATCGGCTTTTTCGTGATCTTGATCCTCGGCATCGGGCACGCCGCCCTCGGTCCGGCGACCCCGGCCACCGCGGCGAACGGAACGAACAACCTCTCCGGGCTCGCGACCCTGATCTTCACCACCTACGTGTTTCCCTTCGAGGTCACCGGCGCGCTACTGATCACCGCGGCGCTTGGCGCGATGGTGCTCGCGCACCGCGAGCGCACCACACCCCGGCCGACGCAGCGGGAGCTCGCCGCCAGGAGGCTGGAGAGCGGCCATATGGCGCCGGATCCGTCGCCGGGGGTGTACGCGCTGCATGACGCCGCCGACCGGCCGGCCCTGCTGCCGGACGGCTCGACCTCCGATCTGTCGGTCAGCACGACGCTCGCCCCGCGTAGCGTGACGGACGCACCAGCGATCGTTCGGCCTCAAATAGAGCAAGAAGCCATTTCGGCAGAAAGCGAGCGAGAGCCCACGCCGTCGGGGAGGGCTGACGCATGAGCCCGGTGCATTACGTGGCCCTGTCGGTGATCTTGTTCGTGATCGGCACCGTCGGCGTGCTCGTCAGGCGCAACGCCATCGTCATCTTCATGTGCGTAGAACTGATGCTGAACGCGTGCAACCTGGCGTTCGTGGCGTTCGCCAGCATGCACGGCAACCTGGACGGGCAGGTCATCGCGTTCTTCGTGATGGTGGTGGCCGCCGCCGAGGTCGTCGTCGGCCTGGCGATCTTGATGGCGATCTACCGCGCCCGCAGGTCGGCGTCGGTGGACGACGCCAACCTGCTGAAGTACTGAGCTGAAGGGATGACGACGTTGACAGGCACGGCTTCTGCCCATGCCCTGGCCGCGACCGTAACCATCGTGCCCGCGGCCGGCGCGCTGCGGCTGTCGTGGCTGCTGCTCGCCTTCCCGCTGTTCGGCGCCGTCGTGCTGCTGGTCGGCGGCCGGCGCACCGACCGGTGGGGGCACCTGCTCGGGGTCACGATGTCGGTCGCCTCGTTCGTCTACGGCGTGGTCGCCTTCTTCGCCCTGCTCGGTGACACCGACCGCAGCCAGGACATGCACCTGTTCACCTATATCTCCGTGGCGGGCCTCCAGGTGAACGAGGGGCTGCTCGTCGACCAGCTCTCGATCAGCTTCGTGCTGCTGATCACGGGCGTCGGCTCGCTCATCCACATCTACTCGGTCGGCTACATGGCCCACGACACCGACCGGCGCCGGTTCTTCGGCTACCTGAACCTGTTCATCGCCTCGATGCTGCTGCTCGTCCTGTCCGACAACTACCTGGGCCTGTACGTCGGGTGGGAAGGCGTCGGCCTGGCGTCGTACCTGCTGATCGGGTTCTGGCAGTTCAAGCCGTCGGCGGCGGTCGCGGCCAAGAAGGCGTTCATCGTCAACCGGATCGGTGACGCCGGTCTTACCCTGGTCATCTTCCTGATGTTCAGCGAGTTCGGCACCGTGCAGTTCCGCGGGGTGTTCAGCTCGGTGGGGTCCGGCGGCAGCGGCGTGGCTACCGCGCTCGGGCTGCTGCTGCTGCTCGGCGCGTGCGGGAAGTCCGCTCAGGTGCCGCTGCAGTCCTGGCTGCTCGACGCGATGGAGGGCCCGACCCCGGTATCGGCGCTGATCCACGCGGCCACCATGGTCACCGCCGGGATATACCTGCTGGTGCGGTCCAACCCGATCCTGGCCCTGTCGCCCACCGCGCGGCTGGCGATCACGGTGGTGGGCGCGGTAACGCTGCTCTTCGGCGCGATCATCGGCTGCGCCAAGGACGACATCAAGAAGTCGCTGGCCGGCTCGACCATGAGCCAGATCGGCTACATGACGCTCGGCGCCGGGCTCGGGCCTGCGGGGTACGTGTTCGCGATCGCGCACCTTCTCACTCACGGGTTCTTCAAGGCCGGGCTGTTCCTCGGCGCGGGTTCGGTGATGCACGGCATGGACGACGAGGTGAACATGCGGCGGTACGGCGGGCTGGCCCGCGTCATGCCGGTCACCTTCGTCACGTTCGGCGTCTGTTATCTGGCCATCATCGGCATCCCGCCGTTCTCCGGGTTCTTCACCAAGGACGGCATCATCGAGGCGGCCTGGGACAAGGGCGGCACGTCCGGGGCCATCCTGGCGGCCTGCGCGATCCTCGGGGCCGGCATCACCGCGTTCTACATGACCCGGATGATGCTGATGACGTACTTCGGCAAGCGCCGGTGGGCCGAGGGCGCGCACCCGCACGAGTCGCCGTCCGTGATGACCTGGCCGATCATCGTGCTGGCGGTGGGCGCCGCGGGCGCGGGCGCGTTCCTCATCATCGGGCGGCGGTTCGAGAACTTCCTCAGCCCGGTTACCGGGGTGCCGCCGACCTCGCACGGCGTGTTCACTGTGCCGGGCCTGATCGCGCTGGTACTCGCCCTGGCCGGAGTGGGGATCGCGTGGAGCATGTACGGGCGGGTGCCGGTCCCCGCGGAGGCCCCGCGCGGGGGGCCTCTCGTCGTGGCCGGCCGAAAAGATCTCTACGGTGACGCGTTCAACGAGTCGGTCCTGATGCGGCCCGGCCAGTGGCTGACCAGGCTGTCGGTGTACTTCGACAACCGAGGCCTGGACGGCCTGGTGAATTCGCTGGCCGCCCTGGTGGGCGGGACCTCGGGCCGGGTCCGTAAGACGCAAACCGGCTTCGTGCGCTCCTACGCGCTTTCCATGTTCTTCGGCGCTGCCGCGCTGGTGACCTTGCTCCTGGTGGTGAGGCTCTGATGAACGGCTTTCCCTGGCTGACCATCGCGGGCGCGGTGCCGCTGCTCGGCGCGGTCGTGATCGCGCTGATCCCCGGCCTGCCCCGGGACAGTGCCGCGGCCGACCGGCGTGCGCGCGAGGCGCTGGCCAAATGGCTCGCGCTGGCGTTCTCGCTGGTGACGCTGGTCGTGGTGATCATCATCGCGGTCAAGTTCCAGGTCGGCGGGCCGAACTACCAGTTCACCGAGGTCTACTCGTGGATCCCGGCCTTCGGCGTGCACTACGCGCTCGGCGTGGACGGCATCGCGCTGGTGCTCATCGCGATGTCCGCGGTGCTGATGCCGGTGGTGATCCTCGCCTCCTGGCACGATGTTGAAAGTGTTGAAGGTGTTGCCTCGGGGGGTAAACCCCCCCAGACCCCCCCAACGGGGGGGCTGCCCGCCCCCCCGTCCCCCCCCGGGCCCGCCTCTGGCGGGCGGGCCAAGCAGCACAGCGTTAAGACGTACTTTGCGCTGATGCTGGTGCTCGAGACGATGATGATCGGGGTCTTCGCGGCCACCGACGTCTTCTTGTTCTACGTCTTCTTCGAGGCCATGCTGGTGCCGATGTACTTCATGATCGGCAGCTACGGGGTCGGCAAGCGACAGTACGCGGCGGTCAAGTTCCTGCTCTACAGCCTGCTCGGCGGGCTGCTCATGCTGGTCGCGGTCATCGCGCTCTACGTGTACTCCACCCACAGCGCCGTCACCGGCCACCACGGGTCGTTCCTGTTCAGCGAGCTCGCTCACATCTCACTCAGCTCGACCGTGCAGAAGTGGCTGTTCCTCGGGTTCTTTATCGCGTTCGCGATCAAGGCTCCGCTTTGGCCGTTCCACACCTGGCTGCCCGACGCCGCCGCGGCCTCCCAGCCCGGCGCGGCCGTCCTGCTCGTCGGGGTGCTGGACAAGGTCGGCACCTACGGGATGCTGCGGTTCTGCTTCGAGCTGTTCCCGGCCGGCGCGAAGTACTTCACGCCGCTGGTGATCGCGCTGGCCGTGGTCGGGATCTTGTACGGCGCCATCGTCGCGATCGGCCAGCAGGACATGAAGCGGCTGATCGCCTACACCTCGGTCTCGCACTTCGGCTTCATCGCGCTCGGTATCTTCGCGATGACCAGCCAGGGCGTGGCGGGCGCGACGCTGTACATGGTCAACCACGGGTTCGCCACCGGCGCGCTGTTCATCCTGGCCGGGTTCCTCATCAGCCGGCGCGGCTCGGCCCGGATCGCGGACTTCGGCGGCGTGCAGAAGGTCGCCCCGGTGCTGGCCGGCCTGTTCCTCATCTCCGGCCTGGCCGGGCTCTCGCTGCCCGGGCTTTCCACCTTCGTCAGCGAGTTCCTCGTCCTGATCGGGACCTTCTCCCGGTACAAGCTGCCGGCCATCCTGGCTAGCGTGGGGATCGTCCTGGCCGCGATCTACATCCTGTGGATGTACCAGCGCACGATGGGCGGGCCGGTCCGCGACCAGGTAGCCGGGATGAAGGACCTGCGACCGCGGGAGCTGTTGGCGGTCGCGCCGCTGATCGTGCTGCTCATCGGGGTCGGGGTCTATCCCAAGCCGGTACTCGACATCATCAACCCCGCCGTACGCGTGACGATGGCGCAGGTGCACATCACTGATCCGGTCCCCGCGCATCCCGCGGCCGGGTTTACCACCACCGCCGCCCAGAAGGGAACCACACCGTGATCGGGGTCCTCGCCGCCCCCGCGGCCCTGGCCGCCCCCGCGGCCGTTATCTCCTCGGGCAGCGCGAGCGGCACGATCAGCCCGCCGAGCATCGAGTACAGCCAGCTGGCGCCGATGCTGATTGTCTTCGCCGCGGCGGTCGTCGGCGTCCTGGTCGAGGCGTTCGTGCCGCGGCCCTTCCGCCGCGCCGTGCACCTGGTCCTCGCCCTGGGCTCGCTGACCGCCGCGTTCATCATGACGATCGTGGTCGCCGCGTCCCACAAGATCTTCGCCGGCGGCAGTCCGGGCCACGTCGCCGCGATGGGCGCGGTCGCGGTCGACCGGCCGACCTTGTTCATCCAGGGAACGATCCTGGTGCTTGCCTTCGCGAGCGTGCTGCTCATCGGTGACTCAAGCAACAGCCCGTTCGCCGCGCAGGCCGCGGCCGCCCCCGGCAGTGCCGAGGAACGCGAGGCCCTCGGCGCCGGGATCATGCACACCGAGATCTTCCCGCTGACGCTGTTCGCGATCGGCGGGATGCTGCTGTTCCCCGCCGCGAACGACCTGCTCACCATGTTCGTCGCGCTTGAGGTGCTGTCGCTGCCGCTGTACCTGCTGTGTGGTCTGGCCAGGCGGCGCCGGCTGCTCTCGCACGAGGCCGCCATGAAGTACTTCCTGCTCGGCGCCTTCTCTTCGGCCTTCTTCCTGTTCGGCGTGGCGATGCTGTACGGCTTCGCCGGCTCGGTCTCGCTGTCGGCGATTGCGTCGGCGGCGGCCAGCAACACCGCGAACTCGACGCTGCTGTTCGCGGGCATCGCGCTCGTCGGCACCGGCTTGCTGTTCAAGATCGGGGCGGTGCCGTTCCACAGCTGGAAGCCGGACGTGTACCAGGGCGCGCCGACGCCGATAACCGCGATGATGGCGTCCTGCACGGTGGTGTCGGCCTTCGGCGCCCTGCTGCGCGTGTTCTACGTGGCGTTCGGCAACCTGACCTGGGACTGGCGCCCGGCGCTTTGGGCGGTCGCCGTCCTGACCATGGTCGCGGGCGCGGTCATCGCCATCACCCAGACGGACGTCAAGCGGCTGCTCGCCTACTCCTCGATCGCGCACGCCGGGTTCGTGCTGACCGCGGTCATCGCCACCAGCGTGGCCGGGTTGGCGGGCAGTCTGTTCTACCTGGCCTCCTACGGTCTGACCACGGTGGGCGCGTTCGGGGTCATCACCCTGGTCCGCGACCCTGGCGGCGAGGCCGGGCACATTTCCAGGTGGGCGGGCCTGGGCCGTAGGTCACCGGTGCTGGCGGGTATTTTCGCGCTGTTCCTGCTTGCCTTCGCCGGCATACCGCTGACCAGTGGCTTCACCGGGAAATTCGCCGTCTTCCAGGCCGCGATCGCCGCCGGCGAGACGCCGCTGGTGATCGTCGGCGTGCTGGCCAGCGCGATCGCGGCGTTCTTCTACGTCCGCATCATCGTGCTGATGTTCTTCAGCGACCCGATCCCGGACGGCCCGGAGGTGGTGCTGCCGACCGTGTTCACCGGCACCGCGGTGGGGCTGGGCGTGCTGGCGACCCTGGTGCTCGGCATTGTGCCGGAACCCGTCCTGAGCCTGGCCAGCCACGCCGCGAATCAGCTGTTCGTTGGTTAACGCGGGGGTCAATGCGCTCCTGGCGCCGGGGGTGCACCGCCGCGGGTGGCCCCTGGCCTTGGATGTTGCCACGCAGAACGGGCATACTCGGGAGTTCGAGGCGTTTGCGCGTTCCGATGACGTGGAGAGCATGTGATCACCGCAGTTCCCGTAGAGTTCCTGGACTCCGCCCTCGAGGCGGAGGTGCTTGACGACCTGGCCCAGGTCGAGGATTCGCTGGCCGTGACGGCACATCCCGACGACGAACTACTCACCGAGGCGTCCAGGCACCTGATCGCGGCCGGGGGTAAGCGCTTCCGCGCCATGCTCGTGCTGCTGGCCGCGCGGTTCGGCGACCCGAAGGACCCGCGGGTCATCCAGGCGGCGACGGCGATCGAGCTCACCCACCTGGCCACGCTGTTCCACGACGACGTCATGGACGAGGCGCTGGTCCGCCGCGGTTCCCCCTCGGTCAATTCCCGGTGGGGTAACTCGGTTGCCATTCTCACCGGGGATTTCCTTTTCGCGCAGGCCTCCCAGATCCTCGCCGACCTCGGGCCGCAGGCCGTCAGGATCCAGGCCCAGACGTTCAGCCGCCTGGTGACCGGGCAGATGGCGGAGACCATCGGCCCGCGCCCTGGCCAGGACCCGCTCGACTTCTATATGTACGTGATCACGGAGAAGACCGGATCGCTGATCGCCACCTCCGGCCAGTTCGGCGCCCTGTTCTCCGGCGCTCCCGGCCAGATCGCGGACCGGATCGCGGTCGCCTGTGAGCAGCTCGGGGTGGCCTGGCAGCTGTCCGACGACGTGATCGACGTCGCCAGTGACTCGGCTCAGTCGGGCAAGACGCCGGGCACCGATCTCCGCCAGGGGGTGCGGACGCTGCCGGTTCTTTACGCGCTGCGTTCGGCCGTGACCTCGCCCGCGGACGTGCGCCTGCACTGGCTGCTTGACGAGGCTGACCTGACGCAGCAGAGCCTGCTTGATGAGGCGCTGAGGTTGTTGCGGCGCCATCACGCGATGAAGGAGTCCCGCGCGGACGTGCTGCACTGGCTGCTCGGGGCCAGGAACGAGATCATGGCGCTGCCGGACGTGCCGGCCCGGGCGGCCTTCCTGGCGCTCTGCGACTTCGTGGAGAAGCGCACCGGCTGACCCGGAGGTGGCCCGTGATGGGACCGACCGTGATGGACCGACCGTGATAGGCCCGTGGTTTCCCCCGGTTGAACGGTCCCGCAGCGCCATCTTGCGCGCGGCCGCGGCGCTGGCCACCACCGACGGGCTTGCGGGCGTCTCGATCGGCCGCCTGGCCGCGGCGCTGGGGATACCCAAGAGCGGCCTGCGCGCGCATTTTCGCTCGGCCACCGAACTTCAGCTGGCGACCGTGGCCGAGGCGGCCAGGATTTTCGCCGACGAAGTGATGCAGCCCGCGCTGGCGGCGCCCCCAGGTCTGTCTCAGCTGACCGCGGTCTGCGAGGCGTTCTTCGCCTACCTGGAGCGGCGGACGTTCCCTGGAGGCTGCTTCCTGGCCAGCGTGGCCCTGGAGATGGGCGTCCGTACCGGGCCGGTCAGCGAACTCCTCGGTGAGGTCCAGGCCCGGTTCGGCGCGCTGATCCGCGGATCCGCGGCCGCCGCGGTCGAGAAGAACGAGCTGCCCGCGGATGAGGACCCTGACCGGCTCGCCTTCGAGCTGAACGGCATCATGCTGGCGACGCACACCAATTTCGTCCTGCACGACGACCCCGCTGTCGTTGACCTGGCCCGGCAGATCGTGCGCCAACGGCTCGGCGGCAGCGCCGCCCAGGCGGGATGAGCCCAAGTGACCCAGGGGTTCACCGTTACCGTGAGGTCAGTTGACTTCCCAGGTATCGTTGCCGGCCAGCAGGGCGGCCAGGTCGCCCGGGCCGCCCTGGCGGCGGGCGGTGGCGATCTGCTCCGCCATCAGCTGGTCGTAGCTGGCCTGCTCGACCTGGCGGAACACGCCGACCGGGGTGTGCCGGAAGTCGGAGCTGTCCAGCCGGGACAGCGCGAACGCGTAGGAGGGATCGGCCCGGTGCGCGTCGTGCGTGATCAGCGCGTCAGCGGGTTCGCCCCCCAACCCGGCCCCGACCCCCATATCGGTCACCTCGACCTCCTCGAGCTGACCGTGCCGGCCGAACCGCAGGCCCCGTGAGCCGCCCGCGAAGCGGACCGGTTCCCCGTGCTCCAGCCTGATCATCCGGTCGTCGTTCGAGCCGGTGTCCTTTAGCGGGGCGAACGCGTCGTCGTTGAAGATGGGGCAGTTCTGGTAGATCTCGATGAACGCGGCGCCCTGGTGGTCCGCGGCCGCGCGCAGCACCGAGGTCAGGTGCCTGCGGTCCGAGTCGATCGTCCGGGCCACGAAGCTGGCGTCGGCGCCGAGCGCGAGGGACAGCGGGTTGAACGGGTGGTCCAGCGAGCCGAACGGCGTGGACTTGGTGACCTTGCCCTGCTCGGAGGTCGGCGAGTACTGGCCCTTGGTCAGCCCGTAGATCCGGTTGTTGAACAGCAGGATCTTGATGTTGACGTTGCGGCGCAGCGCGTGGATCAGGTGGTTGCCGCCGATGGACAGCGCGTCGCCGTCACCGGTGATGACCCAGACCGACAGGTCAGGCCGGGAGATCGCGAGCCCGGTGGCGATGGCCGGCGCGCGGCCGTGGATGGAGTGCATGCCGTAGCTGTTCACGTAGTACGGCAGCCGGGAGGAGCAGCCGATCCCGGAGATGACGACGACGTTCTCCCTCGGCACCTCGAGCTCGGGCAGGAAGGCCTGGAAGGCGGCGAGGATGGCGTAGTCCCCGCAGCCCGGGCACCAGCGCACCTCCTGGTCAGATTTAAAGTCTTTAGCCGCAGAACGAAGGGTGGCTCGAGGAACCAAGCTAAGCGAGGCGAGCCGGTGGCCTGGGTGTCCCGACATGCCCTCGCCGTCCGGCTGTACCCGAGAGCCCCGGGGGTCGCCGCCGGCGCCGTGACCGTTCGTCTCAGACATGCCCGATCACATCCTCTATGACACCCGCGAGCTCGGCCGACTGGAAGGGCAGACCACGGACCTGGTTGTAGGAGATCACGTCGACCAGGAAACGGCCGCGCAGCAGCAGGGCGAGCTGGCCGAGGTTGATCTCGGGCACGAGCACCTTGTCGTAGCGGCGCAGCACGTCGGCCAGGTTCGACGGGAACGGGTTGAGGTGGCGCAGGTGGGCCTGGGCGACGGCGCCCCCGGCGTTACGCACTCGCCGGACCCCGGCCCCGATGGCGCCGTAGGTCGAGCCCCAGCCGAGCACCAGGACGCGGGCGCTGCCGTCCGGGTCGTCGACCTCGAGCGGCGGGATATCAGCGGCGATCCCGTCGATCTTGGCCTGGCGTAGCCGGACCATCCGGTCGTGGTTGTCTGGGTCATAGGAGATCGTCCCGGTGACGTCGGCCTTCTCGATGCCGCCGATCCGGTGCTCGAGTCCGGGGGTGCCGGGAATCGCCCACGGGCGGGCCAGCGTCGCCGGGTCACGCCGGAACGGCTCGAACTCCCCGCCGCCTTCCGGGGCCGTGGCGAAGCTGAATTCCTGGCTCAGGTCGGGCAGGCTGGCGGTGGCCGGGATGTGCCACGGCTCCGAGCCGTTGGCGAGGGAGCCGTCGGAGAGCAGGATCACCGGGGTGCGGTACTTCACCGCGATCCTGGCGGCCTCGATCGCCACGTTGAAGCAGTCGGCGGGACTGGCGGCGGCGACGATCGGGATGGGTGACTCCCCGTTCCGGCCGAACATCGACTGCAGCAGGTCAGCCTGTTCGGTCTTGGTCGGCATCCCGGTGGACGGGCCGGCCCGCTGGATGTTGCAGACGATCAGCGGCAGCTCGACCGATACGGCCAGGCCGATGGTCTCGGCCTTCAGCAGAATGCCAGGTCCGGACGTGGTGGTGACGCTCAGCGAGCCGCCGAACGAGGCTCCAAGCGCCGCGCCCACGGCGGCGATCTCGTCTTCGGCCTGGAACGTGCGGACCCCGAAGCGCTTGTGCTTGGCGAGCTCATGCAAGATGTCCGAGGCCGGCGTGATCGGATAGGAGCCGAGGAAAAGCGGCAGGCCGGCCAGCTGCGAGGCGGCGATGAGCCCGTAGGCCAGGGCCGTGTTGCCGATGATGTTCCGGTAGGTGCCTGGCGTCAGCGGCGCGGGCTTGACCTCGTACCTGACCGAGAACGCCTCGGTGGTCTCGCCGAAGTTCCAGCCGGCCTGGAACGCGGCCACGTTGGCCTGCATGATCTCGGGCTTGCTGGCGAACTTGGCCTTGAGGAAGCCGAGCGTGCCGTCGGCGGGCCGGTCGTACAGCCAGGACAGCATGCCGAGCGCGAACATGTTCTTCGCCCGCTCGGCGTCCTTCCTGGTGATATCGAAGGCCTCGAGCGCCTTGACGGTCATCGAGGTGATCGGCACCGCGTGCACGTTGTACTGCTCGAGCGAGGCGTCCTCCAGCGGGCTGGCCGCGTAGCCGACCTTGGTCAGGTTCCGCTTGGTGAACTCGTCGGTGTTGACGATCAGGTCACCGCCGCGCGGCAGGTCCTTGACGTTGGCCTTCAACGCGGCGGGGTTCATGGCGATGAGGACGTCCGGCGCGTCGCCCGGCGTGAGGATGTCATGATCGGCGAAATGCAGCTGGAAACTCGATACGCCCGCGAGAGTGCCGGCCGGGGCCCGGATCTCGGCCGGGAAGTTCGGCATGGTGGACAGGTCATTACCGAAGACGGCGGTCTCCTGGGTGAACCTGTCTCCCGCGAGCTGCATGCCGTCACCAGAGTCGCCGGCGAATCTGATGATGACATGATCGAGCTTCTGGACCTGCTTGGTCACAGTAGGAAGACCTCCTCCGCGCGCCGCGGCCATGCGCTCTGCAGCGCACCACCCGCGGCCGGGGGCATGAGTTTAGGACGGGACAAAGCTTACGCCGAAACAAGCGTCGTAACGAACGTTCAACCGGTCCGTGATATTCCCGGGCCATGTCCGATCGGTGCCGCCATTTAGCTTGTGACAGTAGTTTGGGACAGATTCCGTGTCATCATGCCACTGCCGGAATGCCAGGGTGGCCGCTGGGAGGTGTATGGCTGTGCACGGTTATGCACTGCGGGCCGCCGACCGGGCGTCCGCGGTCGCCGGGCTGACCACCGCGGTAGTCGTGCTGATGGCCGGATCCGCTCTCATCGGGGTCGCCGTGGCCGGCGCGGGCGGCGCGGTCGCCGGGATCGCGGTCGCGGTCGTGCTGACCGCGGTCGTCTACGCCTGCTGTGACCGGCTGGCGCTTTCCGCGATGCTGGCCCGGCCGGTCAGCGAGGTGGAGCAGCCCGAGCTCTACCGCCTGGTCCGGGAGCTGAGCAAGGCCGGCCGGCTGCCGGTGCCGCGCCTGTTCATGTCCCCGGCCGAGCAGCCGAACTCTTTCACGGTCGGCCGCGGCCCGCGTACCGCGACGGTGTGCTGCACGGAGGGCTTGCTCCGGGTGCTTGACGAGGCCGAGCTTCGCGGCGTGCTCGGACACGAGCTCGCCCACGTGTCTGGCCACGACATCCTGGCCTCATCGATGTCCGCGGGCCTGGCGACCGTGATCACGTTCCCGGCCGGCCTGGCTAGGTTCGCACGTCCTGGCTCTGGCGGCGCCGGTCGCCGGGTCGGTGTCCCGGCCGCCGCCCGGGCGGGCGGCGGGTCAGGCTCCGGCCTGGGCGCGGTCGAATCGCTGCTGATGGGTGTGTTCGGCCCCATCGCCGCGGTCCTCGTCCGGCTCGCCATGAGCCCGGAGCGCGAATACCGAGCCGACGCGACGGGCGCCCTGCTGGCCGGCGACCCGCTAGCCCTGGCCAGCGCCCTGCGCAAGGCCGATGCCGGGGTCAACGGGTCGGCGGAGCTAGCGCTGGCCCCCGACGGGCGGCGGATCTCGGTCGGCCACCTGATGATCGTCTGCCCGTTCCGTCCCGAGGGCGTCGCCCGGCTCTTCCTGACCCACCCGCCCGCGGGCGAGCGGGTCCGCAGGCTGGAGGCGCTGGCCGGCTACCGCCGATGACCCGCTAGCTCACCGCTAGCTCACCGGTAGTTCACGAACTGCAGGGCGAAATCGAACTCCTTGCCCTTCAGCAGCGAGATGACCGCCTGCAGATCGTCCTTCTTCTTGGCCGAAACGCGAAGCTCCTCAC
>Ga0302181_10001298_pt1 | contig 18812 bp, 16 predicted proteins | sample I_Palsa_E3_3_FD_198786 | JGI IMG/M metagenome (GOLD analysis project Ga0302181, IMG submission 198786) | Peat permafrost microbial communities from Stordalen Mire near Abisko, Sweden - I_Palsa_E3_3 | ecosystem: Environmental > Terrestrial > Soil > Palsa > Peat permafrost | place: Sweden...
CACCGAGAATCCGCTCCACCGTCGGCCCGTGGGCGGAGCCCCCGGCGCCCGGTCCGAGCTCGGGCTGTGCGGATCGACCCGGATCGTCGTGAGTGGTGTCGAGCACAACCGTCATTCGGACATATTAGACAGATTTCGTCTGATATGTCTAACCAGTCGGGCCAGGCGAGAGGGGATCCGTTGGTAGCCTGGGGCGTGCGCATCGTCTCTCTCCTCCCCTCCGCCACGGAGATCCTGTTCGCCGTCGGCGCCGGCGCAGACGTGGTCGGCGTGACCTTCGAGTGTGACTTTCCGTCCGAGGCGCGGAGTCGTCGGATCGTCTCCACCACGACCCTGCCCGATAGCCTTTCGTCGGCGCAGATCGACGCTGTGGTCAGGGCCCGCATAGCGGCGGGCGAAGACCTCTACACCCTCGATGAAGGGGCGCTGCGCGACCTCGATCCCGATCTGGTCGTGACCCAGGACCTGTGCGCCGTGTGCGCCGTCGACATCGACGAAGTGGACAAGGCGTTGGAGCACCTGGGGTGCCGGGCCGAGGTGCTCACGCTCGACCCGATGACGCTGGACGAGGTCCTGTCGTCCATAGAGACCATCGGCCGCGCCACCGCCACCGGGAAGAGGGCAAGAGAGCTCGTCCAGTCTCTCCGCTGGAGGATGGATCGAATCGCCAGCGCCGTGGCCACGCGAGATCGTCCCCGTATGGCCGTGCTCGAATGGACCGATCCTCCCTTCTGCGCGGGGCACTGGGTCCCGGACATGGTGACGGCGGCCGGCGCCGTGCCGGTGGTGGGAGCGGCCGGTACGCGCTCAGAACGGATCGAATGGTCGACGGTCACCGACGAGCAGCCCGACATTGTCGTCGTCGCTCCCTGCGGCTACCGGCTCGAAGGAGCGGTGCAGCTGGCCGAAGAGGTCGTGCGGGCGGGCGTGCTGCCACCGGAGGTTCCCGTCTGGGCCGTCGATGCCGACGCCGCCTTCGTACGACCCGGACCACGGGTCGTCGACGGGGTCGAAACCCTGGCCCACATCGCGCACCCCGACGCGATCGCTGCCCTCGCAGGGATGTCGGCGCCGATCCGCCGACGACCCGCTGCCCGCTCAGCGGGACTCGGGCCGGTTCAGCCTGCGGCTCCGGCTGGCGCCGCCACCGGCGTCTGAGCGGGCGCCGGCGCGGCGGGGGGCGCGAGGGCCTGCCAGACAAGCGCCGAGAGGCCCTGCAAGGTGTCGATCCCCTGGGTTTCGGTGGCGTTGCCGTCGGAGAGCATGGCGACGACGTAGTCGCGGCCGTCGCCGTCGATAGCGCCGATGCTATTCACCTGCCAGCCTCCGCTGTCGAGAGGAAGCCACCCGTTCTTGAGGGCCACCGTCACATTCGGCGCCACACCTGAAGAGACGCCCCAGGCCTGATCGGCCTCGACGTTGGACATGAGGCCGAGTTCATAGTCGCGTGACGCGGTCGTCAGGACACCGCTGGGGTACGCGACCTGACGGAGGAGCTGCACCTGGTCCGCCGCAGTGGTGGTCGACAGCCCCCAGTACCCGGCCGCTTCCGGTGTGGTCTGGGTGAGACCCGCCGCGGTGTCGAAACTGGCGACGGCCGTCGCCCCACCCTCGGCCTCCCAGAGATCCTGGGCGTCGTCGTTGTCGCTGTGCTCGATCATGCCCTGGCTCAACCCGTCCTCGGCTGTCGTGAGCGCCTCGCCGTGCGCCTGATCCTCCGCGAGAAGGGTGGCCAGGATGTCCACCTTCATGATGCTGGCGGTGTACTCGGCGACCCCGGGACGGTACACCGACGTCTGGCCGGTGACGTCGTCGTAGACGGCCACCGTCAGATTGTCCGTGACACCGGCGAGATAGGCGGCAACGGAGGGAAGGGCGAAGAGATCCTGCGGTCCGGGTGCAACATGGTGGGTGACGGCGATGACAGGCGGCGTGCGCTTCCGGGCCTGCGCCTGCGGCGCGCGTCGGGTGGGGGTGGCACCACGAAGGATGAGGAGTCCACCGCCCAGGCCCACGAGGCCGACGGCACAGAGCACGCCGGCGAGCTGTCGGCGGTGCCGTCGACGCGTCGCCCGCCGTCTCGCCACTCTCGGTCCCACCGGATCGCGGCGTTCCGCCCGGGCCGAGGCGGCGGGTGCACGGTGCTTCGCCGCCGACATAGCACCATGGTAACGACGACGTGGTGAGCGAAGTGGTGATCGCCACGACGCCCGGCCGGTCGGCCCTGGGCGGCGTCACACGTCGTACTGCTCGCCGCGCTCTCGACGGACCGCCGTCGCCGCGACGATCGCCCCGCACAACAGCAACACGCCGGAGATGTCGAGCGCGAGATGCAGGCCCGATCCGAAGGCCTCGTAGGCCGCGTTGACCACCTTCGTGGCGATCGCGGCGATGGCCGCGTTCTTCGAGTGCTCGGCGCTGCTGGCCGCGCCTCCACTGCCCAGCCCGCCTCCTGTGATCGCATGGAGGACGAGGTTCTGGAAGCTCGGCGGGATCCCGATGGCCTTGAGGCGGGCGGCCAGTTGGCCGGTCAGCTTGGAGTTGACGATCGACCCCAGCACGGCCACACCGAACACCGCGCCCATCTCCCGCGCCGTGTTGGTGGCCGACGCCGCCATCCCCGAACGTTCGGGGCGCACGACGGTGAGCGGAGTGGACGTCACCGGGACCAGGGCGATCCCGAACCCGATGCCGGCGATCGGCAGGATCCATTGGAACACCGCCAGGTCGACGTGCGGTCCCAAGACCGCGCTGGCGACGAGGATGCCCCCGGCCGCCAGGACACATCCGATCGTCATGGGTAGCCGCGGCCCGTGCCGGGCCACCCATGGCCCGGTCAAGATGGAGGCGAGGATCAGCCCGACCGCCATCGGGACGAAGACGAGGGCCGTCCTGTACGCGGACACGTTGGGGACGATCTGCAGGTAGAGGGCGGTGAAGAAGAAAATGGAGAAGATGCCGAAGTAGGAGGCGAAGGCCACGAACAACGAGCCGGAGAAGGGGGCGCGGCGGAAGAGGGAGATGTCGAGAATCGGGTGCTGCGCCCGACGCTCCCTGATGACGAACAAGACCCCCAGCACGAAGGAGACTGCCCAGAGGAGGTCGATCCACCAGACGAGATACCCCGAGTTCTCTCCCTGAATGACGGCGAACGAGGCGGTGGCCAAGGTCAGCGCACCGAGGGGTATGCCGAGCCAGTCGATCCGGTGGCCCTCGCGATCGGAGGTCTCGGGCACGAAGGCCAGGGCGAGGAGAAAGGCCGCTGCCCCCACGATGAGGTTGAACCAGAAGATGGCACGCCAGCTCCAGATGCCCACCAGTACGCCCCCGACGACCGGTCCCAAGGCGAGGGCGAGGCCCGAGACAGCCGCCCACACCCCCAGGGCGTCGGCCCGCATCCTGCGGTCGGGGTAGACGTGGCGGATGATGGAGAGGGTCCCCGGCTCGGAAGCGGCGGCACCGAGCCCCATGACGACCCGGCCGGCGATGAGCACATCGACGTCCGGGGCCACGGCGGCGATGATGGACCCCGCACAGAAGATTCCGACCCCGCTGAGCATCACGGCTCTGCGCCCCAACATGTCGCCCAGGGTCCCTGCCGCCAACATGAAGGCGGCGAACATGAGGGCATAGCCGTTGACCACCCACTGCAAGGAGGTGATGCCCGTATTCAGACTGCTCTGCACGTCGGCCAGGCCCACGCTGACGACGGTGTTGTCGAGGAAGGTGAGGAACAGGACGGTGCACAGGGTGGCCAGCGCCAGGCTCTGGGCCCGACTGCCCAACCCGTCCGTCGACATCTCCATACCGGCACGGTACCCACCGAGGGCACCTTCCCCCGCCACCCCCGCACGAGGGGCCCGCCAAACGAACGTTTTACTGCCGGATGGCGCGCAGCCCCACGAAGGGCTCGGAGGGCACGAGGAACTGGTTCACGAGAACGCGGAACCCGGACTCCGACAGATCGCGCTCGATCTCGCCCGGCCCCGGAAGCGACGCAGCCGTCGATTGGCAGGCGAGCATGAAGTGGAGATGCGCCGCAGCCACCGATCCGGGCGACGTCATGGAGACGATGATCAGCTGACCACGATCGGTCAGGAGCTCGGCGATGTCCCGGTAGAGCTCATCTCTGTGTTGTGGGTCGAAGTAGTAGATGTTGTTGAGCAACATGACCAGATCGAAGCGCTGCGACGGTTCACGGGCCCAGTCCCGGACGTCTCCGACGTGCAGTCCGACTCTCGAGCCGTAGCCGGCGCGATCGAGTTCATTGCGGGCGGTGGCGATGACGTCCTCCGACAGGTCGATGGCCTCAACGTGCGCCAGCGGGTCGGACTGGAGTACGACCTTCGAGTAGACGCCCGTGCCGCAGCCCACATCGAGAACGCGTGACGGGTGTATCTCGGCCACCGATTGGCGGACGAAGGAGGAGACGAAGGGGGCAGCGGCCAGCGAGACCTGCGCAATGTCGTCGGCGTAGCGGGCAAGGTCGGCGCGGCCGCCCCCCGCTTCGGCGCGCAGCAGCTCACCGAGCTCACCGTACGGACCGATCTGGTACTCCAGCATGGAGCGATAGTGAGCGACCAAGAGCGGGTCGCCCTCGGCCAGGGCGCGGGCCCGCCTTCCCCGCACGCCGTATCGCTCCGCCCGGATGGAGAGCTCGCCGAGCTCCGAACCGATGGAGAGCCACGCACGGAGACGGTCGGGCCTGGTGCAGCCGGTCTGGTCCACGATCTCGGGCAGCCGGCGGCCCGCACGCAGGTACGGCAGGATCTCGATCCGCACGGCCGAGGCCAGAAACATCGATCGCACGAGCGACCGGCTGTCGGCGATCGCCAGGGCTCGGGCCGCGACACGGCCGGACCGGAGTGTGTCCACGACGCCACGCAGCTGCACCCCCAACGCCCGCATCAGATCCTGACGTCGGGGGCCCGGATACCGAAGGCCAGCTGCGCCGCCCGCTGCACGAGGCCCGCTACCGGTCCGACGGGGTGCAAGGCCGGAAACGCGGTGGTGTCGATGGCGGGGACGAAGAGCTCTCCATGATCGCTGAGGTAGACGTAGACCGGGTACGAGACCGCCCCGAGCCCTCGCAGAAGCTTCGACGCGTGGGCGCCGCGCAGCACCGTGCCCAATTCCGGCCGCACCCCATCGACGTCGATGTCCGCCGGGGTCAATCCGAACCAGTGGTAGGCCTGGCGCACGATGGGGGCGAGCCGGGCGTCCCGGACTCCGAGATCGCCGAGCACCACCTCGTCAACCGACAGTGCGTCCGCTCCGGCGTAGATGTGCCGGATGTCCGCCGGTCGGTGACACCCCATGACGCCGAACGGGCCATCGGCCACCGGTGACCAGGCGTCGACGACGGCGAAGTCCGGCGGCGCGACGTCGAGCAACATCATGGTGGCCGAGCGGAAGTCGATCTGCCGTCCGGCGTAGAAGGTGTCGTCAATCGGTCCCGTGCTGCCCTCGAGCGTCGACAGGCTCAGATGGGCGAACTCGGTCGGATCGGTGCGCAGTTTCGGCATGACGACGCGCAGATCGGCGTCCAACCACTCACCGCTGATGGCTTGCTGCACGAAGCCGCGCTCGTAGGTGCACGGCCGGAGGTTCCGGCCGATGTCGACCACACGGTAGGCGGGAGAGTCGAATCCGAAGTAGGAGGCGACGGACTGGACCGAACGGTTGCCGTAGGCGTTGCCATAGACGGTCGGCGCCTCGAGGACGGCGACGTCCTCGACCCCATGACGGATCAGATAACGGGCCACCGCATCGACCAGCTCCGGGTCGTTGACGTTGGACCGGTCGCGCCGGTCATAGCCGAGCATGAACGAGACGCGGATGGCGGCGTAGGCGGAGCGCGAGGCGAGGGCGGCCAGACCGGCCCGGTCCAGGCAGGACTCGAGGACGGCAACCTTCTCGCGGTCGTTTCGACCCGTGCCCACCGCCACCGGTCGACGTGAGCCGAATGACGCCGCCGTCTTGCCGTCCTCGGCCGGGCGGAGGCCGGCGGGGATGAACCACTCGCTGATCGCCGAGAAGCGCTCGGTGAGTGACCGGATCGACCACGGGGACTCGAGCCGATCATCGTCGCCGAGCACCTCGGTCAAAAGGGCGAACGCATCGCGGTGGCGCGCCTCGTCCAGACGGATGCGCTCCATCGTCCGTCGCTCCGCCTCGGTGTCGGTCAGCTCGACGAGGCGGCGGTAGGCCAGCTCGGCACTGGCCTCCAGCGCGACGTTGAGCTCGCAGTACCGGTGAAATGTCTGGAATCGCAGCTCTCCCTTGAGCGCGGGGGGGATTCGCCCGAGCGCCCCGGCCACGAAGACCAGCGCGCTGGCGGCACCGGTGCGGAACGGCGCCGTCCGGAGCCGCCGATGGTTCGAGGTGGCCGAGGTCCAACCGGAGATCGCGCCTTGGATCTGGCGTCCGTAGACCACGGCGGTGGGCCCCAGCCCGCCCACCCCCAGGAGCTCGCCGCGCAGGTACTCGGCGTGCATCTGCTCGTCCTTCCAGATCCACACCAGGGTCTGGTGGATCAGGGCCCGCACGTCATCACCCACCTCGAGCGCCGCGACCCGACCGGCCACCGCCTCCTCCCGGTACGCCACGGCCACGATCTGTTCCCGCTCCAGAGCGAGCAGCAGCAGTCTCTTCCGCTCGGATCCGGGTCGGCCGGCGAACTCGATCGCCCATCGGTCCAGCTGCCGCTGGACGTCACCGAGAAGTTCGCTCTCCAGCGAGGTCACTGGCTCTGTGCTCACTGATGGTCGTCCCTACGTCGGTTGTCGCCCCATGTCCGACCCTATCTCGGCGGCCAACCGATCGTCCCGTGCGCCGCCGTGCAGCGCCGGGTCACGTCCCCTGTTACATTCCGAGCGTGCATGCCCACCCTCGGCTCTCGGTGAACTGCATCTGCTCGTGGCCGCAGTCGCTGCCCGAGGACGTTGCGATGTGGCAGGAGCTCGGGGTCGACCACGTCGCCCTGATCAGCCAGAAGGTCGAGCCTTTGGGGTGGGAGCCGGCGAGGAAGCTGATCACCGATGCCCACCTGCGCCTGTCGACGATATTCGGCCCGATTCCCATACCGTTGGACACGGATCCACGCACGGGACAGCGGGAGGCCGAGCGGGAGACGATCGCCCGGATACTCGAGTTCGCCGCCGCAGTCGGCTCCAGGTCGGTGTATCTGTGCACGGGGAGCATGGCGTCGCTCACCTGGGAAGAGGCGGCCGATGCCTTCTGCGAGGCGATCGCCCCGCTGATACCCCTCTCCGACGCTCTCGGTGTTCCGTTGGCGGTCGAGGCGACGAACTCCCTTCTGGCCGATGTGAGCTTCGTCTACTCCCTGCGGGACGGGCTGGACCTCGCCCGGGCGGCGGGCGTCAAGGTCGTCCTCGACGTCTTCTCGTGCTGGTACGAGCGCGGCCTCGAGGAGCTCGTCCGCAAGAACGTCGATCAGATCGCCCTGGTGCAGTTGTCCGACTTCGTGATCGGGACACACGAGACGGGTAACCGGGTCGTGCCCGGTGACGGGGACCTCCCGCTGGCACGCCTCGTGTCGATGGTGCTGGACGCCGGCTACGAGGGCCCCTTCGACCTCGAGATCATGGGCCCCCGGATGGATAGTGAGGGCTACCCGTCCGCCATCCGGCGCAGCGTCGAGCGCGCCAGCGAGCTCCTCGACCGCTGCGGGGCGTGAGCGGGGCGTGAGCGCGGCGTGACCTACACTCCCGACCTGGCGGCGGCGAGCAGTTCGCGCACCCTGTCGCCCGCCAGGCGGGCCGCCTCGACCGGAGGCATGGACGCGGTGCGCGGCGAGATGACCTCGGGTCCGACCCAGTGCAGACCGCCCATGCGGTCCAGGGCGCGGATGACACCGATCAAGTCCAGATCACCGTCCCCCGGCAGCATCCGGTTGAAGGTGTCGTCGGCGAGGGTGCCCTGCAACTGAGCGGGGGCGTCGGCAATCTGCACGGCGAAGATCCGGTCGCCGGGCACCCGATCCAGGTCTTCGAAGTCGGGGGTGCCCCGGAAGAAGTGCCATGTGTCGAAGACGAGGCCGCCGTTGTCCCGGTCGGCCGACTCGACGATCGCCCAGGCGGCCGCCACATCGCCGATCGTGGTCATCGGCATGAACTCCAACTGCACCTGTGCACCGATGTCGGCGGCCCGGTCGCACAGGACCGCGAACCTGCGAACCAGCTCGTCGGGGGTCGCCTCGTCCTCGCGAAAAGGCCCGAGCACCGAGATGGACGTGACGCCCAAGGCCTCGCACATGCGCAGCATCTCGTCGAGTCGGAACGGCGCGTACGGCCCGGGCGGCGGCGCGTCGTTGTACCAGCCCATCATCGGGTCCATGACGATCCCGAGCCCGACATCTCGAGCGGAACGCCCGAGCGCCTCCCACGACACACCCCCCGAGGCGGCCCGCGCCACGTCGGGGGGGCCGATCGTCATCCGGTCGTAGCCACCGGCCAGCGCCGCCTCGATCCGTGCCGGTACCGGGCTGTCCAGGCCGATCGTCCCCGACCAGAGCACCCACCCGAGGTTTCCCCCCGGTAACCCGCCCGCCGGCCCATCTTCTGGGACCACCGGCGCCTCAGTTTCGATACGACGGGTCGAGCCGGTCCACCTTGCGGCGTACGGCCGGCCAGGCCAGGGCCCCGAAGGGACCCATCCCACCGGGTTGGCTCGTCTTGGCGACGGCGGCCGGATCAACGGTGGCCAGCTCACTGCGGGTGGCCAGGGCCCGGACCTGGGCCGAACAGGCCTTCTCCAGCTGGTAGATACGGACGAAGGCGGTGGCGATGGAGTCGCCCACCGACATCGTCCCGTGATGGCGCAGGATCATGAGGTTCTTCAGGCCGAGGTGCTCCTGGAGGTGCTCGCGTTCGGAGAGGTCGAGGGCCACGCCCTCGAAGTCGTGATAGGCGATGTCCCCGCAGACGGTCATGGCCGTCTGGGTGAGGGGCAGCAGGCCGTCGGCGCTGGTGGACACGGCCATCCCGTCGATCGTGTGGAGGTGGATCGCCGCTCCGACGTCGTCGCGCACCGCGTAGACGGCGCTGTGGATGGTGAAACCGGCCGGGTTCACCTTGCGGTCCGCTCGGCCCAGCACCTCGCCGGACAGGCCCACCTTGACCAGGCTGGAGGCGGTGATCTCCTCGAAGAGAAGCCCGAAGTCGTTGATCAGGAAGGCATCGTCCTCACCGGGGACCCGCGCCGAGATGTGGGTGGCGATCAGATCGTCCCAGCCGTAGTGGGCGATGATCCGGTAGCAGGCGGCAAGGTCGACGCGGGTGTTCCACTCCTGCTCGCTGCCGTCGAAGCCCGGCGGCGGCACGGCGGGTGCCACCTCGCCATGATCGGTGGCGAGGAAGGGGTCGTCGGTCATCGTCATGGTCATACCTCCTGGAGTTGGACGCCGAGGGGCGTGCCGTCGCGCATCGCCCGGCCCACCTCGGAGGTGGCGAGCAACGCCGGCGGCGGTGCGGGATGTTGGTACACGTGGCAGGCGTTGCCGTAGCAGACCTTTGCGACGGTTTCGGGCGCAAGATGCGACAGCTCACGGCGGATCATGTCCTGGGCGTCGGGCCATGTGCTGTCCTGGTGGGGGAAGTCGGTCTCCACCATGATCTTGTCCTCACCGATGAGGCTCAGCGCGTGGAAGGCGGAAGGGTCCTCCAGCGACGTAAACCAGAAGTTGCGGTGGAGATAGTCGACCGGGTCACCATCGGAGCGCTCCCAGCTCGAGAGCCGGGCGTCGACCTGTCGCCAGGCCCGGTGGAGGCGTTCGATCACCATCGGCACCCATGACGCGCCCGACTCGGAGAGGGCGATCCGGATGCCGGGGTAGCGCACGGGAATCCGGGCGTAGATCCAGTCGACGATGGCGGTGATGCCGTTCACCGGGAACAGGACGGTGAGCACGTCGATCGGTGAGTCCGACGAGGGTTGGTTGATGACGCCCGACGACCCGACGTGGAGGCTGATCACGGTTCCCGTCTCCTCGCAGGCGGCGAAGACAGGGTCCCAGTGCCCGCTGTAGAGGGACGGGTAGCCCTTGCCTTCCGGGTTTTCGGAGAACGAGACGCTGCGGAAGCCCCTCGCCGCGTTGCGCCGTATCTCCTCCGCCGCCAGCTCCGGGTCCGAGAGCCAGGGGATCTGGCAGGCGATGAACCGCTCCGGCGCTCCCGAGCACCAGTCCTCCAGCATCCAGTCGTTGTAGGCCCGCACTGCGGCCAGGCCGACCGCTTGATCCCTGAGCTGCGAGAGCACACTGCCGGTGAAGCCCCAGATGGAGGACGGGAAGCACAGTGAAGCCCATATGCCGCACAGGTCCATATCGGCGAGCCGCGCCGTGAGGTCCATGACGCCGGGGCGGAACTCGTCGAACCGCTGCGGGCTGGTGTCCCATTCGCTGATCGGCCGGCCAACGGCGCCATTGAGTATCACCACCGGCATGCGGACATCCTCGATCTGCCAGTACGGCACGTCGTCGTCGTCGGTCACCACATGCGGTGCGGCATCGGCCAGCGCCCGCGGCATGCGCCGACTAAAGACGTCGACCGGCTCCAGGACGTGGTCGTCGGCCGAGACGATGGGGCAGAACAACGGCTCGGGTTCCGGATCGGTCAGAAAGGTGGCCCCCTGCCCCGGGAACCGGCTGGACGACAGTTCGCCAGTGTCGATTCGTCGCATCGTCCTCCCCCGGGTCGAGGTGCCCGACGGCCACTCTAGTGACCCGTCCCGACCGACGCATCGGCTCAGTCGGGTCGCTCACAGGCGACCGCGGGTCCCGGCGAACTGCTCGGGGACCCAGTTCGGTGCCCGCTTCTCCATGAACGCCAGCATGCCCTCGCGGGGTTCCTCCGATTCCATGAGCGAGGCGAACATCGTCTGGTAGTCGATGAGCCCGTAGCGATCGTTGAGCATGCGCTTGACGTGCGTCCTCGCCAACGGCCCGCTCTGGAGGATTTCACCCACCGCCTGAAGGGCGGCCTCCCGCAGCTGGTCGTGGGGCACGACGCGTGAGATCACGCCCCAGTCGAGCGCCTCTTGGGCATTGAAGCGGCGGGCGGAGAGCAGCAAGTCGCGGGCCACGGCGATGCCGACATGGGCCGGAAGCACCGCCGCGTACGTGGCATCGACGATGCCGCGGATCAACTCGGGCGCGCGGAAGGTGGCGCGGTCACTGGCCACGCAGATGTCGGCCATCATGGCGACGAGCAGGCCGCCCGCCTGGCAGATCCCATTGACCGCGGCCACCACGGGCGCCCGGCTGTCACGGATGGTCAGGAAGGGCAGCATGTCGTGGCCGATGTCGGGCACCGGCTCGTCGCCCGGACCCGATCGGCCGCCGAGGTCACCGCCGGGAGCGAACACGTCCCCGGTTCCGGTGATGATCATCGCTGCCAGGTCCGGCTCCCGGTTGACCGCGAGCACCGCCCTCTTGATGCCGAAGTACATGGCCGGCGTGAAGGCGTTTCTGGCCTCCGGTCGATCGATGAAGCACCACAGAATGGCACCGTCCCGCTCGAACCGGAGCCCGGCCGCGCCGAAATTGTCCGTCATTTCACCCTCCCATGTCGATCAGGGGGAACAACCTAGCCCCCCGACTCCAGTGGCCGAGTTTTCGCGTTCTCCGAGCTGTCGCACCGCCGTCAGCCGGGTAGACGCCCTCCAGCGATCAGCTGCCACGGCGCCGATGCGGGTGCTAGACACGAGAATCGCCCGCCGAGATCGGCTCGACGAGCATCCGAGGATCCGGAGGTCACCGTGGAGACGGGTCTCGCAGGACGCACCGTGGTCGTGACCGGCGGAAACGCCAACATCGGAAAGGGCATCTCGTTGGCCTTCGCGGGCGAACACGCCAACGTGGTCGTCGTCGGACGTGACGAAGTGCACGGGCACCGCACGGTCGAGCTCGCACGCGACCGGGGCGCGGCGGCGGCCATGTGGCATGCCGCCGATGTCACCGATCGGGCGCAGGTCCTCACCATGGTCGACGCCGTGCAGGACCGCTTCGGCACCGTGGACGTCCTCGTGAACAACGTCGGCGGCAACGTCGGCGTCGACCGCTTCGTCGACTCGGATCCCCAGACGTGGGAGCAGGACATCGCCCTCAACATGACGAGCACGTTGAACTGCACCCACGCCATCTTGCCCGGGATGATCGGCCAGAAGCGAGGCCGGATCATCAACATCGGGTCAACGTCCGGCCTCATCGGAGACCCCCTCATGGCCGTGTACTCGGCGATGAAGGGCGCCGTGCACGCCTTCACCCGCGTGCTCGCCGTGGAGGTGGGCCGGGACGGCGTCACCGTGAACGCCATCGCCCCGTACGGCACGTTGCCCGACGACTGGGTGGAAGACGTCAGCGCCGGCAGCCGCTTCCATCCCGACGGCGTTATTTCACGGGCGGTCGCAACCCGCGGTCCGGAGATGGCGACCATCGGCCGCCAGACCGTGCTCGAACGCCAGACGGCCTACCCCCGCGAGATCGGTGCCGCCGCCGTCTACCTCGCGTCCGAAGACGCGGCCTTCGTGACCGGCCACACGCTCACCATCGACGGCGGCACATCGCTCGTACACCCTCCTGGCAGCTGATCCCTCACCACGTGGGCGACACCGAAAAGATTGGTACTCTGACGCACGAGAGCCGTCGTCGCCTTCGTCGTGATCGGGGGCCAGGACCTATCGACACACGACAAGGGAGGGGGATCGGTCCCATGACGGCCGCCTCTATGACGCCGGGCTGGTATGCGGAGCGGACACCGGATGTGCCGGCGATCATCATGGGGTCGAACGGGGAGGCCGTAACCTACGCGCAGCTCGAGGAACGGTCCGTGCGCTTCGCCCGGGCACTACGTTCGCTCGGTCTGCGGGTGGGCGATCACATCGCCATCTTGACGGAGAACACTCGTCCCTATCTGGAGGTGGCCTGGGCGGCGCAGCGGTCCGGGCTGTTCTACACGGCGATAAACACCCATCTGCGTGCCGGCGAGGTGCAGTACATCCTCGACGACTGCGGCGCCGTCGCCCTGGTGGCGTCCGAGTCCATGGCAGAGGTCGTGGCGGGACTCGATCTGTCGCGCATCGACATCAGGGTCTCGGCGGTCGGGGATCTGCCCGGCTACGCCCGCTACGACGAGCTGCTGGACAGTGCGACCGCCGATCCCCTGCGTGACGAGTGCGAGGGCCGGGAGATGCTGTACTCGTCGGGCACGACCGGGCGGCCCAAGGGGGTGCGCAAGCAGTTGCCCGGCACTCCTCTGGGAGACCCCACGTCGGCTCCGGTGCAGATCGCGCAGGGCCTCTACGCCCACGGTGGCGCCTCCGATGTGGTGTACCTGTCGCCGGCGCCGCTCTATCACGCGGCACCGCTCGTCTCGTCGATGGCGATTCACCGTTTGGGCGGGACGGTTGTCGTGATGGAGCGCTTCGATCCGAGCCAATGCCTTCAGCTGATAGAGCGCCACGGGGTGACGCAGGGGCAGTTCGTTCCGACCATGTTCGTCCGTATGCTGCGCCTTCCCCAAGAGGAGCGGGAACGCTACGACCTCTCAAGCCTGCGCTACGTGGTCCACGCCGCCGCCCCCTGCCCGGTCGAGGTGAAGCGTCAGATGATCGACTGGTGGGGCCCGATCATTCACGAGTACTACTCGGGTACCGAGGACATCGGCAACACCTACATCTCACCCGAGGAGTGGCTGGCCCATCCCGGCTCGGTGGGGCGCCCCACGAGCGAGTGCCACATCGTCGGGGACAGCGGCGAGGAGCTCCCCCCGGGCCAGGCCGGTCTCGTCTACTTCGCCGGCGGTCGCCCGTTCGAGTACCACAACGATCCGGAAAAGACCGCGTCGGTCACCAACGAGAGGGGTTGGCGTACGCTGGGCGACGTCGGGTACCTGGACGCGGACGGCTACCTCTACCTCACCGATCGCCAGGCGCACATGATCATCTCGGGTGGGGTCAACATCTACCCCCAAGAGGCCGAGAACCTCCTCGCCGGCCATCCGGCGGTTGCCGACGTCGCCGTCATCGGCGTGCCGGATCCCGAGATGGGTGAGGCGGTCAGGGCCGTGGTCACCCTCACCGATCCGGATGCCGCGGGTCCCGAGCTCGCTGCCGAGCTCCTGGCCTTCTGCCGCTCGGAGCTGGCCACGTACAAGTGCCCGCGCACCGTCGATTTCGTGGACGAGCTCCCCCGTGACGACAGTGGCAAGCTCTACAAACGACTGCTGCGTGAGCGCTACTGGGATGGCCACGACTCCCGCGTCATCTGATCCCACAAGGGCATCCCGACCGTGCCCCGACGTGCGGCGGGCCCGGTAGCTGTCACCAACGACCCGCCGGCTGGACCAGGGCGGCACGCAGCTCGGCGAACACCTCGTGATCCACGCCGGCTTCGTCGTGCAGATAGGCCTCTAACGAACCATGACGTTGGCGCAGGCCGGCCAGCACCGTCGCCATGGCGTGCCTGGGCGCCCCGAACACCGCACGGTACCGCTCGACGTCGACGCCGGTGCCGGCCAGTTTCGTCTGCACCGCAGCCAGCTGGTGCTCGGTGTAGTGGATGCCGCTGAGCTGATAGTCGTCGAGGACCGTGCGCTCGTCGACACCGAGCAACGAGAGCAGCAGCGCGGCGACGATGCCGGTGCGGTCCTTGCCCGCATGGCAGTGGAAGAGGGCCGGCCGGCCGTCGGGTTCGGCGAGCCTGGTCAGGAGCCGCCCGAAGGTGCCGGCCGCGACCTCGACCATGGCGTCGTAGATCCGCACGAGGAAGTCGAGGGGGAGCTCGGCCAGCCTCCCCGCGAGAACGAGGTCGGTCAGCTCCTTCGTCTTTGCGGCCGTACCCCCGATCGGGAGCAACTCACAACGGACGCCGTCGGGCAAGACCGATGGCGCTCGCTCGCGCTCCTCGTCACCCCGCAGGTCGTAGACCACGCGCAGGCCGAGGCGGTCGAGCGTGATCAGGTCGGCGGCGGTCAGGCGGTGGAGGGAGGCGGAGCGGAAGACGAGGCCCCAGCGGACTCGTCCGCCCCCGGCCGTGTGGTAGCCACCGAGATCGCGGAAGTTCCTGCCCCTTTCGAGCGACACCAGTCGCTCGGCGGCGACGACCGCCGAACCGCCCCCCACCGGGGCGACCGAGACGTAGTGGCGTCCTGGCCGCTGGGGGCGCAGTGTCAGGTGTGTCGTGCCTTCCACCCGCAGCGCCGGGTCCTGGTCGGTGGCGTCGGGGCGGAGGCCGACCGCCACCTCGACCGGCCCTTCGCCGGCCAGCTCCCAGGACACCGCCAGTGATCCGTCCCTCAGGCCGACCACTTCGACGTGGAGCACTGTCGGCCGCGGCTCGGACATGTGGCCGTAGGAGTCTCCGCCGAAGGCCGGTACGGCCGTCACCGTGTGGTGGTGGGGCGGGGTATGGCGGTATCGATGCAGAACTCGGTGATGCGCTCGATCTCGTCACGGTGGGGCCGCGTGCCGGCCCACAGGTAGTCCGACACCTTGCCCAGGGTGGCATGGGCGGCGAGGGACGCGTCCATCTCCGGGTGGGGGCTTCCCAGGGCGGCGAAGGGCTCAACCAGGAGCCCGCCCAGGGGGACGCTCGCGTCATAGCGACCGGCCGTGACACCGGCACCGACGCTGGTCCCGTTCCAAAGAACAGCGAGTGTGGTGTCGGCAGCCTGCTCACGCGTCTGGGACATCACGCCTTCCACCCAGCGCCGCACCTTGCCTTCCGGCGTCGTCTCCTTTCCCATCTGGTGTTCGATGTAGCTCGCGAGGCGTTCGGTGCCGTCCTCGAGAAGGGCGACCACCAGTGCGTCCTTCGAGGGGAAGTGCCGATAGAAGGTGTCGTTGGACATGCCGGCTCGCGCGACGATGTCGGCCACGCGTACACGCGCCGTGGTGCCGTGCTCACCCATGACGGCGAAGGCGGCATCGAGGAGGCGGCGGACCTCGTCCGTGTAGTGGGGACCCCGCTTGGCCAGGGTGTTGGCCGCCACCCGGGCGGCGACGTCCTTCGGCGGCGTAATTGCATTCTCGTTCACCAGAACCATATTCTGGCAGGAACGGCCCGACTGCGCAACGGGACCGCAACGCTCGCCCGCCTCGGCCAGGAGGCCGGCGGAATTGCCTAAGGTAGCGCCATGCCCGGTCCAGGGGTCCTCGTCCAGCAACGGTGCGGGCCGTTCAACGGCTGCCTCGATGCCGATCTGATCCGCCGGTACGCGGCAGCGACCACGGACCCGTCCCCGCGTGTGCGTGCGGGCGAGGCGGTCCCCCCGGTCGCCATCGTCACCCAGATCTGGGATGCGCAGAACGCCGGAAGGGACGCCCTCATCCCCGATGAGGTGAAGGAGACGTCGTCAGGTGGCGTCCACGGTGAGCACGATGTGGTGCTCCATCGCCCGATCGTCCCCGGCGAGCCACTGGTCACCTGGGTGGAGGGCGTTGCCGCCCGCCCCGCCGGTCGCAATGCCGCCGTCACGCTGTGCTACAGCACCCTCGACCGACATGGGGAGCTGGTCGCCGAGCAGTGGTGGACGACCGTGTACCTCAACACCACGTGCGACCCGGTGGGGCCGGCGCTCGCCGACCACACGTTCCCCGACGAGGCGCGTCAGCACCAGGTGGGCACCTTCACGACGACGGTCGACGACGACATGGCGCGGCGCTACGCAGAGGTCTCCAACGACTGGTCCTCCCATCATTTCGATCTCGCCGCAGCGAAGCAGACCGGCTTCGACCGGCTCTTCCTGCACGGGATGTGCACCATGGCCCTGTGTGCCCAGGGCGTCGCCGCCGCCGTGGCCCCGGACCAGCCCGAACGGGTCCGCCGGGTGGCGGTGCGGTTCGCGTCACCGACCTTTCTCGGCGAGGACCTCCACGTGCAGTTGTACGCCGCGGGCCCTCTGGCCTATGCCTTCGAGGCCGACAGCGCCGGTGCCCGTGTGATCACCCACGGCCGAGCGGAGCTTCGGGAGTAGTCCCTTCTTAGGGTCAGCCCTGCGGAGCGGGCTGCGCCGTCCCCAGCGCTTGGGGTTGCCCGTCGCCGGAAGGCGGCTCACCCGACGAGCTGTCGGCCGCTCGTTCGATGAGCGCCACAGCCACCTGCCAGAGCACGACGACGGCCAGCGCGACGAAGAAGGCGGTCCAGGTCAGCCAGATGAACAGGATGGCGAGGCCGACGACGTACCCCAGCACGCGCGCCCCGCCGGCATGGGCGTTGGTGAAGGCGAGCGCGCCTCGGCCGACGGCGGGGAGCCTGGCGGTGGCCCTTCCCACGGCCGCCCGTATCCGGCCGGCCTGGGGGGACTCGCCGAACACGAACGCCAACAGGGCCGCGACGGCGCCGATGATGGCGATGAAGATCACCAGCTCGGTGAGGCCGCCCGTCTCGGCGTCCAATATGGCCCGGATCGCCGCTTTGGTGTGGCCGGCCTTCACCAGCTGGACGATGTGGTTCGTCGCCCACATCGTCCCCGCCCACGTCAACAGCCCGACGATGGCGGCCCCGATACCCAGCTGCGCCAGCGTTCGCAGCTTGAACGGGGCGACGACGAGGGCAAGGGCGAACAGCACCACCGTCAGCACGAGGATCAGGACCAGGGAACGGTGCAGCTTCTTCAGGCCTTCTTGCGCCTGTTGGAGGCTGGTGGAGTGGAAGACGACGACCTGCCCGAAGTCCGCCGGAAGGGTGACGCCGAGACGGTGGCTCAGCGCTTGGACTTGCTGCGAGGGTGAGCCACTCGTCGTGGCGAGCGGGGGCACCTTGGCGAGGACGCCGGTCAGCACGTTCTGCTCCTCGAGTTGGCGGATGGTCGCATCAATGAGCGGCAGCGTGTTGAGCACGACCTCGTTCCCGTGAATGACAAGGTTCCCCTTCGTCTTGCCCTCGAGCAGGGCGACGGCGTTGGCATGGGCCGTCCGGACCGTGCCGAGGAACAGCCTTTGGAACTGGGGAGACGCGACGAATTTCTGCACCGCGCTGTGGACGAAGTCTTCGAGCCCGGAAACGACCGGGGGGACGATGACCTGCGCCTTCTTGGGAAGGACGGCCGAGATCTTCTTGGCCGGGTCGACGGCTTGGACGAGCTCCTTTGTCACGTAGTCGGCGATGCTCTCCTGGACGGCGGGGTTCTTAATCGCCGTGTCGATATGCGACACGAAGACATCGGTGTTGAGGACCTGTCGGGCACCCCAGACCGAGAGGACGGTCGCGAACAGGCTGATGGAGAAGAGCACGACCAGGAGCCCGGCCAGCCATCGCCGGGTGCGGAACGGTCGCTTCTTCCGACCGCCGTGCTTCCCGGAACCCTCCGATGCCTCCGCGCTGCTGGGCTCGGCTTCCGGCGCGCCGTCGACGTTCGTCTCGTTCATGGCTGCTTCCCCGTTCCTCATCTGTTTCAGCAGTCAAGCGAGCCCGGCCGCCGGCGACAGCCTTGCGCAGCTTGTCGTCGCAACGCTAGTTCTCCTCATCAGAGGCAGGCGGCCACTGGTCCTCAGCAGCGGCGCGTGTGGACGACCCCAGGGAGGGGTGATGGACTACCACTTCGAACCATGACCGGACACTCGTACCTTCTTGCGGAAGCCGGCGGCGGCCTGGACGCCGGAGCACTGGCCATCGTCGCCGCCTGCATCGTCGTGTGGACCCTGCTGTCGGGTCGCCTCGAGCGGCTCTCTATCAGCGCCCCAATCTTCTTCGTCATCCTCGGCGTGGTCACCACCCATGGCCCGACCGCCCTCATCCACTTCAGCCCCCATTCGTCGACGATCGAGTCTCTGGCCGAGGTGACCCTGGCCCT
>Ga0302181_10001300_pt1 | contig 18796 bp, 17 predicted proteins | sample I_Palsa_E3_3_FD_198786 | JGI IMG/M metagenome (GOLD analysis project Ga0302181, IMG submission 198786) | Peat permafrost microbial communities from Stordalen Mire near Abisko, Sweden - I_Palsa_E3_3 | ecosystem: Environmental > Terrestrial > Soil > Palsa > Peat permafrost | place: Sweden...
CCGGATCATGAGCTCGGCCAGCGGTTACGGGCGTTTGTCGTGGTACGCGAAGGCTCGTCGATGACCGAGCAAGAGGTCAAACAGTACGTGGGCGAGAAGCTCGCCGACTACAAGTGTCCGCGCGACGTCATATTCCTCGCCGAGCTCCCTCGAGGCCCCGCTGGGAAGGTGCTCAGGCGCGAGCTCGAGCGGCTGCCGGTGGGGTGAGGGGGCGCTTCGCGCCCACAAGGGCCCGGATGGCCCCGAGTTCGCCTGGCGGCGAACATCCCCCGCCCGACCGTCTGCTACGTTGGACGTGTGCGGTCGACGCCGTCGGCCGCGAGGCAGCTTGCTTGGGTCCCGCGCAAACCGGCGCGGTTCGGGTCAGCCACAGCCTCCCGAACCGAACCGTCCGCGGCCCTCATGGCTGCCGAATTGGAGTAAATCCTTGTCCGTACCGACCTGCGCCGATACCGGTGCAACTTTCGCCGAGCTGGGCGTATCGCGAGCCGTCACCGACGCGCTCACCGCCCGCGGCATCACCGATCCCTTCCCCGTCCAGCAGCTGGTCATCGGCGACGTGCTCGCCGGCCGCGACGTGCTCGTACGCTCGCCGACCGGATCCGGCAAGACGCTCGCGTTCGCCGTCCCGATGGTCGACCTCATCGAGGCGACCCACGGGCGTCCCGCGGCGCTGATCCTTGCGCCGACCCGCGAGCTCGTCTCCCAGATCGCGGACGAGATGTATTCCGTCGCGCACGCGCGCGCGCTGCGCGTCTCCACCGTCTACGGCGGTGTCGGGCTCCAGCGTCAGGCCAAGGAGGCCGCGCGCTCGCACATCATCGTCGCCACCCCCGGACGCCTCGAGGACCTGCTCGCGCGCGGAGCCTTCGCGCTCGATCGCGTCCGGATGCTCGTCCTCGACGAGGCCGACCGGATGCTCGACATGGGCTTCCTCCCCGCCGTGGAGCGGATCGTCCACCAGTGCCCGCAGGACCGCCAGACGCTGTTCTTCTCGGCCACCCTCGACGGACAGGCCGGCCGTGCCGCGGCCTCGTTCACGCGCGACCCGATCAAGCGCGAGCACGCCGACCAGACCACCGATTCCGCGCCCGAGATCGAGCACCGGTTCCTCGAGGTCGAGCATTCCTTCCGTCTCGAAGCGCTGGTGCACGAGCTCCGCGCTGACCGCGACCTGGCGCTGGTGTTCGTCCGGACCAAGCGCGGCGCCGACCGGCTCGTCAAGCGTCTCGGCCATCACGGGGTCGACGCCGTCGCGATGCACGGCAACAAGTCCCAGAGCCAACGCGAGAAGGCACTCGCCCGCTTCGAGTCCGGACATGTCGCCACGCTCGTCGCGACCGATGTCGCCGCGCGCGGGATCGATGTCGACCGGATCTCGCACGTGATCAACTACGACGCGCCCGACGGCAGCGACTCATACGTCCATCGCGTCGGGCGGACCGGCCGCGCGGGCCGCGGCGGGGTCGGCATCACCTTCCTGTCGGCGGATGAGCGGGGCGACATCGCCCGGCTCGCCGGAGACCTGGGAATCGAGCACGGGCTCGGGAGCGGTACCGGCAGGCCCAGCGCAAACCGGCTCGCCGCGAACCGCCCCGGCGCGAACCGGCCGGGCACGAACCGGCCGCGCAAGCCGGGGCCAGGCAGGCCCGGCGCCGGCAAGCCCGGCGCGAGCAATCGCGTCGCCGGCAATTCCGGCGCGAACGGCCACTCCGCCGGCGCGAGCTGGCGCCCCGCCGCACCGAGCAGCCACTCGGCCGCCGCACCCGGCAGCCACTCGGCCGCCGCACCCGGCAGCCACTCGGCCGCCGCGAGCAGACCGCCGGCCGGCCCTGCCCGGGCTGCGGACCGCGATCCGGTCAGCCGGCCGCCGGGCCACGGCCGAAATCGGAACCGGCGTCGCCCAGACTCGCGACGAGCACCCGCCCGCTGAGCCGTCCCAGCACGCGTCCGAGGGGCGAGATCCCCTCGGCGCGCTCGGCGTCGAGGACCCGCGGATCGATCAGCGCGTAGGTGCGCCCGCGGCGCACGACCCGGCCTCCGCCGGCCAGCACATTGCGCAGCCAGTCCGACTGCTCGCCGTAGAGGATCACGATCGCCAACGTCCGGCCCCGCTTGAACGCGAGCACGGGCGTGCGGTAGAGGCGGCCCGACCGGCGTCCGCGATGGCAGACAATGGCCCACGGCGGGAGCAACCACGCCCACTGACCCTGAATTGGATTCGTGACCACGCGATTTATGCGGGCCAGCCGGCGTGGGAGCTGTACGGGCATTACGACGATCGTACCGAGCGGCCGTGTACCCTCAAGGGCAGCGCATGGCCTACGCCGAGCAGAGCCCGAGGCCCAGGGGTCCGATCAACGAGCATGCACCGGCACTCGCTCGCGAGTGGCGAGGGCTGACCCGGGCCGCCACCGGGGTCGCGCTGCTCACCAGCCCGGCGTTCTTCCTCGTCCTCTTCGACTCCGATCACGCCAGCCTCGCCGTCTCCCTGGTCCTCACCGCCCTGGCGGTGATCGTCTTCCGCGGGCTCGTCGAGGTGGTGGCCAGGAAGCTGATCCCGTCGCCCAGCCTGTACGGCGCTGACGAGAGCATGCGCGCGGATGATCTCGTCGCGAGGCGCCGTTACTGGTACTGGCGGTCGAAGTTCCGCCGGCTGCCCATCTACGCGCTGATCGTATTCGGCGTCCTCGGCGTCTGCCAGGCGCTGTTCGCCTTCTCGGGCGTTCATGGCGCTTTCTTCAATCCCCTGCCCGCGCTGCGGAACCTGTTCCCCGCCGACGAGCTGCCCTCGCTCGGGCTTGTGTTCGTGCAGCTGCCGATGCTGCTGTTCATCAACTTCTTCATCTTCTTCGGCCCGTTCCTGTTCATGGCGGTCCGCCAGATCCACAGCTACGAGCCGGGAGACGCGACCTGGGGCGTGAAGATCGACGACGTCCGCGGCCAGGCGGAGGCCAAGGATGAGATCACCCGCGTGATCACCCTGTGGCAGTCGGGCGAGGAGTTCGAGAAGGCCGGCGGTAAGCGCGAGCGCGGCCTGCTCTTCCTGGGGGCCCCGGGAACGGGCAAGACGATGATCTCGAAGGCCATCGCCACCAACTTCAACTGCCCGTTCGTGACCATCCCCGGCTCAGGCTTCGCGGGCATGTTCATCGGCATGGATGCGATCACCGTCCAGTACCTCGCGCACAAGGCACGCAAGCTGGCCAAGAAATGGGGCGGTCAGTGCATCGTCTTCATCGACGAGATCGACGCCGTGGGGATGCGCCGCCAGGCATTGCAGGGCGCGCCCGCCAGCACGCTTCCCAGCTCGGTCAACGAGCTCGGCTTCTTCGGCGCCAACGGATCGATCACCCCGTCCGGCGACCTGGTGATCGAGTCGCGGGCCTGGCGCGAGCAGCAGTTCGCCCAGCGCGCTGAGGTGCCGCGGACGCCCGGCTACGCCGCGCTCGCCCAGCGTGTAAACGACGGCATCAGCCGCATCATCCCCGGCTTCGGGATGGGCGGCATGGGCGGCCAGGCTCTCAACCAGCTGCTGGTCGTGATGGACGGGATCGACGAGCCGCCGATGATGCGGAAGTTCTTCACCAATCGCATCAACACGTTCCTCGATGCGATGTTCGTCGTTCCGTTGAAGATCGGCAAGGCCCGCCTGCGGCTTCGCCCGCCGCCGCCGCGGCCCGAGCAGATCTACTTCATCGGCGCCTGCAATGTCCCCATCGAGGTGCTCGATCCGGCGCTCACCCGCCCCGGCCGGATGGGTCGCCATATCTGGTTCCGGACCCCGACCAAGGACGATCGGCTGGACATCTTCGACCTCTACCTGGCCAAGGTCGACCACGAGCCCGACCTCGACACCGGGCACCGGCGGGACGAGCTCGCGCGAATCACCAACGGCTACTCCCCCTCGATGATCGAGCAGTGCTGCTCGATGGCGCTGACCCTCGCCCATTCGGAGGGACGACGCAGGTTCGGCTGGTACGACATCGTCGAGGCGATGACCACGGTCGAGACCGGCACGGCCCAGAACATCGACTACATCCAGGAGGAGACCCGGGCGGTGGCGATCCACGAGGCCGGCCACGCCGCCGCCGGACACGTCTACCTGGAGAAGGAGCTGCTCTCGACCCGGCTCTCGATCCGCAAGCGCGGCGGGTCGCTCGGGCATTACCAGAGTATGGAGAAGGACGAGCGCTTTTCGCACTTCCGCAGCTACGTGATGGGCCGGCTGATCATGACCCTGGGAGCGATGGCGGCGGAGCAGGTGTTCTACGGCGAGAACTCGCAGGGGGTCAGCGGCGACGTCTACTCGGCGACCGCCACGGCGTCGGCGATGGTCGGCATGTGGGCGATGGGCCCCGATCCCGTCACCATCGATCAGAGCTTCGAGGTGCGCGAGGATGCCGACGAAGCGGTCAAGCGGCTGGAGCAGATCGGCAACACGATCATGAACCGAGCCACCAGCGGCGGCCCGTTCAGCGACAATCCCCTTGCCTCCGTGCTCGGGGACCGGGACAAGCGGCGCGGCGCGGCGCAGATCCTCGGCCAGGCTTACGTGACCGCGTACTCGCTGATGGCCTCAAACAGGGAAGCGATCGAGAAGATCGCGACTGCGCTCGCCGAACGCAAGGAGCTCTACGGTGACGAGGTGACCGACCTCCTCAACAGCGTCGGCCTGGAGCGCCCGGACATCGACCTACACGACGACACCACCTGGCTGAAGGCAGTCGCGTGAGCGAACCGCCCGTCACTCCGCCGGCCCCGCGTCCCGTCGCCGCGACGGACGAGCACGCCGCCGACGCGGGCCTGCGATCGGGAGTTCGCCCGTCCCGGAGAGGCGCCGCGCGGGCGCTCGCCTCCCCTCACTCGGCCAAGTTCCGCCTCGCCACCGCCGTGCTCGGGATCATCGCGGCCGGGGCGATCGCAATCGCAATCATCGCCCTGTCCGGCGGACGCCCGGCGACGCATGCCTGGTCGGCCTGGAAGCCTCAGTTCGGCGGCCTCGCCGGCGCGCGCCAGATCGCGGGTTATGTCGCGCCCGGCTACCGGATCTCGCCTGAGCAGCAGCTTGCGGTCGTAACCGTGTCGACCAACCTGAACGGTTCGACGCTGATCCTCCAGGAGGGCCCGTCGAACTCCGACACCGGCGTCCTCACCGGCGACACCATCGTTTACCAGCTCTGCGGCCTCGGCCCGGACTGCTCGATCCCAGGCAAGCCTACGACGGAGCGACTGCTCCTGGCGCGGCTCGAAGCCTTCGAGCTCGCGCTCTACAGCCTCCGCTACCTCGGCAACGTGCAGAACGTGGTATCGATCCTCCCGCCCGCGGTCCAGCAGACGGGGACCGCGACCGCGAAGGGCACCACCCCTTCGCTCTCGCCGACCCCGCCCTCCTCGCTGGGCAAGACGATCGTGGCGGTCGAGTTCAATCGCCACGAGCTGCAACCGCTGCTCGGCGACCCGCTGAGTGACTTCTTCCCGAACAAGCCGCTGGCCCTCGGCGGGGTGCCGACCTCGCAAGCGGTCGCCACGATGGACTTCCTCACCGCCAACCAGCTCTTCACGCCGACGACGGAGACGGGCCAGGACGGCACCCAGTACCTGGTCCTGAGCCAGCTGCCGGCGCAGTGAGCGCGCTCGCGCGGGCGAAGGAGCGGCTCGACCCGCTGGAGCTCTACCCGCACCCGGTCCGGACCCGCCGCGTGCGGATAGCCGCGATACCGTGGCTGTTTCGGCTTCCGTGGCTGCGTCGCTTCGACGGCTACGCAGCCTGGGGTCTCGTGCTCTTGCGCTCCCCGGAGCTCGTGGACGATGGCGATCTGATCTGTCACGAGCTCTGTCACGTGTGGCAGATGCAGCACCATCCGCTCCGCATGCCGCTCTCCTACCTGCGTTTCGGATACGCCGCGAATCCCTACGAAGAAGAGGCGCGGCGGGCGGCGGCGGTCTCGTCGCCGCGGGGCTCGTAGCCCGCACACTGGCCCACGGGCAGAGGCGGGTAGCGCGGGAACCGTTCGGGCTCGGCGCGCGAGCGCCGGCACAGCGAGAACACCGAGCCGCGCGTATTGGGCACGAGCTGCTGATGGATGCAGCTGTCGCAGAGGCCGGCGGGCTGCCTGATCGCCACCGCCTTACTATACTTTATGAAGTATGGTTACCTTCAGGCGCCTGCTCGGCTTCTTGACGCCCTATCGCAGGGCGGTCAACTGGTCGTTCGCGCTTGCGTTCGGAGCGATGGGCGCGACCGTCCTGATCCCGTACCTGACCGGCCGAGCGATCAACGCGATCCGCGCCTCTCAGCATCACACGCTGACCGTCCTGGCGATCGTCATCGTCGCCGCCGCACTGGCACGACTCGTGCTCAGCGTCCTGCGACGCCTGGTCGCGGGGCGCGTCTCGCTGGCGGTTGAGTACGACATGAGGACGGCGCTGTATGGCCATCTCCAGCGACTCGAGCTCGGCTTCTTCGACCACCAGCAGACCGGGCAGCTCATGTCCCGCGCCACCGTCGACCTTCAAGCCGTTCGTTTCTTCCTCGGCTACGGCCTGGTCTTCGTCGCCCAGTCCGCGCTGACGATCCTCCTCGCGGCGGCCGCGATGTTCGTGATCAAGCCGGGCCTCGCCGCGATCTCGCTCGCCCCGGTGCCGTTCGTCATCCTCATCGCCTACCGCTACGGCCGCCGCTCGCGACCGGCGCTCCAGGAGGTCCAGCAGCGGCTCGGCGAGCTGACCGCCGAGGCCGAGGAGAACGTTTCGGGGGTGCGCGTGGTCAAGGCCTTTGCCCGCGAGGATCGCCAGCTCGAGCGCTTTCGCGACTCGGTGACCCGGGTCTTCGACCAGTCGGTCTACGCGACGCGCCTGGAGGCCCGGTACACGCCGATGATCAGCTTCCTCCCGAACCTGGGGCTGGCGGCGATCCTGCTCGTCGGCGGCCACGAGGTGATCGACGGCTCGCTCAACGTCGGCGACTTCACCGCTTTCTACGCGTACCTGCTGATGCTGATCTCGCCCATGCAGACGCTCGGCTACATGCTCAGCGCGACCCAGCGCGCGACTGCTTCCGGCGCCCGCATCTTCGAGCTGCTCGACCGTGCCCCGCGGATCACCTCCGCTCCCGATGCCCCCGACCTGCCCCCAGGCGCCGGGCGGGTCGAGCTCGTGCATGCGGGGCTCACGTTCGAGGGCGCGACTCGTCCGGCGCTGCGCGACGCCAACCTGGTGGTCGAGGCCGGTACCACGGTCGCGCTCGTGGGCGCCACCGGGGCCGGGAAGACGAGCCTGGTGTCGCTGCTCAGCCGGATGTACGACGCGACCACGGGCTCGGTCCGGATCGACGGCGCCGACGTCCGCTCCGTCGGGCTCGAGAGCCTTCGTGGGGCGATTGCGACCGTCAACGACGATCCCTTCCTGTTCTCAGCGACCGTGCACGACAACATCGCCTACGCGAAGCCCGGCGCTTCGCGCGAGGCGGTCGAGCAGGCCGCCGAGCGGGCTCGCGCGGACGAGTTCATCCGTGAGCTCCCGGACGGCTACGACACCCTCGTCGGCGAGCGCGGGCTGACCCTGTCCGGCGGGCAGCGCCAGCGGATTGCGATCGCCCGCGCCATTCTCGCCGACCCGAGGATCCTGATCCTCGACGACGCCACCTCGTCGGTGGACGCCTCGACCGAGCAGCAGATCAAGCTGGCGCTGCGCGAGGTGATGGCCGGCCGGACGACCTTCGTGATCGCCCACCGCCTCTCGTCGATCGAGCTCGCCGACGAGATCGTCGTGATCGAGGACGGCCGGATCTCGGATGTCGGCACCCACGAGGAGTTGCTCGACCGCTCGCCGCTCTACCACGAGATCGTCGAGAAGGGCCTGCCCGACCGGAGATTCCTGACCGAGCAAGCGGGGGTGGCGGGACTATGAGCTGGCGCGGGCGCGTTTCCCGGTCCCGCGGCGTGAAGCCGAGCCGTGAGGCTCGCGTCGCCGGTGCCGGCGTCCTCGACGCCCCCACCGCGGTCGCCTCGGACCGGCTCGCCGAGCTGCGGCGCCGCCTGCACGAGACGGGCGGGCGCCGGCGGAAGCTTCGCGGCCTGGTCGAGCTGCTGCGCCCCTATCGCTGGCGGGTTCTGGCGATGTTTGTCTCCCTCGTCTTCGCCACCGGCGCAGCCCTCGCCCCGGCACCGCTGGCCAAGCTCGCGATCGACGACGGCATCAATCATCACGATGTCGGCGCGCTGAACCTGATCGTGCTCGCCTTCCTCGCGTCGGCGGCCGTGTACTGGATCGCCACCTATCTCGAGACCTACCTCGTCGGCTGGGTCGGGCAGCGCGCGCTCCAGGATCTCCGGATCCAGCTGTTCAAGCACCTGCAATCCCTGTCGATCGGCTTCTATTCCCGCAATCGCGCCGGGGTGATCATCTCGCGGATGACCAACGACGTCGAGGCGCTCGACCAGCTCATCTCCGACGGCCTGGCGACCCTGTTCCAGTCGACGCTGATGCTGGTCGGCGTGATCGCCATCCTGCTCGTGCTCGATGCGCACCTGGCGTTGATCACCTTTGCCGTGCTGCCGGTGCTGGCCATCGGGGCGTTCGCGTTCCGGATCGCCTCGGCGGATGCGTACCGGCTCACCCGCGAGAAGATCGCCGCGATCACCGGTTACCTGCAGGAGTCGCTGTCGGGGATCAGGGTGGTGCGCGCATTCGGGCAGGAGCCCCGCCACATCGCCCGCTTCGCCGAGCTGGGCGAGGAGAATCGGCGCGCGAACCTGACCACGGTCTATCTGAACGCCGCCTACTTCCCGCTGGTCGAGCTCCTCTCGGGCCTGATCACCGTGGAGATCCTGGTGATCGGCGGGATCGAGGCGATCAACGGCCACACCTCGACGGGAGTGGTGTTCGCCTTCATCGCCGCGCTGAACAACTTCTTCAACCCGATCCAGCAGCTGTCTCAGCTCTACACCACCTACCAGTCCGGGATGGCCGCGCTGGACAAGATCTTCGGCCTGCTCGACGAGGAGGCGGATCTCCAGGACGCCCCGGACGCGGTCCCCCTCCCGCGGCTGCGCGGCGAGCTGCGCTTCGACCACGTCTCCCTGCGGTACGGACCCGACATCGACGACGCCGCCTGGGCGCTGCGCGACGTCGACTTCATGGTCGCGCCCGGCGAGACCGTAGCGCTGGTGGGGTCCACGGGCGCAGGCAAGTCGTCGCTCGCCAAGCTCGCGGCGCGCTTCTACGATCCGACCCTCGGCCGCGTGCTCGTCGACGGCCACGACCTGCGCGAGGTGACGGCCGGCTCGCTGCGCTCCCAGATGGGCATCGTCCCCCAGGAGGGCTTCCTGTTCAGCGGAACGGTGCGCGAGAACATTGCCTTCGGACGACCGGACGCTTCCGAGGCGGAGGTGATCGCCGCCGCCCGCGCGGTGGGCGCCGACGGGTTCATCGCCGCCCTCGATCACGGCTACGACACCCAGGTCGGCGAGCGCGGCGTCCAACTCTCCGCCGGCCAGCGCCAGCTGCTCGCCTTCGCCCGCGCCCTCGCGGCCGACCAGCGTCTGCTGATCCTCGACGAGGCGACCTCCAACGTCGACGTCCAAACCGAGTCCCGGATCGAGGAGGGCCTGCGCCGCCTGCTCGCCGGCCGCACCGCGATCATCATCGCCCACCGCCTCTCGACGATCCGCTACGCCGACCGCATCATCGTGCTCGAGCACGGCGCCATCGTCGAGCAGGGCACCCACGACGAGCTGGTCGAGGCGCGCGGTCGCTACTGGCAGCTGTACCGGGATTGGGCGGAGCAGGCGGCGGCGTGAGTGGCGCCGGCGTGAGTCGCGGGCGCACTGGCGATCCTACCCCACGTCGGTCAGGGTTTGAACTGGGGAACAGGGATTTGAACCCCGACTTCGACGTCCAGAGCGTCGCGTGCTGCCATTACACCATTCCCCATCGGCGAGGCGGTTTGCGCGGTCGAGTATAGGTAAGTTCCGTCCGGCGGCGATGGGAACGTACGTTCGTGCACACGACACGCGCGGCCATCGCGGAGCTGTTCAACTCCGGGCTGACGATCCCGGTGATCGCCCGCCAGCTCGACCTCGCGCCGACCACGGTCTGCTCCTGCTCCTCGGGCTCGGCGGCGGCATACCCGAGCGGCTCGTCGCGACCGTCGCTGCAGCGCTGACCGCGCGACTCGCCCTCGGAGACCGGAGCCTCAGGCGATTGCGTCCACAGCTCCATGCCGCGCTCTACGGCCGGACCCGCGCGGCGATCAGGAACTGGCTCGGAGAAGCCACGCCCCGCCTGGAGCTCGAGATGATTCCCCCTCGCTATCGGCCCAGCATCGTCGAGGACAAGGGCGTGCTGCGGGTGCGGCTGCCGTTCAGGTGGATCCTCGACGTCGCTGCCAGAGAGCTTTCGACCGTGTTCGGGCGCTTCTGCCTCTCGGCCGCCACCGATAACGGGGTCGACTGGAAGCTTGTGACGATCGGCCCCGACCTAGCGGCACCACAGATCGTCACGATCGAGCTCCCGCGCCCTTGACCCGCCACGATCGCGCTCCCGCGCCCCACGCGCCCTTGACCCGCCACGATCGCGCCCCGCGCGCCCCTCCCCCTACCCGCGCCAGAAGATCCGCGCCGAGCATCTCGCGCGCCAGAGCCGCGCCGTCCGCGGTGTAAACGCCACCGCGGGAGGCGCCGGGGTAGATGCCGATGTCGTGCAGGATCGCGGCGACCGTGAGCACTTCGCCGTCGACCTCCCAACCGCGCCGGCGAGCCAGCTCCGCAGCGACGCGCCGGACTCGCAGACAATGGCGTTCCATCGGCCCATCGACCCCACCGGCGACGACGCGCAGCCTCGCGAGCGCATCACGTGCGGCCGGCGTCACCGCCAGCTCGTCGAGGCCAGCCACGGTGGCAAATCATGGCAAACGACGTCTCGGACAACGCCCCTGCCCATCGTCGGGCTGAGCTACTGTGCCTCTTGTTGCGCCTCTTGGGCCTCCCCATCGACTCGCCCGTCGCCGTCGTCAACAGGGTGCTCTCGGACTTGGGCTCGATCGCCCGCGCCGCCCGCGAGGCGCCCGTCCAGCTCGACCAGATGCTCGCGCTCGGTGAGGAGATCGCGGCCATCGGGCGGTCGGTGCTCGATATTGCCGAGCGCCTCGACGAGCACGCCATTGCCATTCTGGAGCTCGGCGCGCGGATCGACGGGCGGGCGGGCGAGCTGATCGACCTCGGGACCCGAATCCACGCCCTGGGGGACCGAGTCGATGCGCGCGGCGAGGAGGTCGCCATCCAGGCGGGCGCCGTCGTCGAGACCGCGACGGAGCTGATCGCTGTGCTCCCCACGCTTGAACGCGCGCTCGAGATGGCGACGCCCCTCGAGGGCGCGATCGACCGCTTTGGTCGTCTGGTCGACCGGCTACCCGGGGGCCGGCGGCCAGAGGTCGCCTCCCCTCCCGCCTCGCTGCCCCATCCGACCGGCCAGCCGCCGCCCGGCCGGCCGCCCCGGATTCCGGGCGGTCCTGCCCGGTTCGCCGGGACCGGCGAGCTTCCCGGCGAGTATCCGGACGAATAACCGGACACCGCGGTTCGGGAAGCTCTGAGCCCCGACCGGCGTCTCCCGTGTTAAGCGCAATCCGCGCTCATCATCTAACCGGGTCCGGCCCCGCCTGAGAACGCGCGACCGAGACCCCGCGAATGGGAGAACCGATGACAACCAACTTCAAACAGGGAAGGCTGGTACCGCTGGGCTTGGTCGGCCTGGTTGCGGTAGTCGTGGCAGTCGCAGGCTGCGGAGGCAGCTCGGGATCGGCTAGCTCCACACCGAGCACCGCCGCGTCCTCCGCCCCTGCCGCATCGGGAGCCTACGGCGCCCCGGCGAGCCCGGCCCCGGCCGCGGCCAAGACCACCGGCGGCGCCACCGCGGTTGACCTCGCCACATCGAAGCTCGGCAAGATCCTCGTCGACAGCAAGGGACGCACCCTGTACCTGTTCGAGGCGGACAAAGGTAGCTCGAGCACCTGCAACGGCGCCTGCGCAGGTGCCTGGCCCCCGCTCACCACGACGAAGAAGCCCACCGCGGGGACGGGTGTCTCGGCGTCGTTGCTCGGGACCACGAAGCGCAGCGACGGCAGCCTGGAGGTGACCTACGGCGGCCACCCGCTGTACTACTTCGAGGCTGACACTGCTGCCGGTGAGACCAGCGGCCAGGGCCTCACCGACTTCGGGGCCCCGTGGTACGCCGTTTCTGCCACCGGAACCGCAGTCAAGTAGAAGCTACGACCGACCGCAGTCAAGCTGTCACGCGGCGGGCGCCGAGCTCGCCGCGTGACCGGCGCCTCAACCCGCCGCGCCGCTCCTGGTGCAACACCAGCCCTCGAGGCGCGGGAAACCGCGCGGCGATGCACCGATCGCGAACTGCTGTGCGATCCGCGATACGGCGGCGATCCGCGGACTACCCGCGACGCGGACGAACACCCACTGATCCGCCGCGGGCCAGGTGACGAGCAGCCAGCGGCCGTCCGGAGACCAGGCGAGCTGGCGCAGGCCTGCCCCCGAGAAGACCCGCCGGAGCGCCGCCCCCCGCGAATCGAGGTTGGCGAGCACGACGTCGTCCGCGTCGCCACCTCGCACCAAGGCAAGCGTGCGTCCGTTGGGCGACAGCGCTCCGCCGAGGATGGGCGTCCGAGGCGGCAAAGAGAGCTTGGCCATCGACCTCCCGGCCGCGTCGAAGACCAGCGCCCGGGCTCGGCCGAGGACGAGCAGCTGCCTACCGCCGGGCGACCAGGTGAGCGCTCGCGCGCCCGCCACGTGCGAGCTCCAGATCAGGCGCCCGTTGTCGGCATCGCGCACGACCAGCTCTCCCCGATCTGTCAGGTAGGCGAGCTGGTATGGGTGACCCGGGCGCCAGGCCGGTGGCACCGGTGCGACTCCGGCAGCCAGCAGGCGGTCGCCGGCGCCGTCCCCGGCGACCACGCGCAACTCGGTGCCCGACAGGTAGGCGATTCGATAGCCGGTCGGGTAATACCAGCGCGGGTCGGTGACGGCGGGGCGCGCCAGGGTCCACCGGGGGATCCCGTCCGGATCGACCGCTGCCAGCTGACTGGCGCCGGCGACCGCGACGAACAAGCCGTGTGGGGACCAACTCGCCTCAGGCCAGGTCCCGAGTCGCCGCGCCGAGCCATCGGCGCGCACGATCCACGTCCCCCCCGGTCCCGATACCAGCACCCTCCCGGGCGCCGGCAGCGAGAACAGCGCCGGCGCGGCGTGGCGGACGCCGAGCTGATCGCGGATCCATCGCCGGACGCTCGCGCCGGCCGGAGACAGCGCCAGGGCGCCGGCCAGGATCATCACCGCGGGACCGATCGCGAGCCGCCACCTCGGCCGGCGCGGGGAGGTGGGGAGGCGGTCGAGCCGCGCGGAGCGCACCGCTTCCCATGCGCGATCCTCGGCGGCGGTCTCATCGGGCGCTCGAAAGTCGCTCAGAGCTCGCTTCACGTTCATCGCAGGTCGGTGTCCTTGAGTCTCGTCTCGAGCGTGTCGAGGCCGCGTCTGAGCCGCGAATTGACGGTGCCGCGCGGGAGCTCGAGGGCCCGAGCGATCTCTCCGGGCGTGTACTCGAGGAGGTAGCGGAGGACGATCACGGCGCGGTGCTCTGGTGTCAGCGCGGCCAGCGCCGCCAGTAGCTCCTCCGAATAACGCCCGGTCGGCGCCTCCCGCGGCGCCGTGGGCTCCGGGGCCTCGTGCGTGCTCTCGCGTCTGGCCGTCCGCGCTCTTGCCCAGTCGATCGCGCGGTTGGCGACGATCGCGCCCAGCCACGGCGCGAAGCGCCGGTGGCGGTCAAAGCGATCGAGCCGGCGGAACGCCGCCACGAACGCCTCTTGCGCGATGTCCTCCGCCGCGGCGTGATCGTGCACGATCAGGAATGCGGTTCGGTACGCGCGCGGCCAATGCCGGCGAAACAGGGCTTCCAGGTCGGCCTCGGAACCAGACAGCGCACCGCGAATCAGCGCCCCCTCGCTTCGCATCCGCCGCGACCGGGCACCGGCAACGGGACCGCTCACGGCAAGCGTTTCGGTCTGCACGGGCACGGCAGGGTCAGCGCGATCGGGCACCACGGTCGAGACGCATCCTCCCGTGTACGGATCCCGGTCCGCAATAGGTCCCGCGAGCACCCGCCGTGGTATCAAGCCGCACTCGAGTTCAGCCGTATCACGGGTCGGCCGGACCGGCCACGTCCTGCTCGGGCATTTCTATCCCAGCTCCGGGTCCACCCATTCCACGCGACCGCCGACGATGGTGGCGGCCACCAGCGGCACGCCGGGCCGGTACACAAGCTCTGTGTACGACCTCGCCGCCAGCAACACCGCGTCCGCTCGCGCTCCCGGACCCAGCTGGCCGAGGTCTCCTCGCCGCAGCGCACGGGCGCCGCCGCGGGTCGCTGCCACCAGCGCCTCCTCGGCGCTCATGCGCATCTCGCGCACGGCGAGCGCGATGCAGAAGCCAATCGACGTGGTGTAGCTCGAGCCGGGATTGCAGTTGGTGGCCAGCGCGACGGTGGCGCCGGCGTCGAGCAGCCGGCGGGCATCGGGGTACGGCTGCCGGGTGGAGAAGTCGGTCGCCGGCAGCAGCGTCGCGACGGTGTCGGACGCGGCGAGCGCCGCGACATCGGAGCCCGACAGGTAGGTGCAGTGGTCCACCGACGCGGCGCCCAGCTCGACGGCGACCTGCACCCCCGGGCCGAGCCCGAGCTGATTGCCGTGGACGCGCAGGCCGAGGCCCGCGTCGCGACCGGCCGCGAGGATCGACCGCGACTGGTCGGCGTCGAAGGCACCGACCTCGCAGAAGACATCGATCCACCGGGCGTGCGGGGCGCACGCCATCAGCATCGGGCCGCACACGAGCTCCACGTACTCATCCGGACGATCGGCGTATTCCGGCGGCACCAGATGGGCCCCGAGGAAGGTGACATCGTCGGTGAGCTCCGATGCCAGCTCGCACAGGCGCTGCTCGCCGGCCACATCGAGCGCGTAGCCCGACTTCACCTCCAGATGGGTGATCCCCGCGCGCAGCGCCTCGCGGCGGCGGGCGCGCGCGAGCTCGCGTAGCTCCTCGGTGCTTGCCGCTCGGGTGCTCGCGACCGTCGCGCCGATCCCACCCGCCACGTAAGGGGCGCCCGCCATCCGGGCGACGAACTCCTGCGAGCGATCGCCCGCGAACACGAGATGTGTATGGCTGTCGACGAAGCCGGGGATAACGCAGCGACCGCGGGCATCGAGGCGCTCGTCGGCGAGCGCGCCGGCCTCCTGCACCGCAAGCACGCGGCCGCCGCCGAGCACCAGCGAGGCGTCGCGGACGATGCCCAGCGGGCCCTCGCCGAGCTCGGGATCGTTGGTCACGAGCAGGCCGATGTTGTCGATCGCGAGCGTGCTCACGGGGTCACCGCGGCGACCGCGGTCGCGAGCTCGCGGGTGACGTCGAGCGTGACGTGCGCGCCGCCGCGCACCACGACGCGCCCGCCGACGATTACGTCCCGCACGTCGGCGGCGGCCCCGGCGAACACGACCGCGTCGAGGAGTCGATCGTCGGCGATGCCTGCCAGACGTACCCCGTCGCGAGCGACCACCACGAGATCCGCGAGCGCCCCGGGGCGGATCTCGCCGCCTTCGGGCCAACCCAGGCTCCCGTAGCCGCCGGCCGTCGCCGCGGCGAGCAGCTCCTCGCCGCCGTGCTGCCCGCGGATCCCGCTCGCCAGGCGCTCGTCGAGCTCCACCGCGCGCGCCTCCTCGAACGGCTCGATGATTGCGTTCGAGTCGCTGCCGAGGGCGAGCCGCGCGCCGGCGTCACGCAGCCGCCGGCCCTGCCCGATCCCGTCGGCCAGGTCTCGCTCGGTCGTCGGGCACAGGCAGCACGATGCCCGGGCGCCGCCGAGCAGTGCGACGTCCTCGTCGGAGACGTGCGTCGCGTGCACGGCGGTGAACCGCTCCGACAGCGCGCCCGAGCCCGCGAGGACGGCGGTCGGCGTCGCACCGTACGCCCGCAGCGAGTCCTCGTTCTCCGCCGGCTGCTCGGAGACGTGGGCGTGGAGCGGCGCCGAGCGCTCGCGAGCCCACGTCGCCACCACCGAAGCGGCGCCGGGATCGACCGCGCGGACGCTGTGGATCGCGGCGCCAACCCGCGCGCCACCGCCGAGCGCCTCGACGCGCGCCACCCACGCATCTACGTCCGGATCGCAGAACCGCCGCTGCACCTCGTCGGGCCCGGCGCCGACCCCGCCGTGCAGATAGCACGCGTCGAGCAGGGTGATCCTGACCCCGGCCTGCGCGGCCGCCTCGAGGATGGCCGCGCCCATCGCGTTCGGCTCCGTATAGGGCTTCCCGCCCGGCCCGTGGTGCAGGTAGTGGAACTCGCCCACCAGAGTCACGCCGGCCAGGGCCATCTCCCCGAAGGTCGCCCGCGCGACCAGGAGCATGGCATCGGGATCGATCACCGCGGCGAGCGCGTACATCTGCTCGCGCCAGCTCCAGAACGATCCCCGCGCGCGATGGGTGCGACCGCGCAGGGCGCGCTGGAAGGCGTGGGAGTGCGCGTTGGCCAGCCCCGGCAGGACGAGCCCGGCGAGCCGCTCGCAGTCAGGCGGCGGGCTCGCCACCCCCGTCTGCACAGCGGAGATCCTCTCTCCGGAAACCTCGATCACGACCCCCTTGACGATCTCCGGCCCCCCGAGCCACGCGAGCTCCGCCCAGTACCCGCTCACCCCGACCCGCCCCGGGTGTACGGGGCGACCCGCTGCAGGAACGCGTGCTTGTGGTGGCGCTCGAACTGATCCCAGGTCGAGAACGTCGTCGGGTCGGCCACGCGGTCGAGGAACAGGACGCCGTCGAGGTGGTCGACCTCGTGCTGGAAGGTGCCGGCGGTCAGCCCTCTCGCCGCGAGCTCCCGCGGTGCCCCGTCTCGATCGAGGAAGCGCACGCGAACGTCGAGGAAGCGCTCGAGATCGCCCCGCAGCCCAGGCACCGACAGGCAGCCCTCGTTGACCAGCAGCTTCTCCTCCGACAGGGGCTCGATCGTGGGGTTGACGATCACGGTCAGCGGAATCTGCGGCTTGTAGGGGTAGCGGGGATTGTCGCTGACCTCGACCACTGCGATCCGTCGCGGCGCCGAGACCTGGGTGGCGGCGAGGCCGGCCCCGCCGGCCGAGCGCATGGTCTCGATCAGGTCGTCGATCAGCCGCTGAACCTCGGCCGATGCGAGCTCCTGCGCGTCGACCTCGACCGCCCGCTCGCGCAACACCGGATCGCCGACCGTCGCGATCTCGAGGACGGTCATTGACCCTCGCGCATCGGACCCTCGCGCATCGGACCTTCGCGCATCGGGATCCGGACGCCACGCTCGGCCGCGACCTCCTCGGCCCGCGGATAGCCCGCGTCGGCGTGGCGGATCACCCCGGTCCCCGGGTCGGCGGTGAGGACCCGCTCGAGCTTCGCCGCCGCGAGCTCGGTCCCATCTGCAACGCACACCATCCCAGCATGGATCGACCGCCCGATCCCCACCCCACCGCCGTGGTGGATCGACACCCAGGTCGCCCCCGCCGCGGTGTTGACGAGAGCGTTGAGCAGCGGCCAGTCGGCGATCGCGTCGGACTCGTCGGCCATCCCCTCGGTCTCCCGGTAGGGCGAGGCGACCGAGCCAGAATCGAGGTGGTCACGTCCGATGACGATGGGCGCGCGCAGCTCACCCGTGCGGACCATCTCGTTGAAGCGCAGCCCGAGACGCGCCCGCTCCCCGTAGCCGAGCCAGCAGATCCGCGCCGGCAGCCCCTGGAAGGCGATGCGCTCGGAGGCGTGGTGCATCCAGCGGGCGAGCGGCTCATCGTCGGGGAACTCCGCGAGCACGGCCCGATCGGTGGCCGCGATGTCGGCCGGGTCACCCGAGAGCGCCACCCACCGGAAGGGGCCCTTGCCTTCGCAGAACAGGGGCCGGATGTAGGCGGGCACGAAGCCCGGGTAGGCGAAAGCCCGCTCGAAGCCGCCGAGCCGCGCCTCGGCGCGCAGGCTGTTGCCGTAGTCGAACACCTCGCTGCCGGCGTCGAGGAATCCGACCATGGCCGCGCAGTGGGCGGCGATCGCCGCCCGCGAGCGGCGCACGTACTCCTCGGGATCGGCGACCCGTAGCTCGTTCGCCTCGGCCAGCGTCATGCGGTTGGGGACATATCCGACCAGCGGGTCGTGGGCGCTCGTCTGGTCGGTGACGATCTCGGCCTCGAAGCCGCTCGCGAGTAGCGCCGGCAGGACGTCGGCCGCATTGGCCTCGAGCCCGACGCTGAGCGCGCGCCGCTCGGACCTGGCCGCCACGCAACGCGCGATCGCATCCTCGAGCGAGTCGGCGACCTCGTCGAGGTAGCGCGTCTCGAGGCGGCGCTCGATCCGGTGGCGGTCGACCTCGATGCACAACGCGACGCCGCCGTTCATGGTCACCGCGAGCGGTTGCGCGCCGCCCATACCGCCCAGGCCCGCGGTCACGGTGATCGTGCCCGCCAGTGAGCCGCCGTGGCGGCGGCGGGCGATCTCGGCGAAGCATTCGTAGGTGCCCTGGACGATCCCCTGGCTGCCGATGTAGATCCACGAGCCGGCGGTCATCTGCCCGTACATGGTCAATCCGAGCGCCTCGAGGCGGCGGAACTCGTCCCAGGTCGCCCACTCGGGGACGAGATTGGAGTTGGCGATCAGCACCCGCGGCGCCGATTCGGTCGTGGTGAACACGCCCACCGGCTTGCCCGACTGCACGAGCAGCGTCTCATCCCCGGC
>Ga0302181_10001301_pt1 | contig 18794 bp, 19 predicted proteins | sample I_Palsa_E3_3_FD_198786 | JGI IMG/M metagenome (GOLD analysis project Ga0302181, IMG submission 198786) | Peat permafrost microbial communities from Stordalen Mire near Abisko, Sweden - I_Palsa_E3_3 | ecosystem: Environmental > Terrestrial > Soil > Palsa > Peat permafrost | place: Sweden...
CAGCGTGGACGAGATCGACGCCCTGTGGGAGGCGCGCCCCATCGGGCGGTACCGCGGCGAGCGCTGCATGGTGCTGGACGACCTGGGCGAACGGCTGCACATCGCCTATCTGGGCCGCGACCTGTACCTGGCGCGGCGGCTGGGCTTCTGGGAAGTGGACCGCGGCGTGTTCGAGGTCGTGGTGCCGCGCCAGGAGATCATCGAACTGCGGGAGGAGCGGGGCGAGTACGAGCTTGCGCTGCTCGACCCGGCCGACGCCAGTCAGCCCGGTTCCTGGGAGAACGGCCACCGGGAGACCTGGGCGTCCAACCCGCGGGACTACGGTTACGCGCCCGACACCGGCCCGCTCCGCCAGATCGGCGGACCGCGGGAACTGATCGACACCGGCCCGTCCTGGCCCAGCACGCGCGAGCCGGGCAGCTGGAACGGTGGCGACTCGGGTTTCGGCGGCTGGGACGCGCGCGATGAGCATGCACAGGATCCGCGCGACACCGGGACCTGGGCCGCCGTGCGCGACGTAGATCCGCCGGACTCGACGGAGCCCCGGGGCCGGGGCGGCTGGCGGGTCCGGGACACCGGGGGCTGGGAAGCACCCGACACCGGCACCTGGAGCGCCCGTGAGGTCGCTGAGCTGGCCGCGCGGGAGGGTTACGACGCCCGCGCCACGGCCGCGGCGGACGGCCGGGCCACCGGCGGGTGGAGCGCCCGTGAGATCGCCGAGGCGGCCGCACGGGAGGCACGGAACGGTCACGGCCAAAACGGCTGGGGCGCCGAGCGGGATGCTGCGGACTCCGGCGGCTGGAGTACCCGCTCCCCCCACGACACCGGGGATTGGAGCGGCCGGGACGCGGCCGACGCCGCGGCCCAGGACGCGCGGAACGGTCACGGCTCAATGGACTGGGACCGCAGCGGGGTCCAGCCGGGCAGCTGGCGGGAGCCCAGCCGGTGGGATCCGCAGGACCAGGACACGCTCTCCTGGAACCCGGTCACCGCAGGCGAATGGGAGGCACCCAGTCGCGCCGCCCCCGCATCGCCTGCGGCGTGGAATTCACGTCCGGGTAGCCACGCGCGTGCGCCCCTCGGGTCCGGCAGCGACCCGGCCGGGGACTGGGAACCGAACGAAGTGCTGCGCCCCACGAACAACCATCAGCCGACCTCGGACGCAGCGGCGGCCTGGCACGGCTCGCCCGCGCCCGGGGATCTGGTCCGGTGGGGCCAGCCAGCGCCGGTCAACGCGCCGGTCAACGGGCGGGGCATCCCGCCGCGGCTCGCCATCACCAGCGCCCGGCCGGCCGTGCCGCAGCCCGCTCCCGTGATGCCCGTCGAGATGGCCTACGACGATCCGCCGCTGGCCCGCGAAACGGCCGCCATGAGCCGGGCGCACGGCAATTCCGTGGGCCGTCACACCAATGCCGGCCGGAGATCAGGCCGCAGGAACCGGGTGACCGCGCAGGCCGTCTTCTCCCAGCTGCTTGAGCAGGCGTCCATCCCGCAGTCGGCGTATGCGATAGACGCCGAAGTCGACGGCGCGATGTGCCTCGTCCAAAGCCGGGGCGGTTACGAGGTGTTCAGCTCAGCCGACCGGGTCCGGCACGAGGTCCGGTTTTTCGAGGATGAGGAAGCGGCGTACTTCTACCTCTTCGGCATTCTGGCCGCCGAGGCCATTCGCAACGGCCAGCTTGGGCCGCAGCAGGCCACCCCGGCGGGGCACCGCCGCACGTCGCCTCAGCTCGGGCCGGGTTATCCCTAGCCTATTGGCCGGTACTGGCTTATCCGGGCGTCACGCTGGCAAGCCACAGTTACACTCTTCTCGCTCCGCAACACCGGCACATCGACCGCAAAATCGCCTCAGGCCGATCACTAAACGCAACTATTTCAGATACCTTACATGGTTTATGGATTTACCCCTCTTGGCCCACGCCAAGGGCTAGGGTTCAATAGCCGGCGGGGCTGACGGTCCCCCGCTCCCCAAGCAGCCCCGTCGGCCCTTCCCTCCGGCACTGCCGCGCTTATACGCTCACTAGCCTTTCGCTGGCGTCGGCTTCCCGGCCCGGGTGTGACGCGAGCGCGGATTAATTTCTGATATCTTCCGGTCTGGCAGATAGCGGCCCAGCGGTCGCGCGCGAATGCCGCCCGGCTGGATTTTTTCCTTTTGCCAGATAGGGCAGCTTTATCAATTACGTTCTATGCCTGGCGCACCCCTGGCGGGCAGTTCCGGGCGGTACTGTGGAAGGCGTGACGCGCGGCATAATTCCCGGGGCAGCCGCCCCGATATTGCCGTCGGCTGGCCAGCCCAGTAACAGCAGGCCGAGGAACAGCGAGCCCAGTCCCGGCCAGCACAGCAACGGCCAGCGCAGCAGCGGCCAGCGCACGGCTGGCGGACGCGCGACCGGCCGGGCCCGGGCCGGTGCCCCAGCAACTCCGCCGGCTCTCCCCAGCCGGGCCGTCCCGCGCGCGGTCCCGGGCGTGGCGAGCCTGGCGCTGCACCGGCTGCTGCGCGAACCACTTCAGGCCGGTCGCGTCATCGCGGTCCTGCCGGACGTCATCTACCTGGACTTCGGCGAGTACGCGGGTGAGCCGCAGGTCATCGCGCTGACCGCACCGGGCGTCATCTGCCTGCCGAACGCGATCACGCTGAAGCTGCCCGGCCAGGACGGTCCGGCCCCTCCTGCGGGCGCCCAGGAGCCGGCCGGGCCCGCAGGGCGGGAAGGCCGTACCGCAGGGCGGGAAGGCCGTACCGCAGGGCGGGAAGGCCGTACCGCAGGGCGGGAAGGCCGTACCGCAGGGCGGGAAGGCCGTACCGCAGGGCGGGAAGGCCGTACCGCAGGGCGGGAAGACCGGGCCTGGGCGGGCAATGGCCGGGTCCTGGCCTGCGGGATGGATGTCCAGGTCCGCCGCTGGTGGGATCCGTCCCCGGTGGTCGGCCCCCTGTCCCGGGGCCGTCTGGAGCACGGCGTGGCCAGCTTGGCCCGGGTGTATTCGGCGGCTGAGTACCGGCCCGGCCTGGACGGGCATGACGCGCCGGCTGTCCTCGCCGCACGCTGCGCGGCCGGGGACCTGGCCAGCGCGGCCGAAATTGCCGAGAGCCTGGTGGGACTCGGGCCTGGCCTGACGCCGAGCGGGGACAGCATGATCAGCGGTCTGTTGCTGGCCCTCCGCCTGCTGGGCGGCGCGACCGCCGGCGGGACGAAAGCAGTGTGGCTGGCCGACTGGCTCGGCGCCGCCGTCACCTGCTACGCAGAGCAGCGGACTACCGCGCTGGCCGCCACCCTGCTGCACTGCGCCGCGCGGGGCCAGGCCGCCGAAGAGGTCTCGGCCGTCCTGCGCGCCTTCGCGGGCCAGAAACCGGTCGAGCCCGCGGCGCGGCGGTTGCTGACCGCGGGCCGGGCGACCGGAGCCGAGCTGACGTGGGGGCTCATCGCCGGGTGCGCCGCGGCACTGGCCCTTTCGATCTCCTGACGGGTTAGTTCTGCGCCCGGATGCGCATCGGGGCCCGTCCACTGCGAGGATGACAAGCATGACTCCTGACACTCCTTCCCTGTCCGGCAGTCCGGGCAACGCGAGTAGCGCGACCAGCGCGGGCAGCCAGGGGCCGGGGATACCGGTCACGGGTGCGCAGTACGAGATTTCGGCTGGCGACTATCGCGCGGTGGTGACCGAGCTCGGTGCCGGACTGCGCGAGCTCAGCCACGGCGGTACTCCGCTGGTCTTCGGCTACGAGGCGGACGAACTGCCACCAGGTGCCGCCGGGCAGCTTCTCGCCCCCTGGCCCAACCGCGTCGACCACGGCCGCTATGAGTTCGACGGCGTCACCTACCAGCTGGACCTCAGCGAAGCGGGGAATGGTAACGCGATCCACGGGCTCACCCGGTTCGTCGCGTGGCTGCCGGTGCGGCACGAGCCGGACAGCATCGTGCTGCGGCACCTTCCGCACGGCTACGCCGGGTACCCCTTCTGTCTGGAGGTCGAGGCCGAGTACCGGCTGTCCTCGGCCGCCGGGCTGGAGGTCACGATCTCCGCTGCCAACTGCGGTACGCGTCCCGCACCGTACGGCTTTGGGCAGCATCCTTATCTCAGCGCCGGTCCGTCGTCGGCCGGATCATCCCCGGTGGATGACTGGGAGCTGGCGCTGCCCGCGACGCAGTGGCTGCCGGTGGATGAGCGTGGCATCCCGTCTGGCCCGGTCCAGGACCTCGAGGGCGCGGTGTGCGACTTCCGGCGCCCGCGCCGAATTGGCAGCTCCGTCCTCGACCATGCGCTTACCGGCCTGATACGGGAGAATGACGGCCGGGCCTGGGCGCACCTTCGTACGGGCGGATCGCAGGTTTCGCTGTGGGCCGGCGCGGACTGCCCCTGGCTCCAGGTGTTCACCAGCGACACGCTGCACGGCGGCCGACACCGGAAAGCCGTCGCGATCGAGCCGATGACCTGCCCGCCCAACGCCTTCGTCACCGGCGACAGTCTCATCGTGCTCAAACCGGGCGAGACCGTCACCCGCAGCTGGGGCGTCCAGCGCAATCCGGTGTAGCTGAAATCGTCCGGCACCTAATCGCAGGGCTCGCCGGGCGGCTACGATTGGTCGGCCATCAAAGCCCATGTCCGCGATCTGTACTTCATCAATTCGCGCGACGACCGGTACGGCTGCGGCGACACCCAAGGACGTTCCATGTTCGAGCAATTGGGCGGCACGCAGATCGTCCGCGATGACGGGCACTTCGGCGACGCCGGCCAGCCATACGAGACCTTCGAATTGCTCGACCGGCTCATTGCCTAGGGCAACAACCTCGATACGCCCTAGCTCCGGCCGAGATCGGGACTACCAGATCTGCGTCGACCGTTGGGTGGCAACGCCTCCGTCGGCCTCTGAGGTGTTGTCAGGGGTTGTATCTGGGCACGGATGAGGCTTCGCGCGGGCTGCCCTGGGCCAGGAAACCGGCGACCACGGGCGCGAGCAGGCCTGGGCGGGTCACCAGCTCAAGGTGGCCGCCGTGGTAGACGTGCAGCCGCGCGCTAGCGATCAGCGCGGCCAGGATTTTGGCGTTGGCCAGCGGGATGATCGGGTCGTCGTCGCCCGCGAGCACCAGGGTGGGCTGGCGGATGAGCGGCAGGAACGGCAGCGAGGTCCACCCCAGTCCGGCGGCGTGCTGGTACAGGTAACCCCGCAGCGGGCCGGCGTGTTCCTGGCGGAGGATCCCGGTGATCGTATCCGCATCTGTTCTCGCGCTTCCTCCGTACAGCTCGCCGGCGATCCGGCGGGCGTAATCCGGATCCAGGTGCCGGCGCTGGCTGAGCATCTTCGCCAGCACCAGCGGATTGCCCGGCACCATCGTCTGCGGCCCGGTCGCTGTGGCCACCAGGATCAGCCGCCGGCACCGCAACGGGCTGGACAGCGCGAACTGCTGGGCCAGCCCGCCGCCCCAGGAGATGCCGAGGATGTCGGCGGTCTGGTAGCCGAGCTTGCTGAGCAGGCCGCGCAGCAGCCAGGCCAAGGTGGCGAACCGGTAGGGCCGGGCGGGCAGCGGAGAGCCGCCCACGCCGGGGACGTCGAAGCGGATCACTGTGATCGCCGGGTCGAGCGCGTCGACGAACGGCTGGAGGGCCTCCAGGCTGGCGCCGATGCCGTTGGCGAGCAGCAGCGGGGGCCCCGCCCCGGTGCCGGGCCGGATCGCGACCAGCAGCGGCGTCCCGGCCACCACGACCGTCGATGCAAGGCAAAAGTTACGTTCGTGTCGCGAGGCGCATTCGGCTAGCACTGATCGCGGTGCAGCAGGGCCTGGGCGACGCGCGCCAGATCTTCGGGGGTGTCGATGTCGTCGGGGCTGCCGGTATCGCCGCATTCGATCAACATGACGAGGTCGGGATGAGCCCGGAGGAAGGGGCGGGCGCCGGCGTCTCCCTGGGCCAGGGTGAGGACCTCCGCCCAGTGCTCGCGCGCGATCAGGACTGGGTTCCGCGGCCGACCATCGTAGGCGGCGACCGCGATGCTCGCGCCGGCAACGCGGGCGGCGATGAGCCGGCGGACCGACCCGGAACCCACCAGGGGCTGGTCGGCCAGCGCCACCACGGCGGCGCCGCACTCGCCGGGCAGGGACTGCAGGGCGGAAAGCCCCGTGGCCAGCGATGACCCCATGCCGCTGGCCCAGGCGGGGTTGTGCACGACTAGTGCGCCGGGTACGTCGACGGGTGCGGCACCGGTGATGACCACGATGGGGTCCGCTCCCCCGTCGCGGAGCATTCGGCAACCGCGATCGACGAGTCGCTGGCCGGCGATCTCGACCAGGGCCTTGGGCTGGCCCAGACGGCTGCCCTCGCCCGCGGCCAGCAAGATTCCGGCGACAGGCGGCTGCATGAGGTCAAGGCTATCGATGACCGGCGGAAAGCCGAGATGAGAGGCGCCGGCCGCAGGGGAATGATGCCCCCGGAGAGTGAGGGCGCGCGGCGGGTGGGCGACCTGAGTGGGGCCCGTCGGAGTCGGGCCCGCGGGAGTCGGGCCCCACGGGAGTCGGGCCGCGGGAGTCGGGCCGCGGGAGTCGGGCCGCGGGAGTCGGGCCGCGGGAGTGACGATCAACGGGAGTGCACGTCCGGTAAAGAGCCTCCGGCCGAAAAATGCGGTGGCCCCGGAGGGGGCCCCGGGTTAGGCTCGCGGCGTGCTTCCCACGGCGCACCTCCTCGCCTTTACGCTCACCGCCTTTGCCCTGATCGTGGTGCCGGGACCGAGCGTGCTGTTCACCGTGAGCCGGGCCCTCGCGCTCGGGCGGATGGCGGGGGTAGCCACCGTGGCCGGTAACACCGTCGGCGTGTATGTACAGGTGGTGGCGGTCGCGTTCGGGATCGGCGCGCTCGTCGAGCGATCGGTCATGGTCTTCACGATCGTCAAGCTGGGCGGCGCGGCGTACCTCATCTTCCTGGGAGTCCAGGCGATCCGGCACCGGCAGAAGCTCGCTGAGATGCTCGGATCGCGGATCGAGAACAAGAGCGTCGCCCGGGTCATGGCCGACGGGTTCGTGGTCGGCATCGGAAACCCGAAGGCGATCGTATTCTTCGCCGCCGTACTGCCGCAGTTCGTCGACCGTCCGGCCGGTCAGGTTCCGCAGCAGATGTTGCTGCTCGGAGCTATCTTCGCCGGGATCGCGCTGCTTTCCGACAGCGGCTGGGCGCTCGTGGCCGGGTCCGCGCGGGCCTGGTTCGGGCGGTCGCCACGGCGGCTGGAACTCATCGGCGGGACGGGGGGCCTGGTGATGATCGGAATCGGCGCGACGCTGGCGGTGTCCGGCCGGAAAGACTGACCGTCCACGGGCGGGGTTGAGTGCCTGGCGGGTTGAGTGCCTGGCGGACTGGAAGCCTCTGTGACCGATGGGGCGGGAACAGTGCGGCGGTGCGGCGGTGCGGCAGGAACGGAACGGGCCGCACGAGATGGATGGGGCGCCGCGGCGGGACTTACTCGCGGGCCGCGGTCACGGGATGAATGCGGCCGTCGGTCGAGGTCAGGGGGCGCCCGGATCCGCCCCAGCGGAGCTGGATCAGTTCGGCGGCGATCGAGATCGCGGTCTCCTCGGGGGTACGGGCGCCGAGATCCAGGCCGATCGGTGACCGCAGCCGGGACAGCTCCGCCTCGGTCAGCCCGGCCTCGCGCAGCCGGGCCAGGCGATCCTCGTGGGTGCGGCGACTGCCCATCGCGCCGATGTAGCCGGCCGGGGTGCGCAGCGCCACCTCCAGCAGCGGGACATCGAACTTGGGATCGTGGGTCAGCACGCAGATAACCGTGCGCTCGTCCACGTCGGCCCCGGCCAGATAGCGGTGCGGCCACTCCACGATGACCTCGTCCGCGTCGCGGAACCGGGCCGTGGTGGCGAACACGCCGCGCGCGTCGCACACGGTGACGCGGTACCCCATAAACTTGCCGACCCGCGCCACCGCGGCCGCGAAGTCGATCGCGCCGAACACCATCATCCGCGGTGGTGGCGCGAACGAGTTCACGAACACGGCCAGCTCGTCGTGGCGCCGCTCACCCTGGGTGCCGTAGCGGCGGATGGCCGTCTGCCCCTGAGCGAGCATGCCGCGGGCGTCATCGTCCACCGCGGCGTCCAGCCGGTCGCCCGCGCCCAGGCTGCCCGCCGTCGTGCCGTCCGCGTAGATGATCCGGCGCGCGCCGATCGTGCCGGGGCCGCTGATCACGGTGGCGACGGCCACGGACTCGTCGCGCTCCACGGCGGCCGCCAGGTCCCCCAGCTCGGGGAACAGCTCGCGGCTGACCGGCTCGACGAACACGTCCAGGATGCCGCCGCAGGTCAGGCCCACGGCGAAGGCGTCGTCGTCACTGACCCCGTACGTCTGCAGGACGGGCTGGCCGGTCGAGGTGACCTCGCCGCACAGCTCGTAGACGGCGCCCTCGACGCAGCCGCCCGACACGCTGCCGACCACCTCGCCGTCGGCGCCGACCGCCAGCGCGGCGCCGGGCTCACGCGGCGCGCTGCGGAATGTGCGGACCACCGTGGCCAATCCGAACGTCTCGTCGGCGTCCCACCACTTCATGATGTCGTTCAGGACGTCGCGCACGTGACCACCTCAAGCATCGGATACAGCGCTAACAACGGTACCTGAGCTTTAGTTATTCGACGATCTTCGAGATGGGGATCTCCAGGATGTCCTGCGCGCCGGCCGCCTTGAGGGCCGGGATCAGGGTGTTGACGCCGCGCTTGGGCACGACGGTCTCGATGGCGTTCATGTTGCCGCGCGCCAGCGACAGGATCGTCGGGGACGACAGCGCGGGCAGCATCTCGGTCACCGCGGTGAGCTTGTCAGCCGGGACGTTGAGCTTGAGCAGCACGTTGCCGCGAGCCTGGATCGCCCCGCTGAGCAGCAGCGCGATGTCCTCCATCGCCGCGCGCTTGCCCTCGTCGGCGTAGGCGGCGGCGCTGGCCACCAGCTCGGTGTAGCTCGACAGCAGGGTGTCCAGGATCCGCAGGCCGTTCTTGCGCAGCGAGGATCCGGTCTCGGTGAGGTCCACGATCGCGTCCACAATGTCCGGGACCTTGGCCTCGGTCGCGCCGTAGGACGGGATGACCACCGCCTTCACCCCGTGGGAATCCAGGTACCGCCGGGTCAGCGAGGGGAACTCGGTGCTGATCCGGACTCCCTCGGGCAGGTCGGCCGCGGTCTGCCACGGAGCGTTCTCGGGCACCGCCAGCACCACCCGCACCGGCTGCGTCGTGGCCTTGGAGTACTGCAGCTCGCCCAGCGACACCACCTCGGCCTGGGTCTCGGAGATCCAGTCGCGCCCGGTGATGCCCAGGTCGAACAGGCCGCGCTCGAGGTAAGAGGGGATCTCCTGCGGGCGCAGGAACCGGACCCGCTCGATCCGCGGGTCGTCGATCGAGGCGTGGTAGTCGCGGTCAGAGGAGCGCCGGACGGTGAGGTCGGCGGCGTCGAACAGCTCCAGGGTGGCTCGCTCCAGCGAGCCCTTCGGCAGGACGAGGGAGAGCACGGAAGAACCTTTCGGGGACAACGGGCGCGACGGGACGGCGGGACGGACGGGCTTCTCGCCGCTAACCCTACGTCCCGCCGCCGTGGCGGTTGGTTAGCTGAACAAAAGCCATGGTGCGGCGCGGCATCAACGGCGGGGCGAACCCGTCCTGACGCCGCGCGGCCGGGGCTGCGTCGGCCGCCGGTCCGGGCCGGAACAGCGGATGGAACGCAGCAGCAGCGCGGTGTCCAGCGCGGCCACGACCGCTTCCCAGCCCTTGTCCTCGCGGCTGCCCGGCAGCCCGCACCGATCGCGGGCGTCCTCGATGGTGTCACAGGTCAGCACGCCGTTGCCGACGGGCGTGCCCGCGTCCAGGGCCACCCGGGTCAGGCCGGCGGTCACCGCGTCGCAGACGTACTCGAAGTGCGGGGTACCGCCGCGGATCACCGCGCCGACGCAGACCAGCGCGTCGTGGTAGCGGGCCAGTTCGGCCGCCACCACCGGCAGTTCGACGGCTCCGGCGACCCGCAGCACCAGCGGATCGTCGATGCTGCAGGCGACCGCGGCCGCGGCGGCCCGCTCCACCAGGGCGTCGGTGATCTCCTCATGCCAGCGGGTGCCGAGGATGGCCAGCGTCAGCTCGTTGGCGTCCACCGTGTCCAGGACCGGACGCCCCTCGCCGCTCACGCCGACTCCATGATCGTCCCTGGACCTGAGTTCGGCCCGGCGGCGGTTCCGTTCGGCAAATTTTCGATCTTATGACCGAGACGGTCACGTTTCGCGGCCAGATACCGGAGGTTGTGGACGGTGACCGGCACGGGCAGCGGGACGCGCGTCACCTCGAGCCCGTACCGGACCAGGCCCTCGACCTTGGCGGGGTTGTTGGTCAGCAGCCGGACCGAGCGCACGCCGAGGTCATGGAGGATCTCCGCGCCGGTGGAGTAGTCGCGCGCGTCGACCGGGAGGCCGAGCTCCAGGTTGGCGTCGACCGTGTCCGAGCCGTGGTCCTGCAGCTGGTAGGCGCGCAGCTTGCTGAGCAGGCCGATCCCCCGGCCCTCGTGCCCGCGCAGGTAGAGCACCACGCCGCGGCCTTCCGCCGCGATCAGCGACATCGCGGCCTCCAGCTGCGCGCCGCAGTCACAGCGCAGCGAGCCGAAGACGTCGCCGGTCAGGCACTCGGAATGCACCCGGGCCAGCACGTCCTCGCCGTCGTCGAGGTCGCCCAGGACCAGGGCCATGTGTTCGGTGCCGTCGATTGTGCTCTGGTAGCCGTAGGCCTGCCATTCGCCGTAGGCGTTCGGCAGCCGGGTCCGGGCCTTCTGGGTGACCGTGGGCTCCGTGCGGCGCCGGTAGTCGATCAGCTGCTCGATCGAGATCAGCGTCAGGCCACGGGAGTCGGCAAACTCGCGGAGCCGGGGCAGCCGGGCCATCGTGCCGTCCTCGTTGACGATTTCGGTCACCACGCCCGCAGGCGGCAGGCCCGCCAGCCGGGCCAGGTCCACGGCGGCCTCGGTGTGCCCGGCGCGGCGCAGCACGCCGCCCTCGGTGTACCGGAGCGGGAACAGGTGGCCGGGCCGGACCAGGTCCGCCGGCTGCGTATCGGGGCTGGCCAGCAGCTGGATGGTGCGGGCCCGGTCGGCGGCGCTGATGCCGGTCGTAATGCCGGTGCGCGCGTCCACGCTGATCGTGAACGCGGTGCCCATGTGCTCCTGGTTGTCGCTGGTCATCTGGGGCAGGTTCAGCCGGTCGAGATCCTCGCCCAGCATCGGCACGCAGATCAGGCCCCGGGCGTGCCGGATGGTGAACGCGAGCAGCTCGGGCGTGGCCTGGCTGGCCGCGAAGACCAGATCGCCCTCGTTCTCCCGGTCCGCGTCGTCCACCACGATGATCGGCCGGCCCGCGGCAATGTCCGCGATAGCCTGCTCCACCGTGTCCAGGACCTGGGTCCGGGAACGCAGCCGGGCGCTCATGACTGCGCTCCGTCTGCTGCCGGATTTACTGCCGGGCCCTGGGCGTTGAGCAGCTTCTCCACGTACTTGGCCATCACATCGACCTCCAGGTTGACCGTCTCCCCGGGCTGCTTGGCGCCCAGCGTGGTCCGCTTCAGCGTCTCCGGGATCAGGCTCACCTCGAACCAGGTGGCCGAGACGGAAACAATCGTCAGGCTGATCCCGTCCACGGCGACGGAGCCCTTCTCCACGACGTAGCGGGCCAGGTCGGGAGGCCCCGGCGGCAAACCGATCCGGACCACATCCCAGTGCTCGGCCGGGGTGCGGGAGATGATCGTGCCGGTCCCGTCGACGTGCCCCTGAACGAGATGGCCACCCAGCCGGTCCGCGAGGCGGACGGAACGCTCCAGGTTGACCGGCGTCCCGGGCGCGAGCGCGCCGAGGCTGGAACGGTTCAGCGTCTCTCGCATCACGTCGGCGGTAAACGTGTCGCCCGAGGTGCTGGCCACGGTCAGGCATACGCCGTTGACCGCGATGGAGTCACCGTTGGCCACGTCCTGCGTCACCTGCGGGCCACGTACGGTCAGCTGCGCCGCGTCGCCCAGGTCATCGACGGCGACGGTCTCGCCGAGCTCTTCCACGATGCCTGTGAACATCCGCGTCCTCTCCTCGGAACACCCTGGCTCCGGGGGGCGCGAGACGTGCGTACGCGCATTATGCGCGGCAAGCGTAAGCCTAACGCGCGCGTGCTGCCTCCCATCCGGACTTTAACCGTCGGTCCCGGAGTTTCACCGGATCAACCAGATCCCCCGGGCCATAACCCGGGAACTCTGGGTCGCGGACTGTCACCGCCGGTTCGGAGTTTCACCGACCCCGGAGCACGCTTCCTACTATCTAACAGTTTGCCACACAAGCTATTCCGCCGCGATCGCGGCGTACGTCACATCCGCAGCAGCCCTCCTAGGATGTGAACCGTGGCGGTAGCGGCGGTGATCTTCGACTGGGGCGGGACGCTGACCCCCTGGCACACGATCGACCACGAGGCGCTGTGGCGGGAGGTGTGCGCACCGCACTTCCCCGCGGGCGAGGCCAAGGTGGTCGCGGCCGCGCTCTGCGCCGCGGAGCACGAGATGTGGGTAGCGGCCGACGCCAAGTACACGAGCGGCACGCTGGAGCAGATCATGGCGCAGGCCGGGGTCGAGCCGACCGAGGCCCTGCTGGCCAGCTACTTCGAGCTGTGGGACCCGCACACGCTGACCGATCCGGAGGCGGCCCCGCTACTGCGCGAGCTGCGGCGCCGGGGCATCCGCGTCGGCGTGCTGTCCAACACGATGTGGCCACGCAGCGCCCACGAGCGGGTGTTCATCCGCGACGAGGTGCTCGACCTGATCGACGCCGCCGTCTACACCAGCGAGATCGCGTGGTCCAAGCCGCACCCGGAGGCCTTCCGCGCGATCATGGCCGCCCTCGGCGTGGACGCCCCGCAGAAGTGCGTCTTCGTCGGCGACCGCCCGTACGACGACATCCACGGGGCCAAGGGCGCCGGGATGCGGGCGGTGCTGATCCCGCACAGTGCGGTGCCGCCGTACGCCGACGCCGTCCCGGACGCGGTGATCAGCCGCCTCTCGGAGCTTCCGGCGCTGCTCGATAAGTGGTGACGCCGGGTTAGGGCCGGCTGGGGGCGGTAGCGGCCTTGGGGGCCGGCCGGCGGCGCGTGGTCTGGCCGACCATGCGAAGGTGGCGCAGCGCCTCGCCGTAGGAGCCAATCAGGGTGGCCTCGGTGTAGGGCAGGCCGTGGTCGGCGCAGAACGCCGCGATGAGGGGCTGGGCGCGGCGCAGGTTCACGCGGGGCATGGACGGGAACAGGTGGTGCTCGATCTGGTAGTTCAGGCCGCCGAGGGCGAAGTCGGTGAGCCACCCGCCGCGGACGTTACGCGAGGTGAGCACCTGCCGCTGCAGGAAGCCGACCCGGTCGGAGGCGTTCAGGACGGGCATGCCCTTGTGGTTCGGCGCGAACGAGCAGCCCAGGTAGAACCCCAACAGTCCCTGCTGGACCAGGATGAACACGACTGCCTTGACCGGCGAAAGCACCAGGAACACCACGGCCAGGTAGCCGGCGAAGTGGACCGCGAGCAGCGCGGCCTCCCAGGGCCAGCTCTGGGTGGCCCGGGGCAGGTTCTTGCGGCGGGCCAGCGAGTTGATGCTCGAGCTGTGCAGGCTGATGGCCTCGAGCAGCAGCATGGGTATCACCAGGTAAGCCTGGTAACGGAAGATCAGCCGCTGCAGGCCGGAACTAGACCGCGCGCGGCTGCTGGTGAAGGCCAGCAAGCCGATCGAGATGTCGGGGTCCTCGCCCTCGGTGTTCGGGTTGGCGTGGTGCCGGTTGTGCTTGCTGACCCACCAGCCGTAGCTGAGGCCGGTGGCGAGGTTGCCGCAGAGGATGCCGAGCGCGTAGTTAGCCTGCCGGCTGGAAAAGATCTGCCGGTGGCCTGCGTCGTGGGCGAGGAAGCCGATCTGGCCGAAGACGATGGCCAGGAACACCGCCACGCCGAGCTGGTCCCACGAGTTACCGATGAGCACGAACGCCGTCCAGCCGGCCACGAGCGCCGTCGCCGTCAGGGCGATCTTGGTGTAGTAATACGGCATTCGCCGGTCGAGCAGATGCGCCTGGCGCACCTGACGGGACAGCTCGGCGTACTCACTGCCGCGCGGGGTGGACTCAAGGGAGATGGATCGCACCGGGCAGCTCCTGGAGGTTGCGGGCGGTCGGGCGCCACATCAGGCGTCTTCTCTGACCGGCACGCGACCAGCATCCCATGTCTGAACAAACCGCACAAAGACCACATGAGCGCGGCAAAGGAATTTTCGTGCGGCCCCGGGCCTTCTGTGCTCGCCGTTATGACGCGCGCGAAGGTACTGGTCACGAGCAGTGCTGGGCATCTGGGCGAGGTCCTGACCCGGGTCCTGCGCGGCCGTGGTTATCAGGTTACCGGCTGGACTCGCGGGGCTCACCCAGCACGGACGTGACCGGGCACCGAACGGGCCCTGGAGCGGACCTGCCTGAGGGGACCGTGCATGATCGGCGTTGGTTTTTCGCAGCTGCTGCGGAAAACCAACGCCGATCCTGTGGGTTCAGGACGCCCGCTTCCGAGAGCGGGTCACGAGCACCGCGATGACCGCGATCAGCCCGATCCAGAGCCAGGGACTGAACGCCCACGCCCACGGATTCAAGGCCAACGTCAGGGTATGCACGGCGACGATCGCGACCAGGATGGCGAGCACCACCGACAGCATCCGGTGCCGGGAGCGCCCCCCGTGCAGCCGGGCCGGCAACTCCGGTCCTTCCGGCTCCCCGGACGATGGGGTAGGCGGCAGGTCGGCGAACAGCCCGCCCAGGTCCCGGTAGGTCTTGGCCCTCATGGCCTGATCGAGCCGCTGCTCGAACTCGGCCTGGTCCAGCCGTCCGTCCCCGTAGTGCGCGGCCAGCAGGTCCGCGACCTCGGCGCGTTCGGCGTCGGAGATCCGCAGGTCGCTGTAGCTGCCCCGGCGGCGGGTGGCGGCCAGGAACGATGGGCGGCTCTGTGGCGCTGACATCTGCGTGTACCCGCCGTCAGCGCGTACGGGAGGACAGGGACTGGATGAGGTCGCTCGCGATGGACTGCGGAGCACCCTCTTCGGGGATCAGCAGCCAGCCCGCGAGGTAGAGCGGCACGCCGACGCCGACGCCGACGACGGTGAGCACGGCCAGAATGATCCGCACGATGGTGACGTCGACGCCGAGGTAGTCGGCGACGCCGGCGGCGACGCCCGCCAGCATCCGGCCGTGGATGGGACGGCACAGTGGCTGCGCTATGGGGCCGGATGCGCGGCTGGTCTCGTTCTGGCCGCTAGTCGGGTTCTGGTCGCTGGACTGGGGTGTGGCAGTGGTTGTGTTCATGTCTCCACCGTGCCCCTGCCGCATCGATTAGGGGTATCGGGAAGACCCACCACCCGACCCTGATCTTCCTGCCGTACGGAACCGGGGGCGGATCAGGGTTTGCCCCGATAGCCGTGGGGGTCCCGCGGCGCGATGATGGAGGGGTGGAAATGCTTCTGGAGGAAGGCGGACCGGGCCAGCGCCGGCCGCGGCGCCCGCTCTCCCGGCTGTGGTCGCGCAGACGCGGGAACGGTGGGCCGCTGCGGCGCAGCCGGGAGGACCGTCTCCTCGGCGGGGTGGCGGCCGGCCTGGCCGCGCGGACCGGTGTGGACGTCACGGTCATCCGGCTGGTCTTCGTGCTGGCCGCCCTGGTGAGCGTCGGTGCGGCGGCCTACGTCCTGGCCTGGCTGTTCATTCCGATGGCGGATGAGGACGGCACCATCGCGGGCCGGGCGATGACCGACCGGCGGGGCATCGCGCTCGCCGCCGCCCTCGGGTCGCTGCTGATCGTGGTGTTCGTCCTCGCCTCCGTGGTCGGCGCCAGCTGGATCGGCAACCTGTCCTGGCCGCTGGCCATCAGCGTGGCCGGCCTCGCGCTGATCTGGCGGAACGCCCCCGAGGACGAGCAGGAGACCATACGGCGGCTGACCGAGCCGCTGCTGGGCGGGGCCGGGACCCGGCTGGGCATGGCCGGGCCCGGCAAGCGGTCGGCGACGGTCGCGCGCGCCGCCCTGGCCGGCCTGCTGCTGATCGGTGGCCTGGCCCTGCTGCTGATCGGACACGACGGCGCCGAACTGCTTCGCCCGCTAGGCGGCGTGATCCTGGTGGCTTCGGCGATCATGGTGCTGCTGGGCCCCTGGTGGCTGCGGATCGCCCGGGATCTCGTGGTCGAACGGCAGGCCCGGGCGCGGGCCGAGGAACGGGCCGACATGGCCTCGCGGGTCCATGACTCGGTGCTGCAGACCCTGGCTCTGATCCAGCGCAACGCGAACCAGCCGCAGGAGGTCACCAAGCTGGCCCGGGCCCAGGAGCGGGAACTGCGCTCGTGGCTGTTCGATGGCCGGGCACCCGGTTCGGTGCGCGGGGCGGCCGTCACCGTGGCCAGCGGAGTGCGCCTCATCCAGCAGGAGGTCGAGGCCGCCTATGGGGTGGCCGTCGAGGCCATCACGGTCGGGGACTGCGAACTCGACGACAATCTGGACGCCGTGCTGGCGGCCGCGCGCGAGGCGACGGTCAACGCGGCGAAGTGGTCCGGCGCCCAGGTCGTGTCCTTGTTCGCCGAGGTCGAGCCGGCCGAGGTCTCGCTGTTCGTGCGGGACCGGGGCTGCGGCTTCGACCCCGCGGCGGTGCCCGGTGACCGGAAGGGCCTGGCCGAGTCGGTCCGCGCCCGGGTGACCCGCCGCGGTGGCTCAGCGACCGTCCGCAGCGTCCCCGGCGAGGGCACCGAGGTGTCCCTGCACATGCCGCGCCGCGCCGCCGAGCGCCAGCCGAGCAGGGCATGACCACACCGTCAGCCGGGCCGGGCAGCGCGCAGGGAGCGGGCAGCGCGCAGGGAGCGGGGGACCGCAGACCGCGCGTGTTCATCGTCGATGACCACGCCCTGTTCCGGGCCGGGGTCCGCGCGGAGCTGGGCGACCAGGTCGAGGTGGTGGGCGAGGCCGACGACGTCGGGCCCGCGATCGCCCGGATCACCGCCTGCCTCCCCGACGTCGTCCTCCTCGACGTGCACCTGCCCGGCGGCGGCGGCCATTCCGTCGTCACCTCGGTGAAGGCCGCCCACCCGCAGGTGCGGTTCCTCGCCCTGTCGGCCTCCGACGCCCCGGAGGACGTGATCGCCGCCATCCGCGCGGGCGCGCGCGGCTACGTAACCAAGACGATCTCCTCCGCCGAACTGGTCGACGCGGTGCGCCGGGTGGCGGGCGGAGACGCGGTCTTCTCACCGATGCTGGCCGGGTTCGTCCTGGACGCCTTCGCCGCCCAGCCCGCGGGCGGCGGCGAGGAGCGGCCGTCCTTCGACCCCGAGCTTGACCAGCTGACGGCCCGCGAGCGGGAGGTGCTCCGCCTCATCGCACGTGGCTACACCTACAAGGAGATCGCGGGCGAGCTCTACATCTCGGTCAAGACGGTGGAAAGCCACGTCTCCTCGGTGCTCCGCAAGCTGCAGCTGTCGACCCGCCACCAGCTCACCCGCTGGGCCACCGAGCGCCGCCTGACCTGACCCGCCGCACAGGGGGCCCAGTTACCAGGGCTCGGTTACCAGGAGACAGTTACCAGGAGACGGTTACCAGGGGACGGTGCCGTGGCGGTTGAAGTAGCTGCCGGTGGGGCCGTCCGGGCCGACCTGGGCCATCCGGACGATGATCTCGGCGCCCTCCTCGACGGTCTGGGTGCCCTCGGCGGGCGCCTTCCGGCCGCCGGAGATACCGGCGTTGTTGATCAGGACATCGAGGTGGCCTTCCTCCTCGCGGATCTGGCCGGCCGCGGCCTGGACGGAATCGTCGCTGGTGACGTCGATGACCAGCAGGCGGGCGCCGAGCCGCCCAGCGGCCTCCTTGCCCCGCTGCCCATCGCGCGACCCGACGTAGACGGTGTGCCCGGCGGCGGTCAGCTGGCGGGCGGTCTCGTAGCCGAGGCTCTGAAGGACGGGGCTTGCACCCGGCAATTTCGGTCAGGGGCGGGCCTGGCCGGTCTCGAAACGGCTGATCTGGCCGTCGCGGACGGTGAAGCGCCAGAATGTGCGCATGGTGCCCCAGGTCGCGTTGGTGTAGTCGGCGATCAGCGACCGGCCGCTGTCGTCCGCCGACTCGACCTCGATGTGCCCATGGACCGAGAAGATCTCCCGGTCTGCCCACTCCCGCAGATCACGATCGTGGCCGTCGTCGGACATCGTGGCGCCGGGGGCCAGCGCGGCGAAGAAGGCGTCCCGATCGCCGGCGTTGATCGCGGCGATCAGCGCACTGACCGCTGGGTCGGTGAGGCTTGCTGCCATCGTGATCACCTGGCCCAGGCGGCGTGCGCCGTGGCTCGTTCAGCCTGGGCCCGGAGCTCCTGGACTGCGCGGGCCGGGTCGTCGGCCGAGTAGACCGCTGAGCCGGCCACGAACACGTCCGCGCCCGCGTCCGCGCACCGCTCGATGGTCTCCTCGCTCACCCCGCCGTCCACCTGCAGCCACACCGAGCCGCCGTGCGCCGCGACCATGGCGCGGGCCCGGCGCAGCTTCGGCATCACCAGGTCCAGGAAGCGCTGGCCACCGAAACCGGGCTCGACCGTCATCAGCAGCAGCATGTCGATCTCCGGGAGCAGGTCCGCGTACGGCTCCACCGGCGTGCCCGGGTTGAACGCGAGCCCGGCCCGGGCCCCCGCGTGCCGGATCTCCCGCAGCGTGCGGACCGGAGCCCGCACCGCTTCGGCGTGGATCGTGACATTGCGGGCGCCGGCTTCCGCGTAGCCGGGCGCCCACTGGTCC
>Ga0302181_10001304_pt1 | contig 18763 bp, 8 predicted proteins | sample I_Palsa_E3_3_FD_198786 | JGI IMG/M metagenome (GOLD analysis project Ga0302181, IMG submission 198786) | Peat permafrost microbial communities from Stordalen Mire near Abisko, Sweden - I_Palsa_E3_3 | ecosystem: Environmental > Terrestrial > Soil > Palsa > Peat permafrost | place: Sweden: Abisko...
CTCGGCGGGCACTACCGCAGCCAGCTCGACTTCACCCCCGCCGCCATCGACGCGGCCCAGGCCACCCTGCGCCGCCTAGTCGCCCGGATCCAGCCCCTGCGCCCCCTGCCCCCCATAGAGTCCCTAGCCGCCGCCACCCCGGACGACCCCGCCGCCACGGCCGCCCTGGACCTCATCGACGCCGCCATCTCGGCCGACTTCAACACCCCGAAAATCCTGGCCGCCCTCCAGGACGCCCTGCGCGACCCCGCGATCACCGTCGCCGGCCAGCGCACCCTGGTCGCCGCCGCCGACGCGCTGCTCGGCCTCGGCCTGGCCATCCTCGACCCGGCCGAGCTGGCAGGCCGCCGCGCCGTCGAGGATCTGACCGAAGCCGAAGGCCACGCCATCGAGCAGCTCGTGGCGGCCCGCACCCAGGCGCGCAAGGAACGCGACTGGCCCCGCGCCGACCAGATCCGTGCCGAACTCGACGCCCGAGGCATCCAGGTCACCGACACCCCCGAAGGCCCCACCTGGCAGCTCCGCTAGCGCGCCGGGCGAGTAACCGCGTGCAGGGGCGGGAGCCGGAGCTTCTCGCGTGCCTCGTCGACCAGGGCCCAGGCAGTGTCGACGTCGATCGAGATGCTGCGCCGGGCGCGGGCGATGCGGTCGAACCCGAGCTCGATGAGATCATGATCGAACCCCGTGGCCTGTCTTTCCAGCTCCGCCAGAGGGCCCTGCGGCGAGAATGCTTGCCGGATCGTGTGCAGGACGGCTATGTAGGCCTGGAATTCCGGCTGCATGGCGGCACCCGATGCCGCCGGGTGGTCGCCGTTACCGGGCCGCGCTTCGGCCAGCCGCCGTTCGGTCCTCTCCAGGTCCGGCCACAGCTGAGACCAGCAGGTCACCGAGTCCAGGTTCGCCTTGGTCACATCGGTGCGCGTATCCGCCCGGGCCTGGATCTCGAAGGCCGCGATCTTCTCCTTCAGGTCCTCCGCCAGGAGGATGTCCAGTACCGCACCGAGCTTGGGCGGCTCGGCCGCCCCGCTCCGCTGCAGGTGACTGGCCATGCGCGCAAGCAGGCGGATGCCGCGCAGCAGGTCTCGCGGCAGCCCGCCGGACAGGCAGTGGCAGAGCAGGGCCTGAGCGTCGCTGATGCTGGTGTTCCGCCGCTTGAGTAGATCGCGCGATTCCCTCGGCCGCAGCATATGGACGTGGACGATCTCGTCGAACGAGCTGTCGAACGCGTCGGTAAACGGAATCCCGCGACTCTCGAACCGCGCCCATGCGTTCTCGGACACCGATACGACAAAGGAACAGTCATGGATGGGGAACAGCACCTTGACGTGGTTCAGGAAGGTTATCGCCTCGGCGTCGTCCTTCATCTTGTCCAGCTCATCGATGGCGATGACCACCTGCCATCCGCTCGCGGCCACGCTCCTCACGAGATTGTAGAGCTCGCGCACGACGTCGACCTCGTTGAGCGGAATGCGCGCGAGCTGCGTTCCTCCGGTCGCCGACAGGCTCAGGCCGCTCCCCGAGATTCCGAGTTGCGCGCTGCGGCTGTAGGTCTCGGTAAATTCCGCGCGGGTCCGCAGGTCGGCGGCCCGGCTGATGGTGTCCTGGCTGATGCCGACCTCGCGCCGCCGCCGGGGTCGCCGGGGCCTGGCCACTACCGCGAGCAGGGCGCCCCCGCCGGCGATGAGCAGGGCGCCGATGGCGAACGGGGCCTCGGGCCCTATCTTGGTGCCGGTCGCCTTGATGGTCACCAGCGCGACGCCGGCCGCCGCCACGGCGGCGGAGCCAAGGGCGATGGCCACTCGCCGGCCGCGCCAGGTGAGGATCAGCCCGTTGTCGCCCGGAGTGACCGCCCCGGTGGCCAGGATGCTGATGCACAGCTCCTTGAGCAGGCGCAGCAAGAACGTCTGGGCGTCGTACTTGACCGGCGCCCACAACAAGAGCGGAATCGTCCTGCTCGCCGGATCGGATGGCCGCAGTTCGGTGAACGCCCTGGCCAGTTCCGTCTTGCCGGAGCCCCGGGGTCCGGCCACGCCGACCGCGGCGCCGTTGCGGCGGTTCAGCGCGATGGTCAGCCGGCTGTGCGCCTCGGTTGTCACCACGTTGCTGATGTCAGCCTTGGCGCTTAGCTCGGGCCCGTCCTGAATTCGCACCGGATCGGTCGCGGAGTCCTTCCAGATGATCGTGAGCGCGGCGGTGAAGGCCGGTTCCAGGATCAGGTTGGTCACTAGCGTCCGGAGCTGATCCTCCAGCACGTACGACGCGCGGCTGACGTGCGTGTCCCGCGTCAGATCTCGCCTGATCAGGACCACCGTGAGGAGCGTGAACGCCAGGCCTACCGCACTCAAGGCGGCTAGGGCGGCACTCTGGGCCGCTACCGATAGGCCAAGCTGGCGGCCGCGGAAACCTACCAGGAGGCCGGCGGCAAGGATCGCGGCCGTCAGCAGGTAGACCACCCCGATGAGCCTGCGGTGACGCCTTCTCGCGCTCACCACGCCGGCGCGATCGGTCTCCTCGTCCTGCTGCGCGTCGGCCCAGTTCTTGAACGGCACGCGAAGCGCCGGCAGCCGGAGGCGGGTGATGCGGTCGACGTGTTCGGCGTACTCGGTCCGCAGCACACCGCGCTGCTCGACCATGTCCGTGGCCCAGGTGCGGTCGACCTGCGCCATGACGAACCGCACGATCCGCTCGTCCAGCGCCGTGTCGAGGGCGGTGCGCAGGTCGGCGATCTTCTCGTTCGCCGGGTCGGGGTCGAGCCGCGCCGCCTCGCGGAGCGCGGCCTCGGCCTCGGTGACGCGACCCATTCGGAGCAGGGCCTGGCCCAGATCGGCGCGGTAGGCGGCCGTGCCCTGGTCGAGGTCGGCCGCCTTGCGGAGCGCGGTCTCGGCCTCGGGAAGGCGGTCCAGCGCAAGCAGCGCCTGGCCGAGGGCGCCCTGGTAGGCAGGCTGGTCCGGGCTGAGCCGCACCGCCTCCGTCAGCGCGGCCGCGGCCGCGGGCAACTCGCCCAGGCCGAGCAGGGCCCGGCCGAGGTCGGCCTGGTAGCCGGCGCTGTCCGGGTCGAGCCGCACCGCCTCGCGGAGCGCCGCCACGGCCTCATCGTCGCGATCTTGCCCGAGCAGGACCCAGCCGAGGGCGGCGTGGTAGGCGGCGCTGTCCGGGTCGAGCCGTACCGCCTCCCGCAGCGCCCTCTCGGCCTCGGGCAAACGACCCGCCCGGAACAGAGCCTGGCCGAGATCGCCCTGGTAGTCGGCGGTGTCCGGCTGGTACGCCACCGCCTCGCCCAGCGCCTGAACCGCATCCTCGTCGCGGCCCAGCCCGTACAGAGCCCGGCCGAGGTCGGCGTGGTAGGCGGCGTTTCCCAGGTCATAGGCCACCGCTTCGCGGAGCGCCGCCGCGGCCTCCTCGGGGCGGCCCAGTCCGAGCAGGACCCGGCTGAGGTTGGCGTAGGAGGCGGCGTCGTCCGGCTTGAGCCGTATCGCCTCACGAAGGGTCTGCTCCGCTTCCGCCAGCCGGCCCCGCTCAAGGAGCGTTCGGCCATGCTCTGCCGGATGGTCAGGATCCAGCCCGACCGCCCGTTCCGGATGGTCGGGATCCAGCCCGACCGCCCGCTCCGATCCGGTTACGCCATCGTCCACATCGCCCCCCAGGGCCTACCCACACCATATTTGCCTATTTTGCGCCCAAGCCGGAATTGCCACCCTTTCGATTGCCGCAAAATACCCATATCTGACAATCAGGACAGGGCACGGACCGCGCCTCAACGACATGAATGCCACTTTGTAACGGATAGACCCATCAGGCCGCCACAGCCACGCTGTTGGGGACGCTGCATGCCGTTCGTCCAGAGCGCAACCCCAACGGCCACGCGATCACAGCAACCGTGGTCACAATAGCCTCCAGGGAGGCATGACAAAACATGAGCGAAAACCAAGTCGGGGGTCGGCTCGCCCAGGTCATCGCCACGCGGGGCGGCCTGGCCCCGCCGGAGGCCCCGTTGGTGATCGAGCACCGCGAGGCACTGATCTACATGCTGTGCGAGGCCGCCGAGCTCGAGCACGGCATCATGTGCCAGTACCTGTACGCCGCCTTCTCGCTGAAGCAGTCCGAAGACGAGGGCCTGAGCGCCGCAGAAGCGCAAGCGGTCCAGCGCTGGCGCAAGCGCATCAGCCACGTGGCCACCCAGGAGATGCTGCACCTGTCCCTGGTGCAGAACCTGCTGTCGGCCATCGGCGGCGCCCCGCACCTGTCCCGGCCCAACTTCCCGCAACCCGCCACCGCCTATCCGGCCGGGGTGCACCTGGCGCTGCTGCCGTTCGGCGAGGCCGCCCTCCAGCACTTCATGTTCCTCGAGCGCCCGGAGGGCATGGACCTGGACGACGCCGCGGGGATGGCCGCCTTCGGCCGCGCGGCTCCGGCCATGCAAGCGGGCGAGATCGTCCCCCGCAGCCAGGACTTCAAGACCGTCGGGCACCTGTACCGGTCCATCGAGGCCGGGTTCGCGCACCTGGCCGGCACGTACGGCGAGCGCCGGCTGTTCGTCGGGCCGCCGCGGGCCCAGGCCACCGCGCAGTACTTCACCTGGTCCGAGCTGGTCGCGGTGACCGACCTCGAGTCGGCGCAACGGGCCATCGACGAGATCCTCGATCAGGGCGAGGGCCCTCGCGGGAACTGGAGGGATGCGCACTTCGGCCAGTTCGTCGCGATCCTGGACGAGTACCTTGAGCTGCGCGAGGCCAACCCGGCCTTCGACCCGGTCCGGCCGGTGGTCACCGTCAACGTCCGGCCCAGCGAACGCGACGCCGGGGTCCCGCTGGTCACCGACGCGCTGACCCGGCAGGTCATGGACCTGTTCAACGTCAGCTACGAGATCTTGCTGCTGGCGCTGCAGCGCTTCTTCGCCCACACCGAGGAGACCGACGCCCAGCTCACGGCGCTGGCCGACGCCACCGTCGCGCTGATGTTCCGGGCCCTCAAGCCGCTCGGCGACCTGGTCACCACGCTGCCGGCCGGCCCGGACTACCCGGCCCGCACGGCCGGCCCCAGCTTCGAGCTGTTCTACGAGTCCGACTACGTGCTGCCGCACCGGGAAGCGGCCTGGATCCTGCTCACCCAGCGCATCCGCCAGGCCGCCAGGTTCTGCGAGCCGGACGCCCCCTGCCCTGCCGCGATCGCGGACGGGCTCGGCACCGTCCAGGCCAGCCTGGTCGAGATCGCCCGGTCCCTCGAGGCCCACATGCCCGACCGGGACGTCTGGACCGAACCCCCGCCGTCGGCTGAGCCCGTAGCCGACCTGCTGGCCCGCGCCGAAGGTTTGTACCGAACGGGCCATCCTTTCACCGGCCATGCCAACGACCTGCTGTCCAACCTGGGCGACCTGATCCGCTCGACCTACCCGGTCGTCCTGGCCCGCCGGGACGATCCCCGGACCCTGGCGCGCCTGGTCAACAGCGTCCTCCGCCCCCTAACCGAAGCCCTCCCCGCGCCCTCCGAGACCCCAGACACCCCGCCCGCCCCGGACGCCCCGGGCTCGCTCTGGGACGCGGCCCTGCTCGCCACCCGGCAACGCGCCCGCTTCGGCCGGTCAGCGCCCCCTGGCCTGCTGGAGGCGGCCGCGGCCCTGCAGGATCTGGCCGTCAACGAGGTCCCGGGCACCGAACGCGCCAGCCGGCTCGCCGCCCTGGCCAAGGTGCAGGCCGACCTGCCGCCAGGCATCGTGACCGCCAAGAACGGCCCCTACCTGGTCACCAACGTGGCGGCGGTGCGCACCCCGCTCGGCGAGCGGCTCACCCTGCCTCCGCAGCTCGCGCTGTGCCGGTGCGGCGCCTCGGCGCTGAAGCCGTTCTGCGACGGGTCGCACGCGACCGGCGGGTTCACCGACGACAAGGATCCCAAGCGGGTGCCGGACCAGCGCGACACCTACCCGGGGGAGCAGGTCACGATCTTCGACAACCGGGGCATTTGCCAGCACTCGGGACTGTGCACCGATCGGCTGGCCGCGGCGTTCCGGACCAGCCAAGAGCCGTTCGTCGCGCCCAGCGGCGCCCGGATGGACGAGCTGGTCCGGGCCGTCCGGGACTGCCCGTCCGGCGCGCTGAGCCTGGCCTTCGACCAGGTAGAGGCCCGCGACCTGGTCGACCGGCACGGCACTCGCGAGCAGGCCATCGAGATCACCCAGGACGGCCCGTACCGGGTGACCGGCGGACTCCCGCTGTCGGACTCCGCCGAGGCCGACGTGCCCCAGGCCGCCGGCTCGTCTCGCGAGCACTACGCGCTCTGCCGCTGCGGTCACTCGCAGAACAAGCCGTTCTGCAGCGGCATGCACTGGTACACCGATTTCCGCGACCCGGTGCGCCGGGCCGGCGCCGAGCCGACCCTGTTCGAGTGGGCCGGCGGCCTGCCCGCGCTGACCCGGATGACCCGCGGGCTCTACGAGAAGCACGTACCCGCCGACGACCTGCTCGCCTCGGTGTTCGCGGCCATGCCGCCCGGACTCCCGCTGCGCGAGGCCGCGGTGTTCGCCGAGGCGTTCGGCGGGCCCGTGGCCGGCGACGGGGCCACCGGACGGCCGGACCTGACCGAGGAGCAGCGCGCCCGCTGGGTCGCGCTGGCCCGCCGGGCCGCCGACGAGGCCATGCTGCCCGCCGACCCGCAGTTCCGCGGGGCGCTCACCGCCTATCTGGAGTGGACCTCGCGGGTCACCGACGCACCGCCGCCCGCGTGGGATTGGGGTCCCGCTGGACCGCCCGCCGAGGCCTCTGTGCAGACTAGTAGCTTCGATGATCAGGAGGTGATCCCGTTGCCCGGATCCGACGAGACGGTGAGCTTCGAGGCGAACGTCAAGCCGCTGTTCCGCGAGCATGACCGCCAGTCCATGATGCGCGCGTTCGACCTGTGGTCCTACGACGACGTGCGGGCGCACGCCCCCGCCATCCTCGACCAGCTCAGCAAGGGCACCATGCCCTGCGACGGCGCCTGGCCCGCCGACCAGGTCGAGGTGTTCAAGCGCTGGACCGAGACCGGCTTCCAGCCGTAACCGAAGCAGCAGCGCAGACCCGGGGCCGGGCTGGCCCCCGCCTGGCGGTTACCCGATAGTGACGAAACGATCCGGTCAACTTGCCCCCGTTCACCCGAAATGAGCTGGCATAATCGGGCGTCTCACGGCTGACCGCAACAGACCGTGAGGATCGCGATCGCATTGGACGGTGCACAGGACATGATCCGTATGAGAAGGGCCCGGCTCGTGGCCGGGATACTGCTTGGGGCGGGTGCCATTGTGGCCCCCCTGGCTGGCGCGTCCGGCGCGGCCGCCGCCCCGAATCAGGGCCCGAATACGCCGACTCAGGTGCCCGGCGGTATCAATGCCGCCACGCTGCCCGGCGCGTCGGTCTTCGGGGACACCCCGCCGGGCACGGCGGTAACCGTGTCGTTTGTCCTTAAAGAGCAGAACTTCTCCTCGCTCGAGGCCCAGGTTGAGTCGGGCATACCGCAGTCGAACTACCTGTCGGTCAGCCAGTTCGCCGCCCGGTACGGGCAGTCCGCGTCCAACATCAGCGCGCTGACCAGCTACCTGGCCGGCTTTGGCATCAAGACCAGCGTCTATGCGGATGACGTGAACGTGGTGGCCACCGGCACCGCGGGCGAGTTCAACAAGGCGCTGACCATCACCGAGGAGAACGTGCACGTGCCCCAGCAGGCGGGCTTCGGCGGGTTCGGCCCGATCCGGGCGCAGAACGTGTACACCAGCCCGCAGGAGCCGCTGCTGCCGTACCGGCTGGCCAGCTTCGTGACGGCCATCCTCGGGCTGTCGAACTACGGGCCGTTCGTCAGTGACGTCGCCAAGCCGTCCACTCACGACCAGCCGCAGCAGGGCAGTTCGAGCAGCTGCGTGGCCGAGTTCGGCCTGACCAACGGCTGCCACCTGCCGTCCTACTTCTCCAACACGTACAACCTGGCGCCGCTGTACAACAAGACGACCGGCACCGGCTCGACCGTGGGCATCGTCACCTTGGCCTCGGTCGACTCGGGTGCTCCGCAGTACTTCTGGACCAACATCTCGGACACCAACCGCACCGGCACCTTCACCGTCGACAACGTGGACGGCGGCCCGGGCCCGGCGAGCGCGGCCTCCGGCTCGAGCGAGACCGACCTGGACATCGAGCAGGCCGGGGCCATCGCTCCGGGCGCGAACGTGATCTCCTACCAGGCGCCGAACACCGACTACGGGTTCGCCGACGGGTTCTTCACCGCGGCCAGCCAGAACGTCGCCACCGGCGTCTCGGCGAGCTGGGGCGAGTCCGAGACCGTCATCACGGCGGCCATCCGGTCTGGCGAGGAGGCCGCGGGCTACGTGCAGGCCTACGACGAGGCCTTCCTCGAGATGGCCGCGCAGGGCCAGTCCGCGTTCACCTCCTCGGCCGACGAGGGCGCCTACACCGCTAGCGGGGACTTGGGCACCACCAACCTGTCGGCCGACTGGCCGGCAGACAGCCCGTTCATTACCGCGACCGGCGGCACCACGCTGCCGGGGACCACGTATCTGTCCGGCGCGGACGGCACGGCCACGGCCACCACGACGGCCCAGCGCATCTGGGGCTGGGACTACCTGTGGGGGCCGATCGCGCAGATCAGCGGCGTGCCGTTGGCCCAGGTGGCCGAGAGCACGGTCGTCGGCAGCGGCGGCGGCTACAGCGTGCTCGAGCCTGAGCCGTCCTATCAGCGGGACGTGAGCGGCACGGCCGACTTCCACGCGGTGGAGTACCTGACCCCGACCGACTACACGCAGGTCGCTCCGGGCCTGACCGAGCCGATCGAGTGGAACTTCAACGCCACGCCCAGCGTGACCTTCGGTACCGGCAACGGCGGCCGGGTCGTCCCGGACGTGTCGGCGGACGCCGACCCGCAGACCGGCTACCTGGTCTACGGGGCGTCGGTCGGCGGGCTCAACGAATACGGCGGGACGAGCTTCGTCGACCCGCAGATGAACGCGGCCACCGCGGTCATCGACTCGTACCTGGGTCACCGGGTCGGCTTCTGGAACCCGGCTATCTACAACGCCGCGGCCAGCGGTTTCAACGGGTTCACCCAGATCAACACGGCCGGCACCAGCAGCGACAACATCTACTACACCGGCAATCCGGGCCAGACCTACAACGAGGGCATCGGCCTGGGCCTCCCGAACCTGGCCAAGCTGGCCGGCCTGTTCGGCGCGCAGCTGCCCTTCTAGTCCCTTAACCAGCCGGCGAATCCCGGGCCGCCTCCCAGGCGGCCCGGGATTTGTCCACGCTCACGGTTACCGCAACTAACCGTGACATTCGCTAACGCATTGGACGGTGCACAGGACATGATCCGTATGAGAAGGGCCCGGCTTACGGCCGGGATACTGCTTGGGGTGGGTGCGGTCGTGGCTCCGCTGGCCGGCGCCTCCGGCGCGGCCGCCGCCTCGAATCAGAGCCCGAACACGCCGACTCAGGTGCCGGGCGGCATCAACGCCGCCACCCTGCCCGGCGCGTCGGTCTTCGGGAACACCCCGCCGGGCACGGCGGTAACCGTATCGTTCGTCCTCAAAGAGCAGAACTTTGCTTCCCTTGAGTCCCAGGTCGAAGCGGGCATACCGAGCACGGGATACCTGTCGGTCGGCCAGTTTGCCGCCCGGTATGGCCAGCCGGCCTCCAACATCACCGCGCTGACCAGCTACCTGGCCGGCTTTGGCATCAAGACCAGCGTCTACCCGGACGACGTGAACGTGGTGGCCACCGGCACCGCGGGCGACTTCAACAAGGCGCTGACCATCACCGAGGAGAACGTGCACGTGCCCCAGCAGGCGGGCATCGGCGGGTTCGGCCCCATCCGCGCGCAGAACGTGTACACCAGCACCCAGGAGCCGCTGCTGCCGTACCGGCTGGCCAGCTTCGTGACGGCCATCCTCGGCCTGTCGAACTACGGCCCGTTCGTCAGTGACATCGCCAAGCCCTCGGCCCACGATCAGCCGCAGCAGGGCAGCTCGAGCACGTGCGTGGCCGAGTTCGGCCTGTCCAATGGCTGCCACCTGCCGTCCTTCTTCGCCGACACGTACAACCTGGCGCCGCTGTACACCAAGACGACCGGCACCGGCTCGACCGTCGGGATCGTCACCCTGGCCACGGTCGACCCGGGCGCTCCGCAGTACTTCTGGGACAACATCTCGCACACGAACCGTACCGGTAGCTTCACCGTCGACCCCGTCGACGGCGGCTCGGGTCCGGCGAGCAGTAACGCGGGCTCGGACGAGACCGACCTGGACATCGAGCAGTCCGGGGCCATCGCTCCCGGCGCGGACGTGATCTCGTACCAGGCGCCCAACACCGACTACGGGTTCTCCGACGGGTTCTTCACTGCGGCCAGCCAGAACGTCGCGACCGACGTCTCGACGAGCTGGGGCGAGTCCGAGACCATCATCACGGCGGCCATCCGCTCCGGCGAGGAGGCGGCCGGCCTCGTGCAGGCCTCCGACGAGGCCTTCCTCGAGATGGCCGCGCAAGGCCAGTCCGCGTTCGCCGCCTCGGGCGACGCCGGCGCCTATGACGCCAGCGACGACATCGGCACCACCAACTTGGCGGTCGACCAGCCGGCGAACAGCCCGTTCATCACCGCGGGCGGCGGCGAAACGCTGCCGGGTACCACGTATCTGTCCGGTCCGGACGGCACGGCCACGGCCACCACCACGGCCAACCGCATCTGGGGCTGGGACTATCTGTGGGGACCGATCGCGCAGGTCAGCGGCGTATCCCTAGCCTCGACCGCCGAGAGCCTGGTCGCCGGCGGCGGCGGCGGTTACAGCGTGCTCGAGCCCGAGCCGTCCTACCAGCAGGACGTGAGCGGCACGGCCGACTTCCACGCGGTGCAGTACCTGACTCCGACCGACTACACCCAGGTCGCTCCGGGCCTGACCGAGCCGCTCGAGTGGAACTTCAACCCCACGCCCAGCGTGACCTTTGGCGCCGGCCACGGCGGCCGGGTCGTCCCGGACCTGGCCACGGACGCCGACCCGCAGACCGGCTACCTGATCTACGGGGCCTCGGCCGGCGGGCTCAACGAATACGGCGGAACCAGCTTCGTCGCCCCGCAGCTGAACGGCGCCACCGCGGTCATCGACTCCTACCTTGGTCACCGGGTCGGGTTCTGGAACCCGGCCATGTACCACGCTGTAGCCAACGGCGACGGAAGCCTGTTCACCCAGCTCAACACGGCCGGTACCAGCAACGACAACATCTACTACACCGGTAACCCGGGTCAGGCGTACAACGAGGGCGTCGGCCTCGGCCTGCCCAACCTGGCCAAACTGGCCACGGAGTTCGGCGTGCAGCTGCCCTTCTAGCCCGTACCCACCCGCTAGCCCGACCCGCGAATCCCGGGCCGCCTCCTTGGCGGCCCGGGATTTGCCATTCGCGGGCCTGGCTCGACGGTTACCAAAAGCGACCAACCGATTGAGCTAAGTCACCGTTCTCGTCCGCGCCGGACTGGCATAATCGTCCACTCTCACGGCTACCGCAACTAACCGTGACAGTCAGTCACTAACGCATAGGACGGTGCACAGGACATGATCCGTATGAGAAGGGCCCGGCTAACGGCCGGGATACTGCTTGGGGTGGGTGCGGTCGTGGCCCCCCTGGCCGGCGCCTCCGGCGCGGCTGCATCCTTGAACCAGAGCCCGAACACGCCGACTCAGGTGCCAGCCGGCATCAACGCCGCCGCGCTGCCCGGCGCGTCGCCCTTCGGGGACACTCCGCCGGGCACGCCGGAAACCGTGTCGTTCGTCCTCAAAGAGCAGGGCATCTCCTCGCTCGAGGCCCAGGTTGAGTCGGGCATACCGCAGTCGAACTACCTGTCGGTCAGCCAGTTCGCCGCCCGGTACGGCCAGCCGGCGTCCAACATCGACGCGCTGACCAGCTACCTGGCCGGCTTCGGCATCACGACCAGCGTCTACCCGGACGACGTAAACGTCGTGGCCAACGGCACCGCCGGCGACTTCAACAAGGCGCTGACCATCACCGAGCAGAACGTGCACGTGCCCCAGCAGGCGGGCATCGGCGGGCTCGGCCCGATCCGCGCGCAGAACGTGTACAGCCCCAAGCAGGCCCCGCTGCTGCCGTACCGGCTGGCCAGCTTCGTGACGGCCATCCTCGGCCTGTCGGACTACGGGCCGTTCGTCAGCGACATCGCCAAGCCGTCCAGTTACAGCAAGCCGCAGCAGGGCGGACCCAATGCCTGCGTGACGGAGTTCGGCCTGCCGAACGGCTGCCACCTGCCGTCCGACTTCGCCAAGTGGTACGACCTGGACCCGCTGTACGCCAAGGACGCCGCCGGAGCCGGCCAGACCCTCGGCATCGTGACCCTGGCCGCGGTGGACTCGGGCGCTCCGCAGTACTTCTGGGACAACATCTCGCACACGAACCGCACCGGCACCTTCACCGTGGACAGCATCGACGGCGGGGCGCCCGGCCCGAGCGCGCTCGCGGGCTCGGACGAAACGGACCTTGACATCGAGCAGTCCGGGGCGCTCGCTCCCGGCGCGAACGTGATCTCCTACCAGGCGCCCAACACCGATTACGGCTTCTCCGACGGGTTCTTCACCGCCGCCAGCCAGAACGTCGCCAGCACGGTCTCCACCAGCTGGGGCGAGTCTGAGACCGTGATAGAGGCCGCCGTCCTGGCGGGCCAGGAGTCCTCGGGTCTGCAGGCCGCGTACGACGAGGCGTTCCTGGAGATGGCGGTGCAGGGGCAGTCGATGTTCGTCGCCTCCGGCGACGAGGGAGCCTACGCGGCGAGCCGCGACCTCGGCAGCACCAACGTGTCGATCCAGACCCCGTCTGACAGCCCGTACGTCACCGCCGCCGGCGGCACTACGCTGCCGTGGACCGGTAGTGTCAAGGGCACGGACGGCTCGGCGGCGGTCAGCGTTCCGGCCCAGCGCATCTGGGGCTGGGACTACCTGTGGGGACCGATCGCGCAGGCCAACGACGTGCCGTTGGCTGAGGCGGCCGAGAGCAACGTCGCAGGCAGCACCGGCGGCTTCAGCTCCGTCGATCCCACCCCGTCCTATCAGCGGGACGTGAGCGGCACAGCCGACTTCCACACTGTGCAGTACCTGACCCCGACCGACTATACGCAGGTCGCTCCGGGCCTGACCGAGCCGCTCGAGTGGAACTTCAACCCCACGCCCAGCGTGACCTTCGGCATCGGCAGCGGCCGTGCCGTTCCCGACGTGTCGGCGGACGCGGACCCGGAGACCGGCTACCTGGTCTACGGGGCGTCGGTCGGCGGCCTCAACGAGTACGGCGGGACCAGCTTCGTCGCCCCGCAGCTGAACGGCGCCACCGCGGTCATCGACTCCTACCTCGGTCACCGGGTCGGGTTCTGGAACCCGGCCGTCTACCACGCCGTGGCGAGCGGCTTCAACGCGTTCACCCAGCTCAACGCGGCCGGGACCAGCAACGACAATATCCTCTACACCGGCAACCCGGGCCAGGCGTACAACCAGGGCGTCGGCCTGGGCCTGCCCGACCTGACCAAGCTGGCCGGCCTGTTCGGCGCGCCGCTGCCCTTCTAGTCGTTTACAAAAGCCAACGCCCCCGGACGGAACTGCGTCCGGGGGCGTTGGCCGCGTGATTAGGAGCGGGAAAGGAAGAGGATCAGCGAGTTGGCGATGGGCGAGCCCAGGCCTGAGGCGGCATCCCAGCCGCGGTGGGCCGAGTAACCGGGGACCCCGGCTACGTCCCACGCGTTGTTCCCGACCGTGATGTCGTGGAATATCGACGGGTAGAACGCCGGGCTGCCCGCCAGGTTGTACAGCGACGGGTTCAGGAAGCCGAGGTCGTGGCCGGCCGCCTGGTCGGCGAGCGCGGCGAGCGCGGCCCACTGCGGCGAGCCCGCGCTGGTGCCGCCGAAGATGAAGAAGGCCGGAGTGCCGCCGTTGCCCGCGCTGAAGGCAACCAGCACGCCGTTGTAGACGTCGGCGCTGTAGGTGACGTCCGGCACGCCGCGGAAGGCACTGCCGGTGCCCGTCTGGTAGGACGGCCGCGAGAAGATGGTGCTGAAGCCGCCGCCGCCCGCCCCGAAGTCGGGGTTGAGGCCGGAGTCGTTCCACACCGTCTCGCTCTGGTAGGCGCCGGTGGTGTAGTTCGCGTTCAGGTGCGTGCCGCCGACCGAGGTGACCAGCGGGTCGGAGGCCGGCAGGTTAACGCCCTCCACGTACTCGGTGCCGGCGCAGTTCGTCGTGGCCGAGCCCTGGTCGCCAGAGGAGGCGAAGACGCTGATCTTGTTGGCCTGCGCCGTCTGGAACGCGGTCACCGTCGCGTTGAAGATCGAGGTTTCCGCCTGCAGGCAGAGCTCGTTCTCGCCGAAGCTCTGCGACAGCACGTCACCGAGTTTGTTGTTGATCGTGTACTGCTGCGCGGCCAGGATGTCGGCGTCCTGATCGCTCTTGGAGATCACCAGGTCGATGGTCGCGCCCGGGGCGATGGCGTGGGAGTACTGGGTGTCCAGCGCGATCTCTCCGGCCCAGTCGACCTCGTCGGCGTTGCTGAGGGAGAACGTGGGGCAGGGGCCGGTGGTCGTTGCCGAAGCCACGCAGATGATGTTGATGTTGGCGGCCGGCAGACCGAACGTCGAGTCGAACAGCGCGAGGTCGCTCTTGATGTACGGGTCCCCGAAGGCGTCGATGATGGCGATCGTCTTGCCGCTGCCGGTCAGGTTGCGGGGGACGTCGTACGCCGTGCGGATCTGGGACGGCCCGTAGCACGGCACCGCATTGGTCGCGGACTCCGGGGCCTGGCAGGTGAACAGGCCGGCGGCGTTCGGCTTGCTGGTCTTGGTGTACAGCGGCTTGCCGTTGTACCCGAGCACCGCGGGTACCGCTCGCGCGGTGTGCGCGGTCGCGGTCGTCGCCGCGGCCGCGGTCGTGCCGGCCGCGACGCCGGCCAGCGGTATGGCCGCCAGGGACGCCATCGCGGACACGCCGAGGATGGTCGTCAGGTAGCGGATTGATTTACGAGTCCCCACTCAAACTCCCCTTCTGGGTGGTTTCGCCTGAATTCCGACCTGTAGGGCGGAATTACAGTGGATCAGGCGAATGCCAATAAAGCCGATTAGCGAGGCGATTCTACTGAGATCGGACTTAACGCCGTGGCTTTAACGCGAGTTGTATGCCGAGTCGTAACGATCTGGACGTGACCCGCTTCCCGCCGAGGCAATTACTCCGGCGGCGCAATAGGCCGAAACGGCGCTGGCGGGCACGGCGACCAGATCGCCGCGCCGCCGGTTGCTTGTACGCTGATGCCGGCGAACGACGACGGAGGAGGTCTGTCCCGTGGCTGCGGCCGAAGACTGGGTGGCGCGCACGGCGGCCCAGGTGCGCACGGAGGGCGAACGCCGGCATCCCGGCGAGGTTCCGACCTGCGCGTCGGGGATCAGCCCGTCCGGCCCCGTGCACCTGGGCAACCTGCGTGAGCTGATGACCCCGCACCTGGTCGCGGACGAGGTGCGGCGGAACGGTGCGCCCTGCCGGCACATCTTGTCCTGGGACGACTACGACCGCCTGCGCCGGGTCCCGGCCGGGCTGCCCGACTCGCTCGCCGAATACATCGGCCGTCCGCTGACCGGCGTGCCCGACCCGTGCGGCGAGCACGAGAACTTCGCCGAGCACTTCAAGGAGCCCTTGCGCGACTCACTGGATCGCCTCGGGGTCCAGGTCACCGAGATCAGCCAGACCGAGATGTACACCTCCGGCGCGTACACGGCGCAGATCGTGCTCGCCATGCGACGCCGAGCCGACATCGGCGCGGTCCTGGCCAGGTACCGCACCAGGCGGGCCGGCGCGGACGACGAGGACGAGCCGCAGGCCGGGGAGTACTACCCGTTCCGGCCGTACTGCGCGGCCTGCGGCCGCGACGACACCACCGTGACCGCCTTCGACGACCAGACCACGGAGATCACCTACACCTGCGCCTGCGGCGCGTTGGTCGGTCCCGTGCCGATCGCCGAGGTGGCCGGGAAGCTGGCCTGGAAGGTCGACTGGCCCATGCGGTGGGCCTATGAGCAGGTGACGTTCGAGCCCGCCGGGGTGGATCACGCCTCGCCCGGCTCCAGCTTCACGGTCGGCGGGGAACTGGTGCCGATCTTTGGCGGCGAGATGCCGCTGCACTTCGGATACTCCTTCGTCGGCACCACCGGGTCGGCCAAGATGAGCGGCTCCCGCGGCGGTGCGCCGACCCCGGCCGACGCGCTGGAGATCTTCGAGGCCCCGGTGCTGCGCTGGCTGTACGCGCGGCGGCGTCCCGAGCAGGCCTTCACCCTGGTCTTCAACGCCGAGGTCGGCCGGGTCTACGACGAGTGGGACAAGCTGGGCCTCGAGGTCGCGGAAGGCGGTGCCGACCAGGCCAGGTTTGCCGTGTTCGCCCGCGCGTCCAGCACCTCGGACGGCCCGCTGCCGGTCACGCCGCGCCCGCTGCGCTTCGCCACCCTGGCCTCGGTCGCCGACATCACCGCCGGCGACGAGGCGCAGATGCTGCGGATCGTGCGGGACCTGACCGCGGACGACCCGGTGGACAGCCTGGACGAGGTCCGGCCCCGGCTGGACTGCGCGCAGGCCTGGGTCACCGAATACGTCCAGCCCGCGGACCGGACCCAGGTCCGCGACGTGCCCGACGCGGCCGGGCTCGCGGCCCTGACCGAGTCCGAGCGCGAATCCATCAAGCTGCTGCTCGAAGGCATGGCCGAGGACTGGTCCCTGGAGGGCCTGACCACCCTGCTGTACGGCATCCCGAAGCTGCTGCGCGGGCTGCCCATCAGCGCTCCGCCGACCAAGGATCTGAAGGCGGCCCAGAAAGTCTGGTTCGCGCTGCTTTACCGGTTGCTGGTCGACAAAGACACCGGCCCGCGGCTCCCCACCCTGCTGCTAGCCCTAGGCCAGGATCGGGTCCGTTCCCTGCTGAGCGGGTAGCCGCTTACGCCGCCGGGTCCAGTAGCGTCGTGCGGTGCCTGACCCCGGCCCGTGACCTTGCGTGCCGGGCCTGCCGCCGGGGCCCGGTCTGCTGAGCCCTGACCGTGGTCCAGCCCGCCGGCTCGGCCGGGTCGAACGAGGAGTACGAGGGCCGTAGCACCGAGCGCAGGGCCGTGGCCAGCCATGCCGGAGTGAGCAGGGCCGCTGAAGGGGCGCCCGGCTGAAGCTGGAGGGCATGGCGAGTGATCGTGTCCAGGACGCCGGGCACGCCCGCCCGGACCTGCCGCGGGGTGTATACATGCCCCTTGTGCCGGGGCGCGTCCGGCAGCGCGGTGGCCTCGTCGCCAGGCCAGCAGCCGGTGAGCAGCGCGTAGAGCATCCGGCCCAGCGCCACGGTGTCGGCCGCGGCCGGGTTGGCGGCGTGCGTCCCGGACAGGGCCGCGTCGATGCCGAGCCCGGTGATCTTGAGGCCGCTGGCGACGTCCCAGCGCAGCGAGTGCGGGCTCAGGCACAGATGCGGCCGGCCGGCCCGGTGCGCGACGGCCAGGGCGTCCGCGGCGTCGGCGATCATGGCGGCGGCCAGCGCCGGTCTGGGCAGCCCGGACAGCACCAGGTCCTCCAGGTGCGTGCCCGGCGCCCACTCCGACACGATGTACGGGTCCTCGACGCTGTAGTCGGTGTCGTAGATGGTGGCCAGCCGCGAATCGCTGACCCGCGCCGCGGCCTGCACCGCCTCCACCACGGGCGCCGGGACGGGCACCCCGCGGGGCAGCAGGTGGATGGCGACCGGTCGGCGGAGCAGTTCGTCGGTGGCCTTCCACAGCGACGCCTCCCACAGCGACAGCCCGTCGGCCGCGGTAACCCGCTCGCCGAGCCGGAACCGTCCGCCCAGTCCCATCCTCGGCCCAGCTACCCCGGTCGCGTCTTCTATGGCGACAGTCATGGCAACCCCCTGCTCATCACCAGCCAGTTGACACATGCCCTATTTACGTCGACGAAACCAGACACGGCGTCACCCGATTGGGGGGATCTTTATCACCCGGCCCCTACAAAGGCCGCCTGAGCTGCGAAAACAGCCCAGATCAAGAATCAGATAACTTTTAGCTAACCGCCGGTATCTATCAGGACGATTGTGCTAAAAGCCCTGGTCGTCAGGAACCGGTCAGAAACCGGTCCATGATCCGGACCGCGGACTCCAGGGCGGACAGCGGGATGCGCTCGTCGGTACCGTGGAACATGGCGTAGTAGTCGTACCCCTCGGGCAGCACCAGCGGGGTGTAGCCGTAGCACGCCATCCCCAGCCGGGCGAAGTGCTTGGCGTCGGTTCCGCCGCTCATGCAGTACGGCACGATCGTGCCGCCCGGGTCCTCGGCCAGCAGGGCCGAGGTCATGCTGGCCATGAGCGGGGCGCCGAGCGGCGCCTCCAGCGCGTCGTCCTGATACGCGTAGGCCCAGCTCACCTCCGGCCCGGTGAGCTCGTCGAGGGTGGCCAGGAACTCCTGCTCGCAGCCGGGCAGGACCCGCCCGTCGACGTAGCCGACCGCCTCGTCCGGGATGACGTTGACCTTGTACCCGGCGGCCAGCATGGTCGGGTTGGCGCTGTTGCGGATCGTGCCGGCCACCAGCGCCGCGCCCGGACCCAGGTAGGCCAGCAGCTCCTCGGGCGCCAGATCCGCCAGGGCACCGAAACCCGCCGGTCGCCCGGCTGCGGCCGCGATGGCCTCGACCGCGGCCTGCACGGTCGGGATCAGCCGGACCGGCCAGCGGTAGGCGCCGATCCGGGCCATCGCC
>Ga0302181_10001305_pt1 | contig 18759 bp, 20 predicted proteins | sample I_Palsa_E3_3_FD_198786 | JGI IMG/M metagenome (GOLD analysis project Ga0302181, IMG submission 198786) | Peat permafrost microbial communities from Stordalen Mire near Abisko, Sweden - I_Palsa_E3_3 | ecosystem: Environmental > Terrestrial > Soil > Palsa > Peat permafrost | place: Sweden...
TGCGGGCCACCGGGGTAGCCAGGGAAGACATCGGCAAGCCGATCATCGCGGTGTCCAACAGCTTCACCGAGTTCGTCCCCGGGCACGTGCACCTGCGCGAGGTCGGCCAGGTGGTGGCCGACGCCATTCGCGCGGCCGGCGCGATCCCGCGCGAGTTCAACACGATCGCGGTGGACGACGGCATCGCCATGGGGCACGGCGGCATGCTGTACTCGCTGCCGAGCCGGGAACTGATCGCCGACTCCGTCGAGTACATGGTGAACGCGCACTGCGCCGACGCTATGATCTGCATTTCGAACTGCGACAAGATCACGCCGGGCATGCTGATCGCCACCATGCGGCTGAACATCCCGACCGTGTTCGTCTCCGGTGGCCCGATGGAAGCCGGCACTGTTGAAGCAAGCACAGTTGCGGGCCTGGCGGCTGGGTCCGGGCGCAAGCTGGACCTGATCGACTCGATGGTCGCCTCCGCGGATCCTTCGGTGTCCGACGAGCAGCTGCTCGCCATGGAGGAATCCGCCTGCCCGACGTGCGGCTCCTGCTCGGGAATGTTCACCGCCAACTCGATGAACTGCCTGACCGAGGCGATCGGGCTGGCCCTGCCGGGCAACGGGAGCACGCTGGCCACGCATTCGGCCCGGCGCGGCCTGTTCGAGCGGGCAGGCCGGGCGATCGTGGAGATCACCCGTCAGTACTACGCGAACGGCGACGAGTCCGTACTGCCCCGGTCGATCGCCAGCCGCGATGCGTTCGAGAACGCGATGACGCTCGACGTGGCCATGGGCGGGTCGACCAACACGATCCTGCACCTGCTCGCCGCCGCCCATGAGGGCGGCGTCGACTTCGGGCTCAAGGAGATCGACGAGCTCTCCCGCCGGGTGCCCTGCCTGTGCAAGGTCGCGCCGAGCAGCGCGTATCACCTGGAAGACGTGCACCGGGCCGGCGGCATCCCGTCGATCCTCGGCGAGCTCGACCGGGCCGGGCTGCTCAACCGCGAGGTGCGCGCGGTGCACAGTTCTTCTTTGCGGGAGTTCCTTGACGCCTGGGACCTTGGGTCTGCGTCGGTCAGCGACGAGGCGGTCGAGCTCTACCACGGCGCTCCCGGTGGTGTCCGCACCACCCGCCCGTTCTCGCAGTCGGCGCGCTGGGACACCCTGGATACCGATCGGGCCGGCGGCTGCATCAGGGACGCGGCGCACGCCTACACGGCCGATGGCGGGCTGGCCGTCCTGTACGGCAACCTCGGACCCGACGGCGCCATCGTCAAGACCGCCGGGGTGCCGGAAGAGCTGTGGCGATTCTCCGGGCCGGCCGTGGTGTTCGAGAGCCAGGAGGACGCGGTCGCGGGCATCCTGGGTGGCGCGGTGAAGGCGGGCGACGTGATCATCATCCGCTACGAGGGCCCGCGCGGAGGGCCCGGTATGCAGGAGATGCTGTACCCGACCAGCTTCCTGGCGGGCAAGGGGCTGGGCCGGGACTGCGCCCTGATCACCGACGGGCGATTCTCCGGCGGCACGTCCGGCCTGTCGATCTGCCACGTCGCGCCGGAAGCGGCCGCGGGCGGCGTGATCGCCCTGGCCAAGACCGGCGACACGGTCGTGATCGACATCCCGCGCCGCGAACTGCGGCTCGAGGTGAGCGACGACGAGCTCGCTGCTCGCCGGGATCGCGTGCTGGCCTCGCTCGGGTCGTACCGGCCCGCGGCCCGGGAGCGTCCGGTCAGCGTGGCCCTGCAGGTCTACGCCGCGATGGCCACGTCGGCCTCGACGGGCGCGGCCCGCGACATCACCCTCATCGCCCACCCGGATAAGTGAGCCCGCGCTGAGCCAGGCTTCGCCAGGGTCCGCGGGTTTCGTGCGGCCGGCCCGCGCGGGCGACGCCGAGACCCTGGCCCGGGTCCAGGTCGCGAGCTGGCGCCGCGTTTTCGCCGGGATCGTACCTGGCACCCTGCTCGCGGAGCTGACCAGCGACGAGGCGATGAGCGTGTGGCGGAACCGGTGGGCCGAAGCGATCACGAACCCGCCGACGAGCCGGCACCACGTGCTGGCGGCGGTCACCGAACTACCGTCCCGGGCCGTGGTCGGGTTCGTCTCCGCCGGGCCGGCCACCGACGCGGACCGCTGGCCCGGCACCGACGGCGAGCTCTACGAACTGCGCGTCGAACCAGAACGGACCGGGCTCGGGCACGGCAGCAGGCTCCTGCACGCGGCCGCGGACACGCTGGCCGGTGACGGCTTCCGCACCATGTCGGTGTGGGCACTGGAAGCCGATAGCGCGCTGCGGGGCTTCCTTGAGTCGTCCGGCTGGGCCGCCGACGGCGCCCGGGGCGAGCTCGACGTGGGCGCGAGCGTGCCGGTGCTGCGCCTGCACACGACGATCAGCGAGTGACCGGCACGGCTTCCAAGTGCGCTCAGTGCGCTCGGTGCGCTCTAATGCGCCTAGGATCTGGGAGTGGCTGACGCTCGGGAATGGCTGGCAGGAACGCGGCCAAGGACGCTCCCTGCGGCTATCGTCCCGGTGCTCATTGGCTCGGGAGTTGCCGCCGGATTCGGCGAGTTCATCTGGTGGCGGGCGGCACTCGCCCTCGTCGTGGCGCTCGCGCTGCAGATAGGCGTCAACTTCGCCAACGACTACAGCGACGGCGTGCGCGGCTCCGATGAGCGGCGGGTCGGACCGGTCCGGCTCGTCGCCGCCGGGCTGGCGCCGCCGCGGCAGGTGCTGGCCGCCGCGCTGTGCTCCTTCGCCGTGGCCGGGGCGGCCGGGCTGGCGCTGGCCGCCGTCACCTCCTGGTGGTTGCTGGCCGTCGGTGCCGCCTGCATCGCCGCGGCCTGGTTCTATACCGGCGGCCCCAAGCCCTACGGGTACAGCGGGCTCGGCGAGGTATTCGTGTTCGCGTGCTTCGGCGTGGTCGCGGTGGCGGGCACCGCGTACGTGCAGATGTCGGCGTTCAGCTGGCTGGGCCTGGGCGCCTCGGTGCCGGCCGGGCTGCTGGCCTGCGCGCTGCTAATGGTCAACAACCTGCGCGACATCCGCACCGACACGGTGGCGGGCAAGCGCACGCTCGCGGTGCTGCTCGGCGACGCGCGCAGCCGGACCGTGTATGTTCTGACGTTGATACTGCCGTTTTGCTGTGCCGCGCTGCTCGGCTTTTTCCGGCCCCTGACGTTGGTCACGCTCCTCGCGCTGCCGCTGGCGCGGCTGCCGATCCGCTCGGTGCGCGCGGGCGCCACCGGCCCGGCGCTGATCAAGACCCTCGGCCAGACCGGACGGTTGCAGCTGGCGTTCGGGATCGCGTTCACCATCGGCCTGGCCATCCGCTTCTGAGATCCCCTCCCGGTCAGCGCAGGAACTGCGCCGCGGTCGCCTGCACGGCCCGGGCCACACGCTCCAGGGTCGGACCGGCTACCCGCCACTGCTGCCAGTACAGCTCGACGTCCATCCCGCCGGTCGGGTCGAGGTCGACCAGGTCCGCGCCGGTGTCCCGGGCTAGCTGCAGGTCCGGGATCATGCCCCAGCCGAGTCCTAGCCGGACGGCCGCCAAGAAGGGGCCGGACTCGGGTATGTAGTGGCGCGGCGGATGCAGCGGCCGCCGAGCGCGGCGGCGCAGGTACCGGTCCTGGATGGTGTCATCGCGGTCGAGCAGGACCACCGGCGCGCGGGACAGCGCGGCCACGGTCACCCCGTCGGGAAACCACTGGGCGCCGAAGGCGGCGGCCGCCCGCGGCGCATACCGCATCCTGCCCAGGCGCCGGACGGCACAGCCAGGCACCGGATTCCTCGATGTAGTGACGGCCGCCATCACCTCGCCCCGGCGGAGCAGTTCGGCGGTCCGGTTCTCGTCTTCGCGCCGCAGATCAAATACCGCACCGCCCAGCTCGGCCAGCGCCGCCAGGAACCAGGTGTCCAGGCTGTCGGCATTGACCGCGAGCGCGACGACGGACGGCCCGGACCCTTCCCCTGCGTCCTCGGCCCCCAGTTCGCGCAGCGCGTCGGCGCTGACGGCCTGGATCTGGCGCGCGGCCCGGAGCAGCGTTTCCCCCGCCGTCGTGGCCCGCACCGGCTTGGAGCGGGCGAGGAGCACCTGCCCCACGCTGGTTTCCAGCGCCTTCACCCGCTGGCTGACGGCGGACGGGGTCACGTGCAAGGCCCGTGCCGCGGCGTCGAAGGTCCCCTCCGAGATGACCGCCGTCAGCGCCTCGAGCTGGTCCGGATCCAGGTTCATCATTAACGATGCTAATGCAGCTGAAGAATGTTTAGCTGGATTGTCGGGTCCGTCCTTCCTACGGTGGATTCATGCTCATCCCAAGTACGGTCGCGGCCGCGATAGCGGGCCTGCTGTTCGGGCTGTCCCTCATCGTCGCCATCGGCGCCCAGAACACCTACGTGATCCGGCAGGGCATCGCCCGCGCCCACGTCCCGACGGTCGTCACGATCTGCGCCGTCTCGGACGTGATCCTGATCGCGGCGGGCGTCGCGGGCCTCGGCGCGGTGGTCGGGCACGCCCGCGGCCTGCTACTGACCGTGCGCCTGCTCGGGGCCGCCTTCCTGCTCGGCTACGCGGCGCTGGCGGCGCGGCGGGCACTGCGGCGCGGACCGAAGATCGCCGACGGCGCGGCGGCGACCTCGTCCTGGTCGGCGGTCGCGGCGACCTGCCTGGCCTTCACCTGGTTCAATCCGGCGGTCTACCTGGACACCGTGGTCCTGCTCGGCTCGGTCGCCGCGACCCGGCCGGATCCCTGGTGGTTCGGCGCCGGCGCCGCCGTGGCCAGCATCGCCTGGTTCGCCGGCCTCGGCTTCGGGGCTCGGCTGCTCGCCCCGGTCTTCCGTCAGCACCGCGCCTGGCGGGCCATGGATGTGTTCGTCGCGGTGGTGATGACAGTGACCGCGGCGCGGGTGCTCGCCGGAGCCTAGCCGCGCGCCGTGACCAGGGTCGAGCCGGCGCGCGACGAGCCGGGGGCGAAAGTGGGCATGAGGCCAGCGAACCACACCCGCCCCTGGCGGCGTGGCGGCCCGGGCCGGGGAAAGCCAGTCCTCGCCCCCGGGTACCTTCGACCGCGCTAGATTCGGAGGAAGACCTCGCGCTGCTCATAATCACTTACATGCCGCGGGACCAAGCCCGGATGCTCCAATTCCGGCCCGGTTCCGGGCTCGGCGAGAGACACTTGGTATGAAATGTGCGGTATCAGCGGCAGCGCGGTTCCTGGCGCGGTACTCTGCCCCGTAATCCCAGGCGATGAGGCGCGGGCGCGGGGTGTGCCTAAGCCCATGCCATCCATCGGGAAGGGTGCCCAGTTGCAAATCCGGGGAATGTGGTCGGCCGGACCAGGCGACGATCAGGCACGATTCCTGGCCGACCTGCGCTCGTTGCGCGACACGGCCGCGATCGGATACGACGAGCTCGCTGCCCGGGCGCATTTCCCGAGCGACATCCTGAAGGAAGCCGAGAACGGGCCGGTGCTGCCGGGGCTGCCAATCCTCACCGCATACGTCCGCGCATGCGAGGGAGACGTCATCGAATGGGAAGAACGTTGGCGCCGCCTTGCCTCCGAGGTACCCGAGGATCCCGGCCTCCCGGTCAGGCCCGCCGGGGCCAGCCCGGCCGCCGTGGCCGGGGCGCGCGCGGGGGTTGGCATCGCGCCACCTGAGGTGCACGACCCAGAACGGATCAGGGCGGCGCTGCGGGGCGGCCAAGGACGTTCGGATCAGGACGGCCGGAGAGCCAACGGCTCGGGCTGGGACACGCCTGCGGACCAGACCATCAAGACGGCCAACGGTAATCACGCCCCGGATCGCTGGAGCGCCGAGCCATCCGACGCCGAGGCCAGGCAGGACCCCGCCAAGAGCGCGGAACATACCGATCAGTTCCACTGGCTGCCGGACAACGGATCATGGCCCGCTGACAATGGCCAGGCCGACACCCGGCAGGTAGATACCGTCGATGTCGCGCCAGCCGAGCCGACCGCGGGTGAATGGACACCACGGCACCTGGACCACGTGCTGAAGCCGCCAGAACGGACAGATTTCTGGACGACTCAGAACACCGCGGCGTCAGCCGACCTGCAGCTGCCCGCCACTGCCTCGCACCGAGTCCAAGAGCAGGACTTGACGCAGCCGACCTGGTCGACGCCGACCGAGACCATCGCGGCCTCATCGGCCACGACTGGTGGCTCGCAGCGCAGCCAGCAGGCGGCAGCTGACCCCGCACTCAGCGCGGGGCTCGCCACGGCGACGCCGCCAGGGGCATCGGCTGGGTACACCGGGTCCGCGACCACCGGGTCCACGACCACGGGGTCCGTGAGGTCTGCGGCGGGGAAGACCACCGCTACTGAGCGCGCCGACCATCAGGAGGACCGGTCCTTCCCGGTGGTGAGGTTCCTGGTGATCCTTGTCATCGCCGCGCTCATTGGCTGCGCTCTCGTGCTGCTACTTAAGTAACGCGGTCTCGCTCTAAGCTCCGGCTTCGGTGCCGTTGACCGCAGACGGGTCAGCTTCCGTGGTGACGGCCGGCACATCCGTTTCGGCGCCCGCGGGATCAGCCGAACTCAGCGGATCGACGAAGTTCGCCCCGGGGATCGCGGCGGCGAGCATGGCACTCACCGCATCGGGCATGTTCGGGATCTCGCCCGGACCGGCGCTGGCCACCGCTGAACTGGCCACGGTGCTGATCTCAGCCGGGGCACCATTGGGGCCGGCTGGGATCTCCGGCGCGGTACCGGCGACCAGGGCCGGGTCTATCGCGGGAGCACGGCCGGCGGTCTGCGCGGGGGGCTTGCGGCGGGCTCGACCTCCGGAACCCGGCTCGGCGGCCAGACCGGGCGCCGTTTCCGCGGCGCCGCCGAACGCACTTGCGACCGATCTGAGCGCCGAGGTTACCTCGCTCGGGATGACCCAGAACGTATTACCCGCGCCCTGCGCGAGCTGCGGCAGTGTCTGCAGATACTGGTAAGCGAGCACCTTGGGGTCCGGGTCGTTGTCGTGCACAGCCTGGAAGACCGCGCTGATAGCCTGCGCCTCGCCTTGCGCAGTAAGGATCTTGGCCTGCCTGAGGCCCTCGGCCGTCAGGATGGCGCCCTGCTTCTCGCCTTCCGCGGTCAGGATCTTCGACTGCCTGACGCCCTCGGCGGTCAGGACCGCGGCCCGTTTCTCCCGCTCGGCGCGCATCTGCTTCTCCATCGCGTCCTTGACCGATTTCGGCGGGTCGATGGCCTTGAGCTCCACCCGGGTGACCCGGATTCCCCACTTCCCCGACGCGTCGTCGAGCACGCCCCGCAGCAGGGCGTTGATCTTGTCACGCGACGTCAGCGTCTGCTCCAGGTCCATCGAACCGATCACGCTGCGCAGCATCGTCGCGGTGATTTGCTCGATCGCCTGGATGTAGTTGACGATTTCGTAGTCTGCCGCGCGCGGGTCGGTCACCTGGAAGAACAGCACCGTGTCGATGAGCACGACCAAGTTGTCCTCGGTGATCACCGGCGCGCCGTTGAACGAGACCACCTGCTCACGCAGGTCGATCATCGGCTTCACCCGGTCGATCATGGGGATGACAAAGTTCAGCCCGGGTTCCAGCGTCTTGCGGTAGCGGCCGAGCCGCTCGACGTTGCGCGCGCGGGCCTGCGGCACGATCCGCACCGAGCGCATCACGGTGATGACGACAATAAGCGCGACCACGGCCGCGATGACGAGCTCCGCAACCAGCATGGCTACTCCCGAGGGTAAACGAGGGCGGTGGCGCCGTCGATCTGCATGACGTCGACCTTGGTGCCGACCGGGATCACCAGGGACTCGTCGTATGGACGCGAGGACCACTCCTCGCCGCCGATGCGGATACGTCCGGCGTGCTCGGTGACTTCTTCGAGGACGATCGCGGTACGGCCGACGAGCGCGGCGGTTCCGGTGCGCAGCAGCGGCGGTTGCTTGATATGCCGGAGCGCGATCGGCCGGACGAAGCCGAGTCCGGCGCCGGCCGCGACGACGAACGCGGCGAGTTGCAGAGCCAGATCGAGGTGGAACGTCCCGACCACGGCCGCGACCAGTGCCGCGACCGCGATGAGGCCAAAGGCCAGCGTCGTGGTGAGGAGTTCGGCAACACCGAGCACGCCTGCCACGATCAGCCATACGATCCAAGACATCATGGCCGCTCCGCGAATTACTTTCTAGTGTGACTGTAACCCCGCTGTGGAGCATCCGCACCATGGCCCCAACGGTGATTCGGTGGCGGCGCTGATACGCGGAGTTATCCATACAACACCAATTAGTGACAATTTGCCGTCTCGGTCCTACAGAGGATTTCCACCGACCTACACTCATGAGACAAGGGCAACTGTGCCGCGGCACGGCTGGACACTTAGGGTCCAGGAGGTATCTGGTGGAACGTGGCGACACCGGCCTCGGCCGTGACGCGTACGGCCTGCCTAGGCACCATGCCTACGGACTCGATGACGGCTACCAGCCGTCCTTCTCTGAGTACGAGGAAGAGGACAAAACGGCAGCAGCGGGCGAACCCGTAGCGGTCGAGGACGACGACTACGGCCAGTTGCTGCGGCGCCCCGGCGAGACGCCGTCCCATCAACCTCACCAGCAGCGGATCCGTGAGCCCGGGAACCCGCCCGTGCGCCCGCCGGGCCAATTCACACCGAACCTCAGTCCAAGCCTGGCCTACGGCGCCCCGAACGGGGATATGCCCGAGGCGGGCCCGGCAAATGGCGGATTTCACGCCAGCGTGCCAGGCGCGCGCCCGGTAAGCGGCGGACCCCACGGCAATACACCAGGCGTGGACCCGGTAAACGGCGGACCCCACGGCAATACACCCGGTGCCGACCCGCTAGCCGGCGGTATGCCGGGCGGAGCGGCGCCGAATGGCGATTCCATGGCGGGACGGCAGTCCCGGCTGCCGAACGGCCGTCGAATACCGGCTGGCCCGGACCGCCTTTACCGGCCGACCCCATCGGGTCCGTCAAGCGCAGCAACGGGCCGGCACAGCCAGACCCCGGCACCACATCCCGTCCCCCCGGACCAGGACCCGCTCGGCGGCAACTGGGGGCGGTCGCCCTCGGCTCCCGCACCCCCGTCCGGTGCGCCCGCGCCGGGCGGGGTAGGACCGGGCGGACCAGTTCCGGGCGGTCCGGGTTCTGGCTGGGCTCAGGAAGGTCCGCAGAGATTTACGGCTCCGCCGGGACCCTCAGGGTTTTCTGGTGGCGCCGGGTTCTCGCCGCCACGCGAGCACCCGGGCGCGCCGGGTCCCCGCTTCGATACCCCCGACGGCCGCGAGCGACTAGGACCGCATGGGAACCCAGCGGCTCCGGGACCACATGGGGCGCCGGGACCCCCTGGAGGGCTTGGAGTACCAGGAACCCACCGGGCGCCAGGACCACACGGCGCCCCCGGTCCGCACGGACCACCCGGACCGCACGGAGCGCCGGGGGGACTCGGAACGCCCGGACCGCACGGAGCACCCGGAGCGCCCGGACCGCACGGAGGACCCGGAGCACCCGGACCGCACGCAGCACCCGGACCGCAAGGAGCACCCGGACCGCACGCAGCACCCGGACCGCACGCAGCACCCGGACCGCACGGAGCGCCGGGGGGACACGGAACACCCGGAGTGCTTGGAACCCCGGGACCGCAGGGTGGCCGCACGTCGCAGACGCCACCGGAGCCGGGCGGTCCGGTGATCAGGCAGCGGGAGACGGCGGTTCCCGGCGAGCGGGCGGACGGGTCGGCGCAGCCGGTGGCGAGCATCGCGCCCGACGGGCTCGAGGATTTCGCCAGGGACCTGCGCACGCTACGGGCCAAGGCCGAGCTCGACTACCCCGAGATGGCCGAAACCTCGCACTTCAGCATGAAGACACTGGCGGCGGCGGCAGGAGGTCTCCGGCTGCCTACCCTCCCCGTCGCCATTGCTTACGTGCGGGCCTGCGGCGGGAACGTCGCCGAGTGGGAAGATCGCTGGCAGAAGCTGGCCGCGAAGATCACAGAAACGGCGAAGAAGCGCAGGAATGACGGCGACCAGCATGCCGAGCCGCCAGAACCCGCGGAGTCAGCGACCGTGCTTGAACCCCCGGCGCTCGGGCCGGCCGGTGCGCGGACTCCGGATCCCGATGCGGGCGAGGTCTACGTCATCACCTCCGCCAAGCCACGCCAGCCCGGTTGGTAACCGGTGCCCGCGCCCGGCGTGCGGACCTGGGCGCATGGCACAATTGGCAGCGTGCTGCCGCCCGATAACCATGTTCATACCGAATGGTCCTGGGACGCTCCCGGCGAGGCGTCCATGGCGCGCAGCTGCGAGCAGGCGCTGGCCGTCGGCGTGCCCGCCGTGGCCTTCACCGACCACCTGGACTTCACCGACTGGACCGACGGCGACCAGATAGGCGCATCCAATCTCGATCCGCACCGTTACGACCGGATGCACCTGCTCGATGTCACCGGGTACCTGGCGGCCGTCGACGACTGCCGCCAGCGCTATCCGGACCTGCGGATACTCTCTGGGGTCGAGATCGGCGAGGCGCACATGTGGGCCGCGAGCGCGGGCGGGTTGGTCGCCGGGTCCGGTTTCGACCGGATCCTCGGCTCGCTGCACGCGATCCCTTCCGACGGGCGGCTGACGGCCGCCGACGAGGCGTTCCGGCAGATGCCCGCCGACGAGGTGATGCGCCGGTATCTCGGCGAGTTGCTCCGGCTGGTCGAGGGCAGCGACCTGTTCGGTGTCCTGGCCCACCTGGACTTCCCCCGGCGCATGTGGCCGTGGACGGCCGGACGCTATGACGAGCGGACCTTTGAGGCGGAGTACCGGGCCGTCCTGGGCGCCCTGGCCGTCAGCGACCGGGTCCTGGAGGTGAACACGAAGAGCCCGCTGGTGTCGGCCGAGCTCGTGCGCTGGTGGCGCGAGGCGGGCGGAAAGGCGGTGTCGTTCGGCAGCGACGCGCATCAACCCTGGCGGGTCGGCGATAGGTTCAAGCTGGCGGTCGACGTGGTCGAGGCGGCAGGTTTCCGGGCCGGACGCGACCGCTTTGACTTCTGGCGGATCTAGGTCCAGGTGTCGTCGAAGCGCGCGACTATCTCGTCCCAGCTCTCGCCCGCGGTGGCGCTCGTCCGGCCGGGGGCAGGTGACTCACAGGACCGGGTGTTCCCGCGGTCAGCGCGAGTCCAGGTGTCCGCTCCCAGGTCGTCCAGGACGGTTCGCGGAGCGGAGATCGCATCCGCAGACCGGCTCTGGCAGTGAACGGCGAAGCGTAGCTCCGCGTAGTAGGTCTCGCGATCGCGCAGTTCGGCGCGCGCCTCGGTGTGCGCCGGGTGGTCGGAACCGCCCGCGCGGTACGGAAGCTCAGGGCGGCCCTCGCCGTCATCACTTGCTGATCGGCCTTCTTCTGGGTAACTGCTGGCCACGATGCACACCTCGAATACGAATCTGACCTACGGCGAAGCCTTGTCAACGGAAACGATCCGCTCGCAGACAGCGCCCCTCAGAACCTCTAAAACACGGTACGAAGTTGTTTCGCTACCATTTGTAATGTAACTATACGTACTGTACCCAATGCAACGGGTAACAAGGTTACAGTTAGCTATCTTCTGAGTGAGGTTCTGCGCAGGGTCGCGAGGCTGACACTGAAGAGAAGCTTAGGGCGCCAGAGAGCCGTGGGAACGCAGAGCGTTAGTTCTGAGCTGTCACGCCGTGCCGTTCGGAAGAGTTAGGGTGACAGCCGGTTACTGCCCACGCATGATGCTGCCGATGATTCCACCGACGGCGCCGGATTCGGCCGCCTGCGGGTCATTTTGGCGGGCTAGGTACGGCTCGAGTCCGTGCGCCAGCACCGGCAGCGGCATCGACTGCAACCAGAGCTGGCCCGGGCCGGTCAGCGCGACCAGGTGGAAGCCGTCGGCGCCGAAGGCCAGGTTCGCGATGCCCGGCACCCGGGTGATAGTGAACTGCACGGTGCCCTCGAACATGCCCACATGCCCCGGGTGCACCATCAGCGTCTGGCCCGGGGCCAGGGTGTAGTGCACAAGCTCGCCGGAGAGCTCGATCCAGGCGCGGCCCTGGCCCTCGAGCTTCTGCAGGACGAACCCGTCGCCGCCCCACATGCCGCCGCGGAAGCTCTGCTGCAGGCCGACGCTCGGCGTGATGCCGGGCGTGCCGCACAGCCAGCCGTGGCGGTGCACGAAGAAGGCCTGGCCACCCGCGATGTCGGTGGGCACGATATGGCCGGGCAGCTTCGCCGCGAACGTGATCATGCCGGCGCCCTGGGTGGCCTCGTAGTGGGTCAGGAACAGGCCACCGCCGCCCATGACCCGCTTCAGGCCCTGCATGAAGCCGCCGCCCTGCCCCCGTGAGCCGCCGCCTCCGCCGGTGCCCATGTGCTGAGACATCTGGATGTTCGGGGTCATCCAGGAGAGCTCACCGTGGGTGGAGATGACCTGCTCGCCCTGCTGCAGGGTGACCTCGAGCACCGGCATGGTGGTGCCCTTGATTTCGGCTTGCATGACCACTCCTGTTCGCCCGTGCGCGCGCTCTTATCCGCAGGAGCCTACCGGTTAGGTAACGACGTGTCTGTACCGGCCTGCCGAGGGTACCTGTCCGATTTCCGCCAGTGTCAGTCGGCGCGGGCTGGCATTGTGGAAGCCGTGACGAAGAACACCACCGCAGCGGGCGCCGGGGTAGCCGGGATACCGGCCCTCGACGACGAACAGCGCTATCAGGCGGCGGTCAGCAAGGACCCCCGCTTCGACGGCGTGTTCTTCATCGCCGTGACCTCGACCGGGATCTACTGCCGCCCGTCCTGCCCGGCGATCACGCCGAAACGTCAGAACATGCGGTTCTACCGCAGCGCCGCCGCGGCCCAGGACGGCGGTTTCCGCGCCTGCAAGCGGTGCCGCCCGGACGCTTCCCCCGGCTCGCCGGAATGGAACATCCGGGCCGATATGGTGGGGCGCGCCATGCGGCTTATCGCCGACGGCATCGTCGACCGGCATGGCGTCGAAGGGCTGGCCGATCGCCTCGGCTACGAGCAGCGGCAGGTGCGCCGCCTGGTCACCGCCGAACTCGGCGCCGGCCCGCTCGCCATCGCCCGTGCGCAGCGGGCCCAGACGGCCCGCATTCTCACCGAGACGACCGCGCTGCCGCTCTCGGAGATCGCCTTCGCGGCCGGCTTCGCCAGCATCAGGCAATTCAACGCGACCATCCACGAGGTCTTCGCCGTGACACCGACGCAGTTGCGTGCGGCACGCGGGGCCAAGGCCCTGCGATCGGGGCGCCCCGGGGCGGCCGCGGGGCCCGGGGATCCTTCCGCGGCATCGCCGCCTGGCCTGATCAGGTTGCGGCTGGCGTACCGGACTCCGATCGATCTGGACCGGATGTTCGGATTCCTCGCCGCCCGGGCCATTCCAGGGGTGGAAGGGGTGGACGCGGGCCGCTACTTCCGGACAATCCAACTGCCGAACGGCACCGGTCTCGCCTCGCTCGGTCCCTTCCTGCGACCACGTGATCCCGGCTACCTCGACTGCGAGCTCCAGCTCGAGGACCTGCGCGACCTGACCGCCGCGGTCCAGCGCTGCCGCCGCCTGCTCGACCTGGACGCGGACCCCGAGGCGGTGACAGGCAACCTGTCCGCCGATCCAGTGCTCGGTCCGCTGGCGCGAGCCCAACCGGGGCGGCGTTCGCCCGGCCACGTGGACGGCAACGAGCTCGCGCTGCGGGCGGTGCTCGGCCAGCAGGTATCGGTCGCCGCGGCCCGCCGGCTTGGGGCGCGGCTGGTGGCTGCCTACGGCAAGCCGCTCGCACGCCCTGACGGGCCGCTGACCCACTGCTTTCCCAGCGCGGAGACGCTGGCGGCGGCCGACCCGGCCGCGCTGCCGATGCCGCGGGCGCGCGGCCGTGCGCTGACCGGGCTCGCCACCGCGCTCGCTTCCGGCGAGCTTTCGCTGGACCCTGGGGCCGAACGAGACCGGGCCGAGGCGGTACTGCTCGCGCTGCCTGGCATCGGGCCGTGGACCACTTCGGTCATCCGGATGCGGGCCCTGTCTGACCCCGACGCGTTCCTGCCTGGCGATGTGGGGGTGCTCGACGCGCTCCGGCGCCTCGGCGCCGTCCCCGGCAAGGCTAACGGGCTTTATGGGTCGACGGCGCTGGCCGAGAGCTGGCGGCCGTGGCGTTCCTACGCCGTGCACCACTTGTGGGCCAGCCTTGAACCGGCCCCTGTTACCGCTACCGAGCATGACCTCCAAGAGAAGGGTCAGCCCCATGACTAACCCGTTCGTCGCGCCGGACCTGGCCGCGCCGCCGCTTTCCCATATCGTCAGCACCCCCATCGGCAGGCTGCTGCTGACCGGCGACGGACACGCCCTGACTGGGCTCTACATGATTGACGCCGATAAGCACGTGGGCCGGCCCGAGACCGGGTTCACGCCGAGCCCGTCCGCCTTCGCCGAGGTCGCGGCGCAGCTCGAGGCATACTTCGAGGGCGACCTCAAGGAGTTCACGCTGCCGCTGGCACCGACCGGCTCGGTGTTCCAGCTCGCCGTGTGGACGGAACTGACCAAGATCCCGTACGGCAGCACCGTCAGCTACGGCGATATCGCCCGCGCGCTCGGCAAGAGGCTCGTCGCGTCACGGGCGGTAGGCCTGGCCAACGGCGCTAACCCGATCTCGGTCATCGTGCCCTGCCACCGGGTGATCGGCAGCGATGGCAGCCTGACCGGGTACGGCGGCGGCCTCGAACGCAAGGAACTGCTGCTTCGTCTCGAAGGCGCAGGTCCAACGACCCTTTGGTAATGCTGTGAGCTGGGTAGCGTTGGTGCATGCTCGCTCTGCTGCTGCTCGCCGTCGCGGTCGGCCTGTCCAACTTCGCTGCCTCGATCGGGATAGGGGTCAGCGGGGTCAGCCGCAGCATCAGGATCCGGGTCGCGGTGGTGTTCGGCGTGTTCGAGGCGGGCATGCCGGTGGTCGGACTCGTCCTGGGCCAGAGCATGGCGGCCGACCTCGGCCAGGCCGCGCGATGGCTGGGCGCCGGGGTACTGATCGCGGTCGGTGTGGTCGGCCTGGTGCAAGCCTGGCGCAGCCGTGACGCCGACGCCTCCAGCCGCCCGACGCGGTCGTGGCGGACGGGCCGGGTCCTGACCAGCGGGCTGGCGTTGAGCAGCGATAACCTCGCGGTCGGTTTCGTCCTGGGTGCGTACCACACGGGGCTGCCGCTGGCCGCGGTGGTGTTCGGCGTGGTCAGCGTGGCCATGTCCCTGGCCGGGCTGGAACTGGGCGCGCGGATCGGGATCGCGGTCGGCGACCGGAGTGAACTGATAGCCTCCGCGATGCTTATCGCGGTCGGTACCGCTATAGCGGCCGGTGCCTTCTGAGTTAGCGCTCCTGAGGCAGCGTTGTGAGACAGCGTTGTGAGACAGCGTTGTGAGGCAGCGTTGTGAGGCAGCGTTGTGAGGCACGGCGGGTACGCGATGGAACGGATGACGCGCGGAGTGCGTCAAAGCGGCATGATGTCCTCACGCCAAGTCCGCGGAATTGTAGTAGCAGGCCTGCTCTGCGCGGCGGTAGCCGGGTGCGGCTCTACGGTCGCGACGACTCCTGCCTCGGTCCAGGCCGCGCGTACCACCCCCGCGGTCGGCTGCGCCAGCGTCAACCAGGCGACGACGGTCACCATCCACCGGACGATGAACACCGTCGAGCCGACCCGGACGGGCGCGGTCGCCACGACGCAGCGCAAGACCGCCCTGGTGCGGGCCCTGTTCAGCGACCTCTGCGAGGTCGTCGCTCACCCGAACACGGCGAAGGGGCCAATCAACTGCCCGATCGCTTTCGGGCTCGCGTACACCGGCACGTTCTACGACGGCAACCGGGAACTCGGCACGTTTACCTACGGCGCCAGCGGGTGCCAGAACGTGCGCGTCAACGCGGCCGGCCAGAGCAAGTACTCAATGGTGACGGGCTCGGCGGCCAGTGCCGCGCCGCACCTGGAAACCGACATGGCCGCGGTGCTTGGACTGCCGAAGTCGGCGGTGTTCACCCCGACACAGCAGATCAACCCGGGCGGCCCGAACAAGCCGGCCAAGAACTTACGGTAGGTTGCCCGACTCGTCGAGGTCGAACTCGCCGTCCTTGACCCCGAGGACGAACGCCTCCCACTCCGCCTCGGTGAAGTAGAGCTTGTCACCGTCGGGATTGGCCGCGTCGTACATGACGTAGAGCTTGGCCTCATCGGCCTTGTGCGGCGCGGCCGAGGTGTCGGTGGTGACATACACCTCCACCCGGCTTTCGTCAGTATCAACCGCAGCAGCGTCGTCACCCGGTGTGTGCATGAGCCCAGGCTACCGGTGTCCGCGGCTGGCCGGCCCGGATAAGGTCATGTCCGTGCCCGATAGCCCGGACCCCGCTCATACGGCCCCGGCCCGCGTCCGCTACTCGCGCGCCGAAGAGGTCGCGTGGTACGCCACGCTGGCCACGATGTTCGGCGCCGCGGCCGCGCTGTTCACCAACCCGGCCGGGCGGATCCTGCTGGTCAAGCCGAACTACCGGGATCACTGGTCGCTGCCGGGAGGGCTCCTCGAGCACGGCGAGCCACCGCAGGCCGGCTGCCGCCGCGAAGTCGCGGAAGAACTCGGCCTGCAGATCACCCCGGGACCGCTGCTCACCATCGACTGGGTTGCGCCGGACGAGGTCCGGCCCCGGCCGATCGTGCACTTCATCTTCGACGGCGGCGAACTCGACGACGACGTGCCCATCGAGTTGCAGGACGAAGAACTCGACGAGTACCGCTTCGTCGAGCCCGGGGACCTGGCCAGCTATCTGCCGCCGGTCATCACCGCACGGGTGACCGCGGCGCTGCGCAGCCGCGCGGCTGGCGGGGCCGCCTACCTCCCGCAGGCCGGGCCATGAGCCCGGGGCTGCGCGGCTTACTGGGCTGCGCGGCTTACTGGGCTGCGCGGCTTACTGGCGCTGAGGCGTCCTGACCTCGAGTTGGCCGAGCAGTGTCGCGGTGGCGGCGGCGACCGCGTCGACCGCGTGGCCGAACGCCTCGGCGTTATGCCCAGCAGGCGCGCGAAAGCCGCTGATCTTGCGGACATACTGCAGCGCGGCGGCGCGGATATCGTCATCGGTAACCCGCTCGGCATAGGGCGGGCGAAGGGTCTTAATGCTCCGGCACATACCTTTGACCGTACCCTCAGGGCAAAAAGAGCAGTACCTCCAGGCCCACGGTGAGGCCGGGCGGCAGGGAGCCGATCCGCCGGATGGCGAGCAGCACGCCCGGCATGAACGACACCCGGTCCAGCGAGTCGTGCCTGATCGTCAGCGTTTCGCCATTCCCGCCGAACAGCACTTCCTGGTGCGCCACGAGCCCCGCGACCCGTACCGAGTGCACATGCACGTCATCGACGGTGGCACCGCGCGCACCGGGCCGGGACGACGCGGTGGCGTCCGGCGGCGCGCCCAGGCCGGCCGCCGTCCGGGCCGCACTGATCAAGGACGCCGTCCGCAGCGCCGTTCCCGACGGGGCGTCGGCTTTGCCGGCGTGGTGCAATTCGATAATCTCAGCGGATTCGAAGAACCGTGCGGCCTGCTCGGCGAAGCGCATCATCAAGATGGCGCCGACAGAAAAGTTCGGCACGATGAGGACACGCGCGTCCGGGTGATCGGTCAGCCACCCCCGGACCTCGTCCAGCCGTTCCTCGGCGAACCCCGATGTCCCGACCACCACGTCCAGATCGTGCTCTATGCACCAGCGCAGGTGCTCCATGACCACGCCGGGATGCGTGAAGTCGACCACCACGTCGCACCCGGTCAGCGCGTCTAGGTCGTCGCCCTGGTCGACCTCGGCCACAACGTCCAGGTCCGCGGCCTCGCCAACCACCCGGACGACCTCACCCCCCATCCGCCCCCGCGCCCCGACCACCCCGACCTTCGCCATGGCTGTCCTCCGGGTTACTCGGCTTATCGTGTGCAGTTACCCCCCGCCTGGCGGGGGGTAACTGCACACGATCCTGCGCTTTAGACTTTGAACGCGGTGGGGTCGTCGAAGGGGCCGACTACGGCCAGGGCTTTGGGGCGGGTGAGGATGTCGGCGGCGACGGCCCGGATGTCGTCGTGGGTGACGGCGTCGATCGAGGCGAGTACCTCCTCGACCGGCTCGAGCCTGGGGTACACCAGCTCGGACTTGCCCAGGCGGCTCATCCGCGAGGACGGATCCTCCAGGCCAAGCACGATCGAGCCGCGCACCTGGCCCTTGCCGCGGGCGAGTTCGGCGTCGGTCAGGCCGCCTTCGACCACCCGGGCGACCTCCTCGGCGCAGATGGCGAGCACGTCATCGGCCTTGGATGGCAGGCAGCCTACGTAGATGCCCCACATGCCGGTGTCGGCGTGCTGCCCGGCGAAGCTGTACACCGAGTAGGCCAGGCCGCGCTTTTCCCGCACCTCCTGGAACAGCCGTGACGACATGCCGCCGCCGAACGCTGCGTTCAGCACGCCCAGCGCGAACCTGCGGTCGTCGGTCCTGGCCAGCGCCTCGCAGCCGAGCACAAGGTTGGCTTGCTCGATGCCGCGGGAGATCAGCGTGGTGCCTACTCCGGCCTGCGACCCGCGCTGGTCTCCGGCCAGCCGGGGCGGGGCAGGCTCAGCCGTCGCGGCTGATGGTGCCAAGGCGTCGCCGAAGGCCTGGGCCACCAGGCCAGTCACCGTGTCGTGGTCCAGGTTGCCCGCCGCGGCCACGACCAGGTGCTCCGGGGTGTACCGGGCCTGGTAGTGCTCGAAGATCTGATCTCTGGTGA
>Ga0302181_10001306_pt1 | contig 18715 bp, 18 predicted proteins | sample I_Palsa_E3_3_FD_198786 | JGI IMG/M metagenome (GOLD analysis project Ga0302181, IMG submission 198786) | Peat permafrost microbial communities from Stordalen Mire near Abisko, Sweden - I_Palsa_E3_3 | ecosystem: Environmental > Terrestrial > Soil > Palsa > Peat permafrost | place: Sweden...
GTAGCTGCCGACCAGGCCGGGTTGTCAACTCAGTACTGGCGCATTGGTCAAGCCCGGCGGCAACTCACCACCCAGTGGCTCTGCGACGCCCTGAACGTGGTCGACCGGCTGGAGGAGTCGCTGCAGGTATCAACCGCGAATATCACCATCGCCCGGCACGAACGGCAGGCCTGGGCGCTCAATATCTTCGAGACCGGGCGGGCCAGGCTCCTGCTGCAGATGGGCCGGCTCACCGACGCTGGGGTAACCCTCGGGCGACTGTTCACCTCCGACGTCGCGCACCAGGTCGTCAGCGTCCTGGATGCCGCCGGAGTCGTCGCCCTGGGACGCGTGGCGATTCACACAGGTGACCGGAACCTGGCCCGGCAGGCTGGAGATATCGCCCAGGTGATGCTCGGCCGCGACATTCCCATCGTCCGCCGTCACGCGGCCTGGTTGCTCGCCATGGCGGCGATGGCGGACGGCGACCCGCTCCGGGCGCGGGAGTGCCTGTGCTTCCTCGGCGAGGACGAGCGTACCTCGGTGCTTCCGTTGTTCCCCATGGACATCACCGATGAGGTCCAGCTGATTCGTATCGCGCTCGCCGCGGACGACCCTAAGCTCGCGGCACACGCCGCCGACGCCGTTCGCCGACGTGCGCAGCTCAACCCTGAGGTCAGGTCACTGCAAGCCGTCGCGGCGCACGCGACCGGTCTGGAGAACCACAGTCAGAAGGATCTAGCCGAGGCCGTGGAACTCTACGAGCAGGGTCCGCGGCCGCTGGCCCTGGCCTCGGCACTGGAGGATCTGGGTCGCGTGGCCCTGGATGACGGCGGAACACAAGCCGGCATAGACGCGTTGACCCGCGCCTTGGTGCTGTATACCGAGGCCGCGGCGAGCTGGGATGCCGGCCGGGTGCGGCGGCGACTGTGGTCGGTCGGCGTGCGCCGCCGCCTGGTCCCGGCCCGGCGCCCCGATCGTGGCTGGGCTGCTTTGACGGACTCCGAGCTGGCCGTGGCGCGGCTGGTAGCTCAGGGCCTGAGCAACCGGGAGGTGGCCGAGCACCTCTTCCTGTCGCCGCACACCGTGAGCGGCCATCTGCGCCATGTCTTTGGCAAGCTCGGCGTCAATTCGCGATTCGACCTGGCCCGGGTCGCCGCCGGTGCAGATCGCTGACCTTCTCACGCGGGTGGCATCGGCGGTCTAGCTCGCGGCGGGCACGGTGGCGGCGGCAGTCTCGATGAGCTGCGCCACCTCGTCGGGATGGGAAACCATCGCCACGTGACTCGACGGGACCTCGACCGTGCTCGCCCCCATCCGGCTGGCGAAAAGACGCTCGGCATCGGGCGGGATCGCCTGGTCTTCGGTGGCGACCAGATACCAGGACGGCAGAGATTTCCAGGCCGGGACGCCCATCACGTCGGTGAAGGCGGATCCGGCCAGCGCTTGCTGCACGGCGTACATCACCTTGGCCTGGACCGGATCGACGTCGGCCGCGAAGTGGTGCACGAAGTCGTCTTCCGACAGCCAGCCAAAACCCTGCTTGTCGGTGAACAGGTGGGCCAGGGCGGGGGTCACAGGCCCCTGCGACAGGAGCGCGCCGAGCGATTCGCCCTCGTCAATCCCGAACGCGGCGATGTAGACCAAGCCGACGACGTTCGGCGCGTCGGTGCCGAGGGCGGTCATGATCTGGCCGCCGTAGGAGTGGCCGGCGACGATCGTCGGGCCATCCTGACGGTCCAGCACGTGGCGCAGCCGGGCGACGTCGTCCGCCAGTGCGGTCATCGGGAACTGGGGTGCTATGACGTTGTAGCCGTCGGCCTGCAGGCGCTCGATGACGCCGCTCCAGCTGGAGCCGTCAGCCCACGCGCCGTGGACAAGGACGATATTCGGTCGGGCAGCCATGTGGGTAGTTCCTCTCCTGGTTCAGCTGAGGGCGTCGTCTAGGGTCATGGTCCGGTTCCGGGTGACGGCAGAGGTATCGGCATCTTGACTGCACTTACCGATCGGGGTCTGCGGCCGGCCGGGCTGCGGCGCGGGTGATCACGTCGCGGAGCTGATGGCGGCCGGCCACGCCGAGCTTGGGGTAGGAGCGGTACAGGTGCGAGCCGACCGTCCGCGGGGACAGGTACAGCCGGTCGGCGATCTCGCGGTTGGTCAGGCCATCGCTCGCCAGGTGGATGATCTGGCGTTGCTGGGGAGTGAGCTCGGACAGGGCGTCGGCCGGATCGGCGGCGTCGGGGATGGCGACCCCGCACGCGCGCAGCTCGGTTTCGGCACGTTGCGTCCAGGATCTGGCCCGCAGTCGCCGGAAGGTGTCCAGGGCGGCCATGAGCAGGGGCTTGGCCTCGTTGATCCGGCGCTGGCGGCGCATCCATTCGGCGTAGTCGAGCTGAAGCTGGGCTCGCTCGAACGGCCAGCACTCCCCCGCCGGGTCGCACAGCGCCTTGTCGAAGTGGGGTTCGGCGCTGGCCGGGTCGGCGAGTAGGCCATAGGCCCGGGCCAGGAGCTGCTCCAGGCGCGGAGATGGCGTCCCATCTAGGTGGCGCAGCGCACGGTCGAGGATTTCGCGGCCTTCCAGCTGCCGGCCCGCCCGGACCGCGGCGGCGGCGAGGTCGGCGAGGCCGAGGTAGGAGACGTGGTAATGCAGCGGGCTGCAGTCCGGATAGAACAGCTGGCGCAGCTGAGCGTAGGCCACGAGGTGATCGCCGTCCGCGAGGGCGGCGATACCGAGCGCGTGCCAGGCCCGGGCGGTGACACCCCGGCTCTGCGCGGGATCGATGCGGGCCAGGGCCCTGGCCGCGTGGGCGCGGGCGGCGGACGAGTCTGCGCGCCCGGCCAGGACGGTGGCCACGCTCACGTCGGCGGCCGCCGCCACGATATCCATCTGGTACGCCTCGGCCAGGTCGCTGGCCTCGGCGCAGACGGCCAGGGCGTCGTCCCAGCGGCCGGTGTCGATATAGCTCCACCCGAGCGCCGAGAGCGCTGCGCCGCTGGCGCCGCGAACGCCAGAGGACGCGAGCCGGTGCACGGCTTCCTGGAGTAGTTCGACCGCCAGTTCCGGCTCGTCGAGGAGCCACGCTGCGGCACCGGGCACCGACGGGTCGTCAAGCTCGGCCGCGGTAAGGCGGTGCAGGCGCGAGACGAGCTCGTTTCGGCCGACGAACGGATTGGTGCCGGCCCGGATCCAGACCTGCAGCGCGTCGAGGTCCGCGGACGGTGCGCCAGCGGGCGGTGGCGACCCTCGTCGCTCGAGATGATCCAGGGTGCGGGCGACAGCCTGACGGCTGGCGGGCGTGCCGGACTGGTAGGCGACGGCCGTTGCCGTCCCGAGGGCACCCCAGGCCAGGTCCGGCCGGCCGGCCGAAGCCTCTTCCGCGACGGCGATCAGGACCGACAGCGCGGCGACATGCTGGCTGGTCCAGGCGAGGGCCCAGCCCACCGCCCGGCGGGCGGCGATCTGCAGCCCCGGGTCCGCCGTGATGGCCAGGGCCCGGCCGGCCAGATCTTCGACCCAGTCCGCCTGCCCGGTGGGGACGGCGACCGAGGCGGCGGATATCAGCCGCCTGGCCTGGTCCTCACGGTCCGGGCTGAGCTCGGCGGCACGTTCCAGGGCTAGCGCCGCGGCCGCCGCGCCGTCGCGGCGCTGCGCCTGCGCGGCGGTGGCCTCGAGCAGCGACGCCAGCCGTTCGTCGGGTTCCAGGGCCGCCGCGGCCAGGTGCCACGCACGCCGGTCCGGCTGATCGGCAAGCGCGTCGGCCAGCCGGCGGTGCGCCGCGGCGCGCTCGGCGAACGGCGCGGTGTGGTACATGGCCGAACGGACCAGGGGATGGGAAAACTGCAGCCCTGACCGGTTCACCTTGACCAGGCCCAATCGCTCGGCCGGGGCCAGGACGTCAGCCACGAGCCCGTACGTGCCGCCGGTCGCGGGGCCGGAACCTGGACCGGGGCCCGGACGGTCGGCAATGGCGGCCAGCAGCAATGCCGCCCGCGTCGGCTCGGGCAGGCCCGCGAACCGGGCGGCCAGGACAGCGGCGAGCTTGCGGCTCAGGGGTAGTGGCTCGGCGGCCCAGCGACGCCCCGCGGCGGGATCGGCGGCGATCACCTGGGCTAGCTCGATCAGGGCCAGGGGGTTGCCGGCCGCCTGGGCGAGCACCTGGCCGCGAGCACGTCCGCGAGGCGGATGCGGCTGCTCGTCCAGTAGCCGGTTCGCGTCTGACGTCGGCAGCGGCTCAATGCGCAACTCCGGGAACCCCGAGTCCAGGCCGGGCAGCGGGGCTGGCCCCCGCCCGCCCAGGACCAGTACCACGCGCTCAGCGTCGAGGCGGCGGCCGACGAAGGAAAGCACGTCCAGCGAGCTGCGATCGAGCAAGTGGGCGTCGTCGACGGTGACGAGCAGCGGGGACCCCTCCGATAGCTCTGACAGCAGGGTAAGCGCGGCGATTCCGGTCAGGAGCCGGTCGGGAGGGACCGGCTCCGAGGTCAGGCCGAGCACCCCGCGTAGCGCCTTGCTCTGCCGCGCGGGCAGGTCAACCGTGCTGTCCACGACCGGGCGCAGCAGCTGATGCAGGGCCGCGAAGGGCAGGTTCGTCTCCGGCTCCCGACCCGTGACCGCCAGCACTCGCGAGCCGGCCGACCGGGCTCGGTGCGCCATATCCGCCAGGAGCACGCTCTTACCGATGCCCGCGTCACCGAGTACGACCAGCACGCGGCTGGCCACCGGGATGGGGTCAACCAGGCCCCGGAGCAGGGACAGCTCAACGTCCCTGCCGACCAGCGGACCGCGGGCCGGAACACCCGGCCACGCCGCCCCCGGGCTGATCACCTCGGACATCTCGTCACCTCAACAGCGGGTCGGCCGGTGTACCCAATGTCTGCGTGATCGCGCCCGCGCACATCGCATGGTCGTGCCATATCTACCGAGCTGACCAAGGCGCGTGGGCGCGACAAAGTGCAGTCACGTTGCGGATACCGCCGGGACCGGCCTGGAGGGCACAGTCGGACCATCTCCACCGCCGCGCCATCCCGGGAACGCCCTCAATGAGAGGTCACGATGCCTTTCGTCACTGTCGGCCGGGAGAATTCCGGTGCCATCCGGATCCACTACGAGGACCACGGTTCTGGCGTTCCCGTCGTGCTCATCCATGGCTATCCGCTCAGCGGGCACTGGTGGGAAAAGCAGGCTGGTGCCCTGCTGGCGGCCGGTCGCCGGGTGATCGCTTACGACCGGCGGGGCTTCGGCGCCTCCAGCCAGCCCAGCGTGGGCTACGACTACGACACCTTCGCCGCGGACCTCAACGTCCTGCTCAATGAGCTCGATCTGCGTGACGTGGTGCTGGCCGGGTTCGGCATGGGGACCGGTGAGGTAGCCCGCTATCTGGCGACCTATGGTTCGCGGCGCGTCAGCTGCGCAGCGATGATCGCGCCCGTCCCGCCGTTCCTGCTCAAGACCAGCGACAACCCCCACGGTATCGACCGCAGCGTCTTTGAGGAGGTCATGGCCGGTATCACCGCCGACCGCCCGGCCGTCATGAAGACCCTCTTGGACCGCTTCTACAACATCGATGTTCTCGGCGGCAGCCGCGTCAGCGACCAGGCCTGGCAGGCCAGCTTCCACTCGGCGATCGTGGCCGCGCCCGCGGCCGCGCTGGCCTGCGTTCCGGCCTGCATGGAGGACTTCCGCGGCGACCTGGCCAGAATCGACGTTCCCGTCCTGGTCGTCCAGGGCGACCAGGACCGCGCCCTGCCCCCCGAGGCCACCGGCGACCGGCTCCCCCCGCTGCTGCGGAACAGTCGCTACATCCGTATCGCGGGCGGCCCGCACGCGATCACCTGGACCCACGCCGACGAGGTCAACCAGGCCGTGGCGGAGTTCATCGCAAGATCGGCGCAGCCGGCGGAACAACATCAGTTAGCTGAGAGAAAGGAAGAATACTTGTGACAGATACCTATTCCGAGCTGCCCAACAAGTCGGTCAGCGCGGCGAACGGCGTCGAATACGCATATCGAGATGCGGGCGACGGCCCGGTGCCTTTGGTTATGCTTCAGCACTTCCGCGGGAATCTCGACAGCTGGGATCCCGCGCTGATCGACGCGCTGGCCTCGACCCGGCGCGTGGTGACCTTCGATAACGCAGGAGTCGGCGGCTCAACCGGGACCACGCCGAACGTCATCCAGCAGATGGCACACGATGCCATTACCTTCATAACCGCCCTGGAGCTCGGCCAGGTCGATATTCTCGGGTTCTCGATCGGCAGCTTCATCGCGCAAGAAACGGCACTGGCCAGGCCGGCGATCGTCCGCAGGCTGATCCTGGCGTCCTCGGCTCCGCGGGGCGCGGCCGGCATGCACGGCTGGGCCCCGGACGTCATCGGGGCCATCGGCACGCCGCAAACCAGCCCCGACGAGTACCTCGACGTGTTCTTCGCGCGATCATCCTCCAGCCGGAAAGCAGGCCAGGAAGCACTGCAGCGCATGTACGCCAGAACTCAGGACCGGGACGCGGCAACAAGCTGGGCGACCCGCGAGGCGCAGTATGACGCGGTCTGCACCTGGGGCATCCCGAATCACTCACTGCTGCAGAGACCGGGTGCTATCGACGTGCCGGTGTTCGTGGCGAACGGCGACAGCGATCCGATGATCTTGCCGCACTATTCGTACCTGCTCGCGGGCCTGATTCCGCAGGCCCAGGTCAAGATCTACCCGGACGCAGCCCACGGGTTCCTGTTCCAGCATCACGACGAGTTCGCCAGCGATGTCGACGCCTTCCTGCGCGGGCCGGGCTGACGTGCGGACGGACGCCGGTGCCCGGCGCTGGGCACCGGCGCCCTGCCTCCCGGGGGTGCCGCCTGCTGGGGGGTGCTGCCTACTGGGGGGTGTGGCCAGCTTGCGCGGCGGCGGCGAGTTCGGCGATCTGGGCGCGGGCGGCGGTGACGAGCTCGGCGTTGGTGTTGGCGTGCCCGGCCAGGCCCCAGCCCCCGTCGGGGGCCTCGGTGAGCAGCACCCAGGTCCGGTCGGTCAGGCTCGGGTCGCCCGCAGCCGCGGCGATGATATCGGTGAACTGCCGCACCACCTTGAGCTGCTTGTCCCGGTCCAGCGCAGCTGCGTTGGTCAGCACCTGGACCCGCACGTAGGTGCTGTCCCCGTCCACGTTGGACAGCGAATCCGACGGCAGGTCATGCACGAACGCCGCGGTGTTCTTGCGGAACATCGGGATGTCGGGCACCTGCTCGATCCGCATCAGCGTGCTGGCCAGGTCCACCGCCAGCTGGTGGTGGTCGGCGAACGTCCCGGCACTGGCGTAGACATCGATCATCGGCATGGCGGCCTCCCGCGCTCAGATGCGTGACTCGCATCGCGTCTTGACATCGTGGGCCACGGGAGGCGGCCGGGGTATCCGCATGCTGACTGCACTTTGCCCCGCCGCAGCTGCGTAGCTGGCCCGGACGACCCGGCCGCGTCAGCAGGTCGGCCGTATGGCATAACTCTTACTATGACTACAGACGGGCCGGACACGGGGCAGCAGTTGCGTTCTTTGGTGACCGAGGACGGAATGCTCGAACTTTCACTGCGGGCGGTTCCCATTCCAGAACCAGAGGCCAATGAGGTGGTTATCCGAATTGAAGCATCCCCCATTAACCCCTCGGATCTCTGGCTTCTGTTCGCCGGAGCGGACATGGACGCCGCGAAAGTCTCCGGGCCCATCGATAATCCCGTCGTCACGGCAAGCATCCCGCCGGCTGCGATGAGGGCCCTGGCCGGCCGGGTGGGCAAGTCGATGCCAGTCGGAAACGAAGGGGCCGGGACGGTGGTCAAGGCCGGGTCTTCGGCCGGCGCCCAGGCGTTGGCGGGCCGGACGGTGGCCGTGGCGGGCGGGGCCATGTACGCGCAGTATCGCTGCATCGATGCCTCCCAGTGCCTGGAACTGCCAGCAGGCACCCCGGCGACGGCGGGCGCTTCCGCCTTCGTCAACCCGCTCACCGCCCTGGGGATGGTGGAGACGATGCGCCGGGAAGGCCACAGCGCCCTCGTTCACACCGCTGCCGCCTCCAATCTGGGACAAATGCTGAACCGGCTTTGCCTTGAAGAAGGCGTGCCGCTGGTCAACATCGTCCGCAAACCCGAGCAGGAGGATGTGCTGCGGGCCATCGGGGCGGCCTATGTGTGCAACTCGACAGCACCATCGTTCATGGCCGACCTCACCCAGGCGCTCATCGAGACCTCGGCCACCCTGGCCTTCGACGCCACCGGCGGAGGACAATTGGCTGGTCATATCCTGACCTGCATGGAAGCGGCCTTGACGGCAAAGTCCGGAGAATACAGCCGCTACGGGTCCACCACCCACAAGCAGGTCTATATCTACGGCAGCCTGGACCGCGGACCGACGGTACTCAACCGCAACTTCGGCATGGCGTGGGGTATCGGAGGCTGGCTGCTCACTCCTTTCCTGCAGAGCATCGGACCTGAGGCGTTCCACACCCTCCGGCAGCGGGTGGCATCGGAGCTGCAGACCACCTTCGCCAGCACCTACACCAGGGAAGTCTCGCTGGCGCAAGCGCTGCAACCGGACGCTTTCTCCGTCTACGCGCGGCATGCGACCGGCGAGAAGTACCTCATCACTCCGCAGAAACGAGTTAACTGACCGGCGCTGGCGGGAGGGGCCAGGGTCCGCAGCAGGTGGCTGAACCCGAGCGGCGCGCGGGCCTGGCGGCGGGCGGAGGTCTGCACCGGAATGTCGCTGGCGCGCAGGACCGAGCATCCGGCCCGGGCCGCGGCCGCGACCAGGGCGTGGTCTTCGGCGGTGCGCAACGGGGTGAACCCGCCGGCGGCCAGGTAGGCCGAGGCCCGGATGCCAAGGTTGGCGCCGTGCACGTGGGCGTGCGGCCGACCGGGGGATGCGTACCGGGCCTCGAACGCGGTCGGCACCTGCGGCGGATGCTCGCTCCAGTCCGTGACGGTCACCGTGCCCAGGACGACATCCCAGCCCTGGTCGGCGCAGGCGAGCTGGCGTCGCAGCCAGCCGGGGGGCACCACGGTGTCCGCGTCGGTGGTGGCCAGCCACACGGCCGCCGGATCCGCGGCGCCCGTCAGCCGGAGCACTTCGGTCATCCCGGCGGCCCGCGCCGCGCCGACGCTGCGGCCCTGGACGCTGATCACCCGCGCCCCGCAGGCCAGGGCCGCCGCCACGGTGCCGTCGGTGCACGAGTCGGCGACCACCAGCACGTGCACGCCGATGGCGACCGAACTGACGGCCTGGCGCAGCGCGCTCAGGCACGAGGGCAGCAACAGTTCCTCGTCGTGGGCCGGCACCACGATCCCCGCGGCCTTGATCACACCAGGCCCGTCGCCTGGGCGACCGAAACCGGGGCGGCGTCGGTGCGGAGGTAGACCTCGGCCGAGAAGTCGGGCTCCTGGTGGCGTACGAGCCGGGCCAGCCCGGGGCGCGCGGCCAGCGCCTGGTGGACGTCGTCGCCGGACCTGGGGTAGTCGGCGACCGGGTGCCGCCAGTGGACGGCGAGCAGGGTTCCGCCCGGCGCCAGCGCCCGTACCGCGTGGCCGATGACCTGGTCCAGGTCGGCGTCCCCGAAGTAGTACAAGATCTCGGAGAACACGACGAGATCGAAACGCCCGGCCGGCCACTGCCGCGGGATCTCGCGCCGCTCGACCAGGACCTGCGGCAGGTCCGCGGTGCGGGCGGCGGCGGCCCGGACCGCTGCTTGCGCGCCGTCGCACGACAGCAGACGGTCACAGCGCCCGGCGAGCATCGCGGTGAGCACGCCGATGGAACAACCCGGCTCGAAGGCGCTGCGGTACCGGCGTTCGGGAAGCAGCGCGAGACTGATGGCGTACTTGCGCTGCTCGTACCAGCGGTCCTGGAAGCCCCACGGATCGCTCGCCGCCTGGTATACGGCGTCGAAGTACTCTCCCGGAAGGGTGACCGGCGCGGTCAACTGAAAAACACCTCCTGCGAGCGGGTGAAATGCGCGACGAAACCGCCCGGCAGCACCGGGCCGGCCCCGGCCCCGCGGTCAGTGAGCTGGCTGGCGAAGGCTCCGATGGCCGACCGCTTCTGGGCCATGGCCTCCGGCGGCAGCGGTATCTGACGAGCCCGCGGCCAGGGAACCCGCGCGTCGGCTGGTGTCGCCCAGTGCCACATCCAGATCGGGTAGCTCAGCACGGGCAGGCCCGCGCGCCGCGCGGCGCGGCCCGCTGCCTCGTGATCGGCGTGGGCATCCCCGTCCCACGGCGCGAGGCACACCCCGAACCCAGCGCACTGCTCGCGCAAGACGGCGGCCAGGTCACCCTCGCGGGCGGCGAGTCCGGTATCGGGGAACCCCAGCCTGATCACTTCGGCACTTCCCGCGCCCAGCGCCGCCAGAGCGACGGTCCGCTCCGCGGCCCGCACCTGCCCGAGCCGGGCCGGATCGGCGCCCGGGTGCGAGGCCTCCCCGTCGGTGACCGCGATCAGCCGCAGCCGCACCCCCGCGGCGGCCAGCATCGCGATCGTCCCGCCGGCCCCCAGCACCTCGTCGTCGGGATGCGCGGCGACCACCACCGCGCCCGGCCAGGCCAGCGGATCGGCGGGCGGCAAAGACCGCAACCCGGGCCACGAAGCCCAGGCTTGTTCGGCGGTACCGGGGCGGTCGATGCGGTTCGGCCGGAGCCCGGTCACCACGAGACGCCGCGGTCGGCCACCAGCGCGCCTAGCTCGGCCAGGTTGCGCTCGGCGTGATGCTGGCGCAGGTACACGGTCAGGTCCGCGACCCGGCGCGCATGCGCCTGCTCGTGACACAGCGGCCCCGCGCCCAGCGCCCGGCCGACCCGCAGCATGACCTCGGTGGACACCGCCTCCACCACCGCGCGCACCCGCAGGGCACGCAGCTTGCCGCCGTCGTCGCGATCCTGCGGATCCGCGTCGATCTCCGCGGCGGCCACGTCGAGCGCCGTCCTGGCGGTATGGAGCGCGATGTCGACCGCGCCGAGATGGGCCAGGGCGTGCGGGCCGACGTCCCGCGCGGCGGCGGCGGCCAGCAGGGTCCGGCCAACCCCGCGGGCTCCGCCGTACCAGCAGGCCGCCACCCCGGCACCGCCGTGCGCGAAGCCCGGCCGGTCGGTGTAGCCGCCGGGGCCGCCTACCGGCTCGGCCGGGATGCCGGCGAACCGGACGTCGAGCGTGTCGCTGGCCGCCATGCCGACCGCCGGCCAGGTACCGGCGACGGGAACCAGATCGGTCGTGCTGGCCGCGAACAGCCGGTTCCCGTCCGGTGCCGTCGCCGTGACCAGCGCATCGGTGACCGAATGCGCGCCGGAGCAGTACTGCTTGATGCCGTCCAGGCGCCAGCCCCGGCCGGCCCGGCTGGCGGTCAGCCCGGGGCCGGGCGGCTGCGCGGCCCAGACCCCCCAACGGTGGTTTCCGGCCGGAGGCGTCCCGTGACCGAGCTCAGCCAGGATGGCCAGCGCGTCGGCGTGACCTTCGGCCAGCCGGGCCAGCGAAAGATCGTCACCGGCCAAGTCGGCCAGGACCGACCAGCGCTCCCGGGTCCACCCGCCGCCGGGCAGCGGCAGGTTCAGCCGGCCCGACTCGACCGCGTCCGCGAATGCCGCGGCGACCGCCGAACCTGGCCAGCGGGCCGTCCCGTCGGCAGCGGCGTCTGGCTCACCGGCGGTCAGGTCAACGACTCCGTACATAGGTCCCCCCTAGTGCTGAAAACCCCTGCTGCCCAGGACCGCGCCGGGCAAACACGGACGGGCCGGACCGTAACACCACGGCCGTTCGGCATAATTAATATTTTTCCGAACGGCCACCAGGCGTGCGCCCGGCCGGTGCGAGCCTGCCGTTTAGCCTGGCCAGCCGGGGGAAGTCGAGTTAGTATGCGGCTGGGGTCAGAAGTTGCGGGTAGCGGACGAGCGTGCTGAGCTACCTGCTCGCGGTGCTGGCGGCGTGCGCCAACGCCACGTCGTCGGTGCTGCAGCGCAAGGCGAACCGCGAGGTGCCCAAGAAGCAGAACCTGACCCCGCGGCTGATCTGGAGCCTGGCGCACCAGCCGACGTGGTTCGGCGGCGTGCTCGCTATCACCGCCGGTTTCCTGTTGCAGGCCGCCGCACTGGGTCACGGGCAACTGTCGGTCGTCGAGCCGATCCTGGTCCTGGAACTGCCCGCGACCTTGATCCTGGGCGGGTGGGTGTTCCGCACGCGGCTGGGACGGCGGGAATGGGCCTGTGTCCTGGTCATGGCGGTGGCCCTGGGGAGCATCCTCTACGCCTTGTCGCCGAAGGCCGGACCGAAATCCGGGGTGCACTGGTACATCTGGCTCACCGCCATCGGCCTCAACCTCGCGGTGGCAGGCGCCCTGGTCGCGTACGGACGCCGCGGCCCCGCCGGCGGCGGCCGCACGGACAAGAAGGGCAGCGCGCGTCAGTCGGCTGTGCTCGGGGTGGCGGCCGGCTCGATGTTCGGACTGACGGCGGCGCTGATGAAGGCCATGACCGGCACCCTGGCCCATGGGATCGTTGCGCTGGTGACGCACTGGCCGGTGTACGGCATGATCGCGACCGGCGTGCTGGGGATGTTCCTGCTTCAGTCTGCGATGAACGCCGGACGGCTGATCGCCGCTCAGCCCGGCCTGACCCTGTCCGATCCGATCGTGTCGGTGCTGTGGGGGGTGCTGGTCTTCGGCGAGCGGGTCCGGCTCGGCTGGTTCGCCGGCCTGGCCGTGGTCAGCGGGCTCGCGCTGGCCACCGCCGTGATGATGCTGATTCGCTCCCCGCTGCTGTCCGACGAATCCGGCCAGGCCGACGAGGGCCAGGCCGAAGAGGGCCAGCCGTCCGCGCGGCGAAGAACCGTACGCAGCGCGGGGCGTTGAATCGTGCTTAGCCGCAACGCTAACCTCACACGCTGTTTACGCGAACGCCACGAATGGTAGTTACGTTGGAGTCGTGGATGAATCAGCACGTCCCCCAGCGCGGTCGGTGGCCGGTCAGGCCGGGCACCAGCCGGCCTATCACGAGCATGCCCGGTCCTACGACCGTGATACCGGCCTGTTCCAGCCGTATCGCCGCGCGGTCGTCGAGGCGCTCCCGCTCCAGAGCGGGCAGCTGGTCCTCGACGTGGGGTGCGGGACCGGGCTGTGCTGCGGCTTGCTGCGGGAAAAGGTAGGCCCGCAGGGATCGGTCATCGGCATCGAGGAGTCGCCGGAGATGGCGGCGGTGGCCCGCGAGCACGTCGCGCGCGAAGGCTGGAGCAACGTCACGATCGTGCAGTCCCCCGCCGAGGAGGTCCAGCTCGAGGCGACCGCGGACGCCGCGCTGTTCTGCGCCGTTCACGACATCTTGCAGTCTCCGCACGCGCTGCGAAATGTCGCGGCGAAGCTGAGCCCGGGGGCCTGGGTAGCGGCCGGCGGGGGCAAGTGGGCCACGCCGCTGATGGTGGCGGTCAACTCGGCGGTCAGGCTGCTCCACGCTCCGTACGTGCGGAGCTTCCACGGATTTGACCGGCCATGGCGGCATTTGGAGGAGTTCGTCGAGGACGTCCACGTCCGGGAGATGGGCTTCGGCAGCGGATATGTCGTGACGGGGCACACGCCGACGCACCTGGAGGCACCTCTTCCCCGTTAGTTGACTTATGTCACATTGGCGCGCCGAGTCAGTCCGCGCGCTTATTCATCATGAGTTTGGGGAAACTAGGTAGTATCCCGATCTTTCGGTCTGCCGACGCTGCGCGGAGCCTGGTCCGCAAGCGTCCAGACGCGGACGACTGCGGGCCGGGTGCCGATCGCTGGTTGCTGCTGGCGCTGATGGCATGGCAGTGAGAGCGAGGCGCAGTGCGGCGGGTGTCAGAAGAGACCGCGAATCCGGTGGTGACCCGGCTGATCGAGCTGCCAGGCCGGGGGGTCACCCGGGTGTGGGAGTGCGCCGGCCCGCCCGGAGCCGAGACCCTCATCCTCATCCACGGGGTGGCGATCACCGCCGAGCTGAACTGGGCGAAGGTCTTCGCGCCGCTGTCGCGTGAGTTCCGGGTCGTGGCCATGGACCTGCGCGGACATGGCGACGGGATCGGGGTCGGCTCGGGCTTCCGGCTCGAAGATTGCGCGGACGACGTGGCCGCGCTGGCTCAGGTCCTGGGCATCGCCAAGTTCATCGCCGTGGGCTATTCGATGGGCGGCATGGTCGCTCAACTGGTGGCCCGGCGGCACGCGCCGATGTTGTCCGGCCTGGTGCTGTGCGCGACCACGCGCAACGTCCTCGGGTCACCGGCCGAAAAGCTGGCTGCTCTCGCGCTGCCCGCGGCGGCGGTGACCGCCTTCTGGTGGAACCCGCTGCTGCAGCCGTTCAGCGCCGAGATTCTCGGCATGGCGCTGCTGGGGCCGGTTGACGACCCGGCCACCGCGAGGTGGGCCCGCGCCCAGTTGCGCCGGACTCCGCTCCGCACCGCCCTCTCGGCCATCCAAGCGGTCTGCCAGTTCACCTCGCACACCTGGATCGGCCAGGTCGATGTCCCGGCCGCGGTGGTGGTCACGACGATGGACCGGATCGCGCCGCCCGGCCGTCAGCGCAAGCTGGCCCGGGCGCTACCGGGCGCGTCGGTCTACGAACTGGACGCCGATCACGCGGTGTGCATCACCGCGCCGCAGCAGTTCGCCCAGGTGCTCCTGCAGGCCTGCTGGTCGGTAGTGCCTGATCGTCGTGCTCAGTCACCCTCAGCCGTGGCGTCGGCGCGCACGTAAACGTTCGTTGCGCCGACTGCTACTCTTGTTTCACTAACCCCTTAGTGGAATGAGAGTAGCGGTGATCGAGTTCCAGCTTGACCAGACCTCGGGCGTGGCCACCTACCTGCAGCTCGTTCAGCAGGTTCACCAGGCCCTGCGGATGGGGATGCTCGAGCCGGGCGACCAGCTCCCGACCGCGCAGCAGGTCGTCGCCAAGCTGGCCATCAACCCGAATACCGTGCACAAGGCCTACCGCGAGCTGGAGCGCGAAGGGCTGGCGCGCGCCCGCCCCGGGCTCGGCACGTTCATCACCCGGTCGCCGTCCGGGACCGACCCGGCCGCGCAAGCACGGTTCCTGACCGCGATGACCGACTGGCTACGCTCGGCACGCGCGGCGGGACTGGGTCCCGATGACATCGAGGCGATCTACCGCACCGCGTTCCGCACCTGCTTCGCCGAGGGAGTCGCGTGATGAGCGGCGTCATCGAGGCCAGCGGGCTCGGCAAGCAGTACCGGCGGACGTGGGCGCTGCGCGATTGCACGCTCACCATCCCCGACGGCTGCGTCGTCGGGCTGGTCGGCCCGAACGGCGCGGGCAAGACCACCTTGCTGCAGCTGGCCACCGGACTGCTCACGCCCACCCGCGGCACGATCAGCGTCCTCGGCGAGCCTCCCGCCGCGAGCCCGGCCCAGCTGGCCCAGGTCGGCTTCGTCGCCCAGGACACACCGGTATACGCCCGCATGCGGGTCGCGGATCACCTGCGGATGGGTGCGTGGCTCAACCCCGGCTGGGACGACGAGCTGGCGCAGCGGCGGATCGGGCAGCTCGGCCTGGACCCGAAGCAGCGGGCCGGATCGCTGTCCGGCGGCCAGCGCGCCCAGCTCGCCCTCACCCTGGCGCTCGCCAAACGGCCCGAGCTCCTCCTGCTCGACGAGCCGGTCGCCAGCCTGGACCCGCTCGCCCGCCGCGAGTTCCTGCGGAGCCTGATGGAGGCGGTCGCCGAGCACGGCACCAGCGTCGTGATGTCCTCCCATCTGGTTGCCGACCTGGAACGAGTCTGCGACTACCTGATCGTGCTCGTCGCCTCCCGGGTCCGCATCGCCGGGGAAGTCACCGCGCTGCTCGCTTCGCACCGCCGGCTGTCCGGGCCGCGCCGCGACCCGACCACGCTGCCCGCGGGCCAGGACGTCATCGAGGAAAGCCACACCGACAAGCAGAGCGTCCTGCTGATCCGCACCAGCGAGCCGGTCCACGACCCGGCCTGGACCGTCACCCCGGTCAGCCTGGAGGACCTGGTGATCGCCTACATGAGCCCGGCGAGCGACATCCCGGCCCGCAGGCCCCAGCTAGGAGTGGCGTCATGATCAGGTTCAGCTGGCTCCAGTTCCGTGCGCAGGCCGTGACCGCCGCCGCGGCGCTCGCGGCCGTCGTGGTCGTGCTAGCAATCACCAGCCCGCACCGGCAGGCGAATTTCGGCGTATCCAATTGGCTTTACACGGCCGGCATCGTCGTGCTGTACCTGACGCCCGCCATCATCGGGATCTTCTGGGGAGCGCCGCTGATCAGCCGCGAGCTGGAGACGGGCACGTTCCGGCTGGCCTGGACCCAGAGCATCTCCCGCACCCGCTGGGTGGCCGTCAAGCTCGGCCTGACCGCCCTGGCCGCGATGGCCACCGCCGGGCTGCTCAGCCTGGTGGTGACCTGGTGGTCCAGCCCCATGGACCAGCGCAACCCGCTCGGCGGCTACCGGCTATCGGCGGTGTTGTTCGGCGCCCGTGACCTCGTCCCGGTCGGCTCTACCGCCTTCGCCTTCGCCCTCGGCGTCACCATCGGGCTGCTCACCCGCCGCGCCATCCCCGCCATCGCGATCAGCCTCGCGATCTTCGCCGCCGTCCTGGTCGCCGTGCCCCTCTGGGTGCGGCCGCACCTCATCCCGCCCGTCCGCACCGTATCGTCGCTCAACCTCAGCAACATCAGCGTGGGAAGCTCGTTTCCCGAAAACAGCCTGGGCGTGAGCACGACGGTGAACATCCCCGGCGCCTGGGTCTACTCCAACCAGGTCACCACCCCAAGCGGCAGCACCTCCCTCGGCCTGGCGCCGCAGGCATGCATCTCCGGACCTGCGAACAGTCCAACAGCTGGGCCGACGAGCGTCTGCCAGGCCGCGATCGGCAGGCTCCACCTCCGGCAAGTGGTCGTCTACCAGCCCGGCAGCCGCTACTGGGCATTCCAGTGGCTGGAAACCGCGATATACCTCCTGCTCGCCCTGCTTCTCGCCGGATTCTGCACCTGGTGGATCGACCGGCGGCTCAGCCGCTGACCCCGTCCTGTCGCTTCCCTGGCTAAAAGAATCTCGCCGGTTGGGTGAACCGGGTGGCGGCGGGATGCAATAGAGAAGCGATGGATGACGATGCGCTGATCGCCGCGGTGGCGGCCGGTGACGACACCGCGTTGCGGGCGTTGTTCGCCCGGCACGCGCCGTGGCTGGCGGCGCGGTTGCGGTCGTTGCTGTCCGCGGCGGACGTGGAGGACGTGTTGCAGGAGACGTTCCTGGCGGTCTGGCGCGGCGCGGGTAGCTACCGGCCGCAGGGCGCGGCGGGCGGGTGGCTGTGGGGGGTGGCACGCCGTCAGGCCGCGTTGTTCCTGCGCCGCCGCGGTCCGGCCGAACTGGTACTGCCCGCGGTGGTCGCGGCGGACGGCCGCCAGGCCGCCGATCCTGCGGAGGCCGCGTTGTCCCGGGTCGTGATCAATGACGCGGTCGGCGTGCTGGGACCCGAGGGCAGCCCGAATCGCGAGGTGTGGCGGCTTATGTACGTAGAAGACAGGTCGGTCGCGGAGGTCGCGGAGCTGATGGGCGTCCCGGAGGGAACGGTGAAGAGCCGCGCCCACCGGGCCAGGCGGCTGCTGCGGGCCGCGCTGCGCGGCGATCCGGCGGCGGGAGGTGCACGATGACCGGTGAAGGCATGGACTGGACAGGATCCGGGTCCCCGTCAGACGTTGACCTGGGCCGGGTGTGGACCGGCGTGGCCGCGGAGGTCTGGCGCCGCCGACCGGGGCCGGCCGAACGGCTGGCTGCGCGGCTGCTGCGTTCGCCGGGCCTGGCTCGCGCGCTGGTGACCACGCCGTCGCTGCTGCTCGGCTGGGTGATCGCCACCGTGGTCGTGCTCGCCGCGGGCGCGGCGGTCACGCGGAGCACCGGGACGCCGTGGGTGGCCTTGTTCGCCCCGGCGGTCGCGGGGGCGGGCATCGCGTACGCCTACGGGCCGGGGATCGACCCGACCTGGGAGCTGTCGCAGTCGATGGCGGTCAGCGACCGGATGGTGCTGCTGGTGCGGGCGCTGGCGGTGTTCGGGCTGAACGCCGCGGCCGGCCTGGTCGCCACGGCCGCCTCGGGGGCGGCGGCCGCGGTGACGTTCGGCTGGCTGGTGCCGATGACCGCGGTGTGCGCGCTGGCGCTGGCCGCGGCGACGGTTTCCCGGTCGGCGAACGTCGGGGTGGCCGCGGGCATGTCCGGCTGGGCGATCACGGTAATGGCCGGGCAGGCCAGCGCCGGGCGGCTCACCGCCGCGATCACCGATTCCTCGCTAGTCCTGCCCTACCTGGCGTTCGCCGCGTGCTGCGGCGCGGTCGCGTGGTACGCGACCCGGATCCCGAGAGGAGCCTCATGAACATCGAGCTCACCGACCTGACCCGGCGGTTCGGCCGGACGTACGCAGTAGCCGGGGTGAGCATGGAGGCCGGCCCTGGGGTGTTCGGCCTGCTGGGCCCGAACGGAGCGGGCAAGACCTCGCTGCTGCGGATGATGGCCACCGTGCTGCCGCCGACGTCGGGCCGAATGCGGCTGCTCGGACGTGATCCGGGCAGCCACGGGCCGCGGCGGGAGATCCGGCGCAGGCTGGGCTACCTGCCGCAGAATCTCGGCTACTACCCGGGTTTCACCGTCGCCGAATTCGTCGAGTACTTCGCGCTGCTCAAGGACATGCCGCCGGGCCGGGTGCCGCGGGCGGTGGCCGCGGCCGTCGAACAGGTC
>Ga0302181_10001309_pt1 | contig 18688 bp, 16 predicted proteins | sample I_Palsa_E3_3_FD_198786 | JGI IMG/M metagenome (GOLD analysis project Ga0302181, IMG submission 198786) | Peat permafrost microbial communities from Stordalen Mire near Abisko, Sweden - I_Palsa_E3_3 | ecosystem: Environmental > Terrestrial > Soil > Palsa > Peat permafrost | place: Sweden...
GCGCGGTCTTCGGCGGTGCGGTCGCCGGGCTTGTCACCTGGTGGTACGCGCCGCTGAACGCGCTCAACCAGAACCAGTTCCAGCAGGGCTACTTCGACCTGCAGGGCATCGTCCCGATCGGGTACGCAGTGTTCGCGGTGGCGCTCGGGATCGCCGCCGGGACGCTGATCGGCCGGTCGCTGCCGGCCCTCGCGGCAACCGCCGGCGTGTTCCTCGCCGTTCGCCTGGTGATCACGTACTGGGTGCGGATGCACTTCATGCCCGCCGTCACCACTATCCACAGCGTGACCCAGAGCTTCACTCCGACGGCGGGGTCCTGGCAGCTCGCGCAGGGTGTGGTTCTGCCCGGCGGTCAGCTCAGTACCAGGCTGATCGCTAACCCCGGGACCCTGGAGCAGTTCCCAGGGGCCACCTTCCCCGCCTCATGCCAGCAGGGTCAGCAGATGAGCTCCACACTCACCTGCCTGGCGCGCCTCGGCTACCGCTCGTTCGTGACCTATCAGCCGGGCTACCGGTTCTGGCCGTTCCAGTTCATCGAGACCGGCATCTTCGTGGCCCTCGCGGCCGGCCTGATCGCGGTCACGTTCTTCCTCGTGCGCCGCCGGGACGCGTGACTTGACCTGGGTGTCATCCACTCCCCGCGTCCCCCCACTGAAGTCCGGGCCACATCTCCGGAACCGTCCCGTCGTGCCGTTCCGTCCGGCTTATCCCGCCCGTCCCGCCCGCGTTCCGCCGACGGACTCGCTGCCCCGGCGGACTCGCTGCGTCCGCATTCCGGCGGCGGACTCGCTGCGTCGGCGGCGGTTGCGTAACTGGCGTCGGGCTGGTTACTTACTGAGAGACCGGGGTTCCGGGGAGCGGCTGCGGCCGGGATGCCCGGACGGCGCCCGATGCGCGTGCGACGGCGATCCCGGCCTTGGCAAAGGCTGCGCTCAGGCGGCGGGCGATCCCGGCGCCGGCGAGCGAGCTGCTGGATGCCGAGCGGGGGACCTCGTGCCGCAGCTGGCGCTGCCTGGCGTCGGCGATCATCTGGCTGTGGTGCTGGCGGGCGAGCTGGTCGATGCTGGACATTGGTGGTCCCCTCGTTTCCTTGGCTGAAGAACTAACTGGTGTCAGCCTGCCGGTCGGCGACTCAGCTGTCAGTCGGCCACCCGACACGAGATGTGTCATGTTGCCGACAGATACGTTCCGGTAAACCAGGCTCCCGTCTCATCAGCCCCGCGGGGGAACGTAGCTGACGGGCTACGACCTAAGGAGGAGAAGCCTCGTCGCCAGCGGGCCGGTGGCCTGCCGTAGCGGTTCTTGAACGCGCGGCTGAATGCCGCCTCCGACGTGTAGCCGACCTTCGTCGCGATGACCGTGACCGGAAGGGAGGTCTCGCGGAGCAGGCCGGTGGCGGCATCCAGGCGTACGTGCACGAGATAGGTGGCTGGCGGCTTCCCGACGCGAGCGACGAACCGCGCAGCGAACGCCGACCGGGAAAGGTGGCACGCTCGGGCCAGCTCCTCGACTGTCCAGTCGTGGCCGGGGTCTCGGTGGATGGCGCTCAGGGCCGGACCGATCTGCGGATCGAGCGCGCCGGCCAGCCAGTTCGGTTCGGCGTCTGTGCCAGCGGCCCAGGCGCGCAGAATCTGGATGAAGACTAGATCGAGGATGCGGGCGATCATCACCGCCGATCCTTGAGAGGGCGATTGCATCTCGAATACGAGCATCCTGCGGGCCACTTCGAGCCCTTCGAGCGCTGGGCCGCGGGCGCCGCGCAGGATGATCACGGCCGGGAGGCTCGCGAGCAGGTGGCTCGCCTGCGGGTCGCCGATCGTGAACATTCCGCAGAGCCACTGCGCCGGCTCGGCTGCGTCGTTCTCGGCTGCGTCGTTCTCGGCTGCGCCGGCCCGCACGGTCGCGTCCGCGCGCTTGCCTGCGTCGCTGATGTGGTGCGGGTCGCCGCGCGGAAGCAGGACGACATCGCCGCAGCTTACGTGCTCGACGTGCGGGTCTCCGTCGATCCGGAGCGCGAGTTCGCCCGCTTCGATGATGTGCAGGCTGCCGACATCGGCGAAGCCGATCGAGAAATTCCGCAACGGAGCGTACGCAACGATCCGTTCTCCGCTCAGCCGGACGCTCCGGAGCAGCTCCGAGAGCAAGTCGCGCGGCTGAGTATCTGCGTCGAGGCCGAGGGCGGCTTCCTCAAGCGCTGGCGGATCGGCAAACTCTTGCGGCGATCGGAGCAAATCGGCCGGCGTCGCTGGACGATCGGCAAGATATCCCGGCGAATCGGTCATGGTTGCTGCCCATTCCTCTGACTACAGTCGACAGACAGTGAGTGAGTGAAGCCAACAACGCGACGGAGTTAGGACCGCGCTGGACCCTCTGTCGTGGCCAACTTCTTCCATCGGAGAGCAACTGCGCTACCGGAAGTTCGCCCCGACATCATCGTCCAGGTCTGGGTCCGCTCGCTTGTATCAACCGAGACTAACAACCAGAGGTCATCCATGACTGAGCCCGCCAAGCCGACCAAGATCAGCTTCGTCTATTCCAACCCCACCGACCCGGACGCCTTCGAGGCGGCTTACTCGGACCAGATCGCGCTAGCGCGCAAGCTCCCCGGCCTGACTCGGCTGCAGACGTCGAAGGTCTGGCCCAAGGAAGACGGCAGCCCGACCCCGGCGTACCGACTGCTGGACCTGTACTTCGCCGACTACGCGGCCGCCAGCGCCGCCGCCGCAGAGGCGGGCCCCCTTGTCGCCGCTACCGTCGAGCACGCCACCGGAGGCGTCATGATCGCATTCGCGGAAGTCACCGAGGACGCCTAGGCCGAACAAGACGGATTCCAGTCCCGTCGGCCCCGAGCAGCCAATTGCCCGGGAGGGGGACAGGTCCCCCTCCGGGCCACCACCTGGCGCGGCCCCGGTGGCAGGAAATTTTGGTACTGGTAGCAGTACAGGTGCCCATGCGCGGTGGTCAGATCGCCGGTCTGGGGTCAGCGCTTACTTGCCGGCTGGCGATGGCGGCGATGCGGGCGGCGATCGCCGGTGCCTGGTCCTCTTGGGGGAAGTGCTTGCCGGGTATGCGGTCAATGGCGGGCAGCCCGGCGGCAGCTCGTGCCTTCTCCCCGTACGTGCCGGCCGGCATCGCGGGGTCCTGGGCGGCCCACCGCAGATCGTGAATCTCGCGGAGTGGAGCGCCTACCTGCTGCGGCGCCTGGACCACCAGATGCTCACCGCCCCAGATCCCGGACTGGCGCAGCTCGCTGGTGAAGCGCGCAGCTACCCGGGGGTAACCGAGCCGGGTCACGAGACAGCCAATCCAGCCGACCGGGTATTCGTCCCCCTGCATCTCGCCAACGGCCAGCGCGACCTGCGGCTCCTGAATATGGTCGCCACGTTCGGCACCGCTCTTGACGTCACCGCATCAGAGCTTGTGATCGAGGCTTTCTATCCAGCCGATCAGGCCACTGCACAGGCACTCGAAGGGCCAAGCAGATGATGCCCAGCGGCGAGCCGCAGCCGCGCATAAATCCCTGCGCCTCTTACTCAATAGGCGAGCCAAAGCGGATGACGTTGCCATCAGGGTCGACAACGGCGCCTTCATGCTGGCCCCATTCGGTGTCCTGCGGTGAGTGAACCTCGGCGCCTGCGGAGCGCCACGCCGCGGCTAGCTCGTCGGCATCGTTGACGAAGAGGTACGCCGAGCTAGTGCGGCGGTCGTCACCGGGTACGACACCGAGGTGGATCTCAACGCCGCCGCGGGAGGCGAAGCCGTAGCCGCCTCCCGCGTATGCGCGGACGGTGAAGCCGAGTCGGTGGTAATGCCCCATCGCCACATCGAGGTCGTGGACGGCAAAGATCGGCGCTATGCGTTCCATGGCATCAGCCTCGCAGACGACCGCCTGGCCCAGATCTCGCCCTGTCATGAGAGCAGCCAGTAGACCTCCGTCCACTGCTGGGCCGGATCGTCGTCATGCGGTCCGTAGACTTCCCAGCGCACGCCGCTCGGTCGATGCCCGTGTGCGGCGCACCAGTCGAGGATGGCGTCATGGGCCGCCCCCACGTCCCCGAACGGGCCACGGTGGACGGTCATGGCCGCGGTTCCCGCGGGCAGCGCGGATGCCACCACGCGGCCGGTCAGCGGGCACGGCTGGTCGAGTAGGACACCAACCTCCACGTTCGGCACGCTGTCCAGGTAGAGCATGATATTGCGGCATCCCCGATAGATCCCGCCTGCGTGCAGACAGTCCCATACCTCGCCAAGAAGCTGCCCCCATAGCGTGGGGAAGGCCCGCCACGTCGTCGTGGCGGCAACGACGACGGTCCCGCGGGACTCGACATCGGTGCGGCTCACCTCGTAGTCCACCCGACAATCATCGCCCCGTCCACCGCGACCAACCCCGGAATCGGGAAGCTCGACGCCCCACCCGCGCCGTCGGCGGATCCGAACGGGAACCCGAAAACGGCAGTCTCCAAACCACCTAAAAAATCCACAAAAGCGGCACACCGGGTGATGCCGCCATATGACCGGGCCGTACCGATGGAACATTGGGCCGGTCCGGTGCGGCCCAATGCTCCATCGGTCCGATGACGGCCCGGCCCGCGGATGGCCGGGACGAGTGGGGGTGGGGTGACCGGGACGGGTGGGGTGGAGCGGGGGCTGAGGGAAACAATCTGAAGGGAAGGTGTCGGAACGGCCGGGCCTCGCGGTCGGCCCGGGAATCACAGGTCCGGTGCTGCAGCGGTGCCTCGCGACCACCCCGAGATGCGCGCCAGAGCAGATCGGCACGGCCAGGTTTGCCAGCGTGTCGTCCCGGCAAAAACCCCTCTGTCGGGCAGAATGCAACAAGGCCCCCTCCATGTATGAGATGGAGGGGGCCTTGCTTGGCCTCGCCGCTCCGAAGCGGCCAGTTGCCCGGCCTCCCCAGCGCTGCGCGCCGCCCGCCAGGGCCAGACACCCGTGCGATAAACCGGTCGCCCGGTCCATTCTCACGTCCCCGAAGTTGCCCTCAGATGGTGTCCGTTTCTAACGGTGAAAGCATTTCTACGCCCTCTGCTAGTTGTCGCGCAAGGGTCTGCGGCCATTCATTTCAAGTTTCTTCTCTGTCCACACGATGTCCACAGAACGAAGCCGCTTATCCGCACCTCTCGGCAGTTATCCACCGCTTTCTGCACAAGAAATCCACAGGTGACGTGATGTGACCCGGCAAACACCCTTATGCCGTCGTCCTGTGTAATCACTGAGTCTTTTCCAGACCACCTCGGGTAATCAGAGGGTGAACATTCAACCCATTCACGCCTGGTGATAGGTGGGCGCCGGTTCCGGTTGCTGGTGACAGCTGTGTGTGCGTTCGGTCGGGGTTCATGGTTGTCCTGCCGCCAGCATCGACTGAGGAAGCGTTCACGGCGATCGGCCGCGATGAGAGAGCGCTGCGGCCCGGTGCCGAGCGGCTGTGTCGGCTTCTGGGTGTTAACGCGGATGGCCTGACCCGGTTCCCGGCTGGCTCGCGACCGGTGTATACCGCCGGTGAACTGGTTCTCAAGCTTTTCCCTCCGGTGACAACCTGGCCCGATTACCGGATTGAGGCCCAGGTGCTGGCTGCCGTGGCAGGGCAGCTGCCGGCCCTGACGCCGCAGGTCCACGCGTCCGGAGAACACGACGGGTGGGGATACGTACTGATGAGCCGGCTGCCCGGTGTCCCGCTGGACATCGCCTGGGGCCGGGTATCAGCTCTGGACCGGGATCGGCTGGCCGCCCAGCTAGGCGAGACCATCGCGGCGCTGCACCAGATGCCGCCGCCGGTAATCAAGGACTGGTGGCCCGCCGACTGGCCATCTTTCGTCTCCAGGCAGCGGGCGCAGTGCGTCCGCGAGCAGCGTGAACTGGGCCTTCCCGCAGTGTGGGCAGATCAGATTCCGGAGTTCCTCGCCGCGGTCGCGCTGCCGGCCGGCCCGCCGGTGCTGCTGCATACCGAGGTCATGCGCGAGCACCTGCTCGTCAGCGAAGGCCCCGGAGGTGCATGGCGGCTGACCGGGCTGATTGACTTCGAGCCAGCCATGCGCGGTGAGCGCGAGTACGAGTTCGTCGGCGTCGGAGTGTTCGTCGCCGAGTGCGATGCCCGGTTCCTGACCGGGACGCTGACCAGCTACGGCTATGACCGGGATCAGCTAGGCGCAGACCTGCGCCGGCGCCTGCTGGCCTGGGGCATCTTGCACAGATACAGCAATCTCAGATGGTGGATGCAGCGGCTGCCGGAGCCATCCCGCTCCACCCTCGATGCGCTCGCCGACCGCTGGTTCGCGACAAGCTGACCACGCCCCTTCACCAACGACGACGCCCGTCAGAACCCCGGCCAGCAAAACCGGACCACCAAAAGATGCCGAATTGGCGGTGCCGGACCGCCGCCAGGTCAGCCGGGTCAGCGGCGTGCTGGCAAATGCGACCCAACGAAGTGGCCTGCGCGGCCGTCTTAAGGGTTGCAGGCCCTCGGTTTCAGGCTAACGGCCGTCAGTCTGCAGAGCATCAGGACGCTGCCAGGACGGGAGGCACGGTGATGAAGCTCTCCGTTCACACACGGGGCCGCGGTGCCGCCAAGGCCGCGGCTGGTGCCGTTGTCGCTGGCGTTCTTACTCTTGCGGCCTGCACCGCGGGGTCAGCCTCGGGTCCGGCCGGGTCGTCGTCCAGTTCGCCGCCGGCCGGGACGGCGTCGCCGACCGGAAAGGCGTCGCCGGCTCCATCGCCGACATCGTCGCCGTCATCGTCGCCGGGCCCCTCGGAGACGCTGGCCGGGTTCCGGGTACTGTCCATGAGCTTCGTCTCCGACCAGCGCGGTTTCGCGCTGGGCACGGTCAGCTGCGCGACCGGCCGGTGCGTTGCGCTGCTTGGCACCCCGGACGGGGGCAGCAGCTGGGCTCAGCTGGCCGCGCCGACCAGGGCCGCCGGGGGCGTTTACAACACCTGCCCGGACGGCCAGCCCTGCGTGCAGCAGGTACGGTTCGCGACCCCGCTGACCGGCTACGCCTACGATCCTTCGCTGCTGGTCACGACCGACGGCGGCCGCCACTGGCGCCTGCCGAGCGGGGCGTACGTCAGCTCGCTGGAGACCGCGGCCGGGACCGTCGTCCGGGTCGCGTCCGCGGGTACCGGCTGCAGCGGTGGGCGTTACGACGTCGACGCCGCGCCGGTCGGCAGCACTGCGTGGCGGGCGCTTCCGGCTCCCGCGATCCCGGAGATCTGCCCGCCGGTCCTGTACCGGCAGGGGGAGCGGCTGGTCCTGGTCGGCTACGGCAATCCGGCCGGCGGCGTCCGCGCGACGGCGCAGATCGCCCGCTCGGGCAATGGTGGCCAGACCTGGGCCAGCGGACCGGATAGCTGCGGCGGCACGGATGGCTATGCCTCCGGTGTCGCCCTGACCCCGCCGGACGTGCTCGTGCTGCTCTGCCAGCACCAGATGCCCGGCGCGACTGGGGTGTTCGGGCCAGCCTGGGTCCGCGTCTCGGTCGATGGCGGCGCCAGCTTCGGCCCCAGCCAGACCGTGCCGCCCGGCCCGGCCGTGCCGCCGGGAACCATCCGGAGCTACCAGCTGGCCGCCGCCAGCGCGGGCCGGCTGCTGGTCGTCGAGTCAGGCCAGAACGGCAGCCGGGTCCTGCTCACCGAGAATGGCGGCCAGACCTGGTCGGCCACGCTGAACCTGGCGGCCAGCGGACCTGTCGTCCTGGTCGGCTACCAGGACCCGGTCACCGGCCGGATCGCTCAGAGCGACCTGGTCTGGACGACCCGCGACGGCGGCCGCACCTGGATCGCCGACCAGTTCTAGGTCAGCCCCTGACACCGCGTAAACACGGCCCCTCCGCGTAAATACGGCCCCTCCCTGCAAACACGGCCCCTCCCTGCAAACACGGCCCCTCCCTGCATACAAGGGCCCTCCACGCAAACAAGGCCCCCTCCATGTATGAGATGGAGGGAGCCTTGCTTTGGCCTCGCCGCCCCGGATCGGCCAGTTGCCCGGCCTCCCCGGCGCTGCGCGCCGCCCGCCAGTGCCAGGCACCCGTGCGATACACCGGTTTCCCGGTCCATTCTCACGTCTCCGAAGTTGCCCTCAGATGGTGCCCGTTTCCAACGGTGAAAGTATTTCTACGCCCTCTGCGAGTTGTCGCGCAAGGGTCTGCGGCCATTCATTCCAGGTTTCTTCTCTATCCACACGATGTCCACAGAACGAAGCCGCTTATCCGCAAACCTCACGCCAGTTATCCACCGCTTCTGCACAAGAAATCCACAGGTTACATGATGTAACTTAACAAGCACCATTATGCTGTAGTCCCGTGTGATCGCTTAGTCTTTCCCTGGCCACGTCGGGTGATCAGTTCCCTGCCGCGAGGACCTGAATATTTACATCAGAACGTGCCCGAATTGGCGCTGCCGGACCGCTGCCAGGTCGGCCGTGGCGATGGTGGCCCGGCACCGGGACGCGTTAGGCTGGCTCGCCCGTTCCCACGGCTTGCCCGTGTCCAGCGAAGGGAGGCAGGCTGTGACTACCGCGCGTCCGGCGTCCAGCCGGGTCGATGTCTTCTCTCTGGGCGGGACGATCGCGATGAAACGGGAACCTGGCGGCAGCGCCGGTGCCGTCCCGGCGCTGAGCGGGGAGCAGCTGCTGGCGGCGGTGCCCGGACTCGCGCGGACAGGAACCGATGTCACGGTCCATGATGTGCGGCAGGTTCCCGGCGCCTCGCTGGAAATCGCCGATGTCATCGAACTGGCCAGGCTGATCCGCGCGTCGGTCAACTCCGGCGCGGCCGGGGTCGTCGTGACGCAGGGAACCGACACGATCGAGGAGACCGTCTTCCTGCTCGACCTGCTCTACGACGGCCAGGCGCCAGTGGCCGTCACCGGGGCCATGCGCAACCCGGCACTGGCCGGTCACGACGGCCCGGCCAACATCCTCGCCGCCATCCAGGTAGCCGCCAGCCCGGCGTGCCGGGGGATCGGCTGCGTCGTGGTATTCGCCGATGAGATTCACGCCGCACGCTGGGTGTCCAAGACACACGCCACGAGCCTGACCGCGTTTACCTCACCCTCGACCGGGCCGGCCGGATACGTCACCGAAGGCTGTCCCCGGCTGCTGTGGCACCCAGAACGCCTGCCGGCCCAGCCGCTCGGTTTCCCGGTGCCGGCGTATCCGCCCGGTTTCCCGGTGCCCGCCCAGCTGCCCGGTGTCCCGGCCAGGCCGGCCAGCCCGGCCCGCCCGGTGCGGGTCGGGATCGTGACCATGGCCCTCGGCGATGACGGCGAGATGCTACGCGCCGCCGAAGGACGGTTCGACGGCCTGGTCGTCGCCGCGTTCGGTGCCGGACACGTGCCCGCCGTGACCGTTCCTGTCCTGGCCGGGCTGGCCGGGCAGATCCCGGTGGTGCTGGCCTCCCGTACCGGAGCTGGCAGCGTCCTGGCCGCCACCTACGGCTTCTCCGGATCCGAACAGGACCTGCTCGGCAAAGGGTTGATCAGCGCCGGTTTCCTCGCTCCGCTCAAGGCACGGCTGCTGCTGCACCTCCTGCTGTCCGGCGGCGCTGACCGTGACCGGATCACCACGGCGTTCGACGCCTTCGGCGTGCGCAATGGCCAGCGCTGAACAACCAAAGTACCGGGGGCTGCAAGACGGGCACGGTGGCTGCTAGAGGTGGCCGACCGCCGCGCCGACGTCGGACAGCGCCGTGCGGAGCTCCTTGCGGGAGCCGACCCCGAGCTTTCCGAACACCTTGCTCAGGTGCCACTCCACCGTGCGCGGACTGAGGAACAGCTGGGCACCGATCTCCGGGTTCGTCTGCCCGCCGGCCGCCAGCCGCGCGACCTGGACCTCCTGCGGGGTCAGCTCGTCGAGCGTCTCGACCGTGCGCTTGCGCACGGTCTCGCCGGTGGCCAGCAGCTCGCGGTGGGCGCGCTCGGCGAACGCCTCCATGCCCATGTCCGAGAGCATCGCGTACGCGACTCGGAGCTGCTCGCGCGCGTCGACGCGACGGTGCTCGCGCCGCAGCCATTCGCCGTACAGCAGGTGCGCGCGGGCCAGCGTCGCACGGGTTCTGATGTGCGTCAGCCGTTCGATCGCCTCGCGGTAGAGCCGCTCGGCCGTGGCCCCCTCGGCCAGCATCGCCGCCGCGCGCGCGTGGGTCCCGAGCGCCCAGTCCGTGCCGGCCGCCTGCGCGATCTCGGCGAGCTGGGCGAGCGAGCCGGTTCCGCGCTCCGCCTGGCCGCTGCGCGCGGCGGCCTCGATCAGCTCCGCGAGCAGCAAGATCGCCGGCCCCAGCCCGCTTGCGGCATCGGCGGCTCGCTCGGCCGCGGCCAGCGCGTCCTCGTAGAGACCGAGCCCGTTATAGCGAATCGCGCTGCCCCAGTCGTTGGCGGCGAGCCAGAGCCCCTCGCCGCGTCGCAGCACATCCTCCCGTTGCGCCTCGATGAGGGCCAGCGCCTCGGCGTCCCGTCCCCGCCAGTTCGCCAGCACGATCGAGGTGCGCAGCGTCAGGTGACTGCCGGTGGCCTCGACGACGGCGTCCGACTCGGCGGCCAGCGACATGGCCACCCCGGTCCGGCCGCAGAACAGCTCGACCAGCGTGCGGTCGGTCAGCGCGACGGGCAGCGCGGCGAAGGCGCCGGCCCGGCGCGCCACATCGAGATGCCGCGCGGTGAGTTCGTCCCACGCCTCATCATCGGCCAGCGCCCGGGCGATGCGGCAGGCCAGCCACAGCCAGCGCAGCTCGTCCTCATCCGACAGCGCCTCGTCCCGGAACGCCCGCAGCGCGACCTTCAACGCCGGCGCCGCCGCGACGTAGCCCTGGCAGGTGAGGACGGCGAGCCCGTCGAGCAGCAGATCGCACGCGCGGGTGGAGGGCTCCCAGCCGGCCGCCAGCACGGCCGCGGCGACCTCGCGCGCATCGCCCCCGCGCACCAGGCGGTCGGCCGAGAATGCGGCCGCGAACGCCTCGAGGTAGGTCTCGCGGGCGAGCCTCGGATCCAGCGGCTCGAGCTGCCTGGCCGCCTCGAGCAGCAGCGGGGGAGCGTCGCGGCCGCGCGTCATCGCGAACGTGATCTGCGCGTGCAACAGTTGCGCGCGGGCGCGCTCGAGGGAGTCCAGCGGCCCCGCCTGCGCCATCGCCAGCATCCGGAGCGCTGCGTCGGGCGCGCCGGCTTGGTGCTTGCCTTGGGCGGCGAGCAGCGCACGCTGGGCCCGGCGCCTCGGATCGGGCGTCAGCTCGACCGCGCGCTGGTGAAATGCCGCGCCCGCCGCCAGGCCACCGCGCGCCCGCGCTCGCCCGGCCGAGCGCTCCAGCTCGGCGGCGATGTCCTCGTCGAGTCCGGCGGCCGCCTGCGCGCAGTGCCAGGCGCGGCGATCCGGATCAACGTCGGCGTCGGTGGCCTCGGCGAGCGCGCGGTGCACGCGCCGGCGGTCCTCCGGCGAGCTAGCGCCGTAGACCGCCGAACGCACCAGCGAATGGCCGAAGCGCATCTGCGCGCCGGAATCAACTAGTCCCACGGCGGCGGCCGACGCGGCCGCGTCTGGCCCGATGCCGAGCCCGGCGGCCGCCCGCCACACCAGCACCGGATCCCCTGTCGGCTCAGCCGCCGCGACGAGAAGAAAGAGCCGCGTCGACGACGGGAGCGGCGCCAGCCGCTCCCGGAAGCTCTGCTCGATCCGCCTCGACACCGCCGGGCCGCCGGTCAGCCCGAACCCGCCCGCGAGCTCGGCGGGCGTCCGGCCACGGGGCAGCTCAAGCAGCGCCAGCGGGTTGCCGCTCGTCTCGGCCACGATCCGATCGCGCACCTGCTTATCGAGCGGACCGGCGAGCACCGTCCCGAGCAGCTCCTGCGCATCAGCGTCGTCGAGCCCGCCCACGGTGAGCTCGGGCAGGCCCTCAAGATTCCCCTCGCCGGCCGGCTCGCGCACGGCGAAGACCAGCCCGACCGACTCCGCGCCGAGACGGCGCGCGACGAAGGCCAGCGCCTGAGCGGAGGCCGCGTCGAGCCACTGCGCGTCGTCCACCACGCAGACGAGCGGCCGCTTGGCCGCGACGTCCGACAGCAGGCTCAGCACCGCCAGGCCGACGAGGAACCGATCCGGCGCGCCGCCGTCGCGCAGGCCGAACGCGGTGCCGAGCGCACCGCGCTGCGGGCCGGGCAGGCGCTCCAGCCGATCCAGGAACGGTTTGCACAGCTGCTGCAGCCCCGCGTACGCGAGCTCCATCTCCGATTCGACGCCGCCCGCCCGGGCGATGCCGCACCCGGACGCATGCCGCACCAGGTACTCCAGCAACGCGCTCTTGCCGACCCCGGCCTCCCCGCGCAGCACCAGCGCCCGGCTCGGACCAGCGCGCACACTCGCCACCAGCTGATCCAGCGCCGCGCACTCGCTGCGCCGGCCAAGCAGCCGCCGCCCCGAAACAGAAGCCGACATTGCCACTAACCGAGCCTCATCCACCGAACCTAGGAACGGCACTCCCCGCTGCCACTCGGCACCGCGGACCCGTGACCCCGGGATCGGTCACCCCGGGGGTCTGCACCAGGGATCTTACCGGGCGCGACGGGCAGGCGCCGAGATCACCCTGAAGACATCACCACGACGAAGACCCATCGAAGTCTTCCCTTGCGAAAGAAGCGTCATGCCAAGCAATACCCAGGAGGCAGCCATGAGCGCCACCGAAGAAACCAGCGTCAGGCAGGTCGACATGCACCTCGAGGTCGACATCATCCCCGTGTCCGACGTCGACCGAGCCAAGGAGTTCTACCAGCGCCTGGGCTGGCGGCTCGACGACGACGTCGCCCCGCTCGACGGCCTTCGCATCGTCCAGTTCACGGCCCCGGGCTCCGCGACCTCGATCACGTTCGGCACCGGACTCACGACGGCGGCCCCCGGCTCGGCCGAGGCAGGGCTGACCGTCTCCGACATCGAAGCAGCCCATGACGAACTCACCGGCCGCGGCATCGACACGAGCGAGATCTGGCACGGCCCGCCGTTCCCCGTCGAGGCCCGGCAGCCCGGTACCGACCCCGAGCGCACCAGCTACGGATCGTTCTGCTCCTTCAGCGATCCCGACGGGAATACCTGGCTGGTCCAGGAGGTCACGACGCGGCTCCCCGGCCGGATCGCCGCTGACACGGCATACGCATCCGCGGCGGACCTGGTAGGCGCGCTGCAGCGGGCCGAGGCCGCCCACGTCGAGCACCAGAAGCGCACCGGGCGGTCGCACCTTTTCCACCGGTCAGCGCAGGACGAGAACTGGCCCGCCTGGTACGCCGCCTACATGACGGCGGAGCAGGCCGGGACCGACCTGCCCAGCTGACCGATTTCGGGTTCGCCGCAATCGCGACGCCACAAACGGATCACTGAATGGAGAGCTTCAATGCCCACAGTCAAGGTCGGAACTGAGAACAGCGCCGACATCGAGGTCTATTACGAGGATCATGGCGCCGGCCAGCCCGTCGTGCTGATCCACGGCTACCCGCTCAGCGGCCGCGGCTGGGACAAGCAGGTCCCGGCCCTGCTGGACGCCGGGTACCGGGTCATCACCTATGACCGGCGCGGATTCGGCCAGTCCAGCCAGCCCACCGCCGGCTATGACTACGACACCTTCGCCGCCGACCTGTCCGCCCTGCTCGAGCACCTGGACCTGCGCGACGCGGTCCTGGCCGGGCACTCGATGGGCACCGGCGAGGTCACCCGCTACCTGGGCCGGTACGGATCGGCCCGGGTAGCCAAGGGCGTGCTCGTCGCCCCGATCCCGCCCTACTTGCTGCAGACGCCCGACAACCCCGACGGGGTCCCGCAGAGCCTGTTCGACGGGTTCGCCGCCGCCGCCCGGGCCGACACCCCGGCCTGGATGAAGGGATTCCTGGACAACTTCTACAACATGGACACGCTGCGGGGCACCCTGGTCAGCGACCAGGCCTTCCAGACGAGCTGGAACCTGGCCGTGACCGCCTCGGCCACCGCCGCGGTGGCCTGCATCGGCACCTGGGCCACCGACTTCCGCGGTGACCTGCCCGAGATCGACGTACCCATCCTGGTCATCCAGGGCGACGCGGACCAGGTGCTGCCGCTGGACAAGACCGGCCGGCGGCTGCCGGGCCTGATCAAGGACGCGCACCTCGTCGTGGTCGAGGGCGGCCCGCACGCCATCCCCTGGACCCACGCCGACCAGGTCAACACCGCCCTGCTCGCCTTCGTCCGCAGCTGAACCCATCTCATGCCGTCGCGGCCGGACCTAAGCCCACGCTGGTCCGGCCGCGGCACCGCCGATCCTGACCATTACCGACAACGGAGCCACCATGTCTAACCATTTCAGCGCCGACAAGCTCAAGTTCCCCGGCGACGACCGCCGCCTCGACCTCACCGACGTCTTCCTGTTCACCTCGCCCGACGACGCGGACAAGACCGTGCTGATCATGGACTCGAACCCGACCAGCGCCCCGCCCCCCATCCCCGCCCCGGTGACCGGCCCGGAGTTCTACCCCGGAGCCGTCTACCGGATCAACATCGACACCGACGGCGACCACCACGCCGACATCGCGTTCACCTTCACCTTCTCCGAGTACGACAACGGCCGCCAGACCGGCACCGCCTGGTACGCCACCGGCGCCGACGCCCGCCAGCCCGGCCCGGCCGGCCAGGTGCTCGCCGAGAACGTCCCGGTCAGCTTCGACGGCACGGTACGGCCCGTCCAGGTCGGAGGGTCGGGCCGGATCCGGCTGTCCGCCGGGCTGCGCAGCGACCCGTTCTTCGCCGACGTCGAAGGCGCCCTGCACGGCTTCGCCTGGACCGGCCACGACGACTTCGCCGCCAACAACGTCGACTCCATCGCCCTCGAGGTGCCCGCCGACATGCTCGGCGGTCCGGTCATCGGCGTGTGGGCCTCGATCAGCCGGCCCAGCAACGGCGTACTCGAGCAGCTGGACCGCGGCGGGAACCCGACCATCAACCCGTTCATCAACCCGGACGGCGAAAAGAACCTGTTCAACTCCCGCCAGCCCGCCGACGACATCGCCAACTACCTGGAACTGTGGTCGGTGATCCTGCAGAACGCCGGCGGCTACACCACCGAGCAGGCCACGGCGGCCGCCCTGCAGGTCCTGCCCGACATCCTGCACTACGACCGCACCCAGCCCGCCACCTACCCCAACGGCCGCATCCTCACCGACGACGTGTACAGCGCCCGCTTCGCCTGGCTGACCAACGGCAAGGTCCCGCCCACCGGCCTCAAACCCCACGACGACCTGCTGCCCCACTTCCCCTACCTCGGCCCCCCCAACCCCAGCCGCTAAGACACCCCTCCAGGCCGGCGACGTCGCCGATCCGTCGCCGGCCCGCAGGTCCACCGGACTCCACCTCGTCACAACGACCACCCACGGGTTCCGCGACTCGGTCGGCTCGGGAACCAGCGAGTTCCGCGACTCGGTCGGGTCGGCGCGGCGTCTCGCGGGTAGTCTCCAGTCGTGTCTGCCGATCCGCGGCCAGCACCTGTTGTGCTGGGTAGCTGGCCGACCCCGCTGGAGCCTGCTCCGCGTCTGGCCGCTGCGGTGGGGCTGGCCGCTGATGCCTTGTGGGTTAAGCGTGATGATCTGACCGGGCTCGGCGGCGGCGGCAACAAGGTCCGGAAGCTTCAGTACACCTGCGCGCAGGCGCTGGCCGCCGGGGCGACGACGCTGATCACCAGCGGCGCGCCGCAAAGTAACCATGCCCGGGTGACCGCGGCCGCTGCCGCGCGTCTGGGATTGCGTTCGGTGCTGGTGCTGCAAGGAGGGGAGCCGGAAGTCCCGGCTGGCAACCTGGTGCTGGATTTGCTGGCCGGCGCCCGGCTCGTCTGGACCGGGCCGGCCACGGCCGAACAGGCGCGCCGCGAGGTCGAGCGGCAGGCCGAGAAGGTGCGAGAGGACGGCGGGATCCCGCATGTCATCCCGCACGGTGGCTCTAACTCCTATGCCGCGCAGGCTTACGTGGACTGCAGTGGCGAGCTGCTCGCCCAGCTGCCTGGCCTGGACCATGTCATCGTCGCGTTCGGGTCCGGCGCAACCATGGCCGGACTGGTCGCCGGGCTTGATGCCGACCGGGTCATCGGCATCGACACTGGTGCCGTGGCCGACCCCGGCGCGAAGCTCGATGAGCTTCTCGACGGCATGCCGGGTGTCCGGGTACGGCGTTCGGACCTGCAGCTCGACGACGGCCAGGTAGGCGCCGGCTATGCCGCGGTGACTCCCGCCGCGCGGGAGGCGATGAGGCTGGCCGCCCGCACCGAAGGCATCTTCCTCGACCCCACCTATACCGCACGTGCCCTGGCCGGCCTGATCGCGCGCGTCGCCAGCGGACGCATCAAGCGCAAAGACCGCACTGTCTTCATGCACACCGGAGGCTTGCCGGGCTTGTTCGGTCATCCCGACTTCCAGGCCTGACCGTTCCCGGTCGAGTCCACCTCCGGCCGCGCGGTATCTCCTGTCTCGACACCCCTGACTTGCTTAACCGGAACTCATTTCCGTATACTTCCGGAATAATGTTCCGCTTAATACGCCTTGTGTCATTGGTCGAGCCGCCATCGCGCCTCGATCACTAAAGGAGAGACCGCATGCAGTACCGCACCCTCGGCCGGACCGGCATCAAGGTCAGCCCCTACGCGCTCGGCGCGATGATGTTCGGACCCTTCGGCAACCCCGACCACGACGACTCGATCCGCATCATCCACAAAGCACTCGACGCGGGGATCAACTTCGTCGACACAGCCGACCGGTACTCCGCCGGGGAGTCCGAAGAGATCGTGGGCAAGGCGCTCAAGGGGCGGCGCGACGACATCGTGCTGGCGACCAAGGTGCACGGCCCGATGGGCGATGACCCCAACCAGCGGGGCAACTCGCGGCGCTGGATCGTGACCGAGGTCGAGAACTCGCTGCGCCGCCTGCAGACCGACCACATCGACCTGTACCAGATCCACCGGCCGGACCCCGACACCGACATCGAGGAGACGCTGTCCGCGCTGTCGGACCTGGTCCACGCCGGCAAAGTCCGGGTGATCGGCTCCTCCACGATGCCCGCCTCCGACATCGTCGAAGCCCAGTGGGTGGCCGAGCGCCGCGGCCTGGAACGGTTCCGCACCGAGCAGCCGCCCTACTCCATTCTTAACCGCGGCATCGAGGCCGAGGTGCTGCCCGTGGCCCAGCGCTACGGGATGGGCACGCTGGTATGGAGCCCGCTCGCGAAGGGCATGCTCACCGGGCGCATCCGCAAGGGCGAGCAGACCGACCTCCGTCGCGCCGCCATCTTTTCCAGCTTCAGTGACGAGCCCCGGCTCGACGCCGTGGAGGAGATCATCCCGCTGGCCGACGAGGCGGGCCTGCCGATGACGCACCTGGCGATGGCGTTCGCGATCGCTCATCCGGGCGTGACCAGCGCGATTATCGGGCCGCGGACGATGGAGCAGCTCGATGACCTGCTGGCCGGCGTCGACGTCAGGCTCACCGACGAGATCCTCGACCGGATCGACGAGATCGTCCCGCCCGGCACCGATGTCGGCGCGCCCGACCAGGCCGCCTACCTGCCCCCGGCCCTCCTGCACCCGGACCTCCGCCGCCGCCCCGTCAACGAACGCGCCGCCGCCTGAACAGCACAGCTAGCAGCGCCCGCCAGCTACCTTCCCGACAGCGCGTCTGCGCTGCGCCTGCGGGGGCTGGCCGATAAGCCCAGCGAGACGGTCCATAGTTCCTGCGCGGCGGTGGAGTCGATCGCCTTACACGTCGTGCTGCATCCAGACGTTCGGCTGCGCCCGGAGCGCCGGTCCGTCAAGAGCACCTGCAAGTCGGCATGCTGCGGGAACAACGCGCCGAAGTAGCGGCCGGTGTGGTTGCCGTGCTCGTTGTACACCGGCCACAGGCCCTTGAAGAGCCCGTCGTCACGCGCCTGCGCCCACAAGTCCGGCCGCTCCGCCGCGGTAAAGGCTTCCAGCCAATCGGGCGCTCCCGATGGTGCCTGCACCCTGCGAACCCTAGCAACGTCCTCAGCTCGACGCGGCCTGCTGGAGCAGCCGCCACAGCTCCGAGACGTCAGCCCGTTCTGTCCGCTCGGCTCCGATCGAGACCCGGACCGCCCAGGTGCCGCCCAGCAGGGACGGCGTCACCAGGGCCGCGCCCGAGGTGTTGACCGCGTCCACCCAGGAGAGCGTGTGCGCGTTCAGCGCGTCGACGTCCAGCACCGCGCCGGCCGCCGAGACCAGGCCGGCCGGTTCGTGCCTGAGCACGACGGTCTGCAGGTTGACCCGGGCCAGCACCCGCCAGCCGGGGGTCGCGGCCACCTGCTCGGCGAGCCAGCGGGCGTTGTCCAGGTCCCGCCGGAGCCGGGCCCGGATGGCCTCGGCCCCGTCCAGCCGCAGGTGGAACCACAGCTTGAGCGCCCGGAACCGCCGGCCGAGCGGGATGCCCCAGTCCTTGTACTGTGTCACCTCGCCGTCCACGGCCGAACGGAGATAGGACGGGCTGGTCGACATGACCCGGATCAAGTGCTGCGGGTCGGCGACATAAAGCAAAGAGCAATCCAGAACGGTACCCAGCCACTTGTGCGGATTCCAGGCTAGTGAGTCCGCGCCTTCCACCCCGGCGACGAGCCAGCGCATCTCCGGCAACAGCAGCGCCGAGCCTGCCATCGCCGCGTCGACGTGCACCCACATCCCGTACTGCCGCG
>Ga0302181_10001310_pt1 | contig 18674 bp, 16 predicted proteins | sample I_Palsa_E3_3_FD_198786 | JGI IMG/M metagenome (GOLD analysis project Ga0302181, IMG submission 198786) | Peat permafrost microbial communities from Stordalen Mire near Abisko, Sweden - I_Palsa_E3_3 | ecosystem: Environmental > Terrestrial > Soil > Palsa > Peat permafrost | place: Sweden...
CGTTGAGGGCCTGTCCGCCCAGGGATCCGAAGAAGGATGCGTTGCCGAAGGTGAAGACCCCGCCGTCGGATGCGGCGATCCAGTAGCCATGGCCGCCGGGGGTGGAAGCTTCGGCCACCGCGGCCGCCCCTTGCCCCGGCGTCGATGCGTGCGGTTGGGCCAGGTCCGCTGCGGCGGCATGCACCGCGAGGGCGGGTCCGGCGAACGACGTGGAGAACGGGAGCACCGAAGCAAGGGGGGCGAGAACAAGCGCCGCCAGCATGACGGCGAAGATCGATCCCTTTCGGCGCTGTCTCGAGAGCAACAAGGCCTCCAGACTAAGGAGCCTGCAGCCGGAGCCGAGGGCACCGATACGATTTCCTCGTGCGGTGTGCGCAATGGTGAGCGTTCGCTGGGCCGGTATCGACGATGGGCAATGGGTATTTCCATTGGCGCGCGACATGGCGACGTCATTTCGACTCGAAATTGCGGCCTTCACGGCGTCCTTTGCCGGTGTCTTGGAACGTGATGACGCCGTTGTCCTGGTGGCGCAGGACGGAGACGAGATCGTCGGTTATCTGCTCGGTCTCGATCACCTGGCCTTCTACGCCAACGGGCGCGTCGCCTACGTCGAAGAGGTGGCAATCGCGCCAAGCCGGCGGCGGGAGAAGATCGGGCACCTCCTCATGCGTGCCTTCGAGGAGTGGGCCTCCCGCCGCGGTGCCCGCTTGGTCACCGTGGCGACCCGGCGCGCCGGGGCGTTCTACGCCGGCATCGGGTACGAGGAGACCGCCGCATTGTTCCGCAAGATTCTCTGAGGGGTGACGGATCCGGGCGGTGAAAGCTCGAGGGGCTGGTCGGGGAGCAGCCGGGAGACGAGCTCCATGGCCCGGAAGCCAAGTTCGGCCGGTCCGACTGCGTCGGGCCGCATGAGGTTGGCCATTATCCGGAGGAGTTGGCTCATGAGGAACTCGGAACGCATCCCGACACCGACGCAGAGCCTCATGGCCTGGGGGTTCGAGATCATGCGGACGAAGGCCCGCGCCACCTTGTAATAGGGGCCGTAGGCCGCTTCGAGCTGGAGGTCATAGTGGCGCAGTGCGGCCGCGCCCTCGCCGCTGAGGGCGTGGCCCAGTGCGGCCGCCGCCAGGCGTCCGGTCTCGTAGCCGTAGGCAATGCCTTCGCCATTGAAGGGGTTGACCGTTCCGGCGGCGTCGCCGGCCATGAGGACATTGCCGCCGGCACGAGGACCCACCGACAGGCCCATCGGGAGCTTGCCCCCGGTTGGCGGGCCGAGGGACGTGTCGGGACGCAGGCCCCACGACTTCGGTGCCCAGTCGACGAAGGTGTCCATCAGATGGCTCGTATTGACGCCCTTCCAGCGGCGGTCCGTGGAGAGGAGGCCGACACCGACGTTGACCCGGCCGTCGCCCATGGGGAAGATCCAGCCGTAACCGGGGACGACATTTCCCTCAGCGTCGCGAATGTCCAGGTGGGACTCGATGAATGGATCGTCGTGCCGGTCCGAGGTGTAGTAGCCCCGCAGGGCCATGCCCAGCGGGAGGTCCCGGCGGCGATTGGTGCCCAGCATCCGGCCCACCCGTGAATTCGCTCCGTCGGCTACGACGACGTAGCGGGCCCGGATGGAGCGGGTGGCGCCGCTTTCCTTCTCCTTGATCGTCACACCGGAGAGGTACGGCAGTGACTGGTCGCTGCGGGTCGGCGGAGACGAGGGTCGGAGTCCATCGTCGAGGATCGGCGCCACGACCTCGGTCCCCGAGAGGAGGCTGGCCCCCGCTTTGACCGCCCGCTCGGCCACCAGGCCATCGAGGTCGTAACGGGTGATCGTGTAGCCGTAACTGGGGAAATTGGGATGCTCGGGCCATTGCATCTCGATGGACTGGCCAAAGCCGTAGGCCCGCAGGCCGCTGTATTTATGCGATCCGGCCAGAGCTTCCTCGAGGCCCATGTCGGCCAGTTGCCGGACGGCACGCGGGGTCAATCCGTCGCCGCAGGTCTTCACCCGGGGAAACTGCTTCTTCTCGACCACCACGACGTCCCAACCTGCTTCGGCCAGCCAGTAGGCGCACGAGGATCCTGCCGGGCCGGCGCCGACGACGATCACATCGTGCACTCGGTCCGTTCCGAGCCCAGTCCCAGGTCCCGTCGCGGCACCGGCAGAAGTGGCCCCGGCCGACGGCACCGACGCGCGCCTGGGCGCACGGCGCGGTTTGGCGCCCTTCTCGGCGGGCTCCTCGGGATCGGGAGAGTGGGGGGCGGCGCGCGGCGTCACCCCTGCATCGTAGGCCGTTGCCAGGAGGAATCGTCTGCCGCCGGATGTGCCTGGGAAAAGGTTCCCATGGTAGAAACGTCTTTCGTGGACCAGTACCTTCCGATCCTCATCCTGGCGTTCCTCGGTCTTCTGTTCACCGTGTTCTCTCTCGTGAGCTCGTCCATGCTCGCTCCGAAGAAGAAACCGACGGTGGCGAAGCTCTCGCCCTACGAGTGCGGGATCGTGCCCAATCGTGAGCCGCCGCAACGCTTTCCAGTGCGCTTCTATCTCGTTTCGATGATCTTCATCATCTTCGATATTGAGATCGTGTTCCTCTACCCGTGGGCTGTGGTCTTCCACCAGATCGCCACGTTCGGGCTCATCGAGGTCATCGTGTTCGCCGCCGTCGTCTTCGTTTCGTTCCTCTACCTGATCTCCAACGGTGCCCTGACATGGGGCCCGGCCAAGACCCTGCAGTCCGGCATGCCGGCGCGCACGTCGGAGTCGACCATCTCCCGGATCAGCGCATCCCGCTCCCAGCCGGGCCAGGCGGCCTGAGCATGGGGCTCGAGGATCTGCAGCACAACTTCCTCACGGGGAAGATGGAAGACCTGGTGAAGTGGGCCCGGCGCAACAGCGTCTGGCCGGCCACGTTCGGTCTGGCCTGCTGTGCCATCGAGATGATGTCGGTCGGTGCGGCCGACTACGACATCAGCCGCATGGGCATGGAGGTCTTCCGGGCTTCCCCCCGCCAAGCCGACCTGATGATCGTGGCCGGCCGGGTCTCGCAGAAGATGGCCCCCGTTCTGCGTCAGGTCTACGACCAGATGATGGAACCGAAGTGGGTCATCTCCATGGGCGTCTGCGCCTCGACGGGCGGCATGTTCAACAACTACGCCATCGTCCAGGGCGTGGACCAGATCGTGCCCGTCGACGTCTACGCACCGGGATGCCCCCCTTCGCCCGAGACGCTCCTCCACGCCATCCTCACCCTGCACGAGAAGATCCGGACCGGCGAGATCGCACGTCGTCCCGGGAGCAGCGTGCCGGCGGGCGAGCAGGCGACGGGCGGCTGGGTGCCCACGGTGCCCAACGCCGTGCGGGTGGCCACGCCGCGGTGAGCATCGAGAGTGCGACCGCGGGACAGGCGGGGACCCCGTCTTCGGTGCTACCCGACGTGCCGCGCCTGCCCGACCGCTCGGTCAGCCAGCTCGCCTTCCCGCCCCGGGAGCGTTACGCCCAGATGGTGCGGGCCTTCCGGGACAGCGGCTTCGAGACCTGTGCCGACCTCTGCGCGGTCGACTACCTGACCCACCCCGGGCGTTCGCTGCCCGACGGGGTGAAGGCCGAGCGCTTCGAGGTCGTGGTGAACCTGCTCTCGCTATCCATGCGCCAGCGCGTGCGCATCCGCGTCCAGGTGCCCGAGAGCGATCCCGTCGTGTCCACCTTGACCGACATCTACTCGGGGACCGACGCCATGGAGCGTGAGGCCTTCGACATGGTCGGGATCATCTTCGAGGGGCACCCGGACCTCACCCGGATCTTGATGCCCGAGGACTGGGAGGGCCATCCGCTGCGCAAGGACTACGGCGTCGGTCGGGTCCCGGTGCAATTCAAGGAAGCGCCGGGGCCGCGATGAGCGATCACGACGACGCCGGGAACGACGCCGGGAACGACGAGCACGAGCTCGTCGAAGCCGAATTCGACGCCGACGAGGGCTTCGACACCGAAGGCTTCCGGACCGTGGGCCAGGAGCGTCACGCCACCGAGCTCGTGGCGCTGGTGGCCGAGACGTCCGAAGGGGCGCAGGAGCTGCAACCACGCGGTGACACCGGCAGTGGCGAGCTGCGCCGGGAGGTGGGGGCGGTCCTGCGACTGCCCGAAGGCAACTACATCGACCCCAACGACATCGACATCGAGCGGCGTGACGACGAGACGATGATCATCAACATGGGCCCGCAGCACCCGTCGACCCATGGGGTGTTGCGTCTCATGCTCGAGCTCGACGGTGAGACGGTGCTGCGCACGAAGCCGATCATCGGATACCTGCACACGGGCATGGAGAAGACGGGGGAGGAGCTGACCTACGTCCAGGGCGCGACCAACGTCACCCGCATGGACTACCTGTCGCCGCTCACCAACGAGCTGGTCTTCTCCCTGGCGACCGAAGCCCTGTTGGGGGTGGACCTGCCACCGCGCGCCGTGTGGATCCGGATGTTGATGGCCGAACTGCAGCGGGTGTCGTCCCATCTCATGTGGATGGCGACCAACGGGATGGACCTCGGCTCGACCTCCATGATGATCTACGGCTTCCGCGAGCGCGAGATGGTGCTGAGCTTCTTCGAGAAGACGACGGGGGTGCGGATGAACCACAACTACATCCGTCCCGGTGGCGTGGCGGCCGACCTGCCCGACGGGTGGCAGGACGACATCGCGGTCATCTGCGACACCATCCTGGTCCGCACCTTCGAATACGACGAGCTGCTCACGGGCCAGCCGATCTTCCGCGAGCGCACGGAGGCCGTCGGCAACCTGACGGCGGAGGAGGCCCTGGCGCTCTCGGTGACGGGGCCCGTTTTGCGCTCGACCGGCGTGCCGTGGGACCTTCGGCGCACGATGCCGTACCTCGACTACGACAAGCTGGACTTCGACGTGATCGTGGGCTCGTACGGCGACAACTTCGACCGCTACTCGGTGCGCCTCAACGAGATACGTGAGTCGATCAAGATGATCCGCCAGATTGCCGATCGCATGCCGGCCGGGGACTACCGCGTGCAGGACCGCAAGGTCACGCCGCCACCGCGGGCGCGCATCGACGAGAGCATGGAAGCGCTGATCCACCACTTCAAGATCTTCACCGAGGGCTTCCGGGTCCCCGAGGGGGAGGTCTACCTGGCCATCGAGTCCCCCCGCGGCGAGCTGGGGTGCTACATGGTCTCCGACGGGACGTCCAAGCCCTACCGCATGCACATCCGGGGGCCCAGCTTCGTCAACCTGCAGGCGCTCCCCGTGCTGTTGCGTGGCGGGCTGATGGCCGACGCGGTGGCTGTCATCTCCTCGGTGGACCCCGTCATGGGCGAGGTCGACCGATGAGCCATCTGTCGGCCGATCTGCTGGCCCAGGCCAAGGACGTCGTGGCGCTCTATCCCGAGCCGCGCTCGGCGCTGATCCCGCTGTGCCACCTGGCCCAACAGCAGGATGGCTGGTTGCGCCCCGAGGCCATGAGCGAGATCGCCGAACTGGTCGGGGTGACGGCAGCCGAGGTCCGCGGCACGGCCACCTTCTACGACATGCTGCACATCGAGCCGGTGGGGTCCTACGTCGTGTCGGTCTGCACCAACATCGCCTGCCTGCTCGGAGGGGCCCTGGAGCTGCTCGAGCATGCCGAGTCTTCGCTCGGAGTACGCGCCGGGGGTACAACGGTCGACGGCGTGTTCACCCTCGAGGAGTCCGAGTGCCTGGCGGACTGCGACCGCACGCCCTGCGTGCAGGTGAACCATCGGTACGTCGGCGGGCAGACGGCGGACACCTTCGACCAGTTGCTGGCCGATCTGCGCAGCGGAGCGTTGGCCGCCACCGTCCCGTCGCACGGCACCCTGGTGCGGGTGCGACGGAGCGGCGGTCTGGCGGCCGACAAGCAGGCGATCGTGACCGAGCGGGCCGCCATGGCCGAGGCGCAGGCGAAGCGGTCCGCCGCACTGGCCGCGGCGCAGGCCAAGGCCGCCAAGGAGTCCGCCGCCGAAGCCGAAAAGGTGGCGGATCCCGACGTGGCGACCGTCGCCGGGCCGTCACCCTCCTCGAAATCGGTGCCGGCACCCGAACCTCCCGGCAAGCCGAGCGGCGGAGCAGCCTGATGGCCCGCACCGAGGCCCCCAAGATCGTCACCGCCCGCCTGGGCTACGACGATTCGCACACGCTGGAGCGCTACCTCGCCACCGGTGGCTACGAGGGCCTGCACAAGGCGCTGACCATGACGCCGGAGGCCGTGGCCCACGAGGTGGACACCGCCAGCCTGCTCGGTCGGGGCGGCGCCGGGTTCCCGGCCGGTCGCAAGTGGGCGCTGTTGGGCAAGAAGCCGGTCACCTATCTGACCATCAACGGGGACGAGAGCGAGCCGGCCACGTTCAAGGACCATCTCCTTATTGAGCGCGACCCGCACCAGATCATTGAGGGCGTGCTGATCTCGGCCTATGCGCTGCAAGTCACCCAGGCCTTCATCTACCTCCGGGGCGAGTTCGCCCTCGGGCTCGAGCGCATGCAGGCGGCGTTGAACGAGGCCTACGCGCACGGCGCTGTCGGCGCCGACATCTTCGGCTCGGGCTTCTCCATCGACCTGGTGCTGCACCCCGGCGCGGGGGCCTACATCTGCGGCGAGGAGACGGCGCTGCTCGAGTCGCTGGAGGGCAAGCGCGGCTTCCCCCGCATCAAGCCGCCGTTCTTTCCGGCCTCGATCGGCCTCTATGGCCAGCCGACCGTGGTCAACAACGTCGAGACCATGGCGAACATCCCGTGGATCATCACCAACGGCGGGGCCGCCTTCGCCGCCCTGGGTGAGGGCCGCTCGACGGGGACCCGCCTCTTCGCACTGGCCGGGCACGTGCAGAATCCGGGTGTCTACGAGCTCGAGATGGTGAAGAACACCTTCCGGGACCTCATCTACGACCCGGCGCTCGGTGGCGGCATAACCGGCGGGAACAAGCTCAAGGCCTTCATACCCGGTGGCGTCTCGGCACCGTGGTTCGGGCCGGACCAGGTCGATCTCCCCTTGGGACAGGACGAGGTCGGCCAGGCCGGATCGATGCTGGGATCGGGCTCGATCGTGGTCATGGACTCGACGACCTGTGTGGTGCGGGCCGCCTGGCGCATCACGAAGTTCTTCTCACGCGAATCGTGCGGCCAGTGCACGCCCTGCCGCGAGGGCGCGGGCTGGCTCGAGCGCATCCTGTACCGAATTGAGAACGGCGCCGGACGCGAGGAAGATCTCGACCTTCTCATGGATCTGTGTGACAACATCTCGCCGGGTGTGGCCTGGCCACCGCAGCAGACGACCATCTGCGTGCTGGGGCCGTCGATCCCGTCGTCGATCGCCTCGGGCATCCGCATGTTCCGCGACGAATTCCTCGTGCATGTCAAAGAGGGGGGGTGTCCCTTTGACTGATTCGACCGAGCCGCAGCACGACGACGGGCATATCTCGATCAACCTCGACGGTCGCACGGTGTCCGCCAAGCCGGGCGAGCTGTTGATCGCGGCCGCCGAGCGGGCCGGGACGTACATACCCCGTTTCTGCTACCACCCGCGCATGGAGCCGGTCGGCATGTGCCGCATGTGCCTGGTCGAGGTCGACAGCCCACGGGGGGCGACCCTGCAGCCGGCCTGCTTCATCTCGGTGGCCGAGGGGATGTCGGTCGACACCGCCTCGGAGAAGGTCAAGAAGGCGCAGGACGGCGTGCTCGAATTCCTCCTGGCCAACCATCCGCTCGATTGCCCCATCTGCGACAAGGGCGGCGAGTGCCCCCTGCAGGACCAGACCTTGGCCCACGGGCCCGGCGAGAGCCGTTTCGTCGAAGAGAAGCGCCATTTCGAGAAGCCCATCGCCATTTCGGACCTGGTTCTGCTGGATCGCGAGCGCTGTATCCAGTGTGCGCGCTGCACCCGCTTCGCTGCCGAGGTGGCCGGCGAGGCCCAGATCGATTTTGTCGGCCGCGGCGAGCGGGTCGAGGTGGCGACCTTCCCGACCGAGCCGTTCTCCTCCTACTTCAGTGGCAACACCGTGCAGATCTGCCCGGTGGGCGCGCTGACGGCCACGCCGTACCGCTTCACGGCCCGGCCCTGGGACCTCGACCAGGTGGAGTCCACCTGCACCACCTGCTCCGTCGGGTGCCGGGTGGCGGTGCAGTCCTCGTCCAACCGCCTGACCCGCCTGCTCGGCATCGACTCGGAACCGGTCAATCACGGCTGGTTGTGCGACAAGGGCCGGTTCGCCTTCGAATCGGTCAACGGCGACGAAGTGGACGCCTCCCCGCTCGACGCGGCGCTGGCCGACGAGGCGGTGGACGTGGCACCGGCCACGGCGGCGCAGGTCGTCGGTCTCGGTGTGATCCGGGGACAGTTCCTGGGCGAAGCCCACGAGACCGGGCGGTTCGAACACGGCCGGCTTGTCGAGCCCCAGATTCGCAAGAACGGTGAGCTGGTTTCGGTGAGTTGGGGCGAGGCGCTCGCCGCCGCCGCCGCCGGCCTGCAATCGGCGCGCCAAGCGGGCGGGTCCGAAGCGGTCGCGGTGATCGGCGGGGCGCGGCTGACCAACGAATCCGCCTACGCCTGGGCCAAGTTGGCCAAGGGCGTCATCGGCACCGACTCGGTCGATGCCCAGCTGGGTGACGGCCTGCCGGCTGATCTCGTCCTCGGGCTGCCGCGGGCCACCATCGATGCCGCGTGCGCCGCACCGGTGCTGATCACCCTGACGGGAGATCTGCGCGAGGAACTACCCGTCTTGTTCCTCCGGCTGCGCGAAGCCGTCGTCGGCTCGAGCACCCTCATCGAGCTCACCCCGGGCCCGACGGCGCTGTCCGCCCTGGCCACCGCATCGCTTCCCATCCGTCCGGGCGAGGCCCCCGCGGTGGCGGCCGCCCTGTGCGGTGACGACGCCGCGGTGACCGAACTGGAGTCGCACCCCGAAGGGTCGACGGTCGCCGCCGGCGTGCTGGACACGGCCCGCCAGGCGCTGGCCGCACATCCCGACGGCGAGGGCGTGGTGATCGTGCTCGGACGTCCCTCGTACGCCGAGTCCGGCGAAGTGGTGGCGCAAGCCGCCCGGGTGCTGGCGGGCGCACTGCCGAAGGCCACCTTCCTGCCGGCGCTGCGCCGGGGCAACGTGTTCGGTGCGCTCGACATGGGGCTGGCTCCCGGACTGCTTCCCGGCCGGGTCGGCCTCGACGCAGGCCGGGAGTGGTTCGCTGCCGCGTGGGGTGCCGTGCCGGCCACGACGGGCCTCGATACGGCCGGCATCCTCGCCTCCATGGCCGGCGAGAGCGGCGGTCCCGGCGTGACCTCGCTGATCCTGCTGGGTGCCGACCCGCTGAGCGACTTCCCCGATCGCGCCGTGGCCGAGGAGGCGCTGTCGGCGGGCCACTTCATCGTGGCCGTGACCGGGCATCCGTCCGAATCGGTCGACACCTACGCCGACGTCGTGCTGCCTTGCGCCGTGGCCCACGAGCGCCCGGGCACCACGACCAACATCGAAGGTCGGGTGAGCCGTCTCGGCCAGAAGCTGACCGCTCCCGGGTTCGCCTGGCCGGACTGGATGATCGCGGCCGAGCTGGCGGCGGCGCTCGGCCAGGATCTCGGGGTCAGCAGTGCGAACGATCTGGCCGATGAGGTACAGCTCACCGCGCCGGCTTACTTCGGCCTGACCCAGGCGGTGCTCCACTCCGACGCCGCGCATGATGGGATCTTGCTGCCGATCGTGGCCGGGGCGACGCGCCGGGCCGGTGTCGAACCGATCGATCCGATCGCACTGCCGGGCGTCGAGTCCGTCGAACGCCAGGGTGCGCCGCCGCGCAGCGGTGCCGCCGGGGGAGACGGCTCGGTCCATGCCCGCATCGCCGCACTGGGAGCTCCTCCGGCCCTGCTGTCGGGGATCCCGGCGGCCGAGGGCGACGGGGTGCACGTCCCGCCGGCCGACAGCTACTTCCTAAGGCTGGTCGCCACCCGCCGCCTCTATGACGCCGGGAGCTCGGTCACCGGATCCCCGTCGTTGACCCCACTGGTGCCGAAGCTCGTGGCGCGGGCCAATCCGTACGACCTCGATCGGCTCGGCGCCAAGACGGGCGATCAGGTGCGGGTGCGGTCGGTCCGGGGCGAGCTCGTATTGCCGGCCCAGTTGGACGAGGCCGTGCCCCGGGGCGCCGTCGCCATCGACTTCAACGTGCCGGTCGGGCCCGACGTACCGGGTAACGCGGCGGCCACCCTCATCGACAGCCGCAACGTGGTGACCGACGTTCGACTGGAGTCGGTGTGATCGCCCTCCTCACGCACCTCGCCGCGGCGGGGATCAACCCGCACACCGCGCCCGACACCGGAACCGGCGACCCCCTCTTCTCCAACGGGGTCCATTGGGGAGACCTGCTCATCCTCGTCGTCCGGGTCTTGGCGGCCTTCATCATGCTGCTGGTGGCCACGGCCATGATGATCTGGTTCGAGCGCAAGGTCATCTCGGACATGCAGAGCCGGATCGGGCCCAACCGGGCCGGGCCATGGGGACTGCTCCAGACGCTGGCCGACGGGACCAAGCTCGTCTTCAAGGAGGATCTCCTCCCCGATCAGGCGGACTCGTTCACCTTCAAGCTGGCGCCCTACCTCTCGGTGGTTCCTGCGTTCGTCACCTTTGCCGTGGTGCCGGTGGGCGGCATCATCACGCTCGGAACGCACACCTTCGAGCTCCAGGTGGCGGATCCGCCGATCGGCATCCTGTTGGTGTTGGCCATGTCGGGCATCGCCGTCTACGGGGTGATGTTGGCCGGGTGGTCGTCCGGTTCCAAGTACCCGCTGCTCGGCTCCGTGCGGGCCTCGGCCCAGGTGATCTCCTACGAGGCGGCCCTCGGCCTGGCTGTGGTCACCGTGGTGCTCGTCAGCCACTCGCTCTCGACGCGGGCGATCGTGGATGCGCAGTCGGACGGCTTTTGGCACTGGAACCTGATCCGGCTCGGCTTCGTGCCGTTCATCTTCTTCATGATCGCCATCACGGCCGAGCTGACCCGGCCCCCGTTCGACCTGACCGAGGCCGACTCCGAACTGGTGGGCGGATTCCACACCGAGTACTCGTCCATCCGATTCGGCATGTTCTATCTGGCCGAGTTCATGAACACGATCACCATGTCGGCGATCGTGGTCACCCTCTTCTTCGGGGGCCCCAACGGCTGGATCCCGCCGATCGCCGGCGCCACCATCTACATGCCGCTCATCTGGTTCGTGATCAAGGTCGTGGCCTTCTGCTTCATCTACGTCTGGTTCCGGGCCGCTCTGCCCCGGCTCCGCTACGACCAGCTCATGGACCTCGGGTGGAAGCGGCTCATCCCGATGAGCCTGGCCTGGCTGCTGCTGGTGGCCGGCATCGTCGCCTGGCAGTGGCGTGGGTTGATCCTGGTGCCGGTGGTCGTGGCGGCCGGCGTGCTGCTCGTGCGGGCCACGCGCCTGGGTTCGCATCGCACCGAGGAGGAGTCCGTCCTTCCGTCCGTCGGGCGTCGGCTCGACCCGGCGCGCCCGAGCCCGGGGGGTAATGCGTAGTGGGACTGGGCGACGAGGTGAAGGACCAATTCAGTTTTCTCGGTGGGTTCAAGCTGACGTTCCAGCACCTGACCCGGCCCCGGGTGACGACGCAGTACCCCGACGAGAAGAAGCCCAAGTACCCGCGCCAGCACGGGCGCCACGTCCTCAACCGCTACGAGGACGGCATGGAGAAGTGCATCGGCTGCGAGCTGTGCGCCGGCGTGTGCCCGGCGGACTGCATCTATGTGCGGGGGCTGGACAACCCACCTGATCACCCGGTGTCCCCGGGGGAGCGGTACGGCTACGTCTACGAGATCAACTACCTGCGCTGCATCCACTGCGACATGTGCGTGGAGGCCTGCCCGACGGAGGCCATCACCGAGTCGAAGCTCTTCGAATTCTCCTTCTCCAATCGCTCCGATGCCATCTACACCAAGAGCGAGTTGCTGGTGGACGACCGCGGCATGCCGCAGAAGCTCCCGTGGGAGGACTGGCGCGAGGGCGACGACATGATGACCTCGGGCTGGATGCGGGCGACGTCGCCGGCGGGCAACGCGTCCTACGAGGGCGAGGTGCAGTGGTCGGGCGAGCTGGGATACGGCGTCCGTGCCCCCGAAGGAGGCCAGTCGGGCCGCCGCAACGACGAGCGGACCGGCAACAAAGCGTTGCGACAGACCCTCGAAGCGCACCTCTTGGCCGAAGACATCCCCCTGGCCCACCGCGGCATGAAGGGACGGGTGTGGCGCGCCAAAATAGGGGCGGAGCGCAATAAGGCGAAGATGGAAGCGGCCCGCAACCGCATGAAGGAGTTGCGCGCCACGCGCAAGGCGGCCAAGGCCGAAGGCAAAGCCTGATGCTGCACGCCGCCCTCGTCGTCGCTTCGACGCGCCCCACCTGGCCGGACATCCTGGTCTTCGCGGCCAGTGCCGCCGTGATCCTGGTCGGCGCGGTCGGCGTCGTCACCTCCCGCAACCCGGTGCACGCCGCGCTGAGCCTGGTGATGACGCTCTTCGGTGTGGCCGTCCTGTTCATCGAGCAGGACGCCGACTTCCTGGCCGCGGTGCAGATCATCGTCTACGCCGGTGCGATCGTCGTGCTCTTCCTCTTCGTGATCATGTTCCTCGGCGTCGACCGGCGCGAGGACGTCGAGGTGGAACCGCTGGCGGGCCAGCGACCCCTGGCGTTCATCATGCTGGGGATCACCCTGGCCGGGGTCATCGCCATGCTGGCCACCGCGCACTGGGTCACCGGGGCGCACCAGGTCGTGGGACCGATCGAGGGCCCGATCTCCAAGAGCGCGACGGCGCCCTCGGGTGAAGTGGCCCAACTCGGCAAGCAGCTGTTCACCACGTACCTCTTCGCCTTCGAGGCGACGGCGGCGCTCCTGGTCATCGCGGTGGTCGGCGCCGTGGTGCTGGCCCGGCGGCCCGCCGTGTCGGAGAAGGAGGAGGCCGAGAAGGAGCAGGCCGATCAGCGGGGGGTGTCCCTATGAGCTTGTCCGCCGGCTGGTACCTCGGACTGGCCGCTCTCGTCTTCACCATCGGCGCCATCGGGCTACTGGTGCGTCGCAACGTGCTGATCATGTTCATGTGCATCGAGCTCATGCTCAACGCCGCCAACCTCACCTTCGTGACCTTCGCCCGCGTGCTCAACGACATCGGCGGGCAGGCCGTCGTCTTCTTCGTTCTGGTGGTGGCGGCGGCCGAGGTCGTGGTCGGGCTGGGCATCGTGGTCACCAACTTCCGGCGCCGGTCGACGACCGTGGCCGACGACCTCCATTCGCTGAAGGGCTGACCTGAACCGTGCTCCACGTTGCCTACCTCATGCCACTCCTGCCGCTCGCCGGCTTCGTGGCACTGGTGTTCGCCGGCCGGCGTATCGGGGATCCGCTGGCCGGTTGGATTGCGACGTTCGCCGTGGCGGGCTCGTTCGTGGTCGCCTGCCTGACCCTGGGCGGCCTGCTCAACCTGCCCGACTCGCACCGGCTCTTCGTGCACACCTACTTCACCTGGTTCCAGGTGAACGGCTTGCACGTGCCGATCGGCATTCTGGTCGACCCGCTCTCGGTGACGATGTGCATGTTCATCACCGGCGTGAGCGCGCTGATCCACCTGTACTCGGTCGGCTACATGAAGGGCGACCCCGACTACCCGAAGTTCTTCCTCTACCTGAACCTCTTCGTGTTCTTCATGCTGGTGCTGGTCCTGTCCGACAACCTGCTGCTCACCTTCGTCGGCTGGGAAGGTGTGGGCGTCTGTTCATACTGGCTCGTCTCGTTCTGGTTCCAGCGCGACGCGGCCGCATCGGCGGGCAAGAAAGCCTTCATCTACAACCGCATCGGCGACGCCGGGTTCCTGCTGGCCATGTTCTTGATCTTCGAGAAGACCGGGACGCTGCAGTACGTCGGCGGCCCCGGCGGGGGGATCTTCGGTCAGCTCGGCCACCTCGGCGGGGGCACGGCCACGGCGGCGGTGCTCCTTCTCTTCCTCGCCGCCACCGGCAAGTCGGCGCAGATCCCCTTGTTCAACTGGCTGCCCGACGCCATGGAGGGCCCGACCCCGGTCTCGGCGCTGATCCACGCCGCCACCATGGTGACGGCCGGGGTGTACCTGCTCTGCCGCATGAACCCGCTGCTGGCGCTGTCGCATTCGGGGATGGAGGTGATCGCCGTCATCGGCGGGGTGACGGCCTTCGTGGCGGCCACCATCGCCTGCGCGCAGCAGGACATCAAGAAGGTGCTCGCCTTCTCCACCGTCTCGCAGATCGGCTACATGATCCTGGCCGTCGGTTCGGGGGCGTATGTCGCCGCCATCTTCCTCATGGTGGCCCATGCCTTCTTCAAGGGGCTCCTCTTCCTGGGCGCCGGCTCTGTCATCCACGGGCTCGACGGTGAACAGGACCTCAAGCGGATGGGTGCGATACGCAAGACGATGCAGTGGACGACGGTGACCTTCACCGTGGGCTGGCTGACCATCTCCGGCATCCCACCGTTGGCCGGCTTCTGGTCCAAGGGCGACGTGCTGGAGAACGTGTACTCCCACTACAAGCTCCTGTGGGTCCTGGGCCTGTTCACCGCCGTGCTGACGGCCTATTACATGACCCGGCTGCAGGTCCTCGCCTTCGGGGGCGATCCCCGTTGGGACAAGGTCGGCCCGAACGGCGAGCCTGCCCTGCACGCGCCCCACGAGTCCCCGTGGGTGATGCGCCTGCCGCTGGTGGTCCTGGCCGTGGCCTCGTTCCTCGGTGGACTGCTGGACCTGCCGTGGATCCACCACGACTCGTTCCAGGGATGGCTGGCCCCGGTCTTCGCGAGCGACCTCTACAACGACCACCTGCACACCGGCGGCCAGTGGGTCCTGGCCCTGACCGACGTGGCGGCCGCGTTCATCGGCCTGATCATCGGATGGGGCCTCTGGAAGGGGGCGCAGGTCAACAAGCCGCAACTCGAACCCGAGTTCCTCCAGCGCGTCTGGTACTGGGACGATCTGTACGACGCTGTCATCGGTCGGCCGAGCCAGAAGCTGGCCGTCTTCTTCGCCTGGGTCGTCGACGCCCGCATCATCGACGGCGCGGTCAACGGCGCGGCGAATCTCGTCCGGTCGACGGGCCAGGCCACCCGCAAGCTGCAGAGCGGCTATGTGCGCAACTACGCGCTCGGCATCGCGCTCGGCATGGCCGCCCTCATCGTCTTCCTCCTCAGCCGGACGTGGTGGTCATGAGCCACAGCGTGCCGTTCCTCACGCTCTTGATCGTCCTGCCTGCGTTGGGCGGCGCGGCGCTGGCCCTCCTGGGTCTGGACCGCCGTCTCCCCAAGGACCTGGCGGCCGCCCTGGCGCTCCTGGTCTCGCTGGCCACCCTGGTTATCGCCGTGATCGCCCTCGTCACCATGAAGGTGCATTTCGGGGGCTTCCAACTCGTTTCGGACCACGCCTATACGGGCGACACGCTGGGGATCCGTTGGTACCTGGGGGTCGACGGGATATCGGTCTTCTTGGTCCTGCTCACGGCGGTGCTGTTCCCGCTCGTGTTGATCACGGGTCGGACCAAGGCCAAGCCGCGGGCGTACGCGGCCTGGATGCTCCTGCTCGAAGCGGCGATCATGGGCAGCTTCCTCTCCCTCGACCTGATCGTCTTCTTCTTCTTCTTCGAGATGACCCTGATCCCGTCGTACTTCATCATCGCCGGGTGGGGCCACGAGCGACGGGCGTACGCCGCCGTCAAGTTCTTCCTGTACACCTTCTTGGGCTCGGCGTTCCTGTTCGTCGGGATCCTTGCGCTGGCCTTCATCCACCAGTCCCAGACGGGCGTGCTGACCTTCTCGCTCCCCGCCCTGGAGCACACCCATCTCTCGTCGTCCACCGAGATCCTGCTCTTCTTGGCGTTCACGTCGGCCTTCGCCATCAAGGCGCCGCTGTTCCCTTTTCACACGTGGTCGCCCGACGCTTACACCGAAGCGCCCGCCGGTGGTTCGGTGGTCCTGTCGGGTGTCCTGGCCAAGCTGGGGACCTACGGGATCGTCCGCTTCGACCTGACGCTCTTCCCTCAGGCCACCCGCACGCTGGCGCCGCTCATCCTCACCCTGGCCGTGATCGGCATCGTCTACGGCGCCATCGTGGCCTGCGCCCAGCGCGACATGAAGCGAATGGTGACCTACTCCTCGCTGGCCCAGATCGGCTTCATCGCGCTCGGTACCTTCGCCCTGAGCACGCAGGGCCTGTCCGGCGCCATCCTGCTCATGCTCAACCACGGCTTGATCGTGGGAGGCCTGTTCCTCGTCATCGGTTTCATCTACGAGCGCCGGGGCACGTGGCAGACGACGGAGCTGCGCGGACTGCAGAAGGTGGCGCCGGTCATGGCGGCGGTGTTCACCGTCTTCATGATGGCCTCCATCGGCGTGCCCGGGCTGAACGGGTTCGTCAGCGAGTTCCTGGTGCTCCTGGGCACCTTCATCACCCATCGCTGGTGGGCCGTGGTGGCCGTGCTCGGGGTGATCGTGTCCGCCATCTACCTGCTCTGGACCTACCAGCAGGTCTTCCACGGCGTGCCCAGGGCCGCCGATGAGAAGACCAAGGACCTCACCTGGCTCGAGCGTGGCCTGATGGCGCCGCTGATCATCATCATCGTCTTCCTGGGCGTCTTCCCCAAGCCCGTCCTTGATCGCATCGACCCCTCGGTGAACCAACTGGTGGTCCACGTCGAGAAGGCCACCGGCCACTACCAGCCGGCGGTGGCCACCAAGGGAACCGCGGCGCTGGGAGGTCACCGATGATCACCACCTTGCTCGCGGCCACGACGGCGTCCTCGGGCGCGTCCAAGGGCATTCCCATTCCGTCCATCCGCTATCTCAGCATCCTGCCGCCGATCATCATGATCGGCGGAGCGGTCGTGCTGTTGGCGGTGGCGTCGTTGGTCCGCCGGCCGCTGCGGGTGCGGGTCAGCACCATCGGGAGCGTGATCATCTCCGGCGGCGCCTTCGGGATCTCGATCTGGCAGTGGTACGACGTGCGGGCCCACGGCGCGCATACCTACATCAAGCACGCCGTCGTGATGGACGGCTTCAGCGTGCTGATCACCATGCTCATCGCCGCCTCCATGCTGCTGACTGCGCTGGTGGCCGACGGCTACCTGAAGCAGGAGGGGATCACCGGGGCGGAGTTCCACGTGCTCGCCCTGCTTTCGGCGTCGGGAGCGATGCTGATGGGCTCGGCCAACGACCTCATCATCATCTTCCTCGGCCTCGAGATCCTTTCCATCGCCCTCTACGTGCTGACGGCGTTCAACCACCATCGGGCCGCCTCCGGTGAGGCGGCGCTCAAGTACTTCATCTTGGGAGGGTTCTCCTCCGCCATCTTCGTCTACGGGATCGCGCTCACCTACGGCGCCACCGGGTCGACCAACCTGACCCAGATCGCCGACTTCCTCTCCAAGAACGTCGTCCTGACCAACGGCATCTTGCTGGCGGGACTGGCGCTCATGCTGGTGGGCTTCGCCTTCAAGGTGGCGGCGGTGCCGTTCCACATGTGGACACCCGATGTCTATGAGGGTGCACCCACCCCGATCACCGGGTTCATGGCCGCCGTGGCCAAGGCGGGGGCCTTCGCCGCCCTGCTGCGCGTGCTCTTCTCCTCACTCGGGACCATCACCACCGACTGGAAGCCGATCATTTACGGGCTGGCGGTGCTCTCACTGCTCGTCGGTTCGGTGGTCGCGTTGCGCCAGCGCGACGTCAAGCGCATGCTGGCCTACTCGTCGATAAACCATGCCGGCTTCATCCTGCTGGGCGTGGAATCGGCCACCTCGCGCGGCGTGAGCGCGTCGCTCTACTACCTCGTCGCCTACATGTTCATGACGATCGGCAGCTTCGCCATCGTGACCGTACTCGGACGCAAGGGGGACGGCGACCACGATCTGACCCGCTACCGCGGGCTGGCGCAGCGCCAGCCCCTTCTGGCGCTGAGCTTCGCCATCCTGTTGCTGGCCCAGGCCGGAGCGCCGTTCACCATCGGTCTGTGGGCCAAATTGCAGGTCGTCCTGGCGGCGGTGTCGGGCGGCTCGGTGCCGCTCGCCGTCATCGCCATGGTCACCGCGGCCATCGCCGCCTTCTTCTACCTGCGGGTGGCCGTGCTCATGTACGCCTCGTCGGCTCCGGGCGAGGGTGGGGACGGGGCGGCTGCGCTGTCGAAGCGGACGGACGGCGGCGCCCAGATCGCCTGGGCCAGTCCCGATGGCGTCTCGGGGACCATCACCACCCTGAACGCCGAGCTCCTCATGACCGATGCGGCCGTGCCCTCCACCGGCGAGGAGACGCCTTCGGTGGTCCGGGTCCCGTTCTTGACCTCGGTGGCGATCGGAATCTGCGTCACGGTCACCGTGCTCTTCGGCATTGTGCCGGCCCCGCTGCTCGATTTCGCCAATCACGCCACGTTGCTCTTCTTGGGCCACTAAGAACAGCCAGCCACGTCCGGGCCGGCTTCAACCGCCCCCGTGGTGCGGCGGGCGGTCACGGCGCTGGCGTTCGACCCAGCAGGCATCGCAGTCGTGGCACGACCCGCCGCCGCTGTCGCGCGACTGCATGGCATGGGGGCTGGTGTGGCCGCAGCGGGGGCACACCGCGGCAGGACCGTCCCGCCCCGCCGCCACTAGCGGCGTGCGCCCGTC
>Ga0302181_10001311_pt1 | contig 18673 bp, 19 predicted proteins | sample I_Palsa_E3_3_FD_198786 | JGI IMG/M metagenome (GOLD analysis project Ga0302181, IMG submission 198786) | Peat permafrost microbial communities from Stordalen Mire near Abisko, Sweden - I_Palsa_E3_3 | ecosystem: Environmental > Terrestrial > Soil > Palsa > Peat permafrost | place: Sweden...
GGAATGCCCGCCGCCTTTGCCGCAGTCAGGCCCTGCTCTGCCGCCGACTCCTCGATCGAGACGGTCACGATCGCATTCGAGTGCGCCGTCACCATCGCCGAGACGTCGGAGGCCATCTTCGACGGATCGCCCATGGCGTCGGCGACATGGACCGTCCAACCGAGCACCTTCGCCGCGCGCAGGAACTGGGCCTGGCACTCCTGTGCCGCCGGTGAGCTGCCCAACACGTTGACGAACCCGATCGTCTCATGCGGCACCTTGCCACCGAGACCCGATACCGGAGCGAAGCTCCCCAGATCCTCAGGCGCCGTCGAGGCGACCTGCTGCACCGCCACGGGCGTCGAGGAACTGCCCGTGCTGACACTCGCCGCAGTGCTCGACGAGCTCGACTTCTTCCCGCTCCCACCGCACCCAGCGACGGCCAACACACCAGCCGCACACACAACCAGCAATACGCGATGAACCGGTCTACGCATCAACTCACCCTCTCCTCAGTCGTGGCCGCCGTTGCGGCCCACTCCTCCAGTGCCCGGGAGCCGATCTCCCAGTCCGCAGTCATAACGAAATCGACGCCTCAAGTCAACCATTCGTTTGTTTGAATTGGATTGGATTCCGTGACCGTGCCGGGTGGCCTCAGAACGGCCGGTCGAGCGTCAGATGCATGGTGTGAAAGCGCCAGCCGTCGCCGCCGCGCACCGCTTGCACCGTGTAGACGCCGGTGGCCTGCGGCCGCAGCTCGCCGCCGTCGGTAACCATGAGCGACAGGTAGGCGACCGCGGTGGCGGCGTCGTCGCGCTCGTCCTCCAGATGGACGTTGGTGATCACGTGGCGTCGCTGATCGGTCTGCTCACGCGTCGTGGACTCGATGAAATCGCCGATCTGCTGCCCGCCCTCGATGGGCTCGATGGCCGGGTCGCCCACGATGTCGAGCGTGAAGCGAGCGTCGGCGGCAAAGGTGTCACGGGTGAACGCGAACTGCTGGGAGTCCATCCCCCACGCGTAGCGGGAGAACAGGTCCTCGATTGCACCCTTGTCAGCCATGGCGGTCTTCTCCTGTCCTCATGTGTTGGCGGCAAACCCGCGGCCGCGGGGCGCGAGTCTACCGACCGATTGGTAGAAATGCGAGATTCTTTCTCGATCCCCGCGCGCTTGACGGCGACGCCGGGCGCTCGCTAGGGTTCAACCAATCGTTTGGTTTAGTTTTTTCCTGAAGGACGGGATGAGATGAGGGCCGCATGAAGCTTGTCGTCGAGGATCCCCGCCGTTGGGTCCTGCCCGAGTTGTTGCGCCAGCGCGCTCGCGAGCAGGGCGACCGGCGCTTCCTATCGTTCGCCGTCGACGAGGCCGCCGTGACCTACGGCGAGGCCGACGAGCTGAGCGACCGCCTCGCCGCCGGCTTGGCGGCGCTGGGCGTCGCTCGCGGTGATCGCGTGATCGTGATGATGGGCAACCGGCTCGAGTTCGTCCTCACCTGGTTCGCCCTCAACAAGCTCGGCGCCTTCCACGCCCCGGTCAACACCGATTACCGCGGCGACTTCCTGGAGCACCTGGTCAACACGGCCCAAGCGCGCCTGATGGTGGTCGAGCGGCGATTCGTGGAGACCGTGCTGGCCTCCCAGGACAACATGCCGTTGCTGGAAGAGCTGATCGTCGTCGGTGGTGGCCTGCCCGAGCAGACGGGTCGCTTCACGGCCCGCGCGTTCGAGTCGGTGCCGAGCGCGCAGGCGCCGCCGGCCACCAAGGTCACGCCCGCGGACACCTACGCGGTGCTGTTCACCTCTGGGACCACGGGCCGCTCAAAAGGCGCGCTCATGCCCTATGCCCACGGTCATCTGCTCAACGAGCGCAACCTCGAGTTGCTGGACCTCGACTCCGAAGGGCTCTATATCAGCGAGCTGCCGCTGTTCCACATCAACGCCCACATGACCGTCTACGGCTGCCTGATCGTCGGCGCGGCAGCGCGCCTGGAGGAGCGGTTCTCGGCCTCGCGCTGGCTTGACCGTCTCCGCACATCGGGCGCGACGCACTCCTCGATGCTGGGGGTGATGGTCGACTTCGTGCTCCGCCAGCCCGCCACCGACCACGACCAGGACCATTCGCTGCGCTCGGTGTGGATGGTCCCATGCCTGCCGGACCTCTCACGGCGGTTCCGCGACCGCTTCGGGATCGAACGCATCGTCACCTCGTACGGCACGAGCGAGATCGGAATGGTGGCGCGCCGGGTCGTGGATCGCTCCGATGACGTCTCCTCCGGTCAGGTGGGCGAGGAGTTCTACGAGGTCAGGGTCGTGGACGACGACGACCTTCCGCTGCCCCAGGGCGAGGTGGGCGAGATCGTGGTCCGAACCAAGCTCCCGTGGACGGTGACCCACGGCTACTTCGGCATGCCCGACCGGACCGTCGAGGCGTTTCGCAACCTGTGGCTGCACACCGGCGACGCCGGGCGGTTCGACCAGGCGGGCAATCTCTGCTTCGTCGACCGACTCGCAGACCGCCTCCGGCGGCGCGGCGAGAACGTGGCCTCAGCCGACGTCGAGCACGTGCTCGGCACGCACGCCGTCGTGGCGGAAGCGGCCGTGGTCGCCGTGCCGGCCGACGAGGAGGGCGGCGAGGACGAGATCAAGGCGTGCCTCGTGTTGGTGCCAGAGGCGAGTCTCGATGCCGAAGCTTTCTGGGCCTGGTGCGACGAGCGGCTCCCATATTTTGCCGTGCCGCGATATCTGGAGGTGTATGACGCGCTGCCCAAGACGCCCACCGAGAAGGTCCTCAAGCGGGAACTGCGCACCACGCAGGCGGACGCCAAGGTGTTCGATCGCGGGGCGACCGGTCGCGTGGTCCGTGCCTAGGCGGGGTCCGCTTTGCCTCGGGTCGCCTTCCGACCTCGCAGTGCGAACCTGGAGGTAACACGATGAGTCATTCTGTGGTCGTCGAACGCGACCTCACTCTCGCCGCCCGTGACGGGGTCCACCTGGCCGCCGACGTGTATCGGCCCGACGGAGCCGGACCATTTCCCACCCTCATCTTCCGCATCCGTGGCGGTCGCTCGTCGGCCTTCATCACCGGCTTGCTGCTCGTCAATCCGCTCGAGGCCGTGCGTCGTGGTTACGCGGTCGTGATCCAGGAGGTCCGTGGACGGGCCGGCAGCGAGGCCCGCTGGCACCCCTTCGTGCACGAGCGCGACGACGGCGAGGACTGCCTCAACTGGGTCCTCGCGCAGCCGTGGTGCGACGGGCGACTGGGCAGCTACGGAACCGCCTACTCGGCCGTGACCGCGCTGTCGATGGCGGCCCTCGGCCGGGATGAGCTCAAGGCGCTGGTGCTGCTGGGGACCGGCGCCGACTATCACGACGGCTGGGTCTACACCAACGGCGCGTTCGAACTGGGCTGGAACATCTATTGGGCCTACATGACGCTGTCGGAGACGATCATGCGCCTCGATGTCGACGATGACGAGCGGGCCGCGCTCCGACGTGAATACGCGCAGGCGATCATCGACGCCCCGGCCGTCGCCGCCAGACTGCCGATCACCGACCACCCGCTGCTCCAGCGCTGCGGGGAGGTCCAATATCACGAATGGCTCGAGCACCCCGACTACGACGAGTATTGGGAGTCGTTTGACGTCCTGCGCGACGTCGAGCAGCTCAGCGTGCCCGTGCTGTCGCTGGTCGGCTGGCACGACAACTTCCTCAAGTCGCACCTGGACCTCTACCGCTCCATGTCCGCACTGGCCCGCGAGCCCGGCCGGACGCACCATCGCCTGCTGATCGGGCCGTGGGAGCACGCCAACTACGTCAATCCGTTCACGACCAGCCGCACGGGCGCGGTCCAGTTCGGTCCGTCGGCGGCGTGTGGCGTCGCGATTTCCGGCCCGCTCCTGCTCGACTGGTTCGATCGCTGGATCAAGGACGAGCAGACCGGCCCGGCCGGCGGGGTCCGGTACTGGCAGCTGGGCAGCGACGAGTGGCGCGAAGCGCCCGCGTGGCCGCCGGACCATGAGCAACGGCGGCTGTACCTGCACTCCTCCGGCGGCGCCAACTCGCGCCGCGGTGACGGCGTCCTCTCCGCCGTGGCGCCGACCGCCGACGAACCGCCGGACTCCTACGTCTATGACCCGCTGCACCCGGTGCCCACCGTGGGCGGCAGGACGCTGATGCCAACCATCATGCTGGCCGGGATCGAGGATCAGACCGCGGTCGAGGAACGCTCTGACGTGCTCTGCTACAGCTCACCCGTCCTGACCCGGGAGCTGGAGCTGGCCGGGCCGGTGTCGGTCGAGCTGTGGGCCATCTCCTCGGCCGTGGATACCGACTTCACCGCCAAGCTGGTCGACGTCGCTCCCAGCGGCTTCGCCGCCAACCTGGCCGACGGAATCGTCCGCGGCCGCTACCGGGAGTCGACGAAGCAGCGCTCGGCGCCGCTCACCCCCGGGGAGCCCGTGCGGCTGCAGATCGACCTGTGGGACCTCGCTCACACGTTCAAGCCGGGGCATCGAGTGGTGCTCGAAGTGAGCTCGAGCAACTTCCCGCGCTTCGATCGCAACCTCAACACCGGTCACGAGATTGGCGAGGACGGACCCGACGATGCCCGCTTGGCGGCTCAGCAGATCCTGCACGACGCCGCTCATCCGAGCGCCGTCGTGCTCCCGGTGCTCGCCTGATCGGCGTGGCTAGGCTAGGCGGGCGGCGCGTTGGCGGGGTCGAGCTCGACCAGACCCTGGACGAGATCCTCGATGCTGATGTCGATCAGCTCGAGCACGTGACCATCGGGATCGGTGACGTAGATGACCTGGAAGCCGGGGTCCATGTCGCGGATCTCGGGCCAGTAGCGCTTGCCGCCGGCCCGCTCAACCCGTTCCAGCGCCGCCGGAACGTCGTCCACGTGGAAGGCGTAATGAATGATGCCCCCCTGCGCCGGTATGGGATTGTCCACCGGACCGGAGGGTAGGAACTGAAACAGCTCGATCGTGCCCTCATCGAAACCGATGTGACAGACCTTGAACCGGGTGTTGGGCGTGCCGCCCATGACCATCTCGGCGTCAGGGCCCTCGTAGAGCATCGGGCTGGTCTGCCAGTGCCCGCCGAGCGCATCGATGTAGAACTGTGCCGAGCGTTCGATGTCGGAAACGCGGATGCCCGGATGATGATTCGCACTGACCCGCATGGGTTCTCCTTTTCGTTCACGCAGTGGACAATGTCCGACTGCTCCTGCTCGTTGAACGTCGCGCCGCCCTGATCAGGCGTTGCTGCCCCGCCAGGCCAGGCAGCCGCCATCGATCGGAAAGATCGAACCGGTGATCCAGGCGGCGTCGTCGGAAGCGAGAAAGCACACCAACTTGCCCACCTCCACCGGCTCTCCGAAGCGCGGGATCAGATGGCTCGCGACCATGAAGCGCTCGGTCGCCTCCTTGTCCTCAGCCGCCTCGGTGAACTTGCGCACCATGTTGGTGTACACCGACGCCGGGCAGTAGGCGTTGACCCGCACATCGGGAGCGAGATCGACCGCCACGCACCGGGTGAGTTGGATCAGCCCACCCTTGCTGGCTCCATAGGCGTTCATCATCGGATACCCGGTCACGCCGCCGGTCGAGCCCGCGTTGACGATCGCGGGTCCGCGGGGCGAGCGGCGCAGATGGGGAGCGGCGTACTTCATCGCCAGCCACGGGCCTCGCAGGTTGATCCGGTAAACGCGGTCAAACACCTCCTCCGGCAGCGTCTCGACCGACAGATCGGTCGTGAAATCCGACTCGTGCACGCCGGCGTTGTTGTGCAGCACGTCGAGTCCGCCAAAGCGCTCCACCGTGGCCTCGATGAGGTCGCGGATGTCCTGGGGCTCTGCCATGTCGCAGTGCCGATAGTCCGCATCAACGCCCTTGGCTCGGATCAACTCAACCGTCTCGGCGCCCTTGTCGTCGTTGAGGTCGCACACCATCACGGCTCCCGCGCCCTGCTCCGCCATCTCCACCGCGGTGGCGCGGCCGATCCCGTCCGCGGAGCCTGTGACCAGACAGATCTTGCCTTCGAGCACTCTCGTCTCCTTCCGATGTCAACCAATGGTGGTCGCGGGCCGGAGGCCGGGCCGGCGCTCCCGCCCGCCCGGCGTCAGGCCGCCTTCGCCGTAAAGCCGATATTGAGCTTCGCCAGTGCCCGGAGAAAGTAGTTCGGCTGGTACTGGAAGTCGTTCTCGCCCTCGATGAACCACATGTCGTCGAAGCGCTCGAACAGCACCTTGAAGCCGTAGTACAACTCGCGGCGCGCCAACGGGGCACCGAGGCAGTGATGCGTCCCGAGCCCGAAGGCCAGGTGCGAGCGGGGCTGCTTGCGATCCAGGTCGAAGTCCTCCGGGTTATCGTACTTGCGCTCGTCGCGGTTGGCCGAGGCGAAGCGCAAGCTGACGATCCCACCGGCCGGAATCGTGTGGCCGTGCATCTCCACGTCAACCGATGTCTCGCGGAGCAGACACTGGACCGGGGACTCCAATCGGAGCACCTCCTCGACGAACGGCTCGAGGTACTTGTCGGTGTCGCTCTTGACCTTCTCCCAGATCTCAGGATTGCGAATCAGCAGGAGCACACCGCCGGAGAGTGCGTTGGTCGTGGTCTCCGAGCCGCCGACGAACAGGTCGGCCATCATCTCGGAGTGCAGCTCGTTGTCGGTGAGACGGCGTCCCCACTCCTTGATCTCGTTGTTGACCAGATCGCTGAGCAGTGAGTCGTTGGGCTGCTCGCGCAGGCCTTCGTACTTGGTCTGGAAGTACTGCTGTGCCTCGATTTCCTGCTCCGCGGACCAGATCCGCTCCTGCGGCGTTTGCATCAGGCCCATGCGCTGGATCCACGCGTCCGTCCACTGCTTGATCTGCGGCATCTCCTCATCCGGCACGCCCATCTGGCGGCCGATCACGAACAGGGGCAGCGGAATCGCGAACTGACCGACCCACTCGCAGCGATCCCCCTGGATGAACTCGTCGAACAGCCGATTGGCCAGGTCCTCCACGAACGTATCGAGTTCCCGGATCCGCTTGGGACGGAACGCGAAGTCAAACAGGCGCCGGAGTTGCATGTGCTCGGGCTCATCTCGTCCGCTGAGCGTTGGACAGGTGGGCCAGCCCTTGTCGATGTAGAGCTGCTGGATCTGCGCCTCGACCGCCGCCGCCTCACGGAGTTCCTGGGCCGCTTCGGAATCGTCCTCTGGCCGGACCCCCTTCTCGGTCGAGCCCGCCGCGTTGCCGATCCGGTTGGTAAACCGCTCGGTGTCGAGCAGGGCGGCGCGGATGTCCTCGAACCGGGTGAGCGTCCACATCCCCGTGATCGGATCCTGCCACAGCGGCTCTTCCTCCCGGAGCTGTTGGTAGGCGGGGTAGGGGCAGTTGTTGGTCTGCGGATCGAAGAAATTGATCTCGGCAGCAGTCTGGGCCATTCGTACTCCTCTCCTTCCTGGTGGGTGGAGATGACTCCCCCTAGAATTCTAACAACCGGTCGGTAGAGGCAGGCCATCACTCGCTCCGGGGATCTGACGCTTGGTCGATCCCTCAGGCGACTGTAAGATCGGGACCCCAACCGAACGTTTGGTGGAGCCTACCGTGTCAGCAGCGTCCCCATTCGATATTTCCGGACGGGTCATCTGGGTCACCGGGTCCTCGCGCGGTATTGGCCGTGGCGTGGCGGAGCATCTGGCCCGCAACGGGGCCTCGGTCGTGGTCCACGCACGCAGCATCGAGGCACTGCAGGACGTCAGTGCAGCGCTGGAGGCGCTCGGCACGGCGGCGCTCGCGGTCACTGCCGACGTCCGCGATGCTGAGGCTCTCAGCTCTGCGATCGCGACCATCGAGTCGCATTTCGGGCGGCTCGACGGGATCGTGGCGAACGTCGGCGGGGCGGCGTTTGGGCCCGCAGCGACACTTGCGGTTGAGCGCTTCCGCCGGCAACTCGATCTCAACCTCGGCAGCGCCTTTGCCACCGCCCAAGCGGCCTATCCGCTGTTGCGCGCCGCGCACGGCGCCGTCGTTCTGGTCTCGGCCACCGCGGCCACCAACCCAACGCCGCAGTTCGCCGCCTACGGTGCGGCCAAGGCGGGTACCGAGCAGCTGACGACGTCGCTGGCCGCTGAGTGGGGGCCCGAGGTACGGGTCAACTGCGTCTCGCCCGGGCTGATCCGCACCGAAGGCTCCTTCCAGGCCGTGTTCGGAGGCAGCGAGGCCCTGGCCGCCAAAGCCGGCCAGACGACCGCCGTGGGCCGGATCGGGGAGCCGAACGACGTCGCGTACGCGTGCCATTACCTGCTCAGTCCAGCCGCGGCGTTCATTTCCGGCGCGACGCTGGTCGTGGACGGCGGGCCCACCGAAGGACCGACGCAGCGGATCCTGCGCGTCCTGGAGCAGTAGCCACGCGCCTCAGCGATGACGCAGCGGCGCCGCGATCAGGCGCTCGGTACCGAATGCCAGCCCGCCGAGCAGCCATCCGGCTCGCTCGGACAACGGGCCGAGCACGGCTCGTAAGGCGTCGTCCGGCTGCGCGAACCACAGCACGTCGACCACATCGCAGCACGGCGCCTGCTCGCCCTCGTGCGCCCGCACCTGGGTGACCAGCAACTCGTGGCGCATTGGTGATACCTCGTTCGCGGCCTCGGCGTAGGCTCCGACGAGTACGTCGACCAGCGCCCGGGGATCGGACATCGGGTGGGCGCGCAGGAATGTCATGAGCTTGACCGCGCCGTCCGGCGGCTGCCCGTCGGCGAGCACCCGCCGTCGGGTCAGCGCCAGCATGAAGCGGTCGCCGTCGATCAGGTGTGCCTCGTCGCCGCGCACCGTGCTCTGGTAGTGCTCGGAGGCGAAGGCGGTCCGCATCGACTCGACCGAGTCGAACTCCGTCTCGGCGCAGACATCGAACCCGGGATAGGGCAACAGCGGTACGCCGTCACGCAGGATCGCGTGATTCTGCACGTAGCCGCGCAGTCCGGGAAGGCCGAGCGCGAGATCGCGATGCTCGGTGCGCCAGTGGCTCTGCGCCGCGGCCAGTGTCAGCCCCGCCGCCCGCGGAGCCAAGCCCACCCTCGTGATCGGAGCCTCAGCCATGGTGTACCGGCCTACGAATGCTGCGTCATCGCGCTAGTCGAGGATCTCATCGGGTTCGGAGACGGCCACAGGAGGCTCGAGCAGCGGCTCATCGAGTTTGAACACCGAGGCCGCCGCGTCATGGAGCAGTGCCCGCCGCGCCTCGGGCTTCAAGTCCATGCGGGCGATCTGCTCCAGACTCTCGCTGTGCATGATCAGCGGGTAATCGGTCCCCCACAGGACCTTGCCGATCCCGCGCCGGCGCGCGTTGAGAAAGCGCACCAGCTTGGGATCCCAGTACTTGGGCGCGTGCCCGGACACCCCGATGTACACGTTGGGATGCTTCCAGGCCATCGCGATCAGCTCCTCGGTCCACGGCCAGCCGGTGTGCCCCCCCACCAAGCGCAGCTCGGGAAACCAGATCGCGATGTCGTCGAGCAGGATCGGCCGGCCACACGCGCTGGGCATGAACTCGGCCGAGTGTCCCACCTGGAACATGACCGGGATGTCCAACTCCGCGCACTTGGTGTAGAACGGCCACCACTCGCGTTCGTTGATGGGGATGCCAAAGCCGAACGGATGCACATGAGCGCCCTTGAACTTATAGTCGCGCACGGCTCGTTCCAGGGCGCGGACGCCCTCCATGCCGCTGATCGGGTTGATGCCCGCGAGCCCCACGATGCGCTCCGGATACGCCGCCACCAGTTCGCCGACGGACTGGTCGGGAATGTCGGACAGCATCGTGCGCGTGCGGTACCGCATCATCTTGAGGGTCGGAATACACACGCGCTGGACGTGGTTCGCGTCCATGTAGGCGATGAACGCCTCGGCCGTGTGCCAGCGCATGTGGCCGTGGCGTCCCCACTGGTCCCCCATCATGAAGCTCACTTCCGGGTTCTCGGTGAAGACGGTCTTGATCCCCTGCTCAGTGAACAGGTTGCACCAGGAATCAATCGCGGGAAGGCTTTCGGAATGGGGCAAAATCAGCGCGGATTGAATCACACTCCCTACCGAACGTTTGGCAGATAGCTCACGAACGCGGGATTGTCCATCGCGGCGCGGTCGGTCTCGACCAATCGTTTGTTTGAGCGCCGGTTACGCTGTCCCGGTGGCAACGCCGACCCTGATCGACCTCCAGCACCTCGGGCAGCCGCACGTGCTGGCGGTGTATCTGATCTGGGAGCCCGAGCTGGCGCTCGTGGACTGCGGCCCCAGTTCGTGCGTCGACACGCTAAGGAGCGCGCTGGGCCGGCTCGGGGTCACATTCGGCGACCTCCGCCACCTGTTGCTGACCCACGTCCATCTCGACCACGCCGGTGCGGCCGGAGCACTGGTCGCGGAGAGCCCGGAGCTGCAGATCCACGTCAGTCAGCTTGGCGCACGCCACGTGGTCGATCCGCGGCGGCTGGAGCGCAGCGCCCGCCGCCTGTTCGGAGCCGATTTCGATCGGCTGTGGGGAGCGGTGACGCCGGTGCCGTCGGAGAACGTGCGGGTGCTCGGTGGTCGGCCGGCGGGGCTCGACTGGTTTCCCACCCCCGGCCACGCCACCCACCACGCATCCTTCCTCAGCCCCGACGGAAGCTGCTTCAGCGGAGACGTGACCGGCGTGCGGATCGCGCCGGCGTCCTACGTGGCTCCGGCGACCCCCCCACCCGACATCGACCTCGCGGCCTATGAGCGCTCGTTGACGAGCATCGAGGCGCGGGCTCCGGCACGGCTGTGCCTGCCCCATTTCGGGATCGTCGACGATCCGGGCGCGCATCTGGAGCGGATGCGCGAGGGCTTGGGGCGTTGGGCCGGTTGGGTACGCGACGGGGCCGACGAAGCTGCGTTCCTCGCCGCCGCGCAGGCCGAGCTGGTCGGCTTGGAGCCGACGGTCGTGAGGGCACTCGAGGCGGCCGCGCCGTTCCCGCCGTCCTATGTCGGCTTGAAGCGGTATTGGCAGTCGCGCGGTGCCGGTCCTAGCGCTCAGCCAGCCCGGGGACGAGACAGCCGTCCGGACCGCACTCCGGCAGCGGCTCGCCGGCGGGCCTGACCCTGCGAGTGACCGCCCGCGCGACCGAGGCCGGCGCCCAGTTCGGGATCCACACCGACCATCCGGCGCCCTCCCCGCCGGCCGTGAGCAGGTAGACGTCGGCCGGTGAGGCAACCGAACGGATCCTCCCCTCGGCGTCCGGGATCTCCTCGAACGCGGACCCGCTCGCGCTGTGCACGCCGTTGCGCAAAAGCTCCTCTGGCGTCACGCGGCTCTCGCGATACAGGAACTCCCGCACCGCCTCCTGCGTCCAGCCCTGCTCGACGCAGAAGCGTGCGTGCTCGGGGCCCAGGATGACCAAGCCCTGACCGGCTTTCCCGGTTGAGAAGGTGGCCGGACTGCGGATCGCGCTCGCGACCGTGCGCAGCAGGGCCTCAGCCGAACGGGTCAGCTGCTGGGCGATCTGATGCGGCGCTTCGGTCGGCAAGACCGTGACGGTCGTATCGCCCGGCGCGTATCCGAGCCCGGCGTGCAGCGGCCGCCACGGTTTCGGAGGCGGATCCTCGGCGAGGCACAGCGTGTACTTACCGGGGTGCCCGAACGAGGACGCATCCGACTCGCCGGGCCGAGCCCCGAGCACGTTGGTAGCCACGAGGCGCACAGCTCGGCCGATCGTGGCGTTGGCTCGGTTGCCCGAGCCCAGAGCGCCATGGCGGGCGTTCATCCCGATCTCGGGCGCCATCGGCCCACTGACCACGAGGCACAGCGCGGCTCCGCCGGTGCTGGTGAGCACGGTGTGGAGATTGAAGTCGGCATCGAACATCGCCTCGAGCGCGGCCACGACGACGGGGAAGTACTCCGGGCGACAGCCGGCCATGACCGCGTTGGTCGCCGCCTGCTCGAGCGAGACCCCGCGCCCCCGCACCGCCAGGTAGCCAATCAGCAGCTCGGGATCCTCAGCCGCGATGACCTCGAGCATCGCGCTGACGCGCGCCGGCGTGGGCGGCACGATCGGGAGCCCATCGGTCCACCCGCGGCTGAAGAACTCCTCCTGCACATCCGCTGCCTCGAAGCTGAGCCGCTCACTCATGGTGGCCCCGACGACGCGGGCGCGGGCTGAGGCGGCCCCACTTGATCCAGCACCGTGTCGATGATCCTCAGCGCCAGCGCGCGCAGTTCGCGGTCTGTCTTACCGTAGACCGGGTGGGGCACCGCGACCGAGTGGTATCCGGGCGCGCCGAGCTTGGCCGCATGCGAAGCGATGATGATCTGAAACGGCTCGGTGATCAGCACCGTCGCCGGTGTGCCGCGCTCCTCGAGCATCAGGGCGTCATGCAAACTGCACGACGAGCAGGCACCTCAGTCCCCGACGCCCGTGATCACGAAGTGCGCCCGTGCGGCCATCCCATCGGCTTGGACCGCGGTGATCGGAAATGCCGCGTTGGGCTTCTCGAGCAGCTGGACCTCAACGTCGCGCTGAAGCGGCTGGCGCAATTCGTCGGCCAGCACTTCGAGCAGCTCCCTGGCCAATGGCTTTCCGTTGGCGACCAGACCGATGACTGGGCGCTGCGGCAGCTCAGCGCGCGGTGCCAACTCCAGCCGCGGTGCAGGCGTGTCCGGTGCGTCGGGTCGCAGCACTGTGATCTGAGCCATCTCCCACACCTCCCTGACGATCCTGGGCTACTCGCGGGCCGATACGCGTCCATCGTATCTCACCAACAATTGGCGGAACGGGTTGGCCCGGCCGCCGGTCACACCCTGCGACCAAGGCGGTGTCCGGCGTTTAGACTGCCAACCCTCGTTGCACGCAAGCTACCTCAACACGGCCGACGGAGCCGAGCTCTACTGGGAGGAGATTGGCGAGGGACCCCGCATGCTGCTCGTGCACGGAGGGACCGGATCCGGCGCATACGACTGGGAGTTCGTCCGCGCCCCGCTGGCCCGGAGCTATCGCCTGCTGATGGTCGACCTGCGTGGCCACGGCCGCTCGAGCGATCCCCTGGAGCGTCTGAGCCTGGACCAGATCGGCGACGACATCGAGGCGCTGCTGCACCAGGTCGGTGGCTGCGACGCGATCATGGCGTTCTCCATCGGGGCCAGCGCGATGATCACCCTGCTGTGCCGGCGGCCGACCCTGACCCGCGCCTTCGTCTGCATCGCGGGCTCCACGGCCGGTGACCCCACGCAGGTGCAGGGCATCGTCAACGGGCCGTGGCCGGCGGATCTGAAGCGGCTGCGGCACGAGCACGCCACCGACGCCGACTACTGGCGAGCGCTGCGTGGAAAACTGGCCCGCAGCTGGGCCGGCCATCAGGTCTCCGAGACCGAACTGACCCGTCTCGTGACCCCCACGCTGGTGCTCTGCGGCGACCGAGATCGCGTCGAGCCGGTGGAGTCGGCGCTCTCCCTGTCGCGCTCGCTCCCGCACGGCGAGTTGCTCGTCCTGCCTCGGTGCGGGCACTTTGCCCCCCGGGAGCGCCCGGCCGAGCTGAGCGCGATGGTCGAGAGCTTCCTCGATCGCGTGCTGGTCAGCGACTGAGCGATCACGCTGGTGCGCGACATCGCCTCCAGGATGCTCTCGGTGCAAGACGCCGAGTACCTCGCTCGGCGGCGCCTGCCCAAGGCGCTCGCCCAGCTGATCGAGGTTGGCGATCCGACGCCGACGTTTGGCCGGAATCTCGCTGCCTTCCAGGACGTCAGCCTCCGTCCGCGGGCGGCCGTGTTCAATCGGCAACGAGATCTGCGCGTGTCCATCCTAGGGAACCAGATCGCGCTGCCGGTGATCGTGGCGCCGACCGGGAACCTGCGAGTGCTTCACGCCGACGGCGAACCGGGCGTCGCACGCGCCGCCGGGGCCGCGGGAACGATCCAGTGCGTCAGCACGTTCACGGGCCATCGGATCGAGGACGTGGCCGCAGCCGCGACCGGACCGCTGTTCTTCCAGCTCTATTTGGTCGGAGGACGGGAGAACGCCGAGGCGAACATCGAGCGCGCGCGACGCGCCGGCTGCCGGGCGCTGGTGATCACCGTCGACACCGCGGCGCGCCCTCAGGCCAAGCACGGCGTCCGACAGCGTGCCTTTCTCCCGCTGGCCATCGACGCGGCAACCGCGCTGCGGTTCCTCCCCCAGGTGGTCGGAAAGCCGGAGTGGCTCCTGGACTTCGTCCGTGACGGCATGACGATCGGGGTGCCGATGATTCGCCGCGCGGACGGCACAAGCATGACGTTCGCCGAGGCCTCTGCGGGACTCGCGGTCGAGATTCCGGTCTGGGAGGACCTGGCCTGGATTCAGGAGCAGTGGAAAGGCCCGATTATGGTCAAGGGCCTGCTCACAGCCGAGGACGCGCGGCGAGCGGTCGACTGCGGCGCCGGCGCGATCGTCGTCTCGAATCACGGCGGGCACTTACTGCCAGCCACTGCACCCAGCCTGCGTGTCCTGCCCGAGGTCGTCGACGCGGTGGGTGACCAGGTGGAAGTCCTGCTCGACAGCGGGATCCGCCGGGGAGCGGACGTGGTCAAGGCGATCTCGCTCGGAGCTCGCGCGGTGCTGATCGGGCGGGGATATCTCTGGGCGCACGCGGCAGCGGGGGAAGCGGGCGTTCGCCGGATCCTGGAGGTGTTCCGCGATGGGATCGACTCGACGCTCGCGCTGATCGGCTGCCCCTCGGTCTCGGCTTTGGATGCGTCCTACGTGTCGGTGCCCGCGAGTTGGCGGAGCTGAAACTGGCGCCGCCCTGTACCGCCCCAGCGGTACGTACTCGTACCGCATCGGTAGCGCCAGTTTTTCGCAGCCTCAACCAACCATTCGGTAGAATCGCGCGGCCGCTGTGAACGAGTTCGTCAACCTGCTCTCCCGCCAAGTGGCGAACGACGCGCGTTCGGTGGGAGCCCGCGTTCGCACGCGCCTGTCCGACGACCGGGTGCAGCGCTGCGGCACCATCGGTGAGCTTCGCGCCGCGGCGCGCCGCGGCCTGCCGCGCGTCATGTTCGACTTCGTCGATGGAGCGGCGAATGACGAGGTCACCGCCGGGCGCAACCAGACGGACTTCGGCGAGCTCGAGATTGTGCCGCGCATGATGGTTGATGTTTCCGAGGTCGATCTCAGCACCACCGTCCTGGGCCAGCCGGTGGCACTGCCACTGCTCGGCGCGCCGATGGGGCTCAATGGCCTCGTTCACCACGATGGCGAGGCGGGCATCGCCCGCGCGCTGCATGACGTCGGCTCGATCTTCGTGCTCGGCGCGATGGCGTCGTACAGCATCGAGGAGATCGCCGACCAGGCGCCCGGGCCGAGCTGGTTCCAGATGTATGTGTGGAGGGATCGTGACCTCGTACAGGAGCTGGTGCAACGGGCTCGCGCGGCCGGTCACCTCGCGCTCGTGTTGACCGTCGACGTTCCCCGCGCTGCCGCCCGGGATCGTGACCGGCGAAACGGTTTCGGCCTGCCCCCTCGGGCCACCATGCGCTCGTTGGCCGGCGGCCTGGTCCGGCCGAGGTGGTCGGCCCAGTTCATTCGCCACCCCCGGATGACCGCCGCCAGCGTCGCCGGCCATGGCGGCGGAGCGGACGATCCGGTCGGCATGACCGAGTACATCAACCGGCAGTTCGACCCCAGTGTGACCTGGGAGGATCTGGCCTGGTTCCGGGAGATCTGGCCGGGCCCGCTCGTGATCAAGGGCATCCTGCGCGCCGAGGATGCCCGCATGGCGGTCGACCTGGGCGCGAATGCGATCAGCGTGTCCAACCACGGCGGACGCCAGCTGGACCACGCGCCCTCGACGATCCGTGCCTTGCCCGCGATCGTCGACGCCGTCGGCGACGAGGTGGAGATCTACCTCGACGGCGGCGTGCGGCGGGGTAGCGATGTCCTCAAGGCACTGGCGCTGGGCGCCCGGGCGTGCCTGATCGGACGTCCGCTCGTGTACGGACTGGGAGCGGGCGGAGAGGCCGGAGCTCGCCGAGCCGTGGCCATCCTGGACCAGGAGCTGAATACGGCGATGGGCCTGGCCGGCTGCTCTGCGGTATCTCTGCTCGATCGCTCGTGGGTCGCGGACCGGACGTCGCCACACCGGTCTCCGACCTCAGCCTGAGGCACTCGATCGGATTTGTGTTCCACCAAACGTTTGATTAGCGTTGGCGAATCAGCACCTGAGCATCGACAACCGAGGGAGAACGTGATGGCGAGCATTGTGGGCGAGATCAGCTTCTTTGATCCGGATACCAACGACTGTCCCTATCCCGCCTACCAGCTGCTGCGAGACGAGTCACCGATCTGGAAGGACCCGGTCACCGGGATGTTGTTCATCACTCGCTACGAGGACATCCGCATGATCCTGCTCGATACCAAGCGCTTCGGCAACGCGGTGGGCAGCGGCGCCGGCGACACCGGTAAGGCCGTGGCGCCCGAAGATCCCGAGAAGGCCCGGGCCCTGCTCGAGGCGATGGAGGTCGAGGCGGAGCTGACCAAGCTCTACGAGGCCAAGGGCTGGCTGCCGGTCTCCAGCCTCGACGGCCTCGACGAGCCGCGGCACATGCAGCTGCGTCGCATGATGGATCACGCCTTTCGCCCCGCCCGCGTGCGCGAACTCGATCCCTACGTCGACTCGCTGGCGCAAGGTCTGGTCGACGACTTCATCGGCGACGGTCGCTGTGAGTTTGTCTCGCAGTTCGCGGTCCCACTGCCGCTGTATGTGATCGGGAAGCAGATGGGCATCCCGACGGAGGACATGCCCCAGATCAAGCAGTGGACCGACGCGTGGGTCCAGCGGATGGGGCTGATGCTCAACCGCGAGCAGCGGATCTGGTCGGCCGAGCAGGAGATCGAGGCCCAGCACTACTTCCAGGCGAAATTCGAGCAGCTCCGTCGCGAGCCCGAGGACAACCTGCTCAGCGACCTGGTCAACAACGAGGTCGCCGAGTGGGGACGCCCCCTCACCGACCAGGAACTGCACACGGAGATGATGGCCGACCTGTTCGTGGGTGGGTCAGAGACCTCGACCAATGCGCTGTCGGGCGGTGTCATGCTCCTGATTCAGAACCCGGACGTGTGGCAGACCGTGAAGTCCGACCCCGACAAGTACCTCGAGAACCTGGTCGAAGAGGTGCTCCGCCTCGAGTCGCCGGTGCAGGGCCTGCTGCGCCTGGTGTTGGAGGACGTCGAACTGCACGGGGTGGCGATCCCGAAGGGCTCGGTGATCAAGCTGGGTTACGGCTCAGGCAACCGCGACGAGCGTCGCTTCAACTGCCCCAATCAGTTCGACTTGGAGCGCGAGCAGCCGCGAACCCACCTGACGTTCGGCGTCGGCTCTCATCACTGCCTCGGCGCCCCGCTGGCCCGGCGCGAGCTGTACTTCGGCTTCAAGGCGCTGGTGGACCGCCTGGACGAGATGCGCTTCGTCGAGGGCGCGAACGACTTTCGCTTCCATCCGAACTATTTCCTGCGGGCGATCAAGGAGCTCCACATCGAGTTCACCCCCACCGCAGGCTAATCGGCGGCACCGGCGGCCCACCCGGGGACGTTCCGGGGGGCGGCCGGTCGGCCCCGGTCAGTAGGTGCGATCGAGCGTGAGATACATCCTGCGCCACCGCCAGCTGCCGTTATCGAGCACCGCCTGGCAGTCATACCACCCGGTCGCCTGCACCGTCAGCTCGTTGTTCAGGGTCACAAACAGCGACAGGATCGCGGTCACGCGCGTTTCTGTGTCTGATTCGTTCGAGAACCGGACGTTGGTGATCACATGGCGGCGCTGATCGCCCTGGTTGAGCGTCGTGTCACGGATGAAGTCGACCGCCACCTGCCGCGACGAGAACGGGCCGATCGTGTCACCGCCGGTGATCTCAATCGTGAACTCCGACCCTTCGGTGAAGACGTCGTCGAGAAGCTCGAACTCCTTGTTGTCGTGCGCCCACGCATAGGTGGCAAACAACTGTGTGATGGCGTCGTGGTCGGCCACGGCTCTCCTCCAGTGCAGCTACGGGCGCCATCGGCGCCGATGTCGGGTCTGGGGCGCCTGCGGCAACTGCGCCGCAGGCGGCGATGCAGCCTACCAACCGATTGTTTTGGGCGGGACAAACCGCGCGATCGCACAGGCGATCGTCAGCCTTCGCGCGCCGCGACGGTGGCGGTGCCGATGACGACACGCGTGCCGTCCCCGGGACGGTCCAGCCACACCTCGCAGTCGACCAGCTGCTCGCCGTTCTCGTGGCGGACCCCCGAGACGACACCGCCGGCCACCACCGAGTCGCCTTCGAACACGTTCGCGGTGAACCGGGCCTCGAGGTGGCGCAGGCAGTCGGGACCGGCCCACGCCATCAGCATGTTGGTGATGTAGCCCAAGTTGGTCGGGCCCTGGTTGATGACGCGGTTACCCAGTCCGCGCTTGGCCACCTCGGCCCGATCCCAGTGGATCGGATTGGGGTCGCGGAGGATCGCGGCCAGCAACTTCATGCGATCGGCGCTGACCGACTCGATTGCGAACTCGGGCAGCTGAGCGCCGACCGCCGGCTTCATGACTCGCTGCGCAGGAAGATCCACGAGTTGACGACCGTCGCGACCGGCAGGTCGTCTTCCACCTCGCGGACGTCGATGCGAAAGCTCACGATGTCCATGACCCCCGCCCGTCGGCCGCTCTTGCGCTCCACGCCGATGAAGCC
>Ga0302181_10001313_pt1 | contig 18653 bp, 20 predicted proteins | sample I_Palsa_E3_3_FD_198786 | JGI IMG/M metagenome (GOLD analysis project Ga0302181, IMG submission 198786) | Peat permafrost microbial communities from Stordalen Mire near Abisko, Sweden - I_Palsa_E3_3 | ecosystem: Environmental > Terrestrial > Soil > Palsa > Peat permafrost | place: Sweden...
ACAGCGAACGGCCGACGTCGACCGCGCCCGGATCCAGCAGCCACTGGACCTGCAGGCCGTCAGAGGCGGCGATGACCAGCGCGGCGGCATCGGCCGGGTCGATATCCGCCGCGATGCGCCCGGCTTGCTGGCCAGCCTCGATCCTGGCCGCCAGCAGCTCGCGCAGCGAGCCGAACCGCCCGCGGATGAACTCCCGGGTGACGGCGTGTCGTTCCTGCAGGGCATCGGTGCTCAGGGTCGCGTAGAGCTCGACCAGGCCGGGGATCGACCGGTTCCGCTCGGCGGCCTCGATGATCTCGCCGACCGCGGACTCGCTCACCGCGTGCGCCTCGCCGGCTCCGCGGGCCTCGTGCGCCCGGTAGGCCTCCACCAGGAGTTCGTCGCGCGACGCGAAGTAGTGCCGCAGCGCGGTGTGGGACACTCCGATCGCCTCGCCGATCGTCCGCAGCGACGCCCGGTCCACCCCGCGCCGCGCGAACAGCGCGATCGCGCTGTCCAGGATCTGCTGCCGGCGCCGCACGCCTTTGGGGTACGAGCGATGCCCCGGCCGGCCTGCGCTGGTGTCCGTCACCCCGCCATCGTAGAGCTAACCCGGATCCCAAATGGGGACAAAACAGACACACAAATATGCGCGGGCCGGGTCAGTGCAGCTGATAGGCCAGGCTGTCGGTGGTGCCGCCGTCGTTGGGGAAGTACTCACCGGTCAAGGTACAGGTCGTCACGGCGGTGCAGGAGATCGCCTCAGGGACGCTCTTGCCGTTCGGGGCGGGGGTGGTCTCGATGGTCCATAGCGCACCGGGCTGGACATCACCGATCCGGTCCTCGCCTCGACCACGATCCGGTATCACCCGAAGCAGCCGGGAAGTCACGCCGGAGGATAGCGAGAGCCTGGACCGACGGGCTGTTGGGCAGGGCGACGCTGGTGGACTAGCTGATCCCGGCGGACCGGCTCACGGCGGTGAACAGCACCGGCGCGAGCAGCCATCCGGCCAGGACGAGCCTGCGGTACCGGAAGTACCAGCGAGCCAGCCGCGTCATCAGCAGCCCCTTTCCTCAATACCGGCCCCCCAGGAGCCGCTCGGGGTCGCCCGGACCAGTCCAGGCATGAAAACGCGTAGCATCAGGGCGGGTGGTCTTTGGTTTCCGCAGGTCAAACACAGTTTTCTGACTGCCGATGTACGATTATGCACTGGTCGTCCGCCTCAGCTATCCTGTGGATTGCGCGCGCGCCGGACCCGAAGCCAACGGGGACGGCGCCAGTGGCTCCGGGCCGCAGCGCGAGTTGAATGAACCGAAATCGAAGCGGCATGTCCGCCCGTCTTCTTGGTCCCTTTCAGGGATGCGAGACGAGCGGCCCGTGACCTTGGAGCACAGGTCGCGGGGCATCAGAGACCATGATGGCCTCTTGCCTTCTCGATTTCGGCTCGGTCGTTCTCCTGGGAAGGGAAGAAGCCAGGTGAACGCAAGGAGCAACTCGTGCTCGCGCATATCGGATGGCCCGCCGTCGCACTCGCTGTGGTGTACCTAATCGGCCGCGCCATCAAGAAGCCCGATGAGTGGTGGCGGCTGATGGGCACCATCGTCGTGCTCGTGGCCGTGATCTTGGGTGCCATGATCGTCTGCGTGCAGGTGCTCGGTATGCAGCTCCCCGGGTTCAACGTGCCCGCCCTGAGCCGGACGTCGGCGCCTGCGGCCATAGTCTCGCCGCAGTCCTCGGCGCCGGTAACGGCCAGCCCGGTCGTGACCGCCAGCCCGTCCCGCTCGGGCAGCGCCCGGCCGCACACCACAGTCCGCCCGCGCCACCAGCACGACCACTGCCCGGCAGCGACAGCGTGCCCGCAAACCGCCCCGGACACGCGCAAAGCCACCCGCTAGCCACCCGACGCAACCGGAACAGCAGAAGCCGCGGCCGCACCAGGCCACGCACCAGAATGTCAGACCCAAACGTGAAAATGGTCCCCCCCGAAACGTGAAGACCACTGGGTGCGCCGCCAGGGATTTGAACCCCGAACCCGCGGATTAAGAGTCCGCTGCTCTGCCAGTTGAGCTAGCGGCGCGTCAGAACGCTGTGATCGTAGCAGCAATCGCCCGGGGATGGCCAATTACGGGCGGCCCGGCTAGGCGCCGACTGAGGGTACCGTGTGATGTTCGCAAGAAAAGAACTAGAAGACCCATATTCCGAACGAAGCGTGGTAGCCAAGACGGGGCAGGCCGGCGCATCCCGTGGCTCAGAAGTTACAGTGTGCACCGGTAAGGGCACGAAGAGCGAACCTGAGGACGATGAGCGGGACGTATGCCGGGGACAGCCGAATGACCAGTCCACAAGCGGCCGAGCCAACGGCCAAGACCGGACCGGCCGAGCCAGCGGCCAGGACCGGACCATCCGAGCCGGCTCAGCCTGCCGCGGCCAGCGCACCCGGTGCGGCCGGCGCGGCGGGGACCGTGAGCCGGCTGGCCTGGCTGGATGTCCTGCGCGGGGTGGCGGCGCTGGCGGTGGTCTTCAACCACTTCGGCTACTTCGTGCCATCGGCGTTGAACGGCCGGGTCTACCAGTGGATCAACCCCGGCGATTACGGCGTTTTCGTCTTCTTCCTCATCAGCGGGTACATCGTGCCCGCGTCGCTGGAGCGCAAGGGCAGCGTCCGGACCTTCTGGGTCAGCCGCTTGTTCCGGCTCTATCCGCTGTACCTGCTCGCCGTCGGGGTAGCGCTGTTCCTGTTCATGGTGCATATCGGCGGGCTCCGCGGCGAGGGTTCCGACCCGGAGACCTCGGTCCTGTCCCAGATGCTGATGATGTCGAACGTGCTGGCCGGGGAGAACCTGCCCAACGTTGTATGGTCGCTGTCCTACGAGATGATCTTCTACCTGCTGCTGACCGCGCTGTTCATGGCCCGGGTGCACCGGCGCAGCAGCCGGTACGCGCTGGCCTTCGGTGCCGCCGCCGTCGTGCTCGGCGGCATCCTGCCGCAGGCGTACTTCACCAACAACCTGTTGAGCCCGCGCATCATCGCGCTCGTCGCCGACCTGGTCGTGCTGACCGGACTGGCCGTGGCCGTCGGCATGCGCGGCATGCCGCGCATGGTCGGGGCGGCGCTGGCCGCGATGGTCGGGCTGACCCTGCTGGCCTTCAACGGCACCTGGCTCTACCCGTGGGAGGCGCTGTCGATCCTGGCCCTGATGTTCACCGGGACGATGCTCTACCGGGCCGAGCAAGGCCAGTACTCGTGGCGCAGGGCCATCGCCATCGCGGTCGCCGTGCTGGGACTCGCCATCGCGGCCGGCGTGTGGCATCACCTCCCCGGGAACATGTCCCCGCACGAGGAGTTCGTCTGGGAGCGCAGCTGGTTCATGTCGGTCTTCCTGGCCGGCCTGACGTTCGGGATCGGGCTGACCTTCCGGCACGTCACCTGGCCGCGGTTCCTGACCTGGCTGGGGCTGATCAGCTACTCGGTCTACCTGCTCCACCCGGCGCTCATCGAGGTTTACCGCCACCTGACCTGGACGGCGCATCATTCGTTCTGGGTCCAGGTGCTGGTCGACGCGCTGTTCCTGGCCATCTTGATCGCGGTGTGCTCGGCGACCTACCTGTTCGTGGAACGGCCTATGCAGGGCGTCGGGCGCCGGCTGGCGAAACGGCTCGACGCCCGGTTCGGCCCCGACCGCTTCCCGGTCCCGGTGCGCGCCCCGGAAGCCGCCCTGGCCCACAGCTCCCGCGCCGCCGAATAGGGCCGCCCTGCGGCATCCTGGTGTCATGATTCCACCGCTGCCCCTGTCCGCCACCCCCGCCCCGCTGGCGACGCCGCTGCCGCCGCCCCGGGAGCCGGGTACGCCGTACCGGATCTGCCTGGTCTGCCTCGGGAACATCTGCCGCTCGCCGATGGCCGAGACCGTGCTGCGCGCCTCGCTGGCCGAGGCCGGGCTGGCCGAGGCGGTCACGCTGGACAGCTCGGGCACCGGCGACTGGCATGTCGGCAGTCCGATGTATCCGCAGGCCCTTAGGGCGCTGGCCCGGCGCAGCTACGACGGCTCCGCCCACCGGGCCCGGCAGTTCGAGGCCTCCTGGCTTCCCGAACGCGACCTGGTACTGGCCATGGACGCGGGCAATCTCGCCACCCTGCGGCGGCTGGCCGGCCCGCAGGACCAGGACCGGATCCGCCTGTTCGGCGAGGTAGGCGGCCTAGGCGAGGTCGGTGGCGGCCAGATCCCCGATCCCTACGGCGGGGACCAGGCCGATTACGCCTACGTGCTCGACCTGCTCGGCGCCGCCGCGCCGGTCATCGCGGCCCGGCTGGCCCAACTGCTGGGCCGGCCCGACGACCCGGCGTGAGCCGTTCCGCCGCCTTGGCCGTCCGGATCGGACAGCTCACCGGCCTGACCGTCCGCGAGGCGCGCGTCGTCGGCTCCCAGCACGGCTACCAGCACCTCATGATCACCTTGTCCGATGGCCGCCGCGCCTTCGCCAAGGCCCTCCCGCCCCCCGATCCCAGCCCAGGCCCAGATCAGCGCCCAGGCCCGGATCAGCGCCCAGGCCCGGATCCGGACGCGACCGTGTTCGCGGCCGAGGCGAACGGCCTGCGCTGGCTGGCCGAGGCCGCCTCCGTCCCGGTCCCGAAGGTGCTGGCCGTCGGCCCGCATGCGCTGGTCATCTCGATGATCCCGCCCGGCCCGGCCACGCCCGAGGCGGCGTTCGGCTTCGGCACGGACCTCGCCCGCCTGCACGCGGCCGGCGCGGACACCTTCGGCGCGCCGTGGCCAGGGTTCATCGCCGGCCTGCCGCTAGATAACACGCCGGACGCGGCGGACTGGCCGCACTGGTACGCGCACCGCAGGCTGCTGCCGTTCTTGACCCGGGCCGTGGATACCGGCGCGCTACGGTCCGAGGAGGCGCGGCTGGTGGAGGCGGTCATCGACCGGATCGGCTCGCTGGCCGGCCCGGCCGAGCCGCCGAGCCGGATCCACGGTGACTGCTGGGCCGGGAACGTGCTGTGGTCCGGCAACCGGGGCTGGCTCATCGACCCCGCGGCGCACGGCGGTCACCGCGAGACCGACCTGGCCATGCTCGCCCTGTTCGGCGCGCCTAGCCTGGACCGGATCCTGGTCGGCTATAACGACGCGGTCCCGCTGGCGGCGGGCTGGCGGCCCAGGATCCCACTGCACCAGCTGCACCCGCTGCTGGTGCACGCGTGCCTGTACGGCGCCTCGTACCGGGAAGAGGTCAGGTCCGCGGCCCGCGCCGCCCTGGCTATCTAAAGACCTGGCCATCTAAGTCAGCTGGCCCGAGATCGTCGGTCGCGTCCGCATCATCGGGATGGGCCAGGGCTTCGGGCGCCAGCGGGAGCGCGATCCGGAAGGTCGCCCCCTGACCCTCGGCCGTGCGCACCGACGCGACACCGCCCTGGGCCACCACCAGCGCGCGCACGATGGCCAGGCCCAGTCCGCTGCCCCCGGTGCTGCGCGTCCGGGCCTGGTCCGCGCGGTAGAACCGCTCGAACACCCGGCGTGCCTGCTCCTGCGTCATGCCTGGCCCCTGGTCGGTCACGTCGAGGATCACGGCCGGGGTATGGTCGCCCACCTGGGGATCGAGAGCCCCGGAGCTGATCGACAGTTCGATCGGGGTCCCGTCCGGGGTATGCGTGAGCGCGTTGTTCATCAGGTTCCCGATGACCTGCCGCAGCCGTGGCTCGTCGCCGATGACCAGGAACGCGGCGCCCGGCTGTACCGACAGGTCGATGGCCCGGGTCGGCGCCAGCAGCCGCGCGTCGTGTACCGCGTCCGCGGCCAGTGAGAGCAAGTCGACCGGCTGCCGGGCCAGCGGCCGCTGCTTGTCCAGCCGGGCCAGCAGGAGCAGGTCCTCCACGAGCAGGCCCATCCGGGCGGCTTCCTTCTCTACCCGGACCATGATCCGGTCCAGGTCGGGGGGCGTGAGCCCAGCCTCAGCCGGGGCAGCGCCAGCTGCGGAACCAGCGGCGCCCGCCTGCTCGTCCCGGTCCCAGTGCCGGACCAGGCCGCCGCGCTGGCGGTAGTACTCGGCGAAACCCCGGATCGAGGTCACCGGCGTCCGCAGCTCGTGGCTGGCATCGGCGATGAACCGCCGCATCCGTTCCTCTGACTGGTGCGCCGCCGCCTCCGATGCCTCCTGCGCGTGGAACGCGGTCTCGATCTGGCTCAGCATGGTGTTCAGCGACCGGCCGAGGCTGCCGATCTCGGTGCGCGGGTCCCGTTCCGGCACTCGCCGGTTCAAGTGCCCGGTCGCGATTTCCCCCGCCGTCTCCTCGATTTCCACCAGCGGCCGCAGGCTCGCCCGCACCACCATCACGATGCCCAGCGCCAAGATGCAGACGATGACAGCGGCTATGATCAAGGCGGTCTCGGCTAGGTCGCCGATCGTCGCGTTGATGTTGCCCAGGTCCGCCCCCACGATCAAGGTGCCCGTGACCTGCTCGGTGCTGCCTGTGGCGGTCGGCAGCAGGTAGGAGATAGGCGTCGTTATGACCCGCCAGGTGTCCGAGCCCGACTCGGCCGCGACCGTGACCAGCTTCCCCTTGTTCGTGATGGCCCACAGCTGGCTCGCCGGCACCGACGGCAGCGAACTCACCGCACGATTGCCGCCATAGCCGGGCAAGCCGCCCTGCGGCTGGGATGCGCTGAGCGGGGTGCCAGGCTCCTCGACCGCGACCAGGATGCCGTGCACCTGATAGAGCTCCCCGGGCGTCAGCGGCGAGCTGAACCCCTGGCTGCTTATCAGGCTGTAGACGGACTTCAGCTGGCTGTCATCCTGGGCGGTCAGGTAGGACCTCAGCACCCAGACGCTGCTGACGCTGATCGCCGCGACCGCGGCGATGACCAGTGCGAGTAGGCCGGTGATGAGCTTGGCCCGCAGGGACATGCGATCAGGCAAGTCGCGTAGGGCCCGCCACCGCCGTGCCGCTCGGCTGCTCGCTCCCTCTGCTGTCATGACCGAACGCGCGCCTAGGACGAAGGAAGCCGCAGCACGTATCCCACACCGCGCAGGGTGTGGATCAGCCTGGGTTCCTTGGTGTCGACCTTGCGGCGCAGCACCGACACATACGACTCGACGATGCCAGTGTCGCCGCGGAAGTCGTAGTCCCACACGTGGTCGAGGATCTGCATCTTCGACAGGACCCGGTTCGAGTTGCTCATGAAGTACCTGAGCAGCTTGAACTCGGTGGGGGAGAGCTGGATCTGCTCACCGCCCCGCCACACTTCGTGGCTCTCCTCGTCTAGTTCCAGGTCGGCGAACGTGAGCCTCGGCGTCGGCTCGACCCCGTCGCCCCGGGTACGGCGCAGGACGGCCCGGATCCGTGCGATGACCTCCTCCAGGCTGAACGGCTTGGTGACGTAGTCATCGCCGCCCAGCGTGAGGCCGCGGATCTTGTCCTCGGTGGCGTCACGGGCGGTCAAGAAGACGACCGGAATCCGGGCGCCGCCGCCGCGCAGGCGCCTGATGACGTCGAACCCGTCCATGTCCGGCAGCATCACGTCCAGAACGATGAGGTCAGGGCGGTGGCGCTGAGCCGCCTGTACCGCCTCAGTTCCGGCTGCCGCAGTGACGACATCGAAACCCGCGTAGCGCAGGCTGGCGGACAGCAACTCAAGGATGTTCGGCTCGTCTTCGACGACGAGGAGCCTGGCATCCGGTCGCTGGCGCGCATCGGTCAGCGTGTCCATACTGTGTATTGTCGCCCGCCGAGCTGAGGATAACCTGAAGGCCCGCTGGAGATGGCCTTGCGACCTGCGGGATCAGTGCGCGGCGCGCCAGTAGGCGATAGCGGCGGGCCGTGAGCCGACGCCGAGTTTGGAGTAGATTCTCCGGACGTGATTTTTCACCGTCTTCTCGGCCAGGAACAGCCGGGCGGCGATCTGGCCGTTGGTCTGGCCGTCGGCGATGAGCGACATCACCTCGGCTTCTCGCGCGGACAACGCATGAGACTCATTGGCGTCGCCCGGGTCGGCCAGGCCGGATACCTCCCTCGGCGCGGCTACCCGGATGCGTGTCCTGGCCCCGTTCAGCCCGAAGTCATCACCCCCGTCCAGTCCAGGATCCTCGTAAGCGTCCATGTGACCTCCGGCGGTGGGCAGCTAAGCCGTATCGCAGCGAACCTAGCAAACACGGTTGGTAAGGCACCAATCCCGTGAGGGTTCATGCAAATATGTCCATACGGCGACATTGGTGCCTTGGTCTTTGAACTCATACCCACCGTGGCCGGGGGCATGCCGGGCGGTTGCCACGCGGACGCTACACCCTGCGTAGGCTCGTAGCGCGAGTCCAGGACAGGGAGGGACCCATGGCGTACGCCACGGTCGGCCCGCGATGACCGCGAACGAGCCCAGCCTGGATCAGTTGCGGCGTGACCCGCTTCCGCTGCGCGGCCGGGCCGCCCTGGTCACCGGGGTCAGCCGTCGCGCGGGTATCGGATACGCGGTGGCCCGCCGGCTGGCCGCGCTGGGGGCCAGCTTGTTCCTGCACCACTACGCGCCGCATGACCGCGACCAGCCTTGGGGAGACGACCCTGGCGGCACCGATGCGGTGCTCGCCGGCGTCCGATCCGCGCTGGCCGCCACCGACGCCAGCATCCACCACCTGGAACTCGACCTGGCCCTGCCGGAGGCTCCCGACCGGCTCATCGAGGCGGCCGCGGACGCCTTCGGCCACCTGGACATCCTGGTCTGCAACCACGCGCGCAGCGGCGACAGCCCGCTCGGCACGCTGGACGCCGCCCTGCTCGACGCGCACTGGGCGGTCAACACCCGCTCCACCATCTTGCTGACCCAGGCCTTCGCCGCCCGTCACGACGGTCGGCCCGGCGGCCGGGTCATCTTCATGACCTCAGGACAGGATCTCGGCCCGATGACCGGCGAGATCGCCTACGCCGCGAGCAAGGGCGCGCTTGCCTCCATCACCAAGACCCTGGCCGACCAGCTGGCGGACCAGCAGATCACCCTCAACGCGGTCAATCCCGGCCCGGTCGACACCGGCTACGCTCCGCCCGAGGCCCACGAGGCCGTCCGCCGCCACTTCCCGCAGCAGCGCTGGGGCGTCCCGGACGACCCGGCCCGCCTGATCGCCTGGCTGGTCACCGACGAGGCGGCCTGGATCACCGGTCAGGTCATCAACAGCGAAGGCGGCTTCCGCCGCTGGGCGTAACCCCGTTACCCCTTGCTTGACACCGATAGTTCATCGGTATATAACGGCGGTATGAGCGGTAGGGCGATGCAAGAGGCGACGTTCCTGATCCTGACCGCGCTGGCGGCAGGGTCTCAGCATGGATACGGCATTATCACCGAGGTCGGCCAGATCTCCGGCGGCCGGGTCAAGCTGCGCGCCGGGACGCTGTACACGGCGCTGGAGCGGCTGCGGGTCGACGGGATGATCGGGGTGGACCGCGAAGAGGTGGTGGAGGGCCGGCTGCGCCGGTATTACCGGCTGACCCCCGCGGGGACGGCGGTGCTGGCTGAGGAGGCGGCCCGGCTGCACGCGAACGCGGCTGCGGCGCTGCGGCGGCTGAACCCGGGACTGGCAGGGGGCGTGGCGTGAGCGAGCAGGCGGTACAGGCGACCCGATCCGCGGCGCGCTGCGGATGCGGCTATGGCCGGCTGCGGCCCGGCCGCGGGCGGTGCGGGCCGCGGTGACGTTGATGCTGACCACCCGGGACCTGCCGCATCTTTAATCTCGTTGAGTATGAGGCTGCGTGACCGTCCGCCACCCACCGCCGGACTCCGTTTCGGCCCCGGAAGAGGAGTCGGCGAGGGTCAAGGGGACCGGTTGCGGTGGGTCGGTTTGACGACAATCTGGCCGAACGGCCGTCTGACGAAACCCAGCGCATGAGAGTCGGCAGGGCACCGGCGTAGAACGTCGCTCGCCGGGCCTGGCCTGATCTGGAGGAGGGCCGGCGGCGATCGTTTAATATCGGTCAGCTGACCGATGTTTCGCGCTGCAATTTGCAGCAATACTTTTATTGCAACCAGCACCGGGCAGTTCGGTATCGTGCCTGAGCCGTTGCCCGGGAGCAGCCGCGTAGGGTGACCAGCGCTGTCCCGGATCCAGCTTATTGCGGCCTGGCAGGGGAATCCGATGAACGTGATGGCGCCGACACTGGTCCGGCTGAGCTGCTCTGGGGCCGCGTGCGCGGCCTGGGAACCCGTCGCCGCGGTTAACGACGTGGGTGAGGACCTGATGACCCGCAGGCAGGTGGCGGGCTTGTTCGGGGTGACCTCGGCGGCGGTGGCGGCGTGGGCGCGGCGCGGGCGCCTGCCCGAGGTTCGCAACGAGGCCGGGAGGCCCCGGTACCGGCGCGCGGACGTGGAGGTCCTGTTCCGCAGCGCTATGCGGCAGCGAGCGCGATGACCGCCAACCGCGCCGGGATCATCCCGCACCCGGTGACCGCAGCCCTGGTGCCCTCCGGCCTTGGCCCCGGTCCGGAGCCGGGACGTCGCCGGACGCAGGACATCACCATGACCGGGCGGTTCGACCCGTGCGCGATTCCCGATCCCGCGCTCGCGGGGACCGGGCCGCAGGTCGCGCCGGGCTCTGCCGATGAGCTGCCGGGCGGCCAGTGCACACGGTGCGGCGCGGTCGGCACGCACTACCTGACCTGCCCTGGCCTGCGGCTGCCTTCGGGTTTCCGTCTCAGCTAGGCCCTGCGGGCCGTCGTGCGCTCCGCGCCAGCCGCGGACGGGATCGACGTGGCAGCCACCGTCGTGCATCCAGCGGGTGCGAGAAGCACTGAACCATTGGTAACTATCTGTCGTTATACGATTACATATCGTGTCGAACTCGGTGAGTCGGAGCGCTGGGGGAAGCAGCTTAGACCGAAAGAGGAACCCGATGCGTGACACCTGGACCTAAGAGCCGCGTGGCTGTGTGCCCCGCCCCGGCGGCCCGGTCACACCCCCGCAACCGCTCCACTCCGATCTTTCCCTGTGCTTGCTCGGTCGGGCAAGAGAAGCACTATTCAGACAGGTCTGTTCGCATCGATTGCGGGACGGAGACCACCGGCGAACGTCGCCGTTTGACATATTGAACAGACCTGTCTACCTTATTCGTATGACCCAGCCTGCCCCGTACGCTGATCCCGCTCTCACAGGCGACAGCACGGCGCGGGAGTGGCCGTTGCATGCGAGTGAGGAGCAGCAAATGAGCGAGCGTGTGGTTCTGGTCACCGGAGCCCTGGCCGGCATCGGGCGGGCGACAGCCACGGCCTTCGCCCGTCAGGGCGCCGCCGTCGTGGTCTCCGGACGGCGCGACGAGGAAGGCAAGGCGTTCGCGGCTGAGCTCCGGGAACTGGGCGCGGAGGCCGAATACATCCGGGCCGACGTCAGCATCGAGGACGACGTCCAGGCCCTGGTCGACGGCACCGTCAAAACCTTCGGCCAGCTGGACGTCGCCGTCAACAACGCCGGCCTCACCGGCAGGCGCGGCCCGCTGGCCACCCAGACCCTGGAGGCATATAACGCCGTCTTCGACACTAACGTCCGTGGCCTGTTCTTCTGCCTCAAGCACGAGCTGCGGGTGATGACCGGACAGGGCTTCGGCAGCATCGTCAACCTCTCCTCGACCTTCGGCGAGCGGGGCGGCGCGGGAGCGGCGCTCTACAGCGCCAGCAAGCATGCGGTGAACGGCTTCACCCGGTCCGCGGCGCTCGAGGTGGCCGCCCAGGGCATCCGCGTGAACGCCGTCGCCGCGGGCCCGGTGGCCACCGGCGGCCTCGTACTCTTCGCCGGCAGCGAGGAGGGCGCCGCCGCCATGGTGGCGACCGTCCCGGCCGGCCGCCTCGGCCAGGTCGATGACATCGCGGATGTCATCACGTTCCTCGCCTCCGACGCCGCCCGGTTCGTGACGGGTCAGATCGTCGGCGTGAACGGCGGCAAGACCGCAGCCTGACCGTTTCCGCCGACCACTGAGGAGAGGGTCCATGAGCAACACGATTATCGGCCTGAGCATCGACGCGGCCGACGCGGCGGCCCTCGCGGGCTTCTGGGCCGAGGCCCTGGGCCGGCAGGTCGCCGCCGGCGCCGACGAGGGACACGCGGTGGTGACCATCGATCCGGCCGCCGTTTCGGTGCCACGCCTGGTCTTCCACCAGGTGCCCGAGGGCAAGACCGTCAAGAACCGGCTGCACCTCGACCTGGTCGCCGCCGACTGGGAGACCGAAATCGGCCGGCTGACCGATCTGGGCGCCACCCGGATCGGCGAGGTCCAGGAGAATGGCGCCCACTGGATCACCCTGGCCGACCCGGAAGGCAACGAGTTCGACCTCGTCCACGGCTGACCGTCCACCCACCAGCAGGAAGGAAGAGCAGTGACCAAGGAGATCAAAGTCCCCGACGCGAACCACCCGATCAGCATCGACGCCGGCACCGTCCGGGTCGTCGCCCGGGTGGGAGACACCGTCATCGCCGATACGAACGCCGCGCTGACCCTGCGCGAGGCCGCGTACCCGCCCGTGCACTACATCCCGCTCGACGACGTCGTCCCCGGCACGCTACGTGCCAGCACGTCGGACAGCTACTGCCCCTACAAGGGCGACGCCTCGTATTACGATGTCGTGCTGCCCGACGGGCAGGCGCTCGCGGACGCCGTCTGGACGTACCAGGCTCCCTACCCGGCGGTGGACGCCATCGCGGGACACGTGGCCTTCTACACCGACCGTGTGCAGGTCGAACTGGATGCGCAGTAACGCGCGCGGTCCAGTCTGAAGGGAACCAGCATGCCGAAGAGGGAGGTCGCCGAGCCGTCCGCGCGTGAGCGTCTGCTGGCGGCTGCCGACGAGCTTTTCTACCGGGAGGGCGTGCAGACGGTTGGGATCGACCGCATCATCGCCCACGCGGGTGTCGCCAAGGCCTCCCTCTACACGATCTTCGGGAGCAAGGAAGAGCTGGTCCGCGCCTATCTCGAGTCCCGACACGCCGGGACCAGTGAGCGGATCAGCCGGGCCCTGACGCGCTTCCGCACCCCCCGCGACCGGCTGCTCGGCGTCTTCGACGCGCAGGGCGAGCAGTTCACCAACCCCGCGTTCAACGGGTGCGCGTTCGTCATGGCCAGCGCGGAGGCCCGGCCTGGCGGTGCCGTGGAGCACGCCGCCGAAGCGTACCGGGACTGGGTGCGGACCCTGTTCACCACCTTGGCCCAGGAGGCTGGCGTAGCCGACCCCGACGCCCTGGCCCGGCAGCTCCACCTCCTGTACGACGGCGCGGGCCTGTCCGCGCGGATGGACCACGACCCCTCCGCGGCCACCACGGCCCGGGCCGCTGCCGCCGCCCTCTTCGACGCCGCCCCAAAGCTGAGCTGAACCCACCCTCTCACGACCGCTGAAGGTCGGCTCCGTAACGAAGTCCGTCGATGAGCAGCGCGACCATGCGCTGGCTATACGCGGCTCCGTCGTCAGCGACAGGCTGGCACAGATTGGCGACCGCGTGCAGGAGGTCCTCGGGGCTGATGTCGGCGCGAATCTCACCACTCGCTGTCGCGGCGTCGAGCAGTGACCCGAGGACGGGTCCGAGCCGCTGCATGAAGTAGCCGGGCAGGGCGTCGAACGCCGGATCACCCGAGTGCAGGGCGTTAGCGAGTCCTCGTTTGGTCGCGAGGAACTCGGTGTATCGCAGGAGCCACCTCGCGAGTGCTACTCCTGGTTCGTGCGCCGCGGCCAGCGCCGGGGCCGCGTCGGCGCAGGCATCGACTCCGCGCTGGAACACGGCCTTGACCAGGTCCGAGCGCTGCGGGAAGTGTCGGTACAGCGTTCCGACTCCGACACCAGCCAGATCGGCGATCTCCTTCGCGGGCGCGTCCACGCCCGACGTGCCGAAGACAGCCTTCGCCGCCTCAAGCAAGGAGTCGATGTTGCGCTGAGCGTCAGCCCGCAGCCGCCGCGGCGCCCGTTCGAGTGCCCCCCCACCCGCCGCACCGGCCACGCCGCCCGCACCCGCCGCACCGCCCGAGCTGACCCCGGTCGGCGCCGTGTTCCCCGTCACGACACTCCTCCGCTTGCTTTTCCGGAACGCCTTTCCGTATAATCCGGAAAGGCGTTCCGCTTCGGTCCAGCGTACGGCATCGGCGAGGCGATCACCACATATCGACCACAACTCCAGGAGCAACCGCATGCGATACCGTACCCTCGGCCGGACCGGCATCAAGGTCAGCCCCTACGCGCTCGGCGCCATGATGTTCGGGGCCATGGGCAACCCCGACCACGACGACTCGATCCGCATCATCCACAAAGCGCTGGACGCGGGGATCAACTTCGTGGACACCGCCGACAGGTACTCGGCCGGCGAGTCCGAAGAGATCGTGGGCCAGGCGCTCAAGGGGCGTCGCGACGACGTCGTCCTGGCGACCAAGGTGAATGGCCCGATGAGCGATGACCCCAATCAGCGCGGCAACTCACGGCGCTGGATCATGACCGAGGTCGAGAACTCGCTGCGCCGCCTGCAGACCGACCACATCGACCTCTATCAGATCCACCGGCCCGACCCCGACACCGACATCGAGGAAACGCTCTCCGCGCTCTCGGACCTGATCCACAGCGGCAAGGTCCGCGCGATCGGGTCGTCCACGATGCCCGCCTCCGACATCGTCGAAGCCCAGTGGGTGGCCGAGCGCCGCGGCCTGGAGCGGTTCCGCACCGAGCAGCCGCCCTACTCCATCCTCAACCGCGGCATCGAGGCCGAGGTGCTGCCCGTCGCCGAGCGCTACGGTATGGGCACGCTGGTCTGGAGCCCGCTCGCGAAGGGAATGCTCACCGGGCGCATCCGCAAAGGCCAGCAGACCGACCTGCGCCGCGCCACGATTTTCACGAGCTTCAGCGACGAGCCCCGACTCGACGCCGTCGAGCAGATCATCCCGCTCGCCGAAAAGGCGGGCCTGCCCATGACGCACCTGGCGATGGCGTTCGCGATCGCTCATCCCGGCGTGACCAGCGCGATCATCGGGCCGCGGACGATGGAGCAGCTTGACGACCTGCTCGCCGGAGTCGACGTCACCCTGACGGACGACATCCTCGACCGGATCGACGAGATCGTCCCGCCCGGCACCGATGTCGGCGCGCCTGACCAGGCCGCCTACCTGCCCCCGGCCATCCAGCGCCCGGACCTCCGCCGCCGACCCGTCAATGAACGCGCCGCCGCCTGACCACATAAGGAGAATCTCTCCGGTTTTCGTGGTCGATTCAGGCTTCGTGGGCGTGTCCCGCACCGGCCCCGTACCCCGAGATCGTGGTGCCACCATCCCGAGGATCGCGGGTGCATCATGGCGCCGCCATGTTCGCCTCCGCGCGCGCCTGGCACGCCCCGCAGCCCCCAGCCGCCCCGCAGCCCACCCCGCGCCAGGACCCCGGCGGCACCAATGTTCCATCGCTGCCGCCCTGACGACACCGATGTTCCATCGGTGCTGCCCCGGCCACATGCACCGGCCGCCGGCACCGCCGCCCCGCCGCCCGGAACCGCCCTAAACGCCAGGAACCCCCGGATCGGGCAGGAACGCCGCGACGAGCTGCTGGGCGGCCAGTCCCGGAGTAAGCGTCCCGGCCCTGACCTCCGCTTCCAGGTCGGGGGTCATCGCGCGCAGCTCGCGGCTGTCGCGCAGGCGATCCAGGAGCTGGTCCCGCACCAGTGACCACATCCAGCTGACCCGCTGGTCGCGCCGCCGGCGGTCCAGCTCGCCGCTGTCGCGGAGCATCCGCTCGTGGTTGTCGACCAGGTCCCACACTTCGGCCAGGCCGTCGCCGGTGATGGCGCTGCAGGTGACGACCGGGGTGGCCCATCCGTCCTCGGGTCGGCCGAGCAGGCGCAGCGCTCCGGCCAGCTCGCGGGCGGCCCGGCGGGCCTCGGCGGCGTGCGGGCCGTCAGCCTTGTTCACGGCCACGATGTCGGCCAGCTCCAGGACGCCTTTCTTGATCCCCTGCAGCTGATCGCCGGTGCGGGCCAGCGCGAGGAGCAGGAAGGTGTCGGTCATCTCGGCCACGAGGGTCTCGGACTGGCCCACGCCGACCGTCTCGACCAGCAGGATGTCGTAGCCGGCCGCGGCCATGACGACCAGTGATTCCCGGGTCGCCCGGGCCACGCCGCCGAGCGTGCCGGCCGTGGGTGACGGCCGCACGAACGCATCGGGGTCGGTGGCGAGCCTGGTCATGCGAGTCTTGTCGCCCAGGATGCTGCCGCCGCTGCGCGTGGACGACGGGTCGACGGCCAGCACGGCCACGCGATGGCCGCGGTCGATGAGCATGCCGCCGAGCACGTCGATGAAGGTCGACTTGCCCACGCCGGGAACGCCGGTAACGCCGACCCGCCGGGCCTGGTCCGCATAAGGCAGCAGCCGGTTCAGCACGTGCTGGGCCAGGACCCGGTGGTCGGGGCGGCTCGACTCCACCAGCGTGATGGCGCGCGCGATGCCCGCCCGGGATCCGGCCAGGACCGGATCCGCGTAGCGGGCAACATCCGGCGGGTCCCCCACGGGAGGCACGGGAGGCAGGGGAGGCACGGGAGGCACGGGAGGCCACATTAACGGCCCAGCCCGGTCACGGTGCCGAACCGTGCCGGGCGGCCAGTTCGGTCAGCAGCTCATAGGCCGCATCGGGGATGACGGTACCCGGCGAGAAGATCGCGGCCGCGCCGGCCGCGCGCAGCTCGTCGAAGTCCTGGGGCGGGATGACGCCGCCCACCACCACCATGATGTCGCCACGATCCGCACTGGCCAGGGCGGCCTTCAGCGCCGGCACGAGGGTCAGGTGGCCGGCGGCCAGGGTGGAGACCCCGACGATATGGACGTCAGCCTCGATGGCCTGGCGGGCCACCTCCTCCGGCGTCTGGAACAGCGCCCCGACGTCCACGTCGAAGCCTAGATCGGCGAACGCGCTGGCGATGACCTTCTGGCCGCGGTCATGGCCGTCCTGCCCCATCTTGGCCACCAGGATCCGCGGCCGGCGCCCCTCGGCTCGTTCGAAGGCCGCGGCCGCGGCGCGGACCCGCTCAATTCCGGCCGTGCTGCCGGACTCTTCTCGGTACACGCCGCTGATCGTACGGATGTGCCCGGTGTACCGCCCGAACACCTTCTCCATGGCGTCGGAGATCTCGCCCACCGTGGCCTTCGCACGGGCCGCGTCAATGGCCAGGGCCAGCAGGTTGTCCTCGTCCGAGCCGGAGCCGGAGCCCGAGCCGGAGCCGGAGCCGGAGCCGGAGCCCGAGCCGGAGCCAGGCCGGGGCGGCCGGGCCGCGGCGGCGGTCAGCCGGTCGAGCGCGGCCTGGCACGCGACAGGGTCACGTTCGGAGCGAAGCCGGCGGAGCTTGTCGAGCTGCTGGGCGCGCACGGCCTGGTTGTCAATCTTGAGCACTTCGATGTCATTGTCGCCGGTGACCCGGTACTTGTTGACGCCGATGACCGGCTGCCGGCCGGAGTCGATCCGGGCCTGGGTACGGGCCGCGGCCTCCTCGACGCGCATCTTGGGGAGGCCCTCTTCGATGGCGCGCGCCATCCCGCCGGCCGCCTCGACCTCCTCGATACGACTCCAGGCCCGGCGGGCGAGCTCGTAGGTGAGCCGCTCGACGTAGGCGCTCCCGCCCCAGGGGTCGATCACCCGGCAGGTGCCCGATTCCTGCTGGAGCAGCAGCTGAGTGTTGCGGGCGATCCGCGCCGAGAAGTCCGTCGGCAGCGCGAGGGCCTCGTCCAGGGCGTTGGTGTGCAGGGACTGGGTGAGGCCCTGGGTCGCGGCCATCGCCTCGATGCAGGTCCGGGCCACGTTGTTGAAAACGTCCTGGGCCGTCAGCGACCAGCCCGACGTCTGGCAGTGGGTCCGCAGCGACAGCGACTTGGGGTTCTTGGGCTCGAACTGCCGGACCAGCTTGGCCCACAGCAGCCGGCCGGCGCGCAGCTTGGCCACCTCCATGAAGAAGTTCATGCCGATCGCCCAGAAGAACGACAGCCGGGGTGCGAACGCGTCGATGTCCAAGCCCGACCCCAGGCCGGCCCGCAGGTACTCCACGCCGTCGGCCAGCGTGTAGGCCAGCTCCAGGTCGGCCGTGGCCCCGGCCTCCTGGAGGTGGTAGCCCGAGATCGAGATCGAGTTGAACTTCGGCATCCGGCGGGAGGTGAACCCGATGATGTCGGAGACGATCCGCATCGACGGGCCGGGCGGGTAGATGTAGGTGTTGCGGACCATGAACTCCTTGAGGATGTCGTTCTGGATGGTCCCGGCCAGCTGCTCGCTGGCCACGCCCTGCTCCTCGGCGGCCACGACGTACAGGGCCAGCACCGGCAGCACGGCGCCGTTCATGGTCATGGACACGCTCATCTGGTCCAGCGGGATCCCGTCGAACAGCTGCCGCATGTCATAGATCGAGTCGATCGCGACGCCGGCCATCCCGACGTCGCCGCTCACCCGCGGGTGATCACTGTCGTAGCCGCGGTGGGTCGGCAGGTCGAACGCGACCGACAGGCCCTTCTGCCCGGCGGCGAGGTTGCGCCGGTAGAACGCGTTGGATTCCTCGGCCGTGGAGAACCCGGCGTACTGGCGGATCGTCCAGGGCTGGTTCACGTACATCGTCGGGTACGGCCCGCGCAGGTAGGGGACCAGGCCGGGATAGGTGGCCAGGAAATCCAGCCCGTCCAGATCCGCCCCGGTATACAGCGGCTTCACGAGTATGCC
>Ga0302181_10001316_pt1 | contig 18631 bp, 15 predicted proteins | sample I_Palsa_E3_3_FD_198786 | JGI IMG/M metagenome (GOLD analysis project Ga0302181, IMG submission 198786) | Peat permafrost microbial communities from Stordalen Mire near Abisko, Sweden - I_Palsa_E3_3 | ecosystem: Environmental > Terrestrial > Soil > Palsa > Peat permafrost | place: Sweden...
CGCCCGGGCCACGAAAGCGGCGTTCGAGTCCAAGACCGCCGTGTCCATCTTCAGCCAGCTGAGCTCCCTGGTGCGCTCGGGCGACGCCACGACCAACCCGTCGACGGGCCCCGACGAATACGACAACCTCCTCGGCATCGGGAGCGGCAAGTACGGCATGACCATCGAGACCTCCGCCGCGCTCGGCACCGTGACCCAGCTCCTCGGCAGCGGGAAGTACGCCAACGTGAAGCTGGGTATCAGCGCTTTCCCCGTCTACAGCACGTCGGTGCAGGGCGGGGTCGAGCCCGGCGGCGGCGGCGTCTTCATCTCCAACAAGGTCCCGGCCATCGACCAGGCCGCGTCGTGGCAGTTCCTGTCCTACCTGATGAACACGCAGAGCGTCGCCACCTGGGCCGCGGGGACGGGCTACATCCCGGTGCGCAAGTCCTCGACGCAGACGGCGACGGTGCAGAAGTTGTGGGCCACCAACCCCGGCTACAAGGTGGCCTACAACGAAATCAACAACGGCACCAACGATGCCGCCACCTCCGGCTCGGTCATCGGCCCGTACGCCGACGTGCGCACCGACGTGCTCAACGCCGAGATCTCCATGTACACCCAGGGTGTGTCGCCGGCCGCCGCGGTCAAGGCGGCGGCGCAGAGTGTGAACAACAGCCTGTCGAACTACAACGGCCGGCTGAGCTCCTCCTGACCCTTCCGACGGGCATGACGTAGGGTCGGTCCGGTCCGACCCGAGGGAACGTCCACGTGGCCGTCGAGGTAGCCCGCACGTACGAGCGGATCAGTCCCAAGGCCTACGAGCACCCGGCCGACAAGGCGGCCACCTCGGCGCCCCATTCGGTGCCGCTGCTCGACACCGTGGTCAAGCGGCTGACGGACCTCGGCCACGAGCGGCGCCTGCGCCAGATCGCGATGGGCAACGCCATCCGCCTCGGGCCCGAGCAGGTCCCTGACGTCTGGGCACTTACGTGCGCTCCTGCACCGTCCTCGACCTCGACGCGGTGCCCGACCTCTACCTGATCAACACGCCGACATAACGCCATGACCATCGGCGCCAAGACGCCCATCGTCATCGTGAACTCCTCCATGCTGCGCTCGTTCGACGGCAAGGAGGTGGCGCTCGTCATGGCGGACCCACTGCAGCCCTGCCGCGTCCTGATGGCGCTCGTCGGCGGGTCGGTTCCCGGCATGAACTTCGAGGCCTTCCTCCAACAGGCGAACGACTACGAGGGCGAGGACGACCTCTTCTCGCGCCACACCCGTTTCTGGTCCGAGCTGAACCTCACCCACCCGGTTGCCGTGCGGCGGGTGAAGGAGCTGATGGAGTGGGTGCAGACCGGCGCTTACGACCGCATACGCCACGGCGACTACCCCCGCCGCGGGGAGGAGCCCCCGCCCTCCAAGGAGTTCGACGATGCGGTGGCGCACTACCGCGAGCGCTTCTCCCGGATCCTCGACCGGACGGACGACGGGGTCCAGGAGCTGGGCCGGCGGCTCGGCAGCTGGCTGGACCGCTGGCAGAGCTCCGGAGCCGAGGCCGAAGAGGGCGACGACCTCGAGTAGCAGGTGGCTAGGCACGGACCGGGCCCCGGGCGGCCCATCTCCTTCCCGCCACATCGGCGCGTTGGCACCGTTCCTCAATAGGGCCAAAAGTCACAACGGCCGAGCCGGCCCTCCAAAAACCGCAGTTCAGGAACGAGCTTCGGTATTCTCGTCTGCCAAGCGGTGCGCTCCGGGTGGGAGTCGAGTACCGCCAAAAGGACGCGCTGCATGGTGGTTCAGGGAACAGGGACGGTCGGCTTGGCCGGCTGCCGAGTGCTGTTCACGCATAGCTCCGAGGGCGTTCTGTTCTGTACCGAGGAGGGCAAGATCACGGCGGCCAACCCGGCCGCCTGCGCCATGCTCGACATGAGCGCCGACGACATCTGCGGCCTCGGGCGCGACGGGCTCGTCGACCAGGAGGACCCGCGTTGGGACATCGCCGTGGCCGAGCGAGAGCGGACCGGATCCGCCGTCGGCGTGGCCCGCCTGCGGCGCGGCGATGGCCGCTACATGGAGATCGAGATGACGTCAGTGCAGTTCCGCGACGAGGGCGGGGTGGCGCAGACGTGTTGCATACTGCACGACCTGACAGGGCGTCTGGCCATTGAGCAAGAGCTCGAAGAGCTCAGTGCACGCATCCTGCAATTGTCCCGGGGCGACGAGCTGACCGGGTTCCAGAACCGGCGCGGGCTGGTCGCCTCCGGGACGCAGCTGCTGCAGCTCGCCGACCGCGAGAGCGCGCCGGTGCACGCGCTCTTCGTCGATGTCGGCAACGTGCAACAGCTGAACGAGCGCCTCGGCCTCCACGCCGGTGACGCCGCGTTGCAAGCCGTGGCCCGCGCCCTGTCGGTGACGTTCCGCAAGAACGACGTGCTGGCCCGCATCGGCGGCACGCAGTTCCTGGTGCTCACCGTGCACATGGAGGAGTCCGAACGGGCCGCCGTGACGGACCGTGTCCGGGAGCACCTCGGCGCACCGGCCACGCGCGAGTTCGTCGGCGCCCCGGTGGAGATCAGCTGCGGCTGGACGACCCGCCAGGGCGGCGAGCGCACCTCGCTGGAGGACCTGGTGGCCCAGTCCGACTGGGCCATGCTTGAGTCCCGGAATGACCGTCAGGCCACGTTCGGGTTGTTCTCGGACGACGGTGACTGACGCGCCCGGTCCCGCACCCCGCTGCGCCGTGCACCGACCCGACGACGCCCCGACCAGGGAATTCACCCGCTCATGGGGAGAGCGAAGCGATTCATGACCAACTCGCTTGGCTTTAGCAACCCAGGTGGATTAAGTTACTTACATGCAGAAAAACCCTTTCCAGGTCGCCGCGCCCTCGAGCGCCCGCCGCTTCGGCCGCAGTGCCGCCATCGCCGGCCTCGCCCTGGGCGGGCTGGCCTTCACCGCCCTCCCGGCCGGCGCCGCCTCCGGCGGCTCGGCCAACTTGGTGGCGTACTCGACACCAAAGCCCGCCTACAGCGCCCTGGCCGCCGCCTTCGCCAAGACGAAGGCGGGCTCGGGCATCACGATCTCCTCTTCCTTCGGGCCCTCGGGCACCCAGGCCACCTCGGTGATCGCCGGCCTGCCGGCCGACATCGTGAACTTCTCGCTCACGCCTGACATGACCAAGGTGGTCAAGGCCGGCCTCGTGTCGAGCTCCTGGGATCGCAACGCCACCAAGGGCATGGTGACGAACTCCATCGTCTCGTTCATCGTGCGCCCGGGGAATCCCAAGCACATCACCACCTGGGCCGACCTCATTAAGCCGGGGGTCGGGGTCGTCACGCCCAACGTCTTCAGCTCGGGCAGCGCCAAATGGAACCTGATGGCGGCCTACGGCGCCCAGATCTCTCTGGGCAAGTCGCCGGCGCAGGCGCAGGCCTACCTCGGGAAGCTGTTGAAGAACGCGGTGGCCCAGCCGTCGAGCGCCAGCGCGGCGCTGCAGACGTTCCTGTCGGGACAGGGTGATGTCCTTCTCGACTACGAGGACGACGGCCTCTACGCCAAGAGCCAGGGCGAGCCGGTCACCGTCGTGACGCCGCCGCAGACGATCCTCATTCAGAACCCGATCGCGCTGACCAAGACGGCCAGCCCCGCCGCCAAGGCCTTCTACACCTACCTCCTCTCCCCCGCCGGCCAGACCGTCTGGGGCAAGCAGGGCTACCGTCCCGTACTCCCGTCGGTCGCGGCCAAGTTCAACTTCCCCAAGCCCAAGACGCTCTTCACCATCAACAAGCTCGGTGGCTGGACCCTCGTCAACACGAAGTTCTTCGATCCGCAGACGGGCATCGTCGCCAAGCTCGAGGAGTCGCTCGGCGTCTCCACCGCCAGCTCGTAGTCGCCGGTGAGCGGCACGGGCGCCACCGTCGCCGACGTGGGCGTCCCGTTCGACGACAGCGCGCCGGCGGCACACCGGAGTGCGTCGACGCCCCCACCGGCACTGCGCGCCATCGGCCGCGTGGCAAGGAAGGCCGGCGGCCCGGCCCTGGCCGTCACCTACCTGTCGCTGCTGGTGCTCTTGCCGGTCGCCGCGCTCATCACGAACGCGTTCAGCGGCGGCTGGTCCGAGTTCTGGGCCGCCGTCACCCAACCGGAGGCGGTCGCGGCGCTGGAGTTCACGCTGGCCATCTCCGCCATCGTGGCGGTGATCAACTCGGTCGCGGGGCTGGCCATCGCCTTCGTGCTCGTGCGCGACGACTTCCGCGGCAAGGGACTGCTGAGCGCCCTCATCGACCTGCCCTTCGCGCTGCCGACCATCGTGGCCGGCCTGACGCTGCTCGCGCTGTACGGGGTCGACAGCCCCTTCCACGTCGACCTGGCCGGGACCCGCCTCGGCGTCGGCGCCGCGCTGCTGTTCGTCACCCTGCCCTTCTGCGTGCGCAGCGTCCAACCGGTGCTGGCCGAGCTCGATGCCGAAGTCGAGGAGGCCGCCGCCTCGCTCGGCGCCACCCAGCGCCAGGTGCTCCGCCGCGTGATCCTGCCGAGCATCCTCCCGGCGGTGCTGGCCGGCGCCGGGCTGGCCTTCGCACGGGCCGTCGGCGAGTTCGGCTCGGTCATCCTCATTTCGGGCAACCTGCCTTTCAAGACCGAGGTCGCCTCGTCGTGGATCTTCGGCCTGGTGCAGAGCGACGACGACCCGGCGGCCAGCTCAGTCTCGATATTGCTCGTGGCCATTGCGCTGCTGGTACTCCTCGGCATCGGCTGGGCCCGCCGTCGCTTCGACCTCTCGGAGTCGGTGTGAAGGGCTTCCGCTGGCGGCTGCCGCTGCGCTACGGCGCACTGGTCTATCTGGCCCTCTTGGTGGTCCTGCCTGTCGGCACGGTGTTCTTCCGCGCCTTTCAGCACGGACTCGGCGCGGCGTGGGATGCCCTCACCGCGCCGGACGCGGTGCACGCCATCTGGCTCACCTTCATCGTGGCCATCATCGCCGTGCCGCTGAACACGATCTTCGGAGTCGGCGTCTCGCTCATTCTGGCCCGTCACCGCTTCCCGGGCGCCTGGCTGCTCGATGCGCTGGTCGACGTCCCCCTCGCCATCTCTCCCGTCATCATCGGCCTGGGGCTCATCCTCGTCTACGGCCACACCGGCTGGTTCGGCAACTGGTTGGCCGCGCGCGGCATCACCGTCATCTTCTCGGTGCCGGGGATCGTCATGGCTTCGGCCGCCGTCTCGCTGCCCTACGTCGTGCGCTCCGTGCTGCCGGTGCTCCTCGAAATCGGCACCGACCAGGAGCAGGCGGCGCGCACCCTCGGCGCCCGGCCCTTCACCGTGTTCCGGCGCATCACGCTGCCCAACATCCGGCGCGGCCTCGCCTACGGCGTGACCCTCACCACGGCCCGGGTGCTCGGCGAGTTCGGCGCCGTGGCCATCGTCTCGGGCGCCATTGCCGGCAAGACCGAGACGCTGACCCTCTTCATCTCGGACAGCTTCAACAGCCTGCAGCCCGAGAGCGGCTACGTCGGGGCGGTGGCCCTGTGCCTCGCCGCCCTCATCGTCCTTACACTGCTGACCGTGACCGACCGCGACCGCGACGCCTGGCACGGGAGGGCGGCGGCATGAGCATCGAGGTGCGGTCCATCTCCAAGCGCTTCGGCGAGGCCGTGGCCCTCGACGACGTCTCGCTCGAAGTGGCCACCGGCTCGCTGACCGCGCTCCTCGGCCCGAGCGGGGGCGGCAAGTCGACCCTGTTGCGCATCATCGCCGGGTTGGACGCGCCCGACACCGGGACCGTCCTGATTGAGGGCGAGGACCTCACCACGACGCCGGCGCGCAGCCGCGGTGTCGGGTTCTGCTTCCAGCACTACGCGCCGTTCCGTCACCTGAGCGTGCGCCGCAACGTGGCCTTCGGGCTCGAGATCCGCCGCCGCCCCAAGGCCGAGATCGCGGCGCGCGTCGACGAGCTGCTCGAGCTGGTGGGCCTGGCCCACCTCGGCGACCGCTACCCGTCGCAGCTCTCGGGCGGGCAGCGTCAGCGCATGGCCCTCGCCCGCGCGCTCGCCATCGAGCCCAAGGTGCTGCTCCTCGACGAGCCCTTCGGCGCGCTCGACGCGCAGGTCCGCACGCAGCTCCGCCAGTGGCTGCGCGACCTGCACAACACCCTTCAAGTCACCACCGTGCTCGTCACCCACGACCAGGAGGAGGCCATGGAAGTGGCGGACCGCCTGGCCATCATCAACCACGGGCACCTGGAGCAGGTGGGCACACCGGCCGACATGTACGACCACCCGGCCAACGAGTTCGTGCTGACGTTCCTCGGCCCGGCGACGCGCCTCGACGGCCAGTGGGTGCGCCCACACGACCTCGTCGTGCACCCACTCGAGGACGGCAAGCCGGGGCCGGGCGCGCGGGAAGGCACCGTGGCCCGCGTCACCCATCTCGGGTTCGAGGTCAAGGTCGACGTTGACCTCAACGACGACGGATCCTGCTGGGTCCAGCTCAGCCGGGGCAGCGCCGCCGAGCTCGGCCTACAGGCCGGCCAGCGGGTCTGGGTGGCGCGCTCCGACGCCACCGACACCCCGGAACACCGGCACCCCATCCTCAGCGCCTGAGGCCCTCGGCCGCGCCGGCCCAGTGCGCTCGCCGTTGCGCGTCCGTTGTCTGTCCGTTGTCCGTCCGTTGTCCGCCTGTTGTCCGCCTGTTGTCAGACGACGCCCGGCCGCCGCGCAAACTCCGCCCAGGAGTGACGACGTCCGAAGTCCGAAGAGAGGCGGAGATCGAAGTGACCGTCTCTACCGCGATCCGTGGTGGCGTGACTTACACGGATGTAACTTCACTCGCGTCGTCCAACGACCGTTTTTTGGCCGGCAAAAGTGCCTGATTCGGAAAAAGTTTTGTGGACAAGTTGTGGGTCCAGCGCGGCCCGCGGAGGCCAATTCCGTTCGTAAATTGCGCCCGTTTTGCAACCTGCGGGACTCAATTACCTGGTGACAGCGTTTTGACTGGTTGCAAGCCGGTTGCAAGTTGGGCGAAACTTGTGCGAGGGAGAGAAGGGCACCGGTAGCACGGTTTGTCGCCCTTCCCTCCCCAGCCCGGTCCCAACAGCGCGAAGGAGGTGGCGCAATGCGGAAGAATTGGCACTGAGTCAACTGCTGCACCCTTAACGGGCACACGCGCTGTCCTGACAATGGCTCGGGGCGTTGCCTGGATGTTCTCGGCACGGCGGGCTGCCGCCTTTAGCGAATTGTCTTTCGCTGAAGCGGCACCCGCCGCTGTCGCGCTCGGGACCGGAGGCCGAGCATCCCTGTCATCGCTAATGCGGCGTGGCAGGCTGAAGACAGGACGGATGCCAAGGTTCGATGAGGATTCGTAGTCGGGCGAAACATCGCGTCAGGCGGAAGGGCCTCGGCCGCCCGTTCTGGAGGCTCTGGTCCGGGTTCACTCTGGCCAGCTGGGGCGACGGCATGCTGGCGGGAGCCGTCCCGCTCCTCGCGGTATTCGTGAACCCGAATCCGCTTGCGGTCTCCAGCGTGGTGGCGGCAGACCGCGTCCCGTGGCTCCTGCTTGCCCTGCCCGCCGGCGCCTTCGCCGACAAGTTCTCACGCGGGCCTCTCATGGCCATCACCAACGTGCTGCGAGCGGCTGCCATCGCGGTCGGCGCGTACGTGATCGTGGGCGGTCACATCGACCTCGCCGTTCTCATCGTCGTCGTTCTCCTCAACGCGAGTGGCCGAGCGATCTACTACTCCTCGCTGCAGGCGGTCGTTCCTGACATCGTGCCGGCGGACGCCTTGGAGTACAGCAACGGCGTGCTGATCGGCGCTGAGACCGGCGCGGAAAGTCTCGTCGGACCGATCGTCGGGACCTGGTTCTTCGCCATAGACAAAGCGCTCCCGTTCTTCACCGACGCCATTTCGCTGGTGTTGTCCTGCATTCCTCTCGTCGGCTTCCGCTCAAAGGCCCCCAAATCCGGGGCATCGACGCCATCCGTCTTGGAGGGCGTCCGGATCCTCTGGGACGACCGCCGCCTGCGCTACCTGATCCTCATGGTGGCGTCGCTGGCTGGCCTGCAGGGGATGGTGACCGGTGTCCTCGTCCTCCTGGCCACGAAGGTGTGGGGGGTCGGCACGGGCGCCTACGGGCTCTTCCTCGCGTTCGGTGCCGTCGGGGGTCTCTTGGGCAGCCTGGCGGCGAACCGCCTGGTCAGGCGGTTCAAAAGCGCCAAGACACTGATCATCGCTGGCGTCGTCTCCGGCGCAAGTTACCTGGTCATGGCCGTGGCAGACAGATGGCAACTGGCGGCACCGGCCTTCGCAGTGGTCAGCTTCGCCGCCAGCACCGGTGCGGTCGTGTCCGTCGCCATGCGCCAGCGGCTGACGCCCCCCGAAGCCATGGGCCGGGTGGGCGCCGCATCCCGAGGCATCGTCTGGGGCGCTGCCCCCGTCGGCGCCCTCCTCGCCGGGACCCTCGCCTCCCTCGCCGGTCTCCGGCTGCCGTTGGTCTTGGCCGGGTCCTTGCAGTGCATCGTGACCCTGGTGCTGGCCCGCCCTCTCCTCAAAGCCCTCGGGGCGGACGCCTCGGTGCCGCTTCGGCCGACTCGATAATCCGCTCGGCGGTCCACCAACAGCGATTCCCCTGGTCGGGAGCCACAAGGGGCCCCTTGGAGACGGCACTATCCGGTTCCACCAGCTCCGGTCACGGCCCGTAGTTGCAGGCACGCTCCAATCTCAAGTCTTAAACAGATTCTGCCGATATCTCTGGGGTGTTCGGGGATGGCATGGAGACCGTCCGTGCGACCCCAACGTCGGTGGATTCCATGTATACGACGAAATCTCTCGATGGCAAGTCCGTGAGTGCGCAGCATCTGCCCCTGCCTGCCGATTCGAGCACCGCCGATTCCAGCGACGCCGATTCGAGCACCGCCGATTCCAGCGACGCCACGCCTCCTCCCGCAGAGCCCTCGCGCTCGCGTTTCGTCGTCGCCGTCTACGCCTACTCGGCTCTCCTCGCACTGCTCGCTGCTGGACTCTGCCTGATCGGCCCACTACGCGGCTTGGGGCCCATACGTCTCATCATCCCCCAGGGCGCCATGTTCGGCGTGGTCTGTGCGCTGTACGTGATCGTCGACCGCCTGCCGGTCGAACTGCCCTTCCGTGGCACCACGCACGCCATCGTCCTCAACGAGGTGCCACTACTCTTCGGGCTGGCGTTTCTGGCTCCCAACATCCTGGTACTCGCCTCCATTTGCGGATCGGTCATCGCGTTCGCTGTCCTGCGCAAGCAGAACCCGATGAAAGTGGCATTCAACGTGGCATCGCTCGCCCTCGCGGCGGCATTGGCCGCGACGCTTTTTCGGGAACTCCTGGGATCACGGAGTCCGGTCAGCCTCCTCGGCTGGGCAGCCGCGGCAGTAGCCGTTTTGGCCAATGAAGCCACCATTACTCTGACGCTGCGGGGCATCGCGACGCTCAGCGGTCAGAGGGCGAAGCAGAGGACGGGCATCATCCTGTTGGCGATCGACTCCATGCTCACGGTTGCGGGCCTGTGCCTCGCACTCGCGCTCGTCGATGCCGCCTGGCTCAATCCTCGGACGACCCTCCCTCTCGTGGTCGTCGCGGCTCTGATCATTGTTGCCTTCAAGGGGTACGCGCGCCTTCGTATCCGCTTCTTGTCCCTGCAGCACCTGTACGACTTCAGCCAGTCCATGAGCACGGCCAACCTCGAGCCTTCGTCAATGAGCGTGGACGTCCTGAAAGAAGTCTGCACGGTCCTGCGCGCCCGACGGGCCGAGCTCGTTCTGGCCGAGCCCTCGGGAATCCCCCGTCGGATCTCGTTCGACAACCGCGGTCCGTCGGCTATTCAGCCGATCAACCTCGACGAGAGCTCCATCGTCACGCAGGCCATCGCTTCGGGGAAGGCCTCGCTCTACAACTCCGCCGCCCAGAGGCGCTCCGAATCGGTCGATCCCATCGCCGGCCACTACCAGGACGCCATGGTGGCACCCCTCATGAACCGGCACACCACGATCGGCGCCATCGTTGCCATCGATCGCGACGAGGAGCTGGACAGCTTCGACGCCGATGACCTCCGCCTGTTCGAGACGCTGGTCGCTCACGCCAGCACCAGCCTCGAGCGCGCCCGGCTCGTCGAAGAGCTGCGCTACGAAGTCGACAGCAAGTCGCACCAGGCGACCCACGACATGCTGACGGGTCTCCCCAACCGGACCCTGTTCCTCACCCGCGCCGCCGCCGCCCTGAGCGAGAGCGGCGGGGTGGCGATCGTCCTGCTCGACATCGACCGGTTCAAGGACGTGAACGACACGCTGGGCCACGCCATCGGCGATCGCCTCCTGTGCGAGGTCGCGGAACGCCTGCTGCGGGCCGTGTCCGGGCGGGCCACCGTGGCCCGACTCGGCGGCGACGAGTTCGCCCTCGTCGTGCCCGACGTGACCGATCCTGAGCGCGCCGTCGAGATCGTGCACGAGCTCAACGTGGAGATGCAGCGTCCGATCAAAATGGACGGCCTCACGCTGGCCGTCACCGCCAGTGCCGGCATCGCCATGGCACCCGAGCACGGTGACGACGCGGCCATCCTGTTGCAGCGGGCCGACATCGCCATGTACGTGGCCAAGGAGCACCGCAGCTCCATTCAGGTGTACTCGGTCGAGCACGACCAGAGCATGCAGCGCTGGCTAATGCTCGGTGGCCTCTTGACCCACGCGCTCGAGACCTCGACGGAGCTCAGCCTCGTCTACCAACCCATCGGCGACGTCCAATCCCGGGAGATCGCCTACGTCGAGGCGCTCTGCCGCTGGAACCACCCGGTGCAGGGATTCATCCCACCGGAGGAGTTCATCGGGATCGCCGAGCAGATGGGCCTGATCCCTCAGATCACCGACTTCGTCCTGCACGAGGGCTGCGCCCAGCTCGCCCGGTGGCGCGACGCGGGGATCACCATCGGTCTGGCCGTGAACGTGTCCGGGCGGGAGTTCGCCGACATCAACCTGGTCGAGCGCGTCGAGAAGGTCCTGCGCCAGTACGACATCCCGGCCCACCTCCTGACACTGGAGGTGACCGAGACCGAGATCATGGCCGACCTCGGTGCGGCGACCAAGGTGCTCTACGAGCTGTCCGCCCGCGGCATCAAGCTCGGCATCGACGACTACGGCACGGGCTACTCGTCCTTGCAGTACCTGCACAAGCTCCCGGTGAACGAGTTGAAGATCGACCGCTCCTTCGTGACCAATCTGCCCAACGAGGCGAGCAACCGCATCATCGTGCGCTCCTCCATTCAGATGGCGCACTCGCTCGGGCTGTACGTCATCGCAGAAGGGGCGGAGGACGAGATGACCTGCGCCATGCTGGCCGAAGCCGAGTGCGACTTCATTCAGGGCTACTACTTGTCGAAGCCCCAGAAGGCCGAGGATCTCCAGAAATGGATTCTGGGCGGCGCCAAGCTCGAGTTCGCCCCCGTGACCAAGATCCCGGACTCCGAGGGTGCGGCGCTCATGCTCATGTCGAAGTCCGGCTGACGACTCCTACAGGCCGCCTCGCTTGACACCGATGCTGCCGCCCTCGGTGAAGCGGATCGGCGGGTCGAGGGTGTCGACGAGAAACTGCTGTCGATCGCCCCGATCCCAGGCCTCCCGGAGCCCCGGTGCATTCAAGTCGAAGTCCGAACGGGTCTTCTTGAGAACGGCGCGGAGATCCACGTGTAACTCGTCCATCGTCGGTCGACCCCAGTACCAGTAGCCGTTGTAGATGCTGAAGATCCGCAGTCCCGGCTCCAAGACGAAGGTGTGCGGGATCATCGGGTTGTGGGGATCGGTGTACTCCTCAATGTCGAGGTCCTTTTGCACCGTTCTCTCGGGGTCACCGAGAAATGGCCACAACGCGCCGATGGAATCGCGGAACTCGTTGAGGTTGAGCGGGTTGTCCGTGCTGATCACGACGAGCCGCGTGTAGGCAACCCGGAACTCCGGATAACTGTCCGCCAGATTCCTCAGAAAGCGGTGCTCCTTAGGATCGTAGGACCCTCGGGAGAGATGGAGGACCATCGGGTTCCCTCCCTGGAGTTCGGAGAGCTTCCGCAAGACACCACCCTGGTCCTCGAGTTGGTAATCAGGAAATGTGGCGCCGACAACGATGTCCTCACGCACGCTCGTGCCCTCCTGTCTTCGCTGGCTGCGCGCAGCCCTCGACCGTTGCGTTCATAGACCCTTTCCCGTCTTCGACGGCTCTCGAAGGCCGCTCATTCGCCGAGTCCGTAGAGGAAGGCATCCGGGACCCGAGGACTCCGGTCGTCTCCCCGGTCGGGGTGCCAGGCCACGACGACGGACACTCCGTCGGGGTCGCGGCCGACCACTGCTGTCCAGTCGTCCATCTCACGCCGACTGACAAGGAGTTTGCGCGAGTCCAGGTCGCTGGCGACCTTCTCCAGGTGCTCGGCCGATTCCGCTTCCAAGACGAAGGCGCGCAGACCGATATGGCCCCCTCCTTCGAGGGGACTGTGCCCGAACTCCCGCAGGACGATGACCTGCGTGCGGTCAGTCCCCGAGGCGCTCACTGCCGCCAATTGCTCCGCCTGTGACAGGACCGTGAACCCGAGCACCTCGCCATAGAACTCAATCGACCGCTTGAGGTCGGTCACGTTCACCACGACAGCCTGAAAGTTCATCTGTGCTCCAAGTCTTCGAGAGGGCGGAGGCACCCGTCTGAAGCCCAAGTGTTCCCGCCTCCACCCGAGATTCCAGCAGGATGTGGCTCCGGTTACAAAGCCGAGACGAGCTCGGCCACGATGTCCGCACACGACTTGGTCTCTCGGATGAGCGCAACGCTCTGTCCCGCCCACAAGGAGAGGGCTTCGATCTCACCGGTGGTGCCGACCATGGGCGCCCCGGGCTCGTACCGCACGATCTCTTCACCTGAGGCGAAGTGGGCGAGCACATCACCCTCCCCGGGTCGGCTCCCGAGAGGCGGGCTGCCCGCGGCCTCCCACATCGCAGAGGTCGAGTTCCGGAGTGCCCGGTGGGGCGCATTCGGCCATCCGACGTCGTAGAGGTCGGCGTACCACTGAGCATCGGTCTCCACGGCGTCCGTGACCCGGCGGCGATACTCCTCGTGCGTGGGCATCTCTTTGGACAGGAGAAAGCGGGTGCCTAGCCATGCCGCTTGCGCCCCCAGTGCGAAGACGGCGGCCACTCCACGCGCGTCGCCGATCCCGCCGGCCGCGATGACTGGGACTGGCGCCACCGCGTCCACGACGGCTGGGACCAAGGGGAGCGTCGCAATCTGGCTCTTGACATGCCCACCGCCCTCCCAACCCTGCGCGACGATGACGTCGGCCCCGGCGGCGACCGCCTGTCGCGCCTCTTCGGCGCTGCTGACCGTCTGCAGCAGGAGTGCGCCGGCGTCGTGGATCTTTTCGACGTAGCCGGCAGGATCCCCCCAAAACAGCGACACGATCTTGAGACCGGCTTCGAGGGCCTCATCGAGGCGGCGGTGCTGGTCGGTGCTGATGATGAGGTTGCCCCCGAACGGCCGGTCGGTGAGCGCCGCCGTCTGACGAACCGGGTCGCCTGCGGGAGACGACCAGGTCAGGGCCAACATCCCGAGCCCGCCTGCATTCGAGACCGCCGCCGCCAGTTCGACCAGCGCTGACATTGGCGCCTGGACGATGGGCTGCTCGATCCCGAGCAACTCGCAGACCGGCGTTCGCACCGCTACCACCTCCCGTTTTCGTCCGACTCTTTACGCCCTTCACCAGCCGCTCGCATCCCTTTCCGGGGCGAACGATGGATTTACTTTGTGTCGTCGTAGGAGTCTGGCCTCGACTTCTGCTTGTTCCACCCGTGGAAGTTCGCGTAGTCGCCTGCCTCCCAGGCCGCGCGGAGCCCCGGCTTGCTCAGGTCCCAGTCAGGGCGCACCTCGCTGGTGACGACACACAGGTCGGACCAGAGGTCGTAGAACGAGGGGCGTCCCCAGAACCAGTAACCGTTGTAGACCTTGTGGACCACGAGTCCGGGCTTGAGCACCACCGTGTGGGGGATCATCGGGTCGTGCTCGGGGTCGGTGTACTCCTGAATGTCGAGATCCTTCTGAACGATCCGACCGGGATCGGAGAGGAAGGTCCATTGGGCGCCAAGTGACGCCCGGAACTCCTGCAGGGTGTGATGGTCGTCGGTGGCGATGGTGACGATCTCCGTGTAGGCGACGTTGAATTTCGGATAGTTCGCGGCGAGCTCCAGATGCTGCTGGTGCTCCTTCGGGCAGTAGTTGCCCCGCGCCAAGGTGAGGACCAACGGGTTGTCACCTTGGAGCTCGCTCAGCTTCCGCACGGTGTTGGTGTGATCGGGCAGGCTGTAGTCGGGGAAAGTGCCGCCCGGTTTGATGTCGGATCGCATGGATCACGCCTCTTTCGTCGCCGCAGGTGCCGAACCTCGAGGTGGAACGAGGGCCGGACTCCACCCAGAAGGCATGAAGGGTCCTCCCGGGTGAAGGTATCCCTCGGAGCCGTTGCCGTCAATGATGGAGAGCATCCTGACTACGGGTTATAGCGAGCCTCAACCATCTGGCGACGTAGTCGAATTGGGTGACGCCTCGACAGTCACGGGCTCTCGGCCGTTCGCCTGCCCTCGGGTGCGCTCGACGATCTCCATGAGATCGTCTCCCGAGATCGTCTCCTTCTCGAGGAGGGCGGCGATGACGGCGTCGAGCGCGGCGCGGTTGTTGCCGAGCAGCACACGAGCCCTGTCCTCGGCTTCGGTCAGCAGACGGCTCACTTCCTGGTCGATGACCTGTTGGGTGCCCTCGGCATACGGTCGCTCCTGGCCGAAGACGGGACCGCCCTGCTCGGAGAGTTGCTCCGATCCGTAGCCAATGGGCCCGAGCCGGGGCGACAGTCCCCACTCCGTCACCATTTTGATGGCCAGCTGGGTGGCACTCGCGAGGTCGTTGGCCGCGCCAGTCGAGGCTTCACCGACGACGAGGATCTCAGAGGCGCGCCCGCCCAGACGCACGGCCAGGGAATCGAGCAGGTAACTCTCCGAATAGAGGTGTCGCTCATCGACCGGGAGCTGCTCGGTAACACCGAGGGCCCGGCCGGCGGGCAGGATCGTGATCTTGGCCACCGGGTCGGCGTGCTCTGAGAGAAAGGCGACAAGTGCGTGCCCTGATTCATGGATGGCCACGGACTGCTTCTCTTCGGGGAGAAGCACATTGGTACCGTCACGGCGGCCGAGTAGGACGCGATCCCTCGCCTCGTCAATGTCCCGCGCGTAAATGACGTCACGGTTGTCGCGGATGGCCACGATGGCTGCCTCGTTGATCAGGTTGGCAAGGTCTGCTCCCGAGAATCCCGGTGTGGCCCGCGCCACCGAGTTGAAGTCCACGTCAGGAGCAAGATGCTTGCCCTTGACGTGGACGGCCAAGATGGCGGCCCGTTCGCCCTGATTGGGCAGCGGGATCTCGACCTCACGATCGAATCGACCAGGACGCAGCAGGGCCGGGTCAAGGGTCTCGGGGCGGTTGGTGGCGGCCATGACCACCACCCCGGTGGTGGGGTCGAAACCGTCCATCTCGGCCAAGAGCTGGTTGAGGGTCTGCTCGCGCTCGTCATTGGAACCGAAGGCAGAGCCTCCGCGCCGCTGGCCGATGGCGTCGATCTCATCGATGAAGATGATGGAAGGAGCCCGCTTGCGGGCGTCAGCGAAGAGATCTCTCACGCGCGATGCCCCGACCCCAACGAACAGTTCGACGAAGCTCGAACCGGTGAGGGCCAGGAATGGCACTCCCGACTCGCCGGCGACGGCCCGGGCCATGAGGGTCTTACCCGTCCCCGGTGGTCCCACCATCAATACCCCTCGTGGACCTACGGCGCCCGCGCGGGCGTAACGATCCGGATGGCTCAAGAAGTCGACGACCTCGGACACCTCACGTTTCGAGCCCTCATAACCGGCGATGTCGGTGAAGCGGGTCGTGGGCTTCTCCTCGTCGTAGACCTTGGCCTTGGATCCGCCGAAGCCCATGATCCCCCTCGACAGCTGGTTGGCACCGCGGCGCCCCATCCAGATGAAGAAGGCGACGAAGAGCAGCAGGGGGAGGAACGACAGCAAATCGGTCAGGAGTGCTGAGCCAGCCCCGACACCGGTGACGTTGACATGATGGGCTTTCAAAGTCGGGGCCAACTGGGTGTCGCCGATGGCAGTGGGGATCTGGGTCGTATAGTCGTCGCCACCCTTGAGGGTGCCCGAGATGCCGCCGCTGGGGTTGACCGACGCTGTGCGCACGTCGCCAGAGGTGACCTCGGACAAGAACTTCGAATAGGTGAAGCTCTTGGTGGTCGTGCTCGTCATATGGGGAACGAGGAACAAGAGCAACGTGAGAAATATCCCCACGGGCAGGAGCCACATGCGCCAGCGTGGCGGAGGGGGTCCCGCAGGTGCGGGCGGTCGGTCGTTGGGTGGGCCCGGCTTGGCTGTCCCGGTGAGGAGCCGGATCGTCTGCGCCATTTGCGTCTCCTTGAGTGGTTGAACCTAGACCCGATTTTGCAGGTTCCGCCGACCGCTCTGATCAGAGACGGTTGCAGCCCAGATCGGATCTAAAGGCGGATGACGGCCTTGCCCAGCAGCCGACCGCGACCAACATCGGCCAGTACCTGTGCAGCAGCCGCGAGTTCAACGGTGGAGCCGATTCGTGCGGTAATCGTTCCCTCCGCGAGCATCTGGGCGACCGTGGCCAGCCCTTGAGGCGATATCAGGGGTTCGCATTTGGAGGAATGGTTGTGAGCAGTGATCTGGCGCTCAGCAAACCAACCCTCGTCGGCGGAGAAGATGGCCGAGACCAGATGTCCTCCGGGCCGGATGACGTCGGCATCGCGGCGGATGGCATCGGGGCCATTGACCAGGTCGAGGACGGCATCGACACCGTCGGGATGATCGGCTTGCAGCGCATCGATGACGTCCACGGCCTGACTGTCGTACACCTCCTCGGCTCCGAGACGACGTGCCTCATCGGCATCGCCGCGGACAGTTGCGATGACATGTGCGCCGCGGGAGCGATCCATCTGCACCGCGTAGCCGCCGACCCCGCCGGTCGCGCCCATCACCACGACGTGCTGACCTTTGGTGATCCCGAGCACCTCAACCGTCCGAAGCGCCGTGACCGCCGAGGTTGGCAGGGCAGCGGCCTGGTCGTCGGCGACGCCGTCGGGGATACGGGCTAACGGCTCCATCCGGGCGGCTGGGGCGATCGAGGTGTACTCGGCATAGGAACCATGTGTCCGCGCCATGCCGAAGACACGATCGACCTCCCGAAGGTCATGCGAACCCGGCGGAACGCGTTCGGCCACGCCGGCGAAGTCAATGCCCACGACGAACGGATAGGACGAGGCCGCGGTCAGCCGTCCCAGCAGATTGTTGTCCAGCGGATTAACTCCCGCGAACCGCACGCGAATGAGAACCTCGGCGTCGGCGTTCGGAACGGGCAGGTCCTGCACCGACGCAGGCTCACCGAAACGAAGGACCGCAAATGCACGCATCCAGATCTCCATTCACCAAGGCGTCCCAAATGTATTCCAACCGGCAGCCGGTGATCGTCGGCGGCCGCCTGACTGGACTCCAATCACTACTACCGATCAAGAGGGAGCTGGCGAAACGGAAGGTCACTTTGGCTGCATCTCATGCTGCTCAACGTCATCCATCGCTTTTCGACTGAAACCCTTTTCTGCAGCGGTTGGCGTACCGCAACCGCCCTCGAGAACGGTCACCGAATCACCCGCAGGCTCGAAAGGCAGACCGTTAATCTGACGTGCTCATGAGTCTCGAGAAAACGGCGACGTCGAGTGCATCGGGAAAGCTCCGCAGACCCTGGCTTCTGGGGCTGATTGCGATCGTGGCTCTGGTTGCGGCCAGTTGCGCGGGTCAGGCGAAAGGAAGCACCCATGGCGCAGCTTCCACGACGCAATCGACAAAGCCGACCGCGCCCGCCAGTACGATCGGGCTTCCGCCAGTATCGACGACCAGCACGGCTGCGCCACCCGGCCTTTCGCTGATCGTCGAGCCTCAAGCTGGTATGACGCCCATCTATAATTTCATGTCCTCAGCAAGGCAGAGCATCGAAATGACGATGTATGAGCTGTCGGATCCGGCGGCCGAGCAGATCCTGATCACTGACCACGAGAGGGGGGTCAGGGTCCGGGTACTACTGGACCGCGACTACAGCGGAGGATCAGTGAACCAGGCCGCATATTCGACCCTGTCTGCGGCCGGCGTCCCTGTGGCCTGGGCCAACGACTCTGAGATCTTCCACCAGAAGACCATCACAGTCGACGATGCTCAGTCGGCAATCATGACTGCCAACCTGACGTCGCAGTACTACGCGACGACAAGGGACTTCGTGATCATGGACAACCAGTCCGCAGACGTGGCGGCCATCGAATCCGTCTTCGCCTCGGATTGGTCGGGTGCGGTCCCGTCACCGGGTCCCGTGGGAGCGGACCTCGTTTGGAGTCCAGGCTCCGAACCGCAGCTGGTGGCGCTCATCGACTCGGCGCAACGCAGTGTTGAGGTGGAGAACGAGGAGATGGACTCGTCCGCCATAGAAGGCGCCCTTGAGACTGATGCCAGTCGAGGGGTCGCCGTCACCGTGATCATGACCTCAGA
>Ga0302181_10001318_pt1 | contig 18617 bp, 17 predicted proteins | sample I_Palsa_E3_3_FD_198786 | JGI IMG/M metagenome (GOLD analysis project Ga0302181, IMG submission 198786) | Peat permafrost microbial communities from Stordalen Mire near Abisko, Sweden - I_Palsa_E3_3 | ecosystem: Environmental > Terrestrial > Soil > Palsa > Peat permafrost | place: Sweden...
CGCACTACGACTCGCTGCTGGTCAAGCTCACCTGCCGCGGACCGGACCTGCCCGCCGCGATCCGCAGGGCTCGCCGGGCGCTGGCCGAGTTCCGCATCCGCGGCGTGCCGACCAACATCGCGTTCCTGACCGCGGTGCTCGATGATGCCGACTTCCAGGGCGGCCGGGTCACAACGTCGTTCATCGAGGACCACCCGGGGCTGCTTGCCCCGCGGATCTCCGCCGACCGGGGCACCAAGCTGCTGACCTACCTGGCCGATGTGACGGTCAATCGCCCGCACGGCCAGCCGCCGCGGCTAGTCGACCCCGTGGAGAAGCTTCCCCGGACCGACCTCGGCTCCCCGCCGCCCGGCGGATCGCGGCAGCGGCTCCGCGCCCTTGGCCCGGCGGAGTTCGCTCGTGACCTGCGCTGCCAGCCGGCGCTGGCGGTTACCGACACCACGTTCCGCGACGCGCACCAGTCGCTGCTGGCCACCCGGGTACGCAGCCGGGACCTGCTGGCGGTCGCCGGGCATGTCGCGCGCAGCGTCCCGCAGCTGCTGTCGCTGGAAGCCTGGGGCGGTGCCACCTATGATGTAGCGCTGCGCTACCTGCACGAAGACCCGTGGGAGCGGCTAGCCGCGCTCAGCGAGGCGGTGCCTAACATCTGCCTGCAGATGCTGCTGCGCGGCCGCAACACCGTCGGGTACACCCCGTACCCGGAAACGGTGACCGAGGTGTTCGTCCGGGAGGCAGCCGCCGCCGGCATCGATATTTTCCGGATCTTCGACGCCCTCAACGACGTCAGCCAGATGCGGGCCGCGATCGACGCCGTCCGCGGTACTGGCACCGCCGTCGCCGAGGTAGCGCTCTGCTACACCGCGGACCTGTCCGACCCGGGCGAGCGGCTCTACACCCTGGACTACTACCTGCGGCTGGCCGAGCAGATCGTCAGCGCCGGCGCCCACGTCCTGGCCATCAAGGACATGGCCGGGCTGCTGCGCCCCCCGGCGGCAGCCGCGCTGGTCAACGCGCTGCGGGAACGCTTCGAGCTGCCGGTCCACCTGCACACCCACGACACCGCCGGAGGCCAGCTCGCCACTTTGCTGGCCGCGTGGCAGGCGGGGGCGGACGCCGTTGACGGCGCGGTCGCCTCCATGGCCGGTACGACCAGCCAGCCACCGCTGTCGGCGATCGTCGCCGCCACCGACCACACCGACCGGGCTACCGCCCTGAGCCTGCGTGCCGTCAACGACCTTGAACCCTACTGGGAAGCAGTCCGCCGCCTGTACGCTCCGTTCGAGTCTGGCCTGCCCGCGCCGACGGGCCGTGTCTACAGCCACGAGATTCCCGGCGGCCAGTTGTCCAACCTGCGTCAGCAGGCCATCGCGCTGGGCTTGGGCCAGCGGTTCGAGGACGCGGAAAACGCCTACGCCGCCGCCAACCAGCTCCTCGGTCGGCCCGTCAAGGTCACCCCGTCATCCAAGGCCGTCGGCGATCTGGCGCTGCAGCTGGTCGGAACGGGTGTCAGCAGCGACGACTTTGCCAGCGACCCAGGTAAGTACGACCTGCCCGACTCGGTCATCGGGTTCCTCCGCGGCGAGCTCGGCGACCCCCCTGGCGGCTGGCCTGAGCCGTTCCGCACCGCCGCGCTCGCCGGCCGCCGCCCGGCCAGCCCGCCTGCGCCCCTGACCGACCAGGACCTTCGCGAGCTGGCTGAGCGGCCGCGGGCAGCGCTCAACCGGCTCCTGTTCCCTGGACCTACGCGGGACTTCGCCGCGCACCGCGACACCTACGGCGACGTCTCCCTATTGCCCACCCAGGAGTTCCTCTACGGCCTGCAGGAAGGAGCCGAATACGCCGTCGACCTCGAACCGGGAGTGCGGCTACTGCTCGGCATCCAGGCCGTCTCCGACCCCGACGACCGCGGCATGCGCACCGTGATCGGCACCCTCAACGGCCAGCTTCGCCCCATCACCGTGCGCGACCGGAGCGTCGAGGCGACGGAAAAAACCGCCGAGAAAGCCGACCGCTCCATCCCAGGTCACGTTCCCGCCCCGTTCGTCGGCACCGTGACCCTGCAGGTGACTGAGGGAAGCCCCGTCACGGCCGGACAGGTGATCGCAACCATCGAGGCCATGAAGATGGAAGCGGCCATCACCGCGCCGATGGATGGCACTGTAGTCAGGCTCGCCATCAAGCCAGTCCAGCCGGTCGAAGGCGGGGACCTCCTCCTGGTTATCAGCTGAGCGGCCTGTCAAGACTTAGGAACCCGCGGGGCGGTCAAGCGCGTAAGCCCTCGGCCAGCGTGCAGCCGCCAAGAGAACCTCCGCGTCGCTGATCAGGTCTCACGCGGTTGCCTCCGGCGCGAGAGCGAACTGGACGAGAACCTGCCGGTGCGGTGGTCAGCTCTATACGGCTTTCCATGGATTGACAAGATTGACGCCTGTTCCATTGAAATCAGTGGTGTTGCGGGTCGCGAGCGTGGCGTTCAAGACCCGGCAGATGGCTGCGATCTGCGCGTCGGAGATGCTGATCGGTTGGCCTGCCTGTTCCCGTCCCGTGACGACGACGGCATACTGATCAGCGGCAAGGACGTCGAAGGGCTCGACCCGGTCGCGGAAGTCAGCATTGATAAGCGCGTTGACAGCTTCCGATAGCTCGGCTTTACGGCGGCCATCGGGCATGCGGCGTACACCGTATTGCAATTCGGCGGCGGTTATCGCGGTTATCGCGGTCTCGTCGGCCGGCAGCGCGTCGAGCCAGGCGATTACTCCAGGGTCGGGGGCCGGGCGGGTGAGTTCCGAGATGACGTTGGTGTCGAGAATGATCACGCGTCAAACTCCGCCGCCCGCGGCGGTTCACTGCGTTCTGGTAGTTCGATGTCCATCCCGCCGAGCGCCGCGAACCGCTCGTGAATGCGGGTACCTAGCCCTCGGCCGGATTCCGGTGCCGCGAAGCGTTCCTGGAGGATTTCCCTGACCTCAGCCTCCATTGAGTGTCCATGCCGCGCGGCCGCCACGCGGAGTCGCGTGTGGGTCTCGGCGTCAAGTCCCCGGATCGTCAGCGAAGCCATGTCCACTCCCTTGGACGCTTACATTGAAAGCAATGCTATCACTGCTGCGAAGACGGGCGTCACTGGACCGAACGAGCTCAGATACTGCCATCAGCGGCAAAAGTGCTCACCTAACTCATACAGCTTCCACCCGATATCCAGGACGTCGGCGTGTCCGTACCCTGTCTGCGGCGGGCTTCAGGTTGCGAGCAGGCGAAGGCCAAGCTCCGCTGCGTCGAGAGCGACGAGGTCGCGGTTGCGTTCGGCCCACCGGCCCGAGACAAGGTCATCACGGAGGCCGCGCACTGCCCGGTGCTCGGCCTCCGGCCCGACTCTGGCCCACACCGATACTCCGCGACGGACCTTCTCGTCCAAGTAGGCCTCGGGCCGCCGCCAGTGGGCCTCGAAGAAGCCGTCCGCGCAGTCCCACGGAATGAGCACCGGCTCCATCCGGGCTCTGATCGCGCGGGCCATCTCGGTCAGCGACGGCCGTCCCACGAGGAGGTCAGCGACCTCAGGCAGGTAGTCGCGGGTAAGCCAGAACCGGTGACGCCATCCGGTGTCACTGCTTTCGTGCGTGAACACCACGACGCGGCGAGCCACGCGCCGCATTTCGCGGAGCCCGGCGATCGGGTCTTGCCAGTGATGAACGGTGGCAAAAGCCATCGCGGCGTCGAAGGACTGGTCCTCGAACGGGAGGCTCTCCGCGGCGGCAGCCACGCACGGCGCTGCGCCTGCGGGACGCTGCGCTCGCATGACCGCCGACGGTTCCACCGCGGTGACGTCACGGTCGGGGGGCTCGTAGGAACCGGTGCCAGCCCCGACATTCAATACCGTCCGCGCATCGGCGAGCGCAGCCCAGACCTGCGCGGCAATCCGCGGCTCGGTGCGCCGCGTCACGGTGTAAACGGATCCGATGGTGTCATACAACTGCGCGCTGGACATGTCGCCGCCTCCCTGGCTGTCACCATCCCCACGACGCACGTGGCCTGGCGTCGCTGCGCTGGATACCTGGTCCTTGCGCACCATCTCACAACATTGGCTGAGCTGACGTTCCGGCTGTGGAGCAATTGTCAAGACCTGCGGATGGGAGCCGGACCGACCCAGCGGTGATAGGCGTCGAGGTCGACGTTGCTGCCGCACACGATGGTGACGACGTGCCGGCCGGCGAAGCGGTCACGGTCTTCCAGGATGGCCGCGATGCCGAGCGCGGCCGAGGGTTCGACGACGAGGCCGGCGTGGTCGAGGAGCATCCGCATGCCGGCGATGATCGAGGCCTCCTGGACTAGGACGGCGTCGTCAGCGACCAGGAGGAGATCCTCCAGGACGGCCGGGATGGGTCGCCGGCCGGCGACGCCGTCGGCGATGGTCTTAGTCGGGCCGGTGGTGACGACGCGCCGCTGGTGCCAGGAGCGTGTCATCGCCGGTGCGCCCAGCGGCTGGATGCAGATCACCTCGACGCCGGGCGCCCGGGCCTTGATCACATGACCTATACCGGTGGCCAGCGCCCCGCCGCCCAGGGCAATCAGGACGGCGTCGAACGAGGGCACGGTGTCCGTTAGTTCCAGGCCGATGGTCGCCGCGCCCTCGCAGGTCTCGATGTCCAGGCCGTCTTCGACCAGCCGGATGCCGTCGTACCGCGCGAGGGCCGCCGCCCGCTCGCGGGCCGTGTCGAAGTCGCCGTCCACCAGCTCCAGCCTGGCCTCCAGGGCGCGGATGCGGTCCAGCTTGGCCGCCGGCGCGAAGCGGGATGCCACGACGGTGACGTCGAGCCCCCGGCTGCGGCCGGACCAGGCCAGGGCCTGGCCGAGGTTGCCCGCGCTGGCGCACACCGCGGCCCGCGGACCATGGCCGGCGAGCAAGCTCGCGACGACCTCGGTGCCGCGGGCCTTGAAGCTGCGGACCGGGTTCGCCGTTTCGAGCTTGATGCTCACCGTGCACCCCAGGCCGGGCTCCAGCGCCTCGCAGCGGTACAGCGGAGTGTCGAGGAAAACCGGGTCGATCACCTGGCGAGCCACCCGGATCCGGGCAATGTCCAGGCGCGTCTCCGGCATGACACAGCAGCGTAGCGCCGCCGGCGCTATTCCATCCGGGGCTGGCAGCTCGGGAGCCGGGTCCCTCGGTGGCGCGGTATGCGTGCAGGTGCGCGGTGCCGATCATCATGGTGGCCGCTGGGCTGGGTTATCCCGCGATGTTGTCACAGCTGGACCACAGCCCGGGCCCCCGCGCACGGTCGTCGCCGTAGCGCTGGCGGACCTTCTTGGCCAGGGCCACAATCGCCTCTTCCCAGGTCGGGCCGGCCACGTCCAGGCTCGGGTCGTGCGATGGTGTGCCGCCCACCCGGAGCCCCGTCCTGTGTCGCGCCGGAACATCCAGAGGCCAAAGCACGGGTCCGTGCTCCATCCTGACTTCGAGCCTGCCCTCTGAGCGGCCTAGGTATACGGCCAGGTGAGCGAGGCCATCGCTGTCGGACAGCCATCCCTCGGCCTCGATCCGGGCCCAGGCGGCCTCGTCAATCTCACGCGGATCGACGCCTGTCAGGTCCCTTGGCACAAGGTAGGTCCAGAAGGCCGGATGTGCAGTCAGGTAATACCATGCCGCGAGCACGTCGGCCGGGTTCGCCGCGTACGCGGCGACCGAGCTGGACCACTCCTCGGCGCGGTAGGCGGCGACCTGCTCGGTGTTGTGCCGCCTTTCTTGTGGCGTGGGCGGCCGCATCGTCCAGTTCCGCTCGCCCGGCCGCTGGTAAAGAGTCATGCCGTTCATCTCGTGCCGGCGAGTGCCGTCCTCGTCGGCCCACTCCCGCGACTCCGGCTCGTCTTCCAGCACCGGACCCGCGATCAAGCCAACTCCCGGCTCGACGCGGATCCGGTGGCCAGGCAACACCCGGCGCGCCACGATTGCGTCCCGCTCATCGAAGTCACCCGGCCAGTACAGCTGTCCGTCAAGCAGTTCGGTGCGCTCGGCGCCCATCGGCCAGCGCTCCAGATGCGCCACGGTGAACGGATCGCGCGGTCCGGGCAGGTCTGGTCTCGCCATGTCAGCTCCCTATGCCCGTCCGCCGGCCGCAGTCCGGGCAGAACAGCCGTGCCCCACCATGTTCGCAGGCAGCACCGCGCAAGTGATCACGAATCGTCCGGACGACGAACGCGATATGGTCAACCGGCTCCGCGCCGAGATCGGACTCGGCTCCTTGTGCGATAACCTCGCCTTCCATAATCGGCACCGGCTCGGTTACGAATGTGCCATCTTCGCCGACCCGGACCAGGCGCTGCGCGTACCTGTCAGTCGGCACCATGTCTAGCTCGATCCGCCAGCAGCCGTGGCGTTCGCGGAAATAAAAGGTGCGGCCATCGACAGTTCCTTCCCACTGCTCAGGCGCATAAGAACTGGTCCGCCTGGCATCCACGCCTGGCCGGCCGGCCAGCCAGGCGGCGATCGCATCCCTCGAGCTGGTAAGCGGCGCTCGACTCCGCGGCGTCGAGGCTGTCCCACCATGCGTGCCATCCAGCCGTCTCGGCAGCGCGGCGGTCCTCGTCCCAGGTGCACCGGCACTCGAAGCCGTCGCCGTGCTCCCCAGAAAGCCGCGGATGACAGGAACACGGGCACGGATTGCCATCGGCATCGCGGGAATCGAACAGCGCGGTGATGACCCTGCGCGCTGCGGCCTGGTCTACCTCGGCGCCGGTCGCGAGGCAGCGCGCGTAGCGGTCGGCCAGTCGGCGGCGTTCAGCCTCGCGCTCCGCCTCGCGACGGGCGCGCTCTTGCTCACCGCCACCGAAGTCGACGATATAAAGGTCAGCCACGCCGCACAACGTACTCTCCGCGCGCCCCTCAAGCATCCGATATTCGGTCGCATATCACGGTTCCCGCCACGGGCGCGACTAGCCTCCTTGCGAGCGACCATGGAAGCTAGGACAAGCCCCGGTGGCATTTAGGGCCGCTGGTTTTGATCATCGGAGGAGGCATGATGGCGGAGTCGCAGAAAGAGCGAAGGGTGGTGATTGTCGGGGCGGGTTTCGCGGGCTTCAACGCCGCGCGGGAGCTGTCCCGGCTTATCGGGGCCACGACCGAGATCGTGGTGATCAACTCGACGGACTACTTTCTGTATCTGCCGCTGATGCCGCAGGTGACCGGCGGGCTGGTGGAGTCGGCGCACATCTGTGTCTCCCTGGCCAGCCGGCTGCGCAAGATGCGGTTCGTGCTCGGCACGGTGACTCACGTGGATGCCCGGCAGAAGACGGTGAGCTGGGCCGGCCCGGAGGGCGCATCGGGCCAGGTCGGCTACGACCGGCTCATCTTGACCGCGGGCAGCGTGAACAAGCTGCTGCCCATCCCGGGCATCACCGACTACGCGCACGGGTTCCGCACCATCGCCGAGGCCTTGTACCTGCGCGACCACATCGTCCGCCAGCTGGAGTTGGCCGCCCTCGCCGCCGACCCCGGGGAGCGAGCGGCGCGCTGCACCTTCGTGGTGGTCGGCGCCGGCTACACCGGTACCGAGGTCACCGCGCAGGGTCAGCTGCTGACCACCCGGCTGGCCCGGACACTGCCCGGCCTGGCCGGGCAGAAGATCAGGTGGATGCTGCTGGACCTGGCGCCCCGGGTGCTGGCCGAACTGGATCCGCGGTTGTCCAGGACCGCCGAGCGGGTCCTGCGCCGGCGCGGTGTCGAAGTCGGGACCGGCGAGTCTGTCGCCGAGGCGGGCGACGGCTACGTGCAGCTGACCACCGGGGACAAGGTCGCCACCCGGTCGCTGATCTGGTGCGTGGGAGTGCGCGCCGACCCGCTGGTGGACGGCGTGGACCTGGCCACCAACCGGGGGCGGCTGGAGGTCGATGAGTTCATGGCCGTGCCCGCTGCCCCGGACATCTACGCGTGCGGGGACTGCGCCGCGGTCCCTGACCTGACCCGTCCCGGCCAGGTCTGCGGCATGACCGCCCAGCACGCCCAGCGGCAGGGCAAGCTGGTGGCCCGGAACGTCGCCGCCTCCCTCGGCAAAGGCACCAAGCGGCCGTACAAACACCGCGACCTGGGCTTCCTGGTGGACCTCGGCGGGCTGGCCGGCGCCGCCAATCCGCTGCACATCCCGCTGTCCGGGCCGGCCGCCAACGCCATCACCCGCGGCTACCACCTATCAGCCATGTCCGGGAACCGGCTGCGGGTCCTGACCGACTGGACCCTGAACGGCATCACCTCCCCCGAAACAACCTCCCTCGCGGTCATCAGCGCGAAGTCCGTCTCCCTCGACGTGAACCAGCCACGCGCCTGACCGGGCGCGAAACGGACCGGGCATAATCCGTCCGCTGCGGTGGCTGTATTCGCCTGGTGGCGCGATGAGGCGGTAGATAGCGGCGGAAATGGGGCGCATTGATTGACGCGCGGCGCCGGAATACGGCCTTGCTGGTCGCCGGGTGCTTCTTCATGGAGATGCTCGACGGCACCATCGTGACCACCGCGAGCCCGCAGATCGGCCGCTCACTGCACGCCCCGGCCGGCCAGACCGGCCTGCTCGTCACCGCCTATCTGCTCACGCTGGCCCTGCTGATCCCGCTGAGCGGCTGGCTGACCAAACGATTCGGTAACCGGCCGGTGTTCCTGACCGCGATCGCGTTGTTCACCTTGGCCTCAGTGGGCTGCGCGGCCAGCGTCAGCCTAGGGGAACTCGTCGCCATGCGGGTGCTCCAGGGCGTCGGCGGCGCGATGATGGTCCCGGTAGGACGGAACATGGTCGTCTCCACGGCGGCCAAGGAGGACCTGCTCCGGATCACCTCGTACGTCGTCTGGCCGGGCCTGCTGGCCCCGGTGATCGCCCCGCTGGCGGGCGGCCTGCTCACCACCTACGCGTCCTGGCACTGGATCTTCCTGATCAACGCGCCGCTGGGCGTGGTCGCGTTCGGCGTAGCCTGGCGGCTCGTCACCGGTTCCGCGCCCGGTACCGCTCCGCCTCCGCTGGACTGGGCCGGGGCCGTGCTGACATGTGCCGGCCTCGGCGGGCTCACCTACACCGCCCACCTGCTGTCGCTGGCCGCCCCGCCTGCCGGGGAGACGACCGCGGTCGGCGTGGCGTCCGCCGTGGCGCTGGCCGGCGCGATCTGGCACCTGCGACGCACCCCGCACCCGCTGCTGAACCTGCGAACGCTTCGGGTCGACACGTTCCGCGTCTCGCAGTTCGGCGGGTCACTGTACTGGCTGGTGGTCGGGGCCGTTCCGTTCCTGCTCCCGCTGCTGTGGCAGACGCAGTTCGGCTGGTCCCCGGTGAAATCGGGTGCGGTCGCGGCGTTCGTGTTCGTCGGCAACGTCGGGATCAAGCCCGCCACGACCCCGCTGATCAACCGGTTCGGATTCCGGAGGCTGCTCGTGGCCTCGACGGTCGTCATGGCGGTCGTGATGGCCGCGCTCGGGTTCACCACCGCGGCCACCCCGCTGCCGGTCATCGCGCTGCTGACGCTGATCAGCGGGATCACCCGTTCCACCGCGCTCACCGTCTACAGCACGATCGGCTTCGCCGACATGCCCGCCGACCAGATGCGGGACGCCAACACGCTGTTCGCCACGACCAGCCAGCTCGCGGCCGGCCTCGCCGTGGCCTTCGCTGCGGTCGCGCTGCGCATCGGCGGCCTGCTCCCCGGCGCGGCCACCTCCACCAGCGCCTACACCCTGGCGTTCGGCGTGCTCGCCGTCATATCGCTCGTGGCGGCGGCCGAAGCGCTGCGGCTGCGACCCGAGGCCGGCGACGCCGCCCGGACTGCCCGGCCTGCTGCCCGGCTGCCACGGCGCCCGCCGCGGAACCTACCGGATAGCCCGCAGCGCGGCACGGGCCTGGCCGGCGTTCATCCGGCGTCCGGGATCCGTGGCGAGGAGTCCTTCGATGACCGCGCGGAGCGGCCCGGCGCGCAGGAACGGCGCCGGCGCGTCGCTGGCCATAGCGGCGAGCGTGGCGAGCAGCGAGTCTCCGTCGAAGGGCGGCCTGCCCTCAACGCCGGCGAACAAGGTCGCGCCGAGTGAGTAGAGGTCGGACGCTGGCCCGGCGTGACCGCCGTCCAGCAGCTCCGGCGCAAGGTATGGCGGCGAACCGCGAAACGGCCCGGTGGCCGGGTCAGCATCACCGATGCTGGACGCGATGCCGAAGTCGGTCAGGACCACCCGCCCGCCGTCGCACAGGTACACGTTGCCCGGCTTGACGTCGCGGTGCACCATGCCTGCGTGGTGCGTGGCCTGCAGCACGTCTAGAAGGCACAGGCCGACTCTTGTCACCCGGTGGACCGGCAGCGGCCCGGCCGCAGTCACCGCTTCGCCCAGCGTTCGTCCCGACAGCAACTCCATGACGATCCACGGACAGCGGTCTTCCTCGACGACATCGTAAATCTTGACGACTCCGACATGGTCGACACGCGCGGCGGCCCGAGCCTCTTTGAGGGCCAACGTCCACGCTGCCGTGTGCGTCGCCGCGGACCCCGGGTCGATCAGGAGGACCTGCTTGAGCGCGACAGGTCGATGCAGCACCTCGTCGTCGGCAAGCCAAACCCAGCCCATGCCGCCGCGGCCCAGGAGTGACCGGAGGCGGTAGCGGCGTGCCACGACTTGCCGGCCGGGCTCGGCTACCCACTCGCCTACTGCATCTGACGAGACAGTCGGATACTGGTCGCTGGCGGCGCAACGCCGGCGCCTCCTGCCGCCGAGGCTTTTGCCCGCTACGTCCCACAGGGCGCTCATACTGATAACGATGGCGACAACCGAGTCGGGTGTCGTCGGGGCAGGCGCCAATCATCGCTCCCGGCTGGCGGGAATCATCCGTTACCCGGTAGCCCCCAAAGCTCTACCACGCGGCGGCGCCTTCGGTATCGAGCTTCACCAGCCCGCCCGGCGTGAGGTCATAGCGTGTCATCTCCGGCAGCGGCGGCGAGTACGCGTGCGTGCTCACCGCCACCGCCGAGGTGGTGGTGTTGCGCACGTCATGGATGTACCGGGGACCGAACGCACGCGAACCGCCCGCCCCGACCGCCTTCGCCACCACGGGCCCGGTCGCCGCGGCGCCTGCGACCCGGTGCTCCATCAAGGTTCCCCAGACCACGGCGAACGCGCCGGCCGACCCGCCGTGGTCATGAAACCCGGTGGCCTGGCCAGGCAGCCAGCTGATCACCCAGACTTCGTGGCTGTCGTCGAGGTGGATCCGCTCATACCAGCGGCCCGCGGGATTCAGCCGGACCCGCGCGATCCAGTCCCCAGGGCTGGCCGCTAGCCGTAGCACCACGTCGGCTAGCTGCCGCGCGCCAAGTAGCCGGCCGGGCTGCACCCTGGCGGGTGAGGTTGGCAGGATCATCGTGCTCATGTCGCTTCTCCTTATGTCGTTACATGCAACGTGCGGCCGGTTTGTGAAACGCCGGTGAAAATCGGGCCACCTGCAGCAACCTTCCGGAGCACGCTCAGCTTGGGCTGAGTCGGTTTGTCGCGCGTCTACCGGCTAGCTGGTGCTGAAGTTGGCCGTCTGCGGGAAAGACGCGTCCCCGTTCACGTGTGACCGTGGCTAGATGATGCTGTCGTCAGACCGAGGCAGGAGCCAATGCAGAATGACCGATCCCGCTCACTGGCCCGAGCGCGTGGCGCCTCGCGAGCAGGAGCCCGCGCCCGAGGTGCTCCAGTTCGCAGCGAAGGTCTTCAACCTCGCCCGTCAGGGCGAAACCGGCACCCTGGCCGCTTATGTGGACGCCGGCGTTCCGGCCAACCTCTGCAACGACAATGGCGACACCTTGGTCATGCTCGCTGCCTACCACGGTCATCCGCAGACGGTCTCGGCGCTGCTGGAACGCGGTGCCGACCCCGACCGCCCCAACGACCGCGGCCAGACCCCGCTCGCGGGCGCCGTCTTCAAGGGGGAACGGGCGGTGGTCGAGGCGCTCGTTGTCGGCGGCGCCGACCCCACCGCGGGGATCCCGTCGGCGGTCGAGACCGCCCGGATGTTCGGCCTGGACGATCTGATCGCGCTCTTTGAGGACCGCTGATGGATGTGACGCGCGCAAGGTGCCCCGACCCGCCCGGCGCCGGTCACCCCTGAGGGGCCGATGCGTGGTCGCGATGCGCTCGGCGGGTTCAGCTAGCTGGCCCGGCTAATCCTGCCGGAACCGGCTCCGCAGGCCACGCGCCCCATGTAGTGCAGGCCTCCGAGGTGGCGCTCCACCTCCCGGGCCGCGCCGTCGGCGTCCCAGGCTCTCAACTCGCGCAGCAGCCTGCGGCGCGAGCTCAAGATGATGCCGTCGGCCGCCGGGCCCACCGTCATGACGAGGTCCTGCAGTCGCCCGGCGGCCGAGCTCACCAGCTGCGCCAGGTCGCGGTCACCGGTCAGGTCGCCCAGGATGGTGAACAGTTCGGCGTGAGCGGTGGCCTTGCGCTCCCAGTCGTGCCGGGCGGACAGACAGGACGCCTGCTCGACGCTGGCGTGCAGGGCGTTCAGGTGCTGCGGCGTCATCTGCCTGCAGGCGATGCGGGTGGCCGCCGACAGCAGCGAGATCATCGCGTCCTCCGTCATGGCCCCATCATGACGTGTTCCGGGCGCCATGTCGTCACGGCGAGCGGCAAAACTCCGTTACCGGCTAGCAGGTAACCGCGGATCCGGTTAGCGGGGTCCCCGATGGCCGCCGGCGTCGATGTGACCGGGCCGGGCGCTGCGAGATCGAATACCAATGCAGTCGCTCTCTCACGGCAACCCGAGCCTGCGCGACAGCAAGGCCCGGACCCGGGCTGCTGCCCGCCGTGCCCCGAAACCCGGGCAGCGGGGGTCACGGCGGTGGCGGCAGCACCGCCGTCGCCAGCAGGCCGCCGGGGCCCGCCATGCGCGGCGCGTCCGCCAGGCCCAGCACGAAGCCGCCAGGTCCGTGGTGGACTGGGCGGTGAAGCAGCGGGCCGGGACGCTGATCGCCGGCGACCCTCGAGGCGTCCTGCGGCTAGCCGCCGGCCGGGTACACGGCAAGCGGCTGCGGGACTGGCGGATCGGGCACCTGATGTCGGTGCTCCGGGACAAGGCCGAGGCCGCCGGGATCACCGTCAAGGTGACCGATGAGCGGGGCACGTCCTCCACATGCCCGTCTTGTTCCCGGCGGGTGCCCAAGCCCGCCGGGCGAGTGTTCCGCTGCCCGCACTGGGGGCACGGCGGCCACCGCGACTTGGTCGCGGCGGCCAACATCGCCGCCAGAGGCGGCGGACCCATCCCCGCTACCGAAGCAGCAGGGATCACGCACCGCCGCGCCGGCCGGCACCTGCCAGGTGCCGGCCTGTCGCGACGTGACCCCCGGGCGCAGGCCCCCATCACGGCCAGCGCCCTGGGGTCCCCTGGCCGGCACCGGCCCGCCCCGCACACCACCAGGTGGACGCGGAGTCGCTCGCCCAACCCGCGAGGAGCACGCAAGAACGTCACCCCCGACGAACTTACGAGCAGGTGCACTAAGTAAGCGCCCAGGCACGCGCGTCCCGGAAGGTAACCCGGCGGTGGGGGAGCTGAGCTGGCCACGGCGATACCTGCTCACGAAAGGCTGACTTGATGTCCCGTTCCCAGAGCTGCCGTATCGGCGCGACGCCTGCCGACTACCAGCGCTACGGCATTGCCAAAGACCAGATCGTCGCCCGGGAGGACGGGTTTCGCACCCGTCCTGGTGGGCCCGGCACCTTCGAGGGCTCTTGCGCGAATTTTGTGGTGGTGGTTACGCAGGGTGGAGGATGACGCGTTTGCGGAGTAGCGGGAAGCCGGCGCGGCCGTACATCTGGCGTTTGATCATCTTGATCTTGTTGACGTTTCCTTCCATGGCGGCGGAGCTGTAGGGCAGGGCGAGCCCGGTGGTGACGGCTTGCTGGTCGCGGCGGATGCCGGCGGCGAAGGAGTGCAGCTGGGGCTGGTCGTCGGCTTCGACGCGGGTGAGCCAGTCCTCGAGTGCGAGCAGGCCCTGGCGGCGGGTCATCATCTCGGCGAACCCGCGGATGTGGCCGGCCAGGCCGGCCAGGTGGGGGCAGGCGGCGGTGATGGCGTCGAGCTGGGCCTGTTCGCAGGGGCGGAGGCGGTCCGGGCGGGTCATCAGCCAGCGGGTGATCTGGCGGGTTTTCGGGACGGGCGGGCCGGCGGGGGCCGGGGTGGGGGCTCTGCCTTTGCTGGTCCGCCCGTCGGCGGCGCGGAACCGGCGCAGGTAGCGTTCGACGGTGTGCAGGTGCCCGGTCCAGCCCTGGGCGGCCAGTTCGGCGTGCAGGACGGCGGCGGTGGTGATGCCCTGGTTCCAGCGGCGGTGGAGGTAGGGCTTGAACGGGTCCAGCTTGCTGTCCCGGCCGGCGGCCTTGACGAGCAGGGCGTCCGGGCCGGGAGCATGGGCGAACCGGGCGATGGTGGTGCGGTCCAGGCCCAGGATGCGGGCGGTCTGCTGCTGGGAGTGCCCGGCCTCGAGCAGCGCGTGCACGGCGTCGTAGCGCTCGCGGGTCCGCGGTACCTGAGGCCATCTCGCGTCCGGACGCGCCCCGCAGCCCGTCCGGCTCGGGCGGGGGGGCCGCGGCCGGGCCGGCGTCCGGGGGCCGGGCGGGCGGCGCGTCCTGGGAGAGTGTGTCAGGGCCGCCGGGCGCGAGCACCTCGCCGGCGAGGCAGCCGCGGTGCGCGACGACCGCCTTCTCGGCGTATTCGCCCAGGTTGTGCCACAGATGCCAGCGGTCGGCGACCTGGGTAGCGGCCGGGGCGCCGGCGGCAGCGCCGTCAGCGTAAGCGCTGGCCCGGTCCCGGCAGATGACCTCCGCGCCGGGGCGGGCCCTCAGCCACGCCGCCAGGGTGGCGGCGTCCCGGCCGGGCAGCAGGTCCACGACCTTCCCCGATTCCGCGTCAGCCAGCACGGTGCCGTACACGTGCCCCTTGCGCAGCGCGAAGTCATCCACCCCGGTGACCGCCGGCGCGGCGGTGGCCGGCGGGTCGGGCAGCGCCGTCACCAGCCGCAGCACGGTGGAGGAATGAACCGGCACGCCCAGCGTGCCGGCCAGCCGGGCGGCGGCCCGCCCGGCCAGCTCCAGCCCGAACCCGGCCAGCATGCCCAGCAGCGGCACGCTGCGCCGCCGGTACCGCGCCGACACCCCCGCGGCCTGCTCGGCGAACGTGACCCTCGGGCACGAGGTCTCCGGGCAGCGGAACCGGCGCACTGCCAGCGCGATCAGCACCGGCCGGCCCCCGGCCGCGCCGTCGGCCACGACCCGCGCGTACCCGCCATGGACCCGCGAGGACACCGCCTCGCACAACGGGCACCGCGCCTGCGCGGCCCGGCAGCACGCCCGGATCACCACCGCGTCCCCGGTGTCCTCCACCTGGCCGATCCGCAGCCCGCGAAGATGCGGGAACAACATGAACAGCAGTTCCTCACCCGGCCCGGACACTTCCAGGACACGGCCGGCGGCAGACGGCATGGCAGACTGAGACAGCAACGAGGCTCCCGGTGCGTGAGATCTTGGCAGACCTCCGCGTCATACCGGAGCCTCGTTGCCACATCACGCTGACACGCCGCACAACACCCAGATCGTCACATCCCGGCACAGCCGGTACCCGACCAGGCCCTGTCACCCAACGTGACCCATCACAAAATTCGCGCAAGAGCCAGTTTGCGTGGTGGATGCGGGCTTGGCGGTGGATCCGGTGCGCTGGAATGCACCGGATGCACCACGGAGCCCGGATCCGCCACCATGTTCGCGAGGCCGGCCGCACCGCGCACGGGTTGGGTGCTGCGCGTGCGCACCGGCGTGACCCGTCAACCCCACCCGCACCTGCACGCTCATGAATTCCAAATGACTGACTTTTCCTGGGAGTATTTGGGCTCCCCGGAGGATTTGGTGCACTGGGGTGCACAAAGAACTCCCCGGAGCCAAAATCCTCCCCGATACGACGTACCACGGCGCGCTCGTGCACCACGGCGTACACGGTTACCCGCCGCCTGCCCAAGGTGATCGCCGGACCATCGTGGCCGGCACCTAACTGACACCTGCTCGCATGAGAGCGGCGCCGTGGCAGCCAAAACGAGGACAAGCGGGTTGAGCGGCTCGCTCAGTCCTGGGTGCGGTGGCGGCGGCGCAGGGACCACAGCTGAGGACCGCGCTCGACCTCGAGCGCCGCCGCCCACGGCAGGCGGGGCGGACCGAGTTCGAGGCGCAGGCTGGCCGTGGCCTTCCTGGCCAGCCCCGGGTCCCGCGCGGCCCGAAGGGCCAGCTCGGCGGCCCGCTCCTCGACTTGCTCCGACGGCAGCGCCTGCCAGGCCAGGCCGAGCTGCATGGCTCGCAGGCCTGATATTTCCTCACCGAACAGGCCGGCCGCGGCGGCGGCCTCGGCGCCCGCACGCTGGGCGAGCAGTCCGAAGTGCCCTCCGCCAGGGTGCAGGCCGATACGGAGGAAGCCGCTGATAAGCCGGGCGTCTTCGGCGACGATCCGCAAATCGGTGGCGAGCACCAGGTTGATCCCGGCGCCGACCGCGGCGCCGCGGACGGCGGCGATGGTCGGCACCTGCAGCTGGCCGACCCGGGTGAAGGCCCGGTAGATGCCGTTGAGGGACGCGTACCGCCGTTCCTCGGCCGGATCCTGACTGACTTCCTCCAGGTGCCCCCGCTCGGCCCCCGAGCAGAACGTGCCGCCGGCGCCCTTGATGACGGCGGCACCGACGGCGGGGTCGCGGTCCACGACATCGCACGCCACGACGAACTGTTCCGCGATCTCGTTGTTGAGGGCGTTCCTGGTCGCAGGCGCGTTCAGGGTGATGAACGCGACGCCATCGCTGATCTTCAGGTCAATCATGGGGCCTAGTATCCCGTTCCGCCTAGGATTCCCATCATGTACACCAAGATCCAGGTCACCTTCGACGCCGCCGATCCGGAAAAGCTGGCCGAGTTCTGGGGGCTGGCGCTGGGCTACGTCACCGAGCCCCCGCCCGAGGGGTTCGCCAGCTGGGAAGAATTCGCCCGGGACGCCGGGATATCCGAGGAGGACTTCGGTGAGGTGGCCTCCCGGATCGACCCGGCCGGGGAAGGTCCCCGGTTGTACTTCCAGCGCGTGCCGGAAGGCAAGACGGCCAAGAACCGCGTTCACCTCGACATCAGCGTGGCCGGCCGCGACGTCCGCGGTGAGGCACGCAAGCGGCTGGTTAGCGAGCACGTGGAGCGGCTCTTCGAGGCCGGCGCCAGCCTGGCCTGGCGGACCGACAACGTTCGGGGCGACTCCGTCACGCTCTACGACCCGGAGGGAAACGAGTTCTGCGTGCACTGACGGCCTGAGGAACTGGACGGCTGAGGAACTGGACGGCTGAGGAACTGGCCGGCCGAGGAACTGGCCGGCTGAGGAACTGGACGGCCGATGTGGTCTTGGTCTTGCATAAGGCCCTGGCCGGCTGCGAGAAATAGCTAGGACCGCACAGCCGGCACCGCGCCAGCAAGCCACGCCGGCCAGACCACGGAGGCACCATGGCATCGCATCCCTATGACTTCGTGATCATCGGCGGCGGATCGGCCGGCAGCGCCCTGGCTAACCGGCTGTCCGCCGACCCTGGGAACCGGGTCCTGGTGCTCGAGGCGGGCCGGCCCGACTACATCTGGGATCCGTTCATCCACATGCCCGCCGCGCTGACGTTCCCCATCGGCAGCCGGTTCTATGACTGGAAATACGAGAGCGAACCGGAAAAGCACCTGAACGGGCGGCGCATCTACCACGCCCGGGGCAAGGTCCTCGGCGGGTCGAGCAGCATCAACGGGATGATCTTCCAGCGCGGCAACCCGCTGGACTACGAGCGCTGGGCCGCCGACGACGGCATGGACGACTGGGACTACGCGCACTGCCTGCCGTACTTCAAGCGGATGGAGAACTGCCTGGCCGCCCGCGACGACGACCCGTTCCGGGGCAAGGACGGGCCGCTGGTGCTCGAGCGCGGCCCCGCCGACGGCCCGCTGTTCCAGGCCTTCTTCGCCGCGGTGCGCCAGGCCGGCTACCACCTCACCGACGACGTGAACGGCTACCGGCAGGAGGGCTTCGCCGCCTTCGACCGGAACATCCACCGGGGCCGGCGGCTGTCGGCCGCGCGCGCTTACCTGTATCCGGTGATGAGCCGCCCCAACCTCACCGTGGCCACCCGGGCCTTCGTCACCAAGATCATCTTCGCCGGGCCGCGCGCGGTCGGCGTCGAGTTCCGCCACGAGGGCAAGACCAAGCGGGTCCGGTCCGGCGAGCTCATACTGTGCGGCGGGGCGTTCAACTCCCCGCAGCTGCTCCAGCTGTCCGGCGTCGGCAACGCCACCGAGCTTTCCGGGCTCGGCATCGAGGTGGTCGCGGACCTGCCCGGCGTGGGCGAGAACCTGCAGGACCACCTGGAGGTGTACGTCCAGTACGGCTCGAAGCTGCCGGTCTCCGTCGCGCCCGCGCTGAAGTGGCGGAACCGTCCCGTGGTCGGTGCGAAATGGCTGTTTGGGCGGACTGGGCCGGGCGCCACCAACCACTTCGAAGGCGGCGGCTTCGCCCGCAGCAACGACGACGTGGCGTACCCGAACCTGATGTTCCACTTCCTGCCGATCGCGATCCGGTACGACGGTTCGTCTCCGGCGG